>ENA-OPEC01000294-OPEC01000294.1-human-gut-metagenome-genome-assembly--contig:-NODE-294-length-44553-cov-4.820217_pt1 | contig 44553 bp, 45 predicted proteins | sample MGYA00241622_ERZ501507 | MGnify/ENA primary metagenome ERZ501507 (study PRJEB25962, sample SAMEA2042582) | human gut metagenome | biome: human gut; feature: human-associated habitat; material: faeces... | reverse complement strand
GTCGCTACCTTTTTGACCTCTGTGTCATCTTATGAGGGCGGTTGCGGATTTGAGGGTAAATAGCTTCCGTGACTGGGGACGTGACTGTTGGTGTGTAGGTGGTGTAGATAATACGTGTGGATGCCGTTTCACCAAGCAGTTTGGTCAGTTGCCATTGGGTTATGACCATAAGTATGTATATAGCCACATGGGATATAACTTGAAGGCCACCGACTTGCAGGCAGCTATCGGTTGTGCTCAGTTGGAGAAGCTGGATAATATCGTAGCTCGCCGTCGTGAGAACTTCGATTATCTTCACAAGGGTTTGGAAGGTGTCAAGGGACTTTTGCTCCCAGAGCCACAGAAGAATAGCAAGCCTAGCTGGTTTGGCTTCTTCATCACCGTTTTGCCAAATGCAGGTTATACTCGCACCGAGTTGACCAAGTACTTGGAAGACCACAAGGTGCAGACCCGCAACCTCTTCGCAGGTAACTTGTTGAAGCACCCAGCTTTCGACCAGTATGTATTGAACAAGGACTATCGTGTGGTAGGCGATTCCCTCCCTGTTACAGATAGCATCATGAACGATTGCTTCTGGATTGGTGTTTACCCTGGCATGACCCAGGAGAAACTGCAGTATATGATAGATACCATCAAGGCTTTTGACGCGACCAAGTAAAGGTGGCGCAAAGGCAAATTTAATATTCAACATTTAACATTGAAAATATGAAGGTCGTATTGTTAGCTGGTGGCTTTGGCTCGCGTATCAGTGAGGAAAGTCAATTTAGACCTAAGCCGATGGTTGAGATAGGCGGTATGCCTATTCTGTGGCACATCATGAAGGAGTATTCCTATTATGGTCACAACGAGTTTATCATCTGTGCAGGTTATAAACAAGAATACATCAAGGAGTGGTTTGCTAACTATTTCTTACACAATAGTGATGTCAGCTTCGATTGGCGCAATGGTAAGAATGAAGTTACCATCCATCATAGTGAGTTAGAACCATGGAAAGTGACAGTTGTTGATACTGGTTACAACACAATGACAGGCGGACGCATCAAGCGTGTCCAGAAATATGTGGGTGATGAACCATTCTTTATGACTTATGGTGATGGAGTTTGTGATGTTGATATCAATAAACTCTTGGAGTTTCACAAGGCACATGGCAAACTGGCCACGTTGACAGCCGTCAAGATGAAGCAGGAGAAGGGCGTGCTCAATATTGGAGGTGACAATGCAGTAAAGTCATTCCGTGAGAAAAACATGATGGATGGCGCACCTATCAATGCTGGCTATATGGTGCTGGAACCAAAAGTATTCGATTATATAGCAGGTGATTCCACTGTTTTTGAGAAAGAACCATTGGAACGATTTGTTGCCGAAGGGCAGTTGATGTCTTATATCCACGAAGGCTTTTGGCAGTGTATGGACAATGTTCGTGAGAAGGCAATGCTAGAAAAACTGCTTGCAACAAATACTGCTCCTTGGAAGAAATGGGAGCGTGAAGTACCTAAAGAGAAATAATTATGGTTTTGGATTTATTCAACAATTTCTATAAGGGGAAGCGAGTGCTTGTCACTGGTCACACAGGCTTCAAGGGCAGCTGGCTTTCCATCTGGCTTCATGAGTTGGGGGCGGAGGTCGTAGGTGTTGCCCTCGAACCATATTCCGATAAAGACAATTTCGTGTTGTCTGGCATCGGAAGCAAAATAAAGGCGGATATCAGAGCCGACATCCGTGATGGCGAGAAGATGAAGCAAATTTTCGCTCAATATAGTCCTGAAATAGTATTTCATTTGGCAGCTCAACCTTTAGTTCGTCTAAGTTATGATATTCCTGTTGAAACTTATGAGACAAACGTGATGGGAACCATCCACGTGATGGAAGCCATTCGTGCTACGGAAAGTGTGAAGGTGGGTGTGATGATTACCACGGATAAGTGCTACGAAAACAAGGAGCAGATTTGGGGCTATCGTGAGAATGAGCCGATGGGTGGTTACGACCCATATTCTTCTTCCAAAGGTGCAGCTGAGATAGCCATCAACTCATGGCGAAGAAGTTTCTTCAATCCTGCCGATTATGGCAAGAAACACCATGTAGCATTGGCAAGTGTTAGAGCTGGTAATGTTATTGGTGGTGGTGACTGGGCTTTAGACCGAATCATCCCTGATTGCATCCGTGCCTTGGAGGCGGATAAGGCCATCGAAATTCGTTCTCCAAAGGCAATTCGCCCTTGGCAACATGTGCTGGAACCATTGGGTGGCTATATGCTTTTGGCTTCTAAGATGTGGAACGAGCCAACCAAGTATTGTGAAGGATGGAACTTCGGACCTCGCACGGAGTCCATTGCCAATGTTTGGGATGTGGCTACCAAGCTCATCCATAATTATGGCAAGGGCGACTTGAAGGATGTGTCCAATCCAAATGCGCTCCACGAGGCAAAGCTCTTGATGCTCGACATCAACAAGGCACACTTCAAGTTGGGTTGGGAACCCAGAATGAACATCGATCAATGTATGGCAATGGTTGCCGATTGGTACAAGCGATACCAGAATGAGGATGTTTATAATCTTTGTGTGGAGGAAATCAATAAATATATTTGTAAATGAGAAATGTCTATACGCTAGAACCATTATCAAATTCTATTCTTAATTATTTGGCTGAGCAGGTCAAAGAAAACATTGAGTTGATAGAAAGAGAGGATTTGTTTGCTTATCCAGATAGCTTTTTTGAGAGTATAGAAGTATTGATATGTCGAGACAGAGATAACTTGGAATATATTATTGACAAGAGCCCTAACTTGAAGTTTATATTTATAGTTAGTGTTGGCGTAGAAAAATTGCCATTTGATAAACTTGTCGGTAAAAATATTATTGTTGCTAATACCGGAGGTGTTAACTCTCAAATAATGTCTCAATATGTCATGGGATATATTCTTTATGAAAGTGTAAGGATATTGGAGAATGCTGATAATCAAAAAAAACATTTTTGGAAAAGATTCCAATGTGTAGATAGTTTGGAAGGAAAAAATATTCTTATTGTTGGAGCAGGACATACAGGATATTTGATAGCTCAAAAGGCTAATATGTTTGGGATGAATTGTATCGGGGTCAAGAAACATCCTTGCAAATTAGATTTTTTCAAGGAGATAATTACTATAGAAGATTTGGACGAATACCTTCCTTGGGCAGATTATGTAGTGTGTACGATACCAACCACAAGTGAAACTCGTAATCTTTTTGGCTATAATAGATTTTCTAAAATGAAGGAAAACTCTATGTTCATAAACATATCTCGTAGCCCAATAGTTAAAACGGATGATTTAGTTAAAGCTCTTCGTCATAAATTAATAAAAACAGCTGTCTTAGATGTTTTTGATAATGAGCCGTTAGACGATAATAGTAACTTATGGGATATTCCCAATTTGTATATTACCCCTCATTCATCAGGCCGTTTGGAGAATTTTATGAGTAAGGCCATTGAATGTTTTGTTCTAAACTATAATGCATTTCTGGCAGGTACATTTATTCCGAATAAAATAAAAATAGAGAATGGATATTAAGCAAAGAATAGAATGGATTGATATAGCAAAAGGTATAGGAATGATTTTGGTAATAGCTGGGCATTGTTTTCAATTAAACTGGTGCCATCCCATATACTCTTTTCATATGCCTTTATTTTTTTTCCTCTCAGGAATATTAATTTCAAATCCTAATAAAATAGGCATTGTTACTTTTATTAAAAAGAAAAGCAAACAGATATTATTTCCTTGGATTTTGATGCTTTCCATTAGTTTCGCAGTGTGCTTGGTTATACCATCGTGGCGAGAACAAATGACTCTAAAGAGAATATTGATGGATTTATATACTTCAAATACGAATATCTTTCAGAATTCGTCCTTGTGGTATTTACCATGTTTTTTCTTAACATTATTACTTTTCTATATTTTAAGTTTAGTAAATGGAAAGAAGAAAATTATAATTATTTTTATTATCGCAATATGTGGATTATATGTAAAAAATATATTAAGTTTAATATCGCTTCCAGATAATAGACTTCCATTTAAATTGGATTCTGCAATTGTAGCATTGCCTTTTTTGGCTTTAGCTTCAATTTATCGCATAAAGTTTTTTAATTTAATAAATTCTTTATCTAAGATTCCTATCATGATAATATTAATAATATTGACTATTTTGTTTTCGATTTTCAATGGGTGGGTTAATATTAATTCTCTTGAATTTGGAAATCACAGAAGTTTATATTATCCTATTGCTTTTGTTGGAATCTTGATGACTTGTGTTGCAAGTAATGTTATATCTATAGCAAAAAATAAACGAATGATTAAGTTCTTTTCTTTTTATGGGAAAAATTCTTTGGTAATTTTCGGTTTCCAATCTCTTTTTATTCGTTTATATTTATTGCTTAACAATAGAATATTTGATGCTCATTTAGTCTTATATGGTGAAAATCCAATAATCCATCAATTGGGAGCATTTTTATTAGTCACATTTTGTTGTACCCCTATTATGGTTTTCATTTATAAAAAAATAAAATTTTGAAAAAATGAATAAGATTCATGTATTAGATTGTACTCTCCGTGATGGGGGGTATGTCAATGACTGGAAATTTGGTGATGACAATTCTGTAAATATTGTTGATTTGGTATCAAAATCGGGTGTAGATTATGCAGAACTAGCTTTTATTAGAATTTGTGATTATCAAAAAGACAAAATGGAGTTTAGTAAGATGGAGCAAATATCTGATATATTCTGTCCATCTCAACACAATTTGGCCGCCATGGTAGAAATTGGTTATGGCTATCCAGTCGATAATTTTCCATTACGCTCAAAATCGACGGTTGATTTGATACGTCTTGTCGTGTGGAAAAGAATGATAAAAGAAAGTTTTGCGTATGCTAAGGCTTTATTGGAAAAAGGGTATGAAGTCGCAATCCAGGCGACCAGAACTGAGCAATATACTTTAGAAGAATTTGCGGAATTTGCACGCTATTTTAGCCAATTAGATTTAAAAGCCATTTATATAGTTGATACATTTGGGCTTTTGACAAAAGATAACCTGCTTAAATATGCTTTAGTGCTTGATGAAAATTTGGGAAAAGGCATATGCATGGGTTATCATGCTCATAACAACATGCAGCAGGCTTTTTCAAATATGGTCGCTTTCTGTGAACACCCTTGGAGACATGAACTTATAGTGGATGCTTCTGTTATGGGTATTGGAAGAGGAGCAGGTAATCTTTGTTTGGAATTATTAGAAAAATATTTAAATGAAAATTTCAACTCAAATTACAAAGAAGAAATGATTTATCAGTGTGCAGATATGTATATTGAACCCATTTTTGAAAAGAAATCTTGGGGATATTCTATTCCATACTTATTATCTGCTAAATATGGTAGAAATCCTTCTTATGTACCTCTTCTATGCCGGATGGGACTTACATTTTCTCAAATGGCAAAAGTTTTTTCTGAAATGCGAATTCGCAATATCGGAATTAGATTTAATGATTCAGAGTGTACTTTATTAGTTAAAGAGGTAATAGGGTAAAATGGAAAGTCTTAATTAATAATTTCCATATAGAAAAACGAGTGTTTGTACAAGACCATACAGGTTTCAAGGGAAGTTGGCTTTCCGTTTGACTTTCATGATTCCGGATATAAAGGTAAAAGGATACTTACAGTGTTATGGCTGTATCTAAAAATAAAGTTTAATGAGTGTTGTGAATAGTAATAAATTATTGACTATAATTATACCGACTTATAACCGTTGCTCTTTGCTAAAGAAATCTTTAGATCGTCTTTTGCCTATGACAAAAGATTTCTTGGAGTTGGTTGACGTATATGTATCGGATAATGATTCAACTGATGAAACAAAAGATGTTGTTTGTCATTTCTTAGCGAGTTATCCCAATTTGAAGTATTTTAAACAGGAAGAAAATATTGGTGCTGCTAATAATTTTTATGATGCTACGAAGAGGGTTAAGACTAAATATGTGACATTGTTAAGTGATGATGATATGGTTCTTCCAAATTATTTGTCCACTATTATTCAAATTTTGAGTAAAAATCCGGATGTAGGTTTGGTAAATGTTAATTTGCTTTCGGTTTCAGAAAGTGGACGTTATTTGGGAACAAGAGATTCTTTAGCTGTAGAAAATCATGTAGCTCGATATAAAACTGGAGGTGATTTTTTGATAAGACATCTAATATCACCAAGTTTAATCTCTTCCAACATATTCTTACGTGAAAATTTTGTCGAGACATATGAAAAGATTGACAAGCAAGAATATCCTGGGTATGAATGGTATTACGCCTTAATGCTGTCCGTAATCAATAAATCCTGTTTATATTATGATTTGCCTCTATTGATACAGCGTCAGCCTGAAGGAAATAATGTTAGGTGGATAAAGAAAGCTCCTCTATATTTTATTTATGGATTTGGGCATATGTTCAAATCTTTGGATAAATATTCTGCAGGTTTGGATGGTGCTTGGAAATGCTTTTTTATACAAGATTCAACGCCACCATATTTGTTGCAAATTGTTTCGCAAAATAAGGACTTTTATCGAGATAAGTTCCTTTTCTTGAAGGAATACTCTCCAAAAAAATCTTATACATTACAATTGTATTTGTATATTTATTACCCAACTTTTATAGCAAAAATAATAATAAGTTTTTTGAAAATATTATCTCATATACTTAGAAAATGACAGATATTAAAAGAGAAACCTTAAAGGGGTTTAAGTGGACTGCATTAAATTCTTTCGGAAATAGAATTGTATCTTTTTTATTAGGTGTTGTTCTTGCAAGATTGTTGTCGCCCCAAGACTATGGTGTCGTTGGCATGACAGCGATATTCTTTGCGTTAGCTTCCATTATGGTAGATAGTGGATTAAGCACTGCTTTGATAAGGAAAAAAAATATGACGATAGAAGATAGTTCTACTATATTCTTCTTTAATATATTTGTTAGTACACTCTGTTTCCTAATTCTATATTTTGCATCTCCTTTTATTGCAGACTTTTTTAAAACACCAATATTAGTCGATATAGTTAGAGTTTCGGCATTGACAATGGTAATAGGCTCATTTGGAAGTGTTCATTGGACTCTGATGTCGAAAAATGTCAATTTTAAGACTCCAGCTTTGGTCTCTATTCCTGTAAATATAACGAGTGGAATCTTTGGAGTTGTTTTGGCTTATTTGGGATTTGGACCATGGGCTCTTGTTTTACAGTCGTTAGCTGCCACAACAATCAATGCTGTTGTTGTTTGGTTCATTTCCCCTTGGCGTCCTAAATTGATTTTCTCCATGAAATCATTCAAGGAGATGTTTGGATTTAGTGGGAATTTGGTAGTAAACGCTGTTGTAGATAAATTTTACAATGAAGGTGTCGGAATGGTTATTGGAAAATTCTATTCGCCTACCCAATTAGGATATTATTCAAAAGGCCAGGGCACAGCCCAATTACCAAGTACATTTCTTTATAGTACAGTGGGGAATGTCCTATTTCCAATATTGTCAAAAATACAAGATGATGATGAAAAGCTTATACATGTTTATAGTCGCTATATGAGAATCTTGTCATTGGTAATATTCTTTGGAATGATTCTGATGACAGCTGTTGCTCGACCTCTTACGATTTTCCTTTATTCTGATAGATGGATTCCGGCAATATTGTTTATGCAAATATTCTGTTTGCGCTATATGCTATGGCACATACATAAAATAAATTGGGATTTATTATTGGTAAAAGGACGGTCAGACTGGGCGTTTAAAAAAGAAATAGTTAATAAAATCTTAAATTTTACATGCCTTTTTATATCTATTTCTTATGGTCCTGTTGCAATTTGCTTTGCGGGATTTATAGCTTCGCTATTGAACATAATTGTAAATACGTATGTTGCAGGTCGTTTGTTTAACTTTGGCTTCTTCAGACAATTTCAAGATTTCTTTCCTTATATTGTAATATCTGCAATTTGTTGTGCACCAGCTTGGGGAATTTCTTTCTTGGATTGGTCACCTTTATTGATGCTATTGATACAGATTCCATTGTCATGTATCTTGTATTTTGGAGTGCTGTATTTGCTAAAAGATCAAGAGTTCTTTGAGTTATTAAGATTGCTTCCTATCAAGAAATATTTGAAGGTATAATTATGACAAACAATAAAATTACTGTTCTTTTTATCTTTCATGAACCAACTTCTTCTGGTGGTGCTACCTATTCGGGTATGGACATGGTTAAATCATTGGATAGAAACAAAATTCTTCCAATCGTATTACTTCCTGGAGAAGGAGATGTCAAGGAGGAAATGGAGTCAATAGGGGTGAAATGTATTGTAGCCCCTGTCGACATTTTGTTTAGGGCGCATGATGATTCGGATATTGTTCGACGTGTCGTGCATGCTTATCGCAGATTTAAGACATTTGTGAAGAGTAGTGTTCTTGATTGCCAAGCAGTGAATAACGAGTTGAAAGGGTATCACATCGATATTGTGCATTCCAATACGACTGCTATATTGACGGGATTTGTACTTTCAAAATACTTGCATTGCAAGCATGTATGGCATCTTCGAGAGTTTATTGACAAAGATTTTCATAAGAAACCATATGTTGGATTTTGGTTGATGAGGAAAATAGTTAATAATGCGGATGCAACAATCTCAATAACAAAAGCAATATTAAGACATTGGATTGCTGGCAAGCAAAGAAATACATATCAATTTTTTGATGCCGTTAAAAGCGCCTCCTCTCTTCGCCCTATAAACAAGGATAAGAAAAAAAACTATCTATTTTGTGCCAATTGGGTAGAAAACTATAAAGGGGCAAGTTGGGCAATGGAAGGATTTTGCAAGTCCAAGATGTATCAAGAAGGATACAGGTTGATTTATATTGGAAATTGCAGAGCGGAGTATAAAGAAGAACTTTTGAACAAAGCTAGGAAAGAAGGAGCGGATGGTCAGGTTGAATTCTTGGGTTATTGCAAGGACACAACTCCTTATTTTGAACAGGCTACAGCCTTCTTGATGTGTTCGGACAATGAGGCGATGGGGCGAACGACAATTGAGGCTTTTTGGAATGGCTGCCCTGTTCTTGGACGTAATACAGGAGGTACTCCTGAGTTGATATGTGGCGGAGAAAATGGATATCTTTTTGATACGACCGATGAACTTGCCGACTTGATGAGGCAGGTGGCGCATCAAGATAATTCAAAGGTAATATGGAATGCAAGAAATTTTGCCTTGGAAAACTTTACCGAAGAGGAATATGGTAAGAAGATAGAGGCTGTTTATAAGGAAGTAATGAATCCTGAGAAAAAATAACGTATCTATGGCTTGCCAATAGAAAGACTTGCAGAATTTCCTGTTATCACAGAATATTCGCAACAGGGATGGTGGATTGCTTACTTCATTGTTGCAATGGTAGTGACATGTGGAATAGCTTATTGCAATAAATGGATAACAATTGGTTAAAACTATAATTTTAATTATTGCTGTTCGAGTTTTGCCAGATAGCAATTAATCAAATTAATTAATGAATGTCTATGAACATTAAAGATTTAACATTAAAAAATGTAGGACCTTTTAAGGATATGCATTTAGATTTTCCTTGTACTCCAAATGCAAATGGGAAACTTCCTGTAACTCTAATTACAGGAGAGAATGGAACAGGTAAGTCTATCATTATAGACTCTTTACGTATGTTGTTTAAGGGAGTGTGGGGAATTGATAGAAATATTATTGCTGATTAGCATGATTTTAGAATGGCTATGACATTGAGTGTTATTCCCATGTTTCCAACAGAAGAACAATTAGACGAAATTGTAGAATTTTTAAAGCAAAATGAAGAATAATCCATTAGTATCGGTAATAATTCCTAATTATTGCCATGCTCGTTATCTTGACGAGCGCATAACATCTGTATTGAATCAGACCTATCAGAATTTTGAGGTTATCATCTTGGATGACTGCTCACCTGATGATGGAGCAAGTAAAGCCGTAATAGAGAAATATAGAGATAATACTCATGTTTCTCAAATAGTTTATAATGAAGTAAACTCAGGTAGCACATTCAAGCAATGGGAAAAGGGATTTCAACTTTCTAAGGGAGAATTGGTGTGGATTGCTGAGAGCGATGATAAATGTGAACCCGACTTATTGGAAAAACTTGTTGATGGTTTCCAAAAATATGATAATGTAGTTGTGTCTTATTGTTCCTCGAAGATTATAGATGGAGAAGGAAAGGATAAAAAAGTTCCGTTGGTAGGCAACGTTTCCAAAGAGTTTTACAATGGAAAGCAATTTATAAGTCAAGAGATGTCATGGTGCAACAGTATTCCTAATGCCAGTGCTGTGGTTTTCCGCAAAGAGGCAGCTTTGCAGATAGATAAACAATATATGAATTATGTTGCCGCAGGTGATAGACTGTTTTGGATAGAGTTATGTGAACATGGCAATGTCTTTCATACAAAGGAACCTTTGAATTATTTCCGTAAACATGGTGATAATGTGACTCCTCGTTGTTATCGAAATGGTACTACTTTTGTGGAGGACGAAAAGATAAATTGTTATTTGGAAAAGAAGCATTATCTTTCTTTTATGCAGATTGTCGGTGCAAGATATCATTATCAATCAATGGCAAAGGGTATTGCCTTTGATTCGGAAGTCATTAGAAAAAATGTTTTAGGATTGTGGTCAAAGCACGGATTGTATAACTATACTTTGTTGAAATGGTTCTTTAAAGTCTATAAATATGTATGAGCATAGTCTCTTAAAAAAATATATAAATATGAAGAATTTCTTGTTTGTTTCTCATGAAGGAAGTAGAACGGGAGCACCTCTTGTCCTTCTTTCTTTAGTTAAAGCTATATCCAATTCTGCTGTTCCTTGTAAGATTAGTGTTCTCTTTTTAGAAGAAGGGGCTGTTATAAAGGATTTTGTTCCTTATGCGAGAGTTTTTCAAATTGAAGCCCATAATGGATGGAGAAAATTGATACCATATAAAATGAGGCTATTGGTTAATCGAAAACTGTTCGAGGTATGGGCAAAGTACCAACACTTTGACTTGATTTATGCAAATACAGTTGGATCACTGGCTGAAGGTATAGAACTAAAAGACTATTTAGGAATACCCCTTTGGCTTCATATTCATGAAACGGAGCGTACTTGTCTAAGAAGAAAGATAACGATGGATATGATGAAACAATGTGACAACTTTATTTCCGTGAGCAGCCTTTCAACTAAGGCTTTAGTCAACTATGGTATTTCACCAGAGAAAATTCAATTAGTAAGACCTTTCTCGGAGCATTTAAGTAATACTGCTGTGGAGCCTATAAAGTTGGATGGTGTTGATGAAAAAGACTTTGTGATAGGATTGTCGGGAGTTGGAGGTTGGAGAAAAGGCTCAGACGTATTCCCTATGATTGTTCGCAGACTTGTAGATAAATACCCACAAGTTCCTTGTAAGTTTATTTGGTTAGGAGGATTGAATAAGTCAGAAACTCCTTATGACATTGAACATTTAGGCATAGCAAATTACGTAATTACTCCAGGATTGGTCCCTAACCCTATGGAGTATTATAAGAGATTTGATGTGTTTTTGCTAACTTCTCGTGAGGATCCTTTTCCTTTGGTTTGCATGGAAAATGCTGCATTAGGAAATCCTATTGTTATGTTTGAAGGAACTAGTGGTATTGCAGATTTGGTTATAGATGAGCAAACTGGTTTACATGTTCCATATCTTGATATTGATGCAATGTGTGATGCTATCTATAGGTTGTATGCGGATGAGAATTTTCGCAAGAAACTTGGTGAGAATTTACGCAACCGTTTAAAACAATATTTTAGTAAAGAAAAATCAATCGGGCAACTTCTGAAATTGTTAGAAAATGATAATCAGTAAAATGAAACAACTTAATCATCCTCTGGTTTCAATCATAACTCCTGGTTGGAATGGAAAAACATTTATACATCATCTACTTGATTCCATCTTGTCACAAACATACGATAATATCGAATACATTTACGTAGATGATGGGTCGACAGATGGTACAAAAGATGTTGTACTATCATATAAAGATAAATTTGAGTCAAGGGGTATTCCTTTTATGTATGTTTATAAGGAAAATGGGGGACTTTGCAGTGCCATTCAAGAAGGACTACAACATGTAAACGGTGAGTGCCTATGTTGGCCAGAATATGATGACATATTGTTGCCAACTGCCATCGAGGAGCGAGTGAAGTATTTGGAATCTCACTCAGATTGTGCCGTTGTAACTTGTGATGCGTGGATTACTCCAGTAGATAGTTTGGACAAGCCTACGGGCGTTTTGTCTTATCATAATCCCAATCGCTTTGACCGAAATCATTTTGTGCAGTTGCTGACAGGTAATTCTATATTTACAGCAGCATGCCACATGGTTCGTATGGATGTATTTGATGAAACTCACAAGGATAGGAAAATCTTTCAGTCAAGGATTGGTGCTGTTTGGCAGATGCTGTTGCCTATTTATTATAAATATAATCGGGGATTTATCGATAAGCCTTTAGTAAAATGGGTGCAACGAAAAGATAGCATTAGTAATAAAGTTCAAAATATAAATGAAGTCATAAAGGGAAGTAAGGAACTCTTAAAAATAAGAGTAGCTGTGTTGAATTCTATTCCAATGTTAGTATCTGACAGAGAGCTTTATAAGAAAATTGCAGGTATGAACAATGCTGATAGTTTTATGAGAAAAGGAATTGCTTTGAGAAGTAAAAAGTTGTTCTATATAGGATATAATTATTATAAAGACAATAATATTCCAGTTTCGAATGAGATTATTTTGATGAAGTATCAGATAGGTAATAACCTATTTTTTTATATCATTAAATGGTATAAAAAAATAGTGAAAAAAATGAAAAGAATGCCTTTAAAAATAGTAAAGAAATATGAGTGATTATCCGTTAATTTCTATTGTTATTCCTTTTTTTAATAGGGAAAGTACACTTAAATATTGTGTAAATAGTATATTAAATCAAGAATATGAGAATTGGGAGTTGATTTTAGTTGATGATGGTAGTAATGATAATTCTGCTTTAGTATGCAAAGCTTTTGTTGCTTCTGATAGCAGAATAAAATACTTTTACAAAAAAAATCAAGGTGCAGGACCCGCACGTAATCTTGGTATAGAGCATGCTTCTGGTAACTGGATTACCTTTGTTGATTCTGATGATGCAATAATGCCAAACCATTTGACCCAGCTGGTGGATTATGGAGATAACTGCGACCTCGTTATGGTAAATCGTGGAAAGGGAATGTATTGTGATGGAAAGCTAATTGTCGCACAGAACAAGGAAAAACAGCTTCAAAGTTTTGAATTGTGTGGTAACAGAGAAATTGTTGATTTTATGTATGGTGAGTTCGACCCATATAATCATGCAAACTATGCCTGTTGGGATAAGTTTTTTAAAATGTCAGTTATCAAGATGCATAACTTAAGATACCCTGTCGATGTTCCTACTGGTCAAGATCAAGTTTTCGTTGTAAATTATTATAAGTATGTTCAGCATATGTTCTATTCTTCCAAATGTACATATATTCCAACTCCTATGGGAAATGAAGGAATAGAACATTTGGCTTGTAGGTTGAGACAACCGAACGAGTTCTTTCATTGTCAGCACGTAAATTATAGAACATTGTTAGAACTTGCGGAAAAAACAAGCTCTGAGAATGTTAGGCGATATGCAATAAATTACATTCTTTCTAAACCTTTAGAGCGTATAGTTTTACCTTATACGCATTGGCGTAATAGAAGAATACTAGGAAAAAAAGCAATAGTTGATTTTATCAATGTATATTTTCTTCCTTTGATTAAACAATTGGAAAATAATATTGACGATGTGAAGTCTGAAGTATATAGGAAGAATTTACATGAAATTTTGGAAGGTCATGCTTCTGCCATTTATGATAAATGGTTCTATCATTTTTTGAAAGAAGATTTAAAATCTGCAATAATACGAAGATGGAAACGAATTGTAAAGTGAAAAAAATGAATAGTATTGAAGCTTTCCGCTTCATTTTTATGTTGATGATTTGTATTTGGCATTATCAAGGTACAAAGGTTTTGGCGCATGGTTATATGGCGGTTGAGTTCTTCTTTATTCTTTCCGGAGTGTTGATGTACTTTTCTGCAAGTAAGGAAAATGCTTTAGGAACGTTTGATTATACAATGAAGAAAGTTAAACGTTTCGCTCCTGATTGCTTGTTGTTGATAGTGTTTGTAAATCTTAGACACATGATTCTACCAGCACTTTTGGGTAGAAAAGAGTTGGAAGTTTCATGGCTTTTGCAAGCTTTGCCTGAAAGTTTGTTCTTGCAAAACATCGGCATCTATACTGGTGGTGTCAACTTTCCGATGTGGTATGTAAGTGTGCTCCTTTTTGGAGGAGCGTTTGTTTATGCTTTGCTTCGATACAATAAAAGGTTGGCAATTTCCATTGTATTGCCAATGATTATATTGGTTGGTTATACCTATATATTTAACATGGATAAGAGGGGAAGAATTGATGGCTTTGATTTATATGGAGGCGTTTATACCCCAATGCTTAGGGGTGTTTGTGGGATAAGTCTTGGTGTAGTCTTAGGTTACATTTTTGTCTTGAAAAAGCAATGTATCCAGCATGTAAAGACATGGGTAATAAATGCCTTAGGACTGTTTTCTCTCTGCTTATTTTTGCTTTTTGAAATATTTCCAACTTCTCAGAGTTATGATAGGTATCTGCTTATTGTTGTGCCATTCTTACTATTGGCTTGTTTTATGGAGAGTTCACTATTTAACAAATTGTTCAGTAGTTCCTGTTTTTCTATTCTAGGGGGGTATTCATGGCAAATGTTGGTGTATCATGGAAGAATCATAATTCCACTATATGTAACATTGAAAGCAATTCTGAATTTAACTTGTCCATTATGGTTAGACTTGTTGCTTTTTTCTGTTGTTTGTGTAGGTGTGAGCGCGTTCTTTAAAATGTTGATTCCGAAGATTTTAACAGGCATTCGAAGCTTCATTTATAAGTAAATTATTTAAGAATTATAGTTGTTTATGGCAAAAAATATCTTTATATTGTTGGGCAATGGCTTTTCTATAGATTTGATGAATCAGTTGAAAAAGTCTGACAAGATCAATCTGTCAAACTTGTTTGCTGCTGGTTCTGATGTTCCATGGCCTGCTACGGATATCCCTGGATTCTTATCTTTTCAAAATTGTCCAAATCTATGGACATTGGGGGCAAGACCATATCTAAGGGGTGAAGATAGTTTAAGAATAATTGAGGACGTTATTACTTGTGCTAATATTTTGCCTCAAAGAACTGAGATAAAAGACAAGATATATATTCGTGCTTATAATGAATTGGAGCAATATCTAATGTCTTTGTTCGTACATTATACAGGTTTAGTAGATTTAAAGAAAGCAAGGAAAAACTTGACTGAGTGGGGATGGTTAAAGTATTTACGTTCTTTGAACTCTGATAAAGACGTTAAAACAGTAAACATAGTTTCATTTAATTATGATGTTTGGTTAGAAATGGTATTAGAATTGTATGGGTTTCCATATAGTATAGCAGGTTTTTCCCCTAAAAGGGAAAATTCCATATATTTAAACCACATGGTTCTATAGCTTTTCATTCTGCAAAAAGGGATAAGTCGGCTTATTGTATTCAATATCGGGATACGTTTGATAATCATCCTTTAGCAGATTTCAAATATGACAATAAAAACTTGGATTGTTTGAATCTTGTTAATGCCATTATACCACCAGCTGGTGATTCTACAAGGATGAGGCAAATGTGGTCTTCCGAATTAAGAAATCAAATAAAAATGGCGGCAACTTCTTTGGGAAAAGATGATAGTGTGGTAATTTGTGGATTGTCTTATTGGCATGTTGACAGAAAAGAAATAGATACTTACCTTTCTGCGATTTCTCCAGAAATTAAGAATCTTATAATGGTAAATCCTAATCCGCCAGAGGTGCTGAATGCGGTGTTAATGACATTATTTAATCAGTATATAGTTATTCCTGATTCTAAAAATTTGATAAAATATGAAAAGATTTAAACGACATGAAACTTCTTTTACAATAGCTACGTTATGGGAGTTTAAAAGTTTGGGTAAGATAAATTTAAATCCAAAATATCAAAGAAGTTCAAATGTATGGAATATAGAAAAACAATCATTTCTAATTGATTCCATTGTGAAGAACTTTCCGATTCCTCCAATATTCTTGCATGAATTTATTGATCAGAAAACTGGTAAGACAAAGTATGATGTAATAGATGGAAAACAAAGATTAACTTCAATATTTAAGTTTATAGAAGGTAACTTAGCCCTTCCTTCAGACAGCTCTGAGGATGGGTATTGTACAGATGATATAAATGCTACGACGTTTAAAGATTTGTCAACCAAACATTTAGATGACGTTAAGCGTGAGTTTTGGCAGTATCAGATAAACATTGTTTTTATTGATTCGGAAGAAGAAGAAACGATTAATGATGTCTTTGATCGTTTAAATAGAAATGGAGAACCACTGTCTGCACAGGAATTCAGAAATGCCATGTATAGTAGATATGACTTATACAAAGTGTTGGCTTCTTTGCCGAAAATTCATCCATTTGATAAGATACTTACAAGATTAGATGCTAATCGTTTTGAAGACATTGAGTTTTGCTCTGAACTGTTCTTTTCTATTGTAGAGGGTAAGGTGGTTGATAGTAATCGAAAGCAGCTTGATGACTTGTATAAAAAGTATTTTATAGATAATCCTTTGAGTCAAGAGGGTTGGAATGAATATGTCGATAAATTTACAGGTACAGCTTTAGTCTTGAATGAGTTGATTGGAAATATGCAGATGTATTATAAAAATAGCGTTTCGCATATTTATGCTATGTGGATGGCTTCGTATGAGTTGTATTCAGAAAAGGAAGATGGTAAAAAATACGAAAAAGCCTTTTGTACTTTCTATTCAAAAGTGAAGGACAAGGATGAAAATGTTTTTATTCAACGTTATATTCAGTCCATGCAACAATCTACTAAATCTATGGCTTCTCGTAAGAATAGATGCAATGCCTTGCTTGATTACTTAAAACAAGGGTTAGATACACGTATTACAAAAGTAGATTAATTTTAATAATAGTGAGAATTTCTATTATTATTCCGCTTTATAACGCTTCATCTTATTTGCATCATAGCTTAGATACTCTTCTCTCTCAATCTTTCCAATACATAGAAATCATCTTGGTGGATGATGGAAGTACGGATGAGTCTCCTGCTATATGTGATGAGTATGCAAGGAAAGATGGGCGGATAAAGGTATTTCATGAGGCGCATTCTGGTGTGGCTCATTCTCGTCAGGTAGGTCTGGACCATGCAATTGGTGAGTATATCCTATATGTCGATGTCGATGACCAAGTGCAGCCTGACATGATTTCAGAGATGTATCAACTGGCAGAAGTTCAACAGGCCGATATGGTGATTTGCGATTATAGAGAGTTGACACATCATGGGGAAGTTTATCATGCTCAGAAACCTACAGCTCTTGATGGTGTGACCATCCTTGATGAGATACTTTGTGGAAAACTTTATGGCGCTTTATGGAATAAGATGATGCGTAGGGAATGGCTTATGAAAACTAAGGCTTCATTTCCCCAAGAACTGACAATGAGAGAAGACCTGATTTTTTTAAGTCAGTGCCTTCCTTATGCTCAAAAGATAGCTTATATAGCTAAAGCCTATTATGGTTATGAACGCAGAAATACATCTGCATTGACAAGTAATTATTTGAATGAATCGCCAAGCTATTATAATCAGGAAAGCCTGTGGGTGAGTCTCATTCTAAAGAATAAATCTCTCTCAAATAGTATTCGTTTGCAATTGGAGCGTTATTATTTTAAACTTTCATACATTTCTTTATTAAAAGGATTGTTTGATAAACAATTATGGAACGAAAGATTCAAGTCGCATGAGAATTTATTGGATTATGGTTTAGGTTTTAGGAAAACTATAGTAAGTTTTGCATTCTGTGGTCATTTTCGAATAGCTCAATTCATGCGTACCATTATCTCAAAAATCAAATCATGAAGATAGGAATATTAACTCAGCATTTCTTGCTGAATTATGGAGGCATCATTCAGAATTATGCCCTCCAACAGGTACTTATGAAGTTAGGACATGAACCCCTGACTTTTGAACATGATACTTGTTACTGCCGTACACGATGTTTTTTACGAACAGTAAAGCATATACTGAGGAATCGATCTTTTAGAAATCTTCCTGTATATCCTATTTACAAAGGACGCATCGGTAACAAGAATTTTATCAAGTTTGTACTTAAAAATATCAAGTCGGTTCCGGTCACGGACTTTACTTCTTCGCAGACTGCACAATATGGCATTGATGCCTATGTCGTGGGAAGCGACCAGGTGTGGCGTCCTGCTTTCAATCTTGGACCTCGATTGGGTAATATGTTCTTGAATTTTGCTGATGACAAGGTGAAGAAGTTTTCGTATGCAGCTTCATTTGGATGTAAGGAATGGGAATATACGAAAGAACAGGAAAGAGCATGTTCAAAGCTTGCCAGACGGTTTGATGCTATATCTGTACGTGAGGCGTCTGCTGTAGATTTGTGTAAGAATCACTTTGGGATTGATGCTACCTTGGTGCTTGATCCTACATTGCTATTGAACAGGGAAGATTATGAAAAAGTATGTAATAATATTCCGAAAAAAGAGAAGCATATTTTTGTTTATTCCTTGGTCGTTGGCGAGAGTGTGATGACTGTAGCCTCAAAAATATCAGAGGCTAAAAACTTGCCGATAGTAGTGAAAGAAGCAGGAGGAAAAGTAAAGAAAGAAGATACTATTGAGGATTGGTTCGCTGAATTCCGTGATGCAGAATATGTCGTTACCGATTCATTTCATGGTATGGTCTTCTCTATAATCTTTAATAAGCCATTCTCTATTGTTATGAACCCAAGCGGAGGTAATGACAGGTATATTTCTCTTTTATCTCAGTTAGGTTTAATGGATAGAATCATCAAGGATAATCAAATTTCGAGCTTGGAATCCATAAGTTGGGATGGAGTCAACCAAAAGTTGGCAGTTCTAAGACAGGAAAGCATGAATTTCTTGAAAGTCAATTTTAATCAAACACATGAAGAATAATCCTTTGATTTCAGTCGTGATACCCTTATATAATAAGGAGAAGACAATAGAGCAATCTTTGAATAGCGTTTTGCTGCAAAAAGGTTGTGAGTTTGAGGTTGTAGTGGTAGATGATGGATCTACAGACAACAGTGTTGAACAAGTTAAAAAGATAAATAATTCAAAGATAAAGTTGGTTAGTCAATCTAACGGAGGTCCTGGAGCTGCTCGTAATACTGGGGCACAAGCTGCAAATGGTGATTGGCTTGTATTTCTTGATGCTGATGATGAACTGTTGCCAGATGCCTTGAAGGGTTTTGCAGATGCCATATTGGCTCATCCTGATGTGGATATATTTGATGCCAATAAATATATTTTAGTGGGTTCCAATAAAACCTTGGCATATCATCCATTAAAAGGATATGTCAAGAACCCTTTGAAAGAGTGTTTCTTCAGCAGAATCCTACCCGGTAACGGAAGCTCTGCTTTTCGAAGAAATTTCTTTTTAGAGCACCCATACAATGCAGCTATACGTAGATTCGAAGATGCAGAAATGTTGATAAGACAGTTGTCCTGCGCAAAGGTATATTCTTTATCTTTTCCTACTTTGCTTTTTAATAGAAATTTTGCAGAAGCAAGTCATCCTCGCAAAAATGTAATGGAGGATTATTTCGCTTATTTGGATTTCTCGAAAGAGGGCTTCTGGCGCAAAATGTGTGTGTATCGTACTTTCTTGGAGGAACGAGTGCTTTATCCTGAATATGGTAAGAAGCATTATGCCAAAATGTATAAGCGATATGATTGGCTGATCATGTATAAACTTTTAAATTGGATAGATAAATTCTTAAAGAAATAATTATATGAGAGTTTTATGGATAGGAGGCTCGGGGCTTTATGTACCGAGTCAACAAGGAAGAAGTGGCTATAATGGGGGAGGATGGGTTGCATCAGTTCAGAAAGAGTTAATGCTGCATGACAATATTACTTTGGGAATCTCTTTTTGCAAAGATGGTGAACCCACCAAAGTGGTTCAAGATGGAGTGACTTACTATCCTGTACCGAATCACTCAAAGTCTAAAAAGGATAAAATAATTGATTTGTGGAAAATTCATGATGTTACTCGTGATGAAATGCTTTGGCCATATTATGAGGAAAAGTTTAAAAAGGTTATCGAAGATTTCAAACCAGATATCATTCAAATATTTGGTTCTGAACTATATCAGCAATTGGCAGCTCGAGTAACAGGAAATATCCCTACAGTTCTACACATTCAGGGGCTTCTTTCTCTTTATGTTCACATATTCTTGCCTCCAAGTATTTCAAAATGGCAGTATTATATGAGTGGAAAGGGGTTAAAGGGTAAGTATCACAACTATCAATACTTGGCTTATTGGAATCGTAGCGTTCATCGTGAGAAAGCCATATTGAAAGCTGTACCTCACGTGATAGGTCGAACAGATTGGGACAGACAAGCATTGGCTGTGTTAAATCCAAAAGCAACGTATCATTATGGCGGAGAGATCCTTCGTGATGTCTTCTATGAGAAGAAAGACCGCCAAATGTCCAAAGACCGCCCTGTTATCACTACGACTATATCATTCCCGACCTATAAGGGATCTGATGTCATCTTGAAGGTGGCGAACATCTTGAAGAATGAAGTGGGATTGGATTTCGAGTGGAATGTCTATGGTAATGTACAGCCTGAGTTTATGGAGAAACATACAGGTTTGAAGCATGAAAATTTGAATATAAATCTTAAAGGTGTTGCTTCAGCTGAGGTTTTACGAGATTCATTGCTTAAAAGTACATTGTATTTTCATTCTTCATACGTAGAAAATAGTCCCAATTCGGTGGGTGAGGCTCAGTTAGTTGGTATTCCTGTGGTTGCAAGTAGAGTTGGTGGTACAGACTCGATGGTAGAGCATGGAAAGACTGGCTTCTTGTATCCTGTAACAGATCCATATATGGCAGCTTATTACATCAAGCGATTGATTGACAATCAGGAAGAGAATGTTAATATCGGAAAAGCTGCGAGAGAAACTGCTATGGTAAGGCATGATCCGCATATTATTGTAGATCAGCTATTAGATTGTTATACTAAAATTACTAAATAGTATTTCTATGATACTGTCAAAAAAGGAGTTAAAAGAATATCTTTTGTTAGAAGGAAAGAATTACCAAAGCCAAATTGGAGGATTAGGAAGACGTTTTTGGATGAATCTCTTTTCGAATCCAATCTGTGAGCAAAAATACATTTGGCTTTATATAAAGACCTTACGGTTGGTAGAGTATTATGAAAACCTTAAAAATAGACATAAAATATTCTTACCGGTTTATGTGTATTATTTACATAAGTTGCGCAAATATTCGCATATAACGGGTTATCAAATACCCCCCCACATTATCAGTAAGGGCCTTACTATATGGCATTGGGGCCCTATAATCATTAATCCTTCTGCATCGATAGGAGAGAATTGCACAATCTATCCAGGTGTTTTAATAGGTCATAAAAATCCTGGAGAAGGGTGTGCTGTGATTGGTAATAATGTCTTTATTGGCGCAGGTACTAAAATTATAGGTCGTGTTAAGATTGGCAATAATGTAATTATAGGTCAGAATTGTGTAATTACTAAAGACATACCTGATAATACAACAGTTGTTTGTGGGGAAAATCGAATGATAAAGAAATAATTTGTTTGATTTCTGATAGTGTCACCATTGGTGATAATGTGAAGGTTCGAGCATGTGTGCTGATAACTGATGCTGATGTTTGTATTGGCAGTCGGCTTAGCCACAGTCATTACTGCTTTGTCTGTTGGCGTAGGAAATGTACTTCATAAAGGACGGCTGATTCAAAAAATGGTTTATGGAAAATAAAAAGAAAACAATAAAGGCGGTGGCTCCTTTCGCTCACCCCGGTTTCTTGAACTTCAAGCAGGCGCCGTTTGAGGCATGGGAGAGATTGGGGGGAGATATAGCAAAGAGTCATTATCCTCCGAAGTGCTTGCATGGAGCTGCATTTCGTTGGGAACTACCTACGTTATGGAAAAATAAGAAGGAGGCAAGGCTCAGATTTGTGGAGCCAGTGTCTTTACTATTTGATACGTTTCCTGATTATGCAAGATATGAGGTTGTTCCTATGTTTTGGGACTGTTGGCCTTGCTATTTTGAGAAGACTTGTGAATGGCTACGCAGGCATCAGGTAAAGACTGCTATCTTTTCTTCTCGGCAGACAGCAGAGATGATGCAAGAACGTTTCTCCGGGAATAACGAGGGATGGCAAAGAATAAATGTCGTCTGGTGCCCAGAAGCGGTGGATGATTCTGTATATCAAAAAGGCAAGCTTTTAAAAGAACGAAATATTGATTTGTTGGAGTTTGGGCGTTCCAATGATAAGGTATTTAAGGCTGATCAATTGGAGTCTGTTTTTGATAACAAAAGTCGCAACTTAAATCATGTTTGTACCAAGCAGAATGGTAAGTTCATCTATACCAATGAGCAGCTATATGAGGCGATGGGGAATGCAAAGGTGACTATTGCTTTGCCACGAAGCATCACTCAGCCAGAGATTGCTGGCGATATTGAAACTCTTACGCAGCGCTATTGGGAATGTATGTTCTCAAGGATGGTGATGGTGGGGCATGCTCCTCAAGAACTCATTGACTTTATCGGGTATAATCCTGTGATAGAGTTGAGTGATAAAATCTCGCCAGAAGAGCTGATTGCTAATGTGATAGAACATATTGAAGACTACCAAGTCCTTGTCGATAAGAATCGTGAAACGGCAGAGAAACTGGGAAGCTGGGATGTGAGAATGAAATGGCTGATGACACAATTGCAGGAATATTATCTAATTTAAATTTAGAATATTAGCAAGGAAATTGGGGCTAAAAATACGATTTTTAGTTAATTACCATAAAAAATATGAGAATTTTTAGAAAAAAATATCACTTGCAAAATAAAAAATGTATCTTTGCATTGTAAATATAACAATAACAAAACTAACAACATGGTTGATAAATATACAAAGCAAGTATTAGATTTCTTAAGAAATACTTCAAAGGAAATCAAGGATGCAGAGTGGGATAGAATTTCTAATCTCGGTTTGCCTAATATTGGTGCTTTTACGTTTGTAGAAGATGCCATGTGTGATATAATTACAAGAAGTAGCAAAAACAGTTTCAATTTTATTGATGATGGTTATTGTGCTTCGTATGATAGTAATAATGAATTAGATTTAGCAGCATAGTATGGGGGAGGCAGCTTTTCGTTTTTTAGGCTATAAATTTACAAAAATAGCTTTTGATTTCAGCAATGTAAATCCAGAAGAAGAAATGTCCGTGGATATTTCTACCTTTGGAACATATATTCCGAAGCAAAGAAAGTATGAATTGAAGTTCGTTTTTACAGCAACAAGTACTCAAAGGGATGAAAAACTTATAGAAATAGAATGTTTGAGTCAATTCGTTTTTGTTGATGAATTGACTTTAGATGAAATTCCTTCTTATTTCTATCCGAATAGTATTGCTATAGTGTTCCCTTATGTAAGAGCGTTTATTAGTTCTGTTTCTATTCAAGCTGGCATTCCGCCTATAGTTTTGCCAACTTATAATCTTTCTGTTTTGCAAGAAGATTTGAAAAAGAACACTCATGTTGTAGAAAATGGATAAAAGAACACTTTTTCAAGCTATAAAGGATTTAGATAATCCTGATGAGATAGAGCAGAATGGACCATTTAAGTGTAGAAGAAAAGACGCTTGGCTTGGAGAAGGTTATTATTTTTGGGACTCTTTTGTGGAATTAGCTCAATGGTGGGGGCGAGAATCTCTTGGAAATGATTATGTGATTTGTCGTTCTTATTGTGCAGCTTCTCTTCCTGATACGTATGATTTATATGATAATCCTGAGCATATTATTAGTTTCAGAGCATTGAGCGAAGCTCTTTCCAAGGAGTATCCCAATAAGTTTATTTCTGTAACATTTGTCTTGGAAATGTTGAAAGCTCATTCTGATTTTCTTAAAGATTATAAAGCCATAAGAGCTAAAGCTGAAAGATGCTGGAAGGATGTACCTCGTTTGAAGTTTAATAGAGGCAATGTGGCATACTTGGAAACAATTCCTCCGATACAGTTTTGTGTGCTTGATAAATCATTTTTGATAAATGGAGAATACCAAATAATCTATCCTCCTAAGTATTTGGTGGAAGGAGTGGTATAAATGTTTGTTTTGATACCTTGTGAAAACACATAATTAGATAACAGATAAGAAAATTTTGTATGATGATAGGTTAGCAAGATGTTGGTCTTGCTAACTATCTGATATTTTATCTTTTCCCATTTTGGGAATGATAAAATGATTGATAAAAAATATAAATTATGATACCAAAAATTATTCATTATTGCTGGTTTGGGCGTGGACCATTGCCTGAACTTGCACAGAAGTGCATTGCTTCTTGGAAGAAGTATTTGCCTGATTATGAAATTAAGGAGTGGAATGAGGATAACTTCGATGTGAATATCATTCCTTATACAGCTGAAGCGTATCAAGCAAAGAAATATGCCTTTGTTAGTGATTATGCTCGTTTCTGGATATTGTATAAATATGGTGGAATCTACTTTGATACAGATGTGGAGGTGATTCGACCGATTGATGATATTGTAGAAAGGGGAAACTTTATGGGTTTTGAAACTGATCCCAAACCTCAGTTGAAGGAAGACGCGAGCGAAGCGAGCGTTAACCCTGGCCTCGGCATAGGGGTAGCCCCTGGCCTCGGCATTATTAAAAAGATGCTTGACTTTTATGAGGGCAAGCATTTTGTGCATGAGGCTGTCATGAGAAATCAAATCACCGTGGTGCATATCGCTACGCAGGTGCTTCGTGAAAATGGATTGAAGAATGTGGCTGGTATACAGGAAGTAGCAGGTTGCTTTATATATCCTTCAGAGTATTTTTGTCCTATCAATGTGACAACAGGTCGTATTCATGTGGAAAAGAATACTCGAACGATACACCATTATGCAGGAACTTGGGTGGATAAGAAATTTTCGATGAAAGAAATTTTAAAACGATTTTTGCCGGAATTTTTAGTTTTGGCTTTAATTAATATAAAGAATAAAATCAAATGAGAGCTATTTCTAAATTTTATACTTGGTTTTGGATCATTTATTTCCCTGTCTGTATCGCTTTTGCTGTTACAATCAATTTTGATTGGAGTGATGAAATCCTGACTGTGGCACTTTTGGGTTATGCCTTTATGAAGCAGCGGTTCCTGGTCAAAGACAAAGGAAGAACGACGGAAATTAATATTTATATAGGGTTGATGATATTCTATCTGGTTTATTCACTCTTAATACAAGTGACTACGTTCCGAGGGGTATATCTTGATCTTTTACAGCAGTTGCGACCTTATGCTGTGTTTTATCTGACATGGATGATGGCTCCTGATTTTTCTCCTAAGCAAAAGAAACGTATTAAATGGGTCATGCTGTTTTCGTTCTTCGGCTATTTGATATTATTTAAGATAAAACCTTCTGTTGTGACTCCGTATGGTGGAGAAGAGTCTGCTGCTTTAGGACAAATTGCTCTTTGCTGCGCTATGGTTTACTATCTTTTCTCTAAACAGACCAAACGAAATAGAAATATAGCTATACTCATTATGTTATTAGGCTTGGTTTCTGGTAAATCAAAGTACTTTGGTGAGTGCGTAGTGTTTATTGCACTGATGATGTTTGTGAAGAATCGAATCAATTTCACTTCTGTATCTACCTTGTTGAAGGTGGGTGCATTGGGTGCTGTGGTCATCTTCTTCACTTGGACAAAGTTCAATGCTTATTATGTGGAGGGATTTCAAGATGATGCTGAAGCTATGGCCCGTCCTCTTACTTATGAAACAGGAATGAAGATCATGTTTAGGGATTATATTCCGTTTGGAAGCGGTCTTGGTTCATTTGGTACGGCAGCAGCGGCTAAGGAGTATTCGCCTTTGTATTATGATTATCAATTGAATGAAATCTGGGGCTTACGACCTGAGAATCCTATGTTCTTGGCGGATGCTTTCTATCCAACCTTGGCAGAGTTTGGTATTGTGGGATTGTTCTTCTTCCTTTGGTTCTGGAAGCGACGTTTGTGGGAGTGTAATAAGATTCCAAACATCGTCTATTATCGCATGGCGCTGATGGCAATTTTGGCATTGGCTTTGGAAAGTACTGCTGATTCTTCTTATCTTTCGGGTAAGGGTATGGGATACTTTATGGTTCTTGCCTTGTGTCTGAATTCTGGAAGGCAACAAATGAATAGCAGCAAAAGATATCTAAGATAGAAAAATAATGATGAACATAATCATAACTTCTCCTTCGTTGAATCCGAAGGTGAATGTAAGTGGCATTTCTTCGGTTACACAGTTTATTATCAGTAATAATCGGAAGCAAAACTACTTGCATTTTGAACTTGGTAAGAAGGATAAGGAAAAGGGGGGATGGCATCGTATTCCTGCTTTGATAGGAAAATATAGGGAATGGAAGAATGTGCTTGCTCTGCATCCTGATGCGATAGTGCACTATAACTTCCCTCTTTCGAAGGCTTCTTTGTTGCGTGACCCATGGTTTATGAGATATGCCTGGAAGAATGGCAGAAAGATGGTGGTACATGTGCATGGAGGTCTGTTTCTGACGGCTCCTCATATACCTGGTATTCTCATGCGTATCATGAAATGGGTTTTCGGACAGGATCTGCCTTTCATCGTATTGAGTGATATGGAAAAGGATATCCTGACTGAGAGATTTGGGGCTAAGAAGGTTGCCGTGTTGCCTAACTGTGTGGATCTGAGTGATGCTACTGCTTTTGAAAAAGAACAGGTCCTTCATAATGAATCAAAACCGCTACGTATCGGTTATCTGGGTCGTATAGAACCTAATAAGGGAATGACGGAACTCTTGGTGGCTTGCCAAAGACTGAAAAAGGAAAAATATCCTTTTAAACTCGTTATCGCTGGCAAGGAACAAACGGAAGGGGAGTATCTTCCGCAATTTGACAAGTGGCTGGGGGACAGCTTTGAATATGCAGGTTTGGTTTCGGGTAAATCAAAGTGTGATTTCCTCAGAAGTCTGGATGCTTTCATCCTTCCTACTTACTTTGAAGGATTGCCGATGTCGCTTTTGGAAACCATGAGTTATGGTGTGACTCCTGTTGTGACTCCTGTAGGCAGTATTCCGCAAGTGGTGAAAGATGGTGTGAATGGTATGTTTATCACTGACCATGACAGCGATTCTATTGTTTCTGCCATCAAACGACTGGATGAGGACAGAAGTATTTTGAGAAAGTTGGGCGTGGCTGCCAGAGAAACTATTTTAAATCAGTTCAGTCCGGAAAAGTATGTTGAAAAACTGAATTCGATTTATCATCTTGCCAATTAGGCTCTTTATTTCATTTTAGAAATCATGAACATTTTTCAGATATTGCAAAAGATAAGTCTTGTTCCTTCTTATTTGTGGGACAAAATGTGGGCTCCTGTATGGAAGCGGTGCATGAAGCACTGTGGCAAGGGGGTATATATTCGTCCGATGTCTTCGGATATCAAGGGATTGTGGAACCTGTCGGTAGGAGATGGTACTTCGATTCCTAAAGGGAGTACTATCTATTGTACGGATGCACCGTGTTCTATTGGTAAGAAGGTGCTCTTCGGTCCTAAACCTACAATCATCACTGGTGATCATCGTATTGACATCTTGGGCAAATATATCGCGGATGTTACCGTGGAGGATAAGTTTGTGGATGGGGTGAATGTATATGACCTGCCAGTCGTCATCGAGGATGATGTGTGGTGTGGGGCAAATGTTACCATCCTCAAAGGTGTGACTATCGGTCATGGTTCGGTTGTGGCTGCTGGTGCTGTGGTCACGAAGTCCTTTCCTCCATACAGTATCATCGGTGGTATTCCTGCCAAACTGCTCAAAATGAGATTTACGGAAGAGGAGATAATGGAGCATGAAAGGATGTTGGATGTGAAATGACTTGGATATTTCGAAAACCCACCTGTCCTTCCTTACCCTTAAGGGAGGGTCCACCGTTTTCCCCAATCCCCTTTTCATGGAGAAGGTTGGCTGCACTCGGCAATATGAAAGCGAACTTTCATTGCGCTCATTTGCACAACCTTTCCCCTCAGGGGACAAGGGATGTGCCAACCGCCCTACTCGGTGCTCAAACCGCTTCGCTATATGGTTGGCGGGGCATCAGAGCCCTCGCCAGTTGGTTGTGCGGGATGGGACCGCAGGGAGAAGACTTGCTAAAAAATGGTTGTGCGGGATGTGGGACCGCTGGGACAAGGTGGATGGTGCATTGCGTAATTTGCCTTGGTATTGATGATTATGTATCATCTATGGCTTTGTTTTTTCTCTTGCTGTTTATATTATATGGTGTGTTTTTCATAAACTGTGTGGTAGTAAATGGTAGATTTTGATAGACTGATTACTCGCTTTCGGCAGTTCGGGGGCTGGAGGCTTATCTGGCAATATGTCCGTATGGGGGTGTTGTGGACGGGTGTCTGTGCTTTGGTACGCTGTGCCTTGAAGGGGAGGTCCTTGAAAGCTGCTTATCCTGTGATTATTGAAAAAGTGGATAGGATTCTGATTCGACGTTATCGCTATATCTTGGATGAGAGGAAGGTGAGGGATGCGGAGGATCTGACTCCTAATGATGGGGGTGTTCCTAAGATAGTCTGGTTCTCCTGGCTGCAGGGTATCGATCTGGCTCCTGATTTGGTGAAGGTGTGCTTGGCTTCGCAAAGGAAGCATCTGCCGGATTATGAGTTCAGGGTCTTTGATCTGAGTAATTACCAGCAATGGATTGAACTGCCTGAGTATATTGTCAGGAAATATGAGAAGGGTTTGATTCCGGCTGCTTCTTTCAGCGATTTGCTCCGCCTGTCGGTTTTGCAGAAGTATGGCGGCGTCTGGATGGATGCTACGGTGTTCTGTTCTGGTTTTGGGAATGAGAAGCTGCAAGGGCGATGGGATAGGATTATGCAGAGTGAGCTGACGGTGTTCCGCTACTTCAAGCGTGGCGTGATGGCTCCTGTGGGGTTGTCGAACTGGTTTATTGCTGCTGTGCCTCATCAGATTGTGATTTCTTCTGTCTTGGATATGCTTCTTGCTTACTGGAAGGATTATAACTGTCTGGTGGATTATTATATTTTTCACTTATTCCTGGGTTTGTCTCTCCGTGAGTTTCCGATGGTTGAGGCTCGGATGCCTCGTGAGAATAGTAATCACAGTATTCTCTTGGGTGCTGCCTTGGGGCGTACTTTCCATCAGGAGCAATGGCAGGATCTGATTGATCATGTGAGTATTCATAAATTGAATTACAGAAAGGTGGAAATGGTCAGTAAGAATCCAAGGGGATATTATTGGCATATTATGAAAGAATTTGAGTTGATTTTGATTATGAAACCAAAGATACTTTTTATCATGCACATGCCTCCGCCTGTGCATGGTGCTGTAATATATCCACGATAGCAAGCTGATAAATGGGGAGTTTGATAGTCATTATATCAACCTGACTACTGCGAAGAACTTGCAGGACATCGGGAAGGTGGGATGAGGAAGCTCTTGGATTTCTTCAAGCTCCTGAAGAAAATACGGCATGAGGTAAAGGTGGTCAAACCTCAATTGGTTTATGTGACTCCGAATGCTTGTGGCGGTGCTTTCTATAAGGACTTTGTGGTGGTTCAGATGTTGAAGCGCCTGGGCTGTCAGGTAGTTGTGCATTATCATAATAAGGGTGTGGCTACCCGTCAGGAAAAATGGCAAGGACAAGGAGGAGTTTTTCCGCTCGGCTGATATGTTTGTCTTCCCGACTTTCTATCATAACGAATGTTTCCCCTTAGTATTGTTGGAGGCTATGGAACATGGTTTGCCTTGCATCTCGACGACAGAAGGGGGAATACCAGGAATTGTCGATGATGGTAAGACGGGCTTCCTTGTTCCGAAGCATGATGTTGCTGCTCTTGCTGACAAGATTCAGCTTCTCTTGAATGATTCTGTCTTGCGCAGCAACATGGGTAAGGCCGGCAGAGAGAAATTTGAAAAGGAGTTTACGTTGGAGGTTTTTGAGAAAAGAATGGTGGAGATACTATCTAACAATGTTAAATGTTAAACTTTTAGTACACTGATGACTTGGATTTGGGAACATATCGTTTATCCCATACTTACTTGGCTCGGTGTGCCAAGGGATTGAATATCATAATCAAAAATGTGGCAATGAATAAAGCCCTATGTGCATGACTACAATAAAGATGTTTTTAGCCTCTTCTTGTGAGTTGGCTTATGAGCGAATGATTATCGGTGATAAAATTCGACAAGCTGATGACGAGTGGCGAGCAAAAGGTGTAAGGCTACAGTTGATGGTATGGGAGGACTATCGACCAGAGTTTTTGGGAGTAAGAACTCAAACGGAGTATGACGAGTATCTTGTTAATGAAAGCCAAATTGTAATTGGGCTGTTCAAAAACAGATGCGGAAAATATACACAAGAGGAAATCGTGCTCGCCAAACGTAATAATTCTGAAAATCTACATGTGTTTACTCTTCCTGCGGATGATGGAGCAAACCTTGTAAGTGACTTCCTTACAAAGGAATCGATTGTTGCCATAAAATGTAGCGATGCTGACCATGTATGCTCGGAAGTGATGACTGTTATAGAGAATTATATCGCTAAGAATGAATGTGACAATGTTATGTCGGCTAATTCATCTCTTTCCACAGATCAAATATATGCTACTATATGTGCTGATGCCCCCAAACGAAGTGTTGAATTTGGTAATATGGTACGCTCGGTGAATGATGCTCTTGAAGGCGATAATATCTCCCGATGTATATTGATGGAAAAACATCAAAGGAGAATGATACCGCAATCTGATTATTATGTGGCATTGACCCATGAGCATTGTAACTTGGATGAAGAAGAGGAAATTGTAACTGCAATAAAGGCATCTGCAGGTGATAAGGGCAAGTTGCCTGTAGCTATTTATTTGGAGAAAGGATCTCTCCTCTTGAATAATAGTCAAATAATAAGCAATGCTTTAGCCAATTTTGGCGTGTTCACCATTGAGTATGGTACCATGAATGATGTCAAAACAAATCTGTTTCTCTACCTCTATCGTAAGAGAAAGGGAAATATGATAGTCTTTGATGATTTTTCGGGCTTTGCTTATTCTGAAGGTTGTGTCACTTTTGCAGGCTATATGATAGCGGCTGTCAAGAGCTTATTTCAAGATGTTGAGGCGCTCAAACAATGTCAGAGATTGGACTGCGTGAGAAAACAACTTGAAAGTCTGATTCATAAGAAAGATGCAAAGAGTAGAAATGAGAAAGTTGTCTTGAATAACGAAATGGACAACTTGGTGAGATATGTCAATGAAATTCTTACTCTAAAATTTGCTTCGTTACAAACAAGCAATATTGAGACGGATATAGACGAAAGCCAACCATTGAACTTGGAATCAATAAACAATTCTATTGATATACAGGAAAAGAGCCTATCTATATTGCATAAGAAGAAAGAGCAGATATTCGACAGTTGGCTATCCACTATAGGAGCACTCGTCGCTCGCTTGAATTATCTCGTGTCGGTTGGAAATATTCATGTGGATGAAATAAAATCAGTCGCCAAATCGATTTACGGGCTATTGCAGAGGATTATTGCCAAAGGAGTGATTATTTCTAATGAGCGTATGCAGGACATTATGCAGCTATTGCAAGCTACATACGACCAATATGGCGGAGACTATGATGAAGATGAATTCTTCCATATAGCTTTTAACTGGGCTGACAAACGTAATATCTCATCGAAATTTATAGAGACTTGTCGATTCAACTTTGCCAATGCCCTTATGCGCAATGAAGACCCTGCTGCACTGCAATTATACAAGACTGTTCTCGCCAATCTGAAACAGATTGATGATCATTCGATTTCAAGTCATAGGTTTATCATCAAGGTATATACGAGCATTGCACATGTGTTCATAGATTTGGAGAGAAATGAAGATGCATGGGATGTAATTCTGCAGATGGGACATGATATCAATGAATGGAATGACCCAATAAATGTACGTTTGTTGCAAAGCTCTGATTTTTATGCAGCACAGTTACGAGCCATTCCAGAACGTTGGGATGATGGGATGCAGGATGTCGTTTCTCATGCAGTGCTTATATTTAATCAATGCAGAGAACATTTGACGATAACGCCCAAGGATTATCATTATGTTTACTGTTTCTGCTATTTGCCGAATATCATATCGGCTTTTATCATTGACAGAATGGACTATATGAAGGAATCAATGAAAGAAACTCTTTTGCCGCTTGCTTTCGAAATGTTGGAGAGTCTTTTGCGTTATTCTGAAATTATAGAAGGTTACAATCCTATTGAAGGAATGACAAGTGCTTCGCAAGGTTATCATAATAGAGGCTTCTTGTATTATAAATTGAGGAGATGGAATGAAGCTATCTCAGACTATCAGAAAGCTTTGGATTCTCGTAGATTTATCTATGAGTATATGCCTCATAAAGAAAACAAACGAGTTGTCGGCGAGACTCTTGTCAATATTGGTGCTGCGCAATTGGAATGGTGCAAAGAGAACCACATTGTAGAAGGGCATAATCCAATAGATACGGCAAAAGAAGCATTGAGTATTTATGAGAGCTTGTATAACAAAGACTATCCGCTTTCTGAGGTGGACATCAATAAGGCAAAACAACTGATAGCCACCTCTTATTATTATATAGGCTCTTTAGCGGAAAAACAATTAGGATTGGAAATGATGAAGGAAATATATGCATGGCTTACAGAACACAGGGAAAACTCATATATAGCAAGTTTTCTGGATAACACTGTAAGTATTTTGAAAATGGAGAATTTGATATAATATGATGATGTTTAGACTAAAAGATTTAGATATACTTGGTAGCAAGGCGGAACTCGCCTCGCTGCCAGAGGGCAAGTTGCTCATCAATACGATTAATGCTCATTCGTATAATACGGCCCGTAAGGACAAACTGTTTGCTGAGGCTTTGATGAATGGTGATGTGCTTATTCCTGACGGGGTGAGCATCGTGAAGGCGTGCCGATGGATTAAGGCGAAGAGCCAACCGAAGGAAAGGATTGCTGGATGGGATTTGTTTGAATTTGAAATGAACAAACTCGAAGAATGTGGAGTGAAGAATGTTTCTCGTTCGCCCCAGCGAACGGTCATGTTTATGGGCAGCTCGCAGAAGGTGCTTGACCTGATAGTGAAGCGGGCGGCTGAGGTTTATCCTCATCTGAAGGTGGTGACCTACTCGCCTCCTTATAAGCCTGAGTTCTCTGACGAGGATAACATGGCTATCATTGATGCCATCAATGCGGTTAATCCAGACTTGCTCTGGATTGGCATGACCGCACCGAAGCAGGAGAAGTGGACTTATTCGCATTGGGAAGAGTTGGATATTCACTGCCATGTTGGAACTATTGGTGCTGTGTTTGATTTCTTCGCTGGTACGGTGGAACGTGCTCCTATGTGGTGGCAGCGTCATGGCTTGGAATGGCTATATCGTTTGTTGAAAGAACCGAAGCGTATGTGGAGACGATATATTATTGGCAATGCGCTGTTCCTCTGGAACATGCTGAAAGAGAAATGTTGAATGTTGAATTGAAAGATAGCGTGACTGATATTTATTTCCGCTTTATTCAATTTTCCTTGGGCATTTACGAGGGTAAGGAGTTTCTTGATGGTTCTGCTCTAAAAGACCTTGATTGGAATACGTTCTATGAATTTGCCAAGAAGCAGACGCTTGTCGGAGTAGTCTTTGATGGCATCCAAAAACTACTTAAGGATGCTGCACCGAATTTGGAATTGCTGATGCGTTGGTTTGGCATAAACCAGAAAATCATGCAACGCAACAATGTTCTGAATGAGGCTACGGTGGCTATATATAATAAGGTGAAAGCTTTTAGATATAGCTGCTGTATTTTGAAGGGACAAGGCAATGCTGTGATGTATCCTAATCCATCAGCACGAATACCTGGTGATGTGGATGTATGGGTTAATGCTGGACGTGATGAGATTCGTTCTCTTGCCCACTCGCTTGCTGAAAACGCCAATGAACATGTAGATGATGAGAGTTTCAACCATATAGGTCTTACGGTCAACGGCATAACAGTGGAGTTACATTCTACTCCCGGCTTTATGGCTAACTTCGTGTATAATCGGAGATTACAAAGATGGTTGAAGCAGAAAGTTGATGAGCAATGTAACAACATGGTGGCATTGCCTAATGATGCAGGTTTTGTAGCTGTTCCAACACATTCCTTTAATATCGTGTATCAGCTTTATCATCTCTACCATCATTATTTCTATGAGGGTGTAGGATTGAGACAAGTAGTGGATTACTACTTTGTCTTAGTGAAGAGTGAAGAACGAAGAGTGAAGAATTCTATAGCCTTAGAACGTGAGTTAAAGTGTCTTGGATTGTGGAAATTTGCAGGGGCAATGATGTATGTGTTACATAAGGTCATGGGAATGCCAAAAGATAAGATGATTGCACCTATGGATGCAAAGAGAGGGCAAATGCTTCTTGATGACATCTTGAATGGAGGCAATTTTGGACATTATGACAAACATCACGTTTTGGGGCATAACCTCCTTCGCCTATATCGTGACGCTCGTCTTTTGAGATATTATCCTGCTGAGGCATTGAGTGAGCCGATATTCAGAACATGGCACTTTCTATGGAGATTGAAATTCCCCAAAAAATAAAAGGAACGCATCTTCCTTCTTTATAATATACTTTTCGAGGATAAAGTTTTGTAGTACGAATCTAAAAAATATTACCTTATGGGATTGCAAGAGTTGGGTGGATGGGAGGATAGCCATAAGGAATCCTATAGATTCAAGATAGAAGTGCAACGCTTCTGTCTTGAATCTATAAACTAAATCATTACTATTATCTATTATAGTTTTTTTGCCACTACATACCCCATGGTCCAGGCTGCCTGGAGATTGAAACCGCCGGTGACGGCATCCACATCGAGCACCTCTCCTGCAAAATACAGCCCAGGACAAGTGCGGCTCTCTAATGTGGCGGGATTGACATTCGACAGCGCAATGCCGCCGCAAGTAACAAACTCATCCTTGAAACGGTTCTTTCCGTCAACACGGAACTCTTGATTTGTAAGTGTACAGACAAGTCGGTTGAGGCCTTTCCGGCCCAATTCGCCCCATCGAATCTCAGGCGACAACTTGCTGCTGAGTATCAGAAAGTGCCATAACCTACTGTTAAGTTGCTGCGGATATACATTAGACAGTTGCTTATTTTTATGCAAGACGCAATACTCCTGCAACTGTTCCAGCACCTGCGACTCGTTGCTTCCGCTCATCCAGTTCACCAATAACGTTGCCTTATAGTCGCGTTCGTTCAGCCAACGCGCCGCATACGACGACAGTTTCAATATCGCCGGACCGCTCATGCCCCAATGGGTGACGAGCAACGGTCCCTGCGCCTTGAACTTAGTGCCGGCAAGTGATACGACAGCGTCCTCAACCACAGTGCCCATCATATCGGTAACAGGATTTCCCGGCAGACACAGACTGAAGAGGGATGGCACAGGAGAGACTATCTCCAAACCAAAGCCGTCAAGCATACGGAATGCAGAAGCGGTCTGCCCGCCGCCCGTAGTCACCACAACGGCATCGGCAGTAAGTTCCTTTATACTCTCATCCGCCATACCGACAACAAACATTCCGCCACGCTTTTCTATCCTCGCCACACGGTGCCCGGTCTTTACCACCACTCCAAGCCTGCCCATCAGCCGCATCAGCGTGTTCACAATCTCCATCGCATCCTGCGACTTCGGGAACACACATTGATCTTCCTGTGTGACCAGCCGCACGCCCTCGCGTTCAAACCACGTACACGTGTCTTCGTTACTGAACTCACGCAGCAGCCTTTTCATCAACCGACCGCCACGCGGATATACCTTGTCGAGGCTCTTCACGTCGGCAAACGAGTTTGTGAGGTTACACCGTCCGCCACCGGTCACGGCTACCTGCCGCTTTCGAGCACCGTCACCACCGCATCCGGCTGATTACGCTTTATGTTTATCGCGGCGAAACATCCCGCCGCACCTGCTCCTATTATTATTATCCGCATAAGGCGATATCTGTTAAATATACGTATAAAAAACTGTTCCCGTATAAAATCATCCTTTCCCGCACACAAAAACCTCACATCAGTAATGGTCTCACTATCCTCTCAAGGTTACAAACCATATAGAACGGAAGATTTATGAGCCTGAAAGGCTTGCCCATACCACTTGTTTTGACTTCATCCACGGAGAATGGCTGTGACCATACCCTTACAGCAACGTCGGTCTGCGACTTGTCTATGAACGAATGTATAGAACGCAAGCGAGAGTTATGCCCCGATTTCACCTCTATGGGAATTATGCGCGAATCCACAGTCCACGTGAAATCCACCTCTGCACTGCCGCCGCCACCACTTTTCATCCAAAAGCTCCTGCGCTGTCCAACCCTATTGTTCAATGCCAGTAGCTCTTGTGCCACGACCTGCTCGGCTATACGTCCGCGCCAGGCATCCATTATATCCAGCGAGCCTATCACCTCCTTGCGCACCCCTGTGGCATAGTTCACGAGCCCAGTGTCGAACCACAGCAGTTTGGGCATACGTTTATGTTCGGGAATTGCCGGGACATCGACAGCCGTAGAAGGATAAACCAGTTCTGCAACCATCGCTTTCTCCAGCAGTCGGAATGCCTCACCTATTTCACGGGCGTTATATTCTGAACCGCCAAACTTGCCCAATGTCACTATCTGCCCAGCCATTGCCCAGCCGTATGACAGGATGAAGCGTACTACTTCCGTGATTTTGCTACCCCGGACATATTTCTCCACATCGTCACGATACGACTGCAACAGCGACTCGTATGTGTTGTCCATGGCAAGCAAATCACGGTGCTTTGCAAAACGCTGCACTATTTCCGGCATACCGCCCACAACAGTATACTGATTGAAAAGCGACATCAACTCATCGTGACATACATACGAAAGCGAAGGATTGTCTATGAAATGCAGAAGGTTGTCCTTGCCCAACGCACCGAGGAACTCACGGTAGGAACATGGGCGCAAAGCCATATATTCCACACGCCCTACAGGAAACGAAACATTTATATCCACAATATTCTCAAGTAGCGACCCGGCAGCTATGACATGAAGCCCTGGACACTGCTCGTAGAAATAGCGCAGACGAGCAATAACCTGTGGTGAATTCTGTATCTCGTCTATGAACAACAGAGTCTGACCGTCCACACGCACTACATTACGATGGGCAAACAGCAGAGTCACGAGGTCATCCATGGGCAATGCCATTTCGAGAATCGCCCTATCTGCCGCATTTTCGAGGTTATAATACAGATAATTTGCAAATGTTTTTCCAAACTCGTTCACAACAGTAGTCTTACCCACCTGACGGGGACCACGCAGCACAAGCGGTTTCCGCAAATCATCATTTCGCCACTTCTCTAACCCTACGAATATGTCTCTCTTGAACATCTCTTACGCTATTATATACCAGTTACGCATTACCAGCATTCTGCACATTGTCACACCGAATGCCATAACAATTTGATAACTAATGTTATTCAGCGGCAAAGATACTAATTTTGTTTCAAAATGCAAGATACTTTAACCAGAATTCGTTTCAGAATGCAAGATACTTCAACCTAAATTTGTTTCAAAATGCAAGATACTTTGAGCGGTTTTTGTTCCATAACGCAAGATACCCACAATAAAATCCTACATCACCATCATCGGACCACCGAAGCCACCGCCACGATTCGGGCGGTCGCCACCGGGACGCTGACCACCCGTACGCGGTCCCATACCCGGGCCATTGGGATCGTATCCCGGACCGCCAGGGTTCTTTAGTCTTGCCGCCTTACCGCCAATCAGATTCAGACGGTACGACGCATGGAACATCACATAGCTGTTGATGCTGTTGTATTCCGTATCCGTGCGTTGCATGGCATTGATGACACGGCTCAGATTGCTCTGGTTATGAAGGATGTCGTAGAACTGCACCGACAGCGTCAAGGCATTGTTACGCAGCAGACTGTGGCTCACCTGCGCGTTCCATATAAGCTCGTTGGTATTCAGCGACTCGTCACTATATCCCCGGCGGCTGTTCTCATGCAGATCCGTCGACACGCTCGTACCCCACGGCAGAGTCAGGTTTATGTTTGTTCCGTATGAGAACTGCCACGTGTCCATATCGCTCGAAGCCTGCAAGGCGTTGCGCGAATGGGTGTAGTTGAGTGAGCCGTCAAGCTCAAACTCGAGCCAACTGTTGCGATAACTGCCCGAGAGCCGCTCGCCGATATTCACCGACCGCGTAACGTTCTTCTGTGAATCAGATTTCTTATCGAGGCTTAGAAAACTCACGTAGTGATTATATCCTCCCGTGGTGAAGGTGTTGATGTTCCACACTCCGGCCGAGTCCACCGAGGTATTGAACATCACCGCCGCATTCACATCCCAGTTGCCGTTGATGTTTTCCGGCTGCGTTGTGCGCCCACCGGTAGTCTCATCGTATGTAACCTTATTGCTGATACTGTTCCGCGTGTTGCTGTAGTTCAGGTAGGTCATTATGGAACGCTGGTGACTTTGGATATATGTATTATAGAAAAGCCGCAGTCTGTTGGTGAAAGCCGGCTTCAGTCCCGGATTACCCACCTTGATATTGAGCGGGTCGCTGTCGTCCACAATCGACAGGAGGTCGCTCATGCCCGGTTGTGTCGTCGTACCGCGATAGTTTATCCGCAGGTTGCTGCGCTTGTTGAACCGGTAGCGGAAGTTGAGCGTAGGTGCCCAGTTCAGCACCGTTCGCGTGGTGTCGGTATGCACACCGAGATAGTTCTGCACGTAGCGCGAGTGCTGCGGCTGTAGCATTACGCCCACATCCAAGCGGTATTTCGTGCGGTTCAGGCGCAACGTCACCTGAGCCTCATGCGTATAAGTGCGGTATTCCGAATAACGGCTGAGGTCTGTATCCAGATAGCTGTCCAACGGATTATCGAGCAACGACAGGTATCTGTCCCACTCACGATAGGCCGGCGACACGCCATCGAAGAAGCCTTCACCCAGATTACTGAAGTCGTATGTGGAGCGATCGCTCTTGTTTATGGAGTATTTATATTTATAGCTGAACTGCAAATATGTCTTGCGCGCTATCGGTTCGCTATAAGTTCCTTGAAACGAATACCCCCAACTGTTTGTCGGCATAAGGTTATACCTGTTTGTCTGATATGTGGAATCGTTGCCGAGCTTATCCAGTATCTGGTACAGATGCACGTTCTGCAAAGAAATCGAGGTGCTTTCCTTGTCGTTGTAGTTCACGTCCGCGCGCACGGTCAGGTTGCGCCCGTTTCTGTTAAGTTTCCTGTTATACTGCAACATCGCGCTCAGTTTCTTGTTCTCTCCGTAGCTGATGCCTGTGTTCTGACGTCTGTTCACCATCAGTCCATTATCATCCAACAGTTCAATCGCGCTATCGTCGAGCGGATTGTCCACATACTTATACGGGTCTTCGTTATACGATGCCGACACCGAACCGGTCTCGCTGTCGCTCGTTGAGTATTGCGCCGACGGACGGAACATAATATTTGTCATCGAGTCGGGCTGCCATTCCAACCTGAAACGGAAATCCCAAGAGTTAGAGCGAGTGTATTTCTGCGACAGACTGTTGGAGAATGCACCCGTGGAACTGACGAAATTCTCGGTCGACGTGCGCGTGTTCTGGTCGCCGTCCGAATGGTTCCAGCGCAAGCTGCCGTCCATCTGGAGTTTTTTGTTGCCCATATAGTTGAAGTTCGCACCAAGCATCTTCGAGACATTCAGTCCCTGACGCGCCTGCCCGAAGCCTCCACGTGAGCCTCCTCCGAATCCCGTATCATTCACGTTGTTGGCATCTCCGAACACCATCACACGCATCTTGTCGTTGAAGTAGGCCCCCATCAGTTTCTCGGCATACCGTCCCTGCGTTCCGAGTGAAAGGTCTATGTTAGACATATAGCCTTTGTTCATGCCCTTCTTCACGCCGAAGTCGAGCACTGTCTGCTCTTCGCCGTCGTCTATTCCCGTCACACGGGCCAGGTCGCTCTGCTGGTCATACGCTTTCACCTTTTCTATAATAGATGTAGGCAGGTTCTTCAGCGCAGTTTTCGTGTCGCCCGTCATAAACTCCTTGCCGTCTACAAGAATCTTCTTCACCTCTTTTCCGTTCATCTTTATCGTACCCTCTTCGGTTATCTCCGCACCCGGCAGCTTCTTGACAAGAGCCTCAATAGTCGAGCCTTCGGGCACACGATAGGCCGAAGCGTTATATTCGAACGTATCTTCCTTTAGCACCACCTTCGCCGCCTGTCCCGTTACGGTCGCTCCTTTCAGCATAATCGCGTCGGCACCCATCTCTATCCGGCCCATGCTCACGTCCTTATCATCGCTCACACTGACGTTCTTGCTGGTGGTTTTATATCCCACGTAACTCAGTCTGACGATATATTTCCCGTTCTCAGGAGCCGCCACGGTGAAGTTTCCTGCTTCATCAGATATGGCACCGGCCACGTATGTGCTATCCTGCTTCAGCAACTGCACCGTAACGTATGGCACAGCCTCTTTCGTATCGCGGTCGGTAAGCGTACCCGACACCTTTCTTTCCTGCGCCATTCCCGCCACAGCCACGAGCGCGAGGAGCATCGTAATAACAGTTTTCTTCATCTTTTTTTTGTTCTTGCTACCTTATTCTGATGCAAAAAAGGGCATTTGGTTTAATTCCGTTTTTGCCTTATAACATTTCTTTTCGTAATTATAAGGTAAGTTCTATACTATCTTTCACCTTAACTAATAATATTGAACTGCACCCCAAAAGTTAGCCACAAGACTTTTGGGGGTGCAGTTCATTTTGAAACAGGCCTGCATTATTCATACAACTCCGCTACGAATGGGCTAAATGGCAGTGCATCAACATCAGCGTGAGTACCGAGATAACGATGCTGAATCGTAGTAAATTAAGGTGATATCTATACCATCTTTCACTGTAATTAATACATTGTTATAGATAAGCCCATATTCTTATCAGAATATTCTATTGCAGGTTTTATAAGACGTTTATCATTATCTAATACGGAAGTTCCTTTTGAGCCATTAGTCAAATGGAACTTCAAACGTTGATTGATACCAACTTTACGCTCATTACTTCGTCTCACAATTCCAGCACAACCGGCCGGTGAAAGATAGTATTTTTCATCTACATCCGTGTCAACAATATCAAGAATATGTGTCAACTTATAGTCGTAAGGATAAACGGACGCATTAATCCAGGCACTGTCTGAAGCTATAAAGTTGTCAAAGAAATAAAGCTCATAACATTCTGAACAATGTAAGCGTGAGGCCACCGGCGGCTGTTCCTGTAAGGTATTCCTACTTATAAGCCGATTCATAACCCATGAAACGACCGGAACAGCCCATGAATTGCCTATAGCCTGATAGCGATTGGTAACGCGAACTGACGGAGATATATTAGTATAATCATCAGGAAATCCCATAAGACGTTCGCATTCTTTCGGCGTAAGCCGCCTTACCCGCCCGTCCTGACAAATGAAAAGAGACCCATTAAAAGACGCAGCATTGCCATTCCATTTAGTACCATAGGCTGCATACAAGCAATCTGAATACTCGCGGAACACCTCTATCCTGTGTCCATTGATTATCTCAGAAAGAGGCCGTATCTCTGTTTGTGTCTCATCAAATAACGATGGGCCTGCGTCATTTTTGTTTATCTGAAGCGGGTCGGCAAGTTTTTCGCCTTTCTCAAACAGAACCGGGAACGGATTAAAATCCTTTCCACCTCCCACTACATATAATCGCCTGCGTTGCTGGGGTACACCAAAATATTTGGCATCAAGTACCCGCCATGCTATATTACGTTCCTTGCCAAAAATGCATCCTGCATTTGGCCATTTCTTGCATTTGACCGGCTCGTCAAGATTCAGCAGCCCGGCAAGGAAAAAACCGAATGCGTTCGTCTTATCTTTAAGTACGCCCTCAACGTTTTCCCACATGAAGGCGGCTCTCGACTTACCAGCAACAAGACGTTTCTTATCAATAGAGTTTAGTATATCAATATAAATTAATGTCAATTGTCCTCTATCATCATTCAGTCCGTTCTTCCATCCCGCAAGTGAAAAAGCCTGACAAGGAGTTCCTCCACATAAAAGGTCGGGGCACTCTATCAGATTCTGCCCAATCATTTGGGGTATATCATTCATATCCCCAAGGTTTTTAATATGCGGATAAGTATACGCAAGAAATTTCTTCGGAAACTCTGCAATTTCCGATAACCACAAAGGCTTCAAACCAAGCGGCTTAAGTACAAAAGAAGCTGCTTCTATACCAGAGCACACACTTCCGTAAGACACTATCTTATTTACCATTGAGTTTCTTTATCAATTCCGTGCGCCATCTTTCAATATCATACCAAGCGCAACCTATACAACCTTTCTCTGCCGCCTTGCCAACGTCAGGAACATCTTCAGGCCAATCCGTAGAGCCTTGATAGAAGAATGGAATGCCATACAAAACACCGCGTTTCCTTTCTTGAAAACAACGGCGACACACCTCTCTTTTTTGTTGGTTTCGCTGATTATCCAATAACTGAAACTTTTCAATTATTTCATCATCAGTCATCTCCATGGAATTTTCGGCTTTAGTCTGCTCATCCCAACGGACTTCCGAAAACTTATGATCGGGAATAAGTCCTTTGGCTGTTGTCGGACGAGCCTCAAAAGCATTTACGCCATTAAGTAGCCGTATTACTCTTGCCTTAAATTGCGGGGTAAAGCTTTCATATCCCATTTCTGTATTAAGGGGTATGGGAAGGAGAACTCTTTTGGTCTTACTCTTTGGGCCACCCGGTATACTTGCTACTGTATACCCCATATCTTTAATATCTTGAATCCTTCGGGCAGGATTATCATTTTGCGGAAATTCCGTCTCTTCTTTAAAAGAAAGAAGAACGAGAAAGAATTCCTTCGTAACGTATGCAGCTGAGTTTTCCCACCTTTCTATTTCTTTTTCTTTCCATTCCAGCATCGCCTGACTCGTAAAATATGGCTTTATTTTAACGAGATAGTCCGCCAAGTCTTTCTCATCTTCAATAAAAAGCCCGGAGCGCCGGATATAATAAGGAACAACGGACTCAAATTCATCACCATCATCCTGTACGAATTTTGTCCGGACATAGCTCTCGCTGGATTTGCTATTAGTTATTTCTTCTGAAACAAAGATATTATTGCCTTTCAGTATATTGTTGAGTTCCGTTATATTCATGTCCGTCTTTCAATCGAATTATATTAAGAATATCTTGCTCTGTTATACGATACGACTTACCATTTGCCCGTACAAAGAGTTCTATACCATCTCTTTTTGGAAAAAGGTCCTGTATTTCTATATTCAATGACCTTGCAATTTTATCAACGGTATCCAATGTCGGGGATATATTTCCATTGATATAATTACTCAGATTGGGCTGGCTGATTCCTGACAGCTCCGAAAATGCTTTCAAAGTCAGGCCCCGTTCTTTAAGTATATCGCGAAGACGTTCTAACATATCAAATTTTCAACAAAGTTACAAAATATATTAGAAATAATATATTATTGGAAATTAAAACTGAATTTTCTTGGTTTATTATATTAATATAGCTAATTTTGTATTGTAAAATATATTATAAAAGATATGAATATAGAGCGAAATATAATACGATTTATGCTTGAATGCCTCCGAAACGAGATAATCATAGCTTCATGGGGAATATCAAATATACACATTTCAGAGTTACAGGTTTCTTTTTATGTTGAAGGTTATAACTACAAAGGTATGATTATTGTATCTTCCCACAAAGATTACATAGTGCTTAATACGTCAAAAGAATATATTGGCAAGGCTAAAAATAGTAAAGAAGTCATAAGATTGCTCGATAAATATATTGAGGCCAACGATGAGAAATACAAAAAGTTGTATCGCAAAATAATCTCGGGGAAATCCTTAAATATTCTTTGAAAAATCTTGACAAATATCCCTCGAAAAATCGATGTATTTTCAGTCAAACTCTCTCTTGCTCTCAAAAACGTGAAAATACGGCTTTTCAGACAATTTTGACTTAAAATCCTGATAATCAAAAACTTAGCTCGCTTTTGAACAAAAATACCTATTTTAGAAGGCATTTTTTAACTCGTTATATTGCAACGGAGGCTCCGTTAGACGCTAACGGAGCCACTTTTGGGCTT
>ENA-OPEC01000281-OPEC01000281.1-human-gut-metagenome-genome-assembly--contig:-NODE-281-length-45337-cov-5.729650_pt1 | contig 45337 bp, 33 predicted proteins | sample MGYA00241622_ERZ501507 | MGnify/ENA primary metagenome ERZ501507 (study PRJEB25962, sample SAMEA2042582) | human gut metagenome | biome: human gut; feature: human-associated habitat; material: faeces... | reverse complement strand
GTCTCGGACGGATATCCGATGTACTACGACGCGGTAAACGAAAAGGGACTCGGCATGGCGGGGCTTAACTTCGCCGTCAGCGCGCATTATGCAGAGCCGCAGGACGGCAAGCAGAACATTGCGCAGTTTGAGTTCATCCCGTGGGTGCTCAGTCAATACGCGACCATTGAGCAGGCTCGCAGCGCGATAGAGAAAATAAACCTCGTCGGTACAACATTCGACAACCGCTATCCTGCGGCGAAAATGCACTGGATAATCGCGGATAAGAGCGGCGCGATAACGGTCGAGCCTACCGAGAGCGGACTGAGAATATACGACAACGCCCCGGGAGTTCTCACGAACGAGCCGCCGTTTGATATGCAGATGTTTAATCTCAACAACTATATGAATCTCTCGCCGAAGCAGCCCCAAAACAGCTTTTCAAACAATCTCGACCTCGGCACATACAGCCGCGGAATGGGTGGACTCGGTCTGCCGGGCGATTTGTCTTCAATGTCGAGATTCGTCAGAGCCGCATTCACAAAGCTCAATTCGCTCTCCGGAAGCACGGAAGAGGAGAGCGTCGGTCAGTTCTTCCATATCCTCGGCGCGGTCGAACAGGTGCGCGGCTGCTGCGAGGTCGCGGAGGGAAAATATGAGATAACTATATACACCTCCTGCTTCAACGCGGACAAGGGCGTGTATTATTACACGACTTATAATAACCGCCGTATCACCGCAGTCGATATGCACCGCGAAAACCTCGATTCGGCGTCACTTGTCAAATACCCGATGCTCGATAAAGAAGACATTTTGCAGCAAAATTAAAAAAATTCCGCCGGCTGCGCAAAATAAGCCGGCGGGATTTTTATGTGATTATTATTTGTGTTTACGCCTGCTTCAACACCTATTTACTTTTTCCTGATTTCAATGATATATTATCCATAGCTTGTGCTGACAGCTTTGGGATTTGCAGAATATCTTTAATAGTGACAAAAGCATACCGAGAAAAGTTATAACGAATATTTTGACTGTTGTTTTAGTTATTATAGCAGGAGCGATTTTGATTGCCTTGTTCTTTTGATGATAAAGTCATTATAGAGAAAGCAGAATTTAAAAAGTTTACTGCGGGCGGAGATATTTTTAGAGCAGGTATTATCTCCGACACTCAGCTGCCGCCGAACGAAAAAAGCTTGAAGAAAACGATCTATATGTCCGCCATCTCAGAACCGCGCTTGAAGAACTGAAAAATAACGGCGTTGATATGATTCTGTTCGCGGGCGATATCGGTGACGAGGGTTCGTACTTTGCATTTAAAACATATCAAAGCGTGATTGACGAGGTGTTTGGCGATGATAAACCCGTCATCCAAACGATTATGGGCAATCACGACTATTGGAGCGAAAGCGCGCTTTCCGCGAACACTACGAAAACGAATCCGTCTGGCAGATATGCGGCGGGTTTTGGGAGAAGTCAGAATAAGATTTTGGAATTTAATGAAAAGCAAGCACTGTCAGATATATGACAATGCTTGCTTTTGTTATATCTTTTTGATTTTTTCCGGCTTGACACCGCGAAAAAGATAAATCTTGATAATGATCGGAAGTTTTTATATAATAAAATCAGAAGCGGCATCCAAAAAATACTGTTATGATTTGTATTTCTGCCGGATGCGCCCAAAGTCGGTATACATAAAACAAATGATTTTTGTGCGAGGTCATGATTATGTACAGTGTGCTTGTAGTTGACGATGAGATACGCCAGAGAGAGGCGGTTATAGGCAATGTCGATTGGCAGAGAGCGGGTTTTGAGGTTGTCGGCGGCGCCGAAAACGGAATAGAGGCGCTCGATCTTCTCGAAAAGCTTGAACCCGATCTTGTTCTGACCGATATCAAAATGCCGCTTATGACCGGTCTCGAGCTTGCGAAAAGGACCCGCGAAATAAGACCGGCGACGAAATTTGTTATCCTGAGCGGGTACGACGACTTTGAATACGCTCAGGAGGCGTTCAAATACAATGTCATAAGGTATCTTCTCAAGCCTGTTTCCGCATCCGAGCTCACCGAGGAGTTTGAAAAAATCGGAGCCGAGATGGACAGGGAGTTTGAACTGCTCAAAAGCGGCGGGTCAAACGAAGATATCTCTCTGCGGCTGGAAAAGGCGGAATTTCTGCTTCCGCTCCTACTCGGTACGGGCGAGGATGTCCATGCATCGGACGACTTAACTGAGAATGCCAAAAAGCTCGGAATAATCAAAAGCGACGGCGACTGCTACAGCGTCATTGCTTCAAAATTCAAGGCAAACACGGGCAAGACCTGCACCTCTCAGCAGCATATCGATTTTGTCAACAGTATTTTTAATAAATATGCTCTGTGCGAAAGCTTCTTTGTCAACGGCAGAATAATTACTCTTGTAACAAGCGAGCCGGAAGAGATGTCAACAAAACTGAGACTCCCCGTTATTGAACTTGTGCAGAGCGCAAAAAAGCTGTTGAATCAGAATTGTACTATCGGCATCAGCGAGATCGTTCAGGATCCGTCTCTGTTGGCGCTTGCCTGCACTCAGGCTATCACGGCGCGGCGCTATACCTCCGACGGCACGGGCAACATCCGATATATCAACGACCAGGAGCGCAAGAGCACACACGAGTTTGAAAATGCCGAAAAATCCGTCTATAAGCTCGAACAGCTTCTGAAGATAGGGAGCAAGGATGAGATAAAGTCGTTCCTTGACGAGATACTTTCCGGAAAGACGCGCGAGGGCATTGATTATATTATCATTCAGATTCTTGCTACCGCGCACAGATGCGTCAGCGTTCTGCCGGACGGCAACGCCGCTGCGGAGCTGTTTACCTCCAACAATTCGTTCATGTCCCGCCTGTCCTTCGACTTTAACGAGCAGTATAAAAACGAGCTTGTTTCGCTCTGCCTTGACGCGAGGGATATTATCTCCCGTTCGCAGAGGCATGAGAGCGAGGCTCTCTGCGACCATGCGCTGCAGATAATCAACGAGGAATATATGAACGAAGATCTGTCCCTGACGGACGCGAGCGACAAGCTGGGCGTCAGCCCGAACTATCTGAGCGCGCTGATAAAAAAGAAAAAGTCAAAGAATTTTGTTGCCCTTGTGACCGAAAGGCGGATGAAAGCGGCGAGCGATCTGCTTTTGTGCACCTCGATGAAGATATTTGAAATATCGCAGAAGTGCGGTTACAGCGATCAGCACTATTTCAGCTATTGCTTCAAAAAATATTACGGGGTCTCGCCGAACAAATACAGAGAGGAGCGTTTGGGTGGGAAAGATATTTAAACGCGCCGGAATAAAACTGTCAACGCTCATAATCGCAATAGTCGTGTTCGGAGTGATGTTTTCGACTGTAGGTGCTACGCTCCTTTTCGGTGTATTTTACGAGAGGACGATGTTCAATTCGGCGTATGTCTCGTCAAAGCAGTCGGTGTCGCAGGCGAACGGCACGGTTTCAAATTACATCTCGTCAATCAAAAACAAGCTGGACAACCTCTGCGACGAGGCGGACAGCTGCGACAGTCTGCAGTCGCTTGAAAAAGTTGTTTCAACTGCGGCGAGGCTTGAGGACGATATCTATTGCGTAACGATTTATGACACCGACGGCAATATTCTTCTGACCGAAAACGACAGCGGCGACATTGCAAAGAAAAATGCGACCGATCTGTCCTTTGACAAATCGATTTTTTCGAGCCTCAAGGACGGCTATGCGATAACCCAGCCCCATGTTGACACGCTCTATGAGAATAAGTACCCGTGGGTCGTGACCATTGCAAAGAAAAAATATTCAGATCTTTTTCAAAAGCAGGTCTTTGTCGCCGTCAATTTCGAGTTTATTTCAATTGCGAAATATATTGACAAGATAAGCATAGGCCAGAGGGGATACTGCTATATTATTGATTCAAAGGGTGGGATAGTCTACCATCCGCAGCAGCAGATGCTTTTTTCCGGCATCAAAAAAGAGAATACCGACGAAGTTTCAGAAATGACGGACGGCGTCCACAGGGGAGAAGACAATATTTACACGGTTTCGTCCCTTAATTCATGCAACTGGAAGATAGTCGGAGTCAGTTTTACCGATGAAGTGGCTCAGTCCGTCAAAAGGCAGATAGCGGTCGGGATGGCTGTTGCGCTGCTGTTCAGTCTTATCATCTCCGTCACTGTATATTTCCTGCTTTCGCGGACGGTCACAAGACCCGTAAGACGCCTCGTCTCGTCAATGCAGAGCTTTGAAAAGCAGGCGGAAACATATAAATATAAAGCGGACAAGGCGAATGTAGTTGAGTTCAGCACCCTCTCCGCGTCGTTTGAGCACATGGTGCATATGATACAGTCGCTCATGGAAAAGGTGCATAATGAGGAGATAGTTCTCAGAAAGACCGAGCTCAAGGCTCTTCAGGCGCAGATAAATCCCCACTTCCTTTATAACACACTCGACTCCATTCAATGGATGTGCGAGCAGGATAACAGCAAAGAAGCGGTTGAGATGGTCGGCGCCCTCGCGAAGCTGTTCAGAATAAGCATCAGCCATGGAAACGAGTTTATCACCATCCGCGACGAGCTTCGCCACGCCGAGAGCTATTTGATAATCCAGAGCTACAGATACAAAAATCAGTTCACTTATTCTTTTGATGTGGATGAGAGTCTGCTCGAATATATGTGCAACAAGATAACTATTCAGCCCTTTATTGAGAACGCCATCTATCACGGGCTCGACAGAATGGTGGACGAGGGCGAGATACGCATCTGCGTTCACGGCGACGGAAAGGATATTGTGATAACCGTTTCCGATAACGGACTCGGAATGACTAAAGAGCAGTGCGAGACTATCCTGAAAAAAGACAGGAGCGATTCAAAGGGCATCGGCGTTAAAAATGTCAACGACAGGCTCAAAATTTATTTCGGCGATGAATACGGAATCTCTATTGACAGCGAGCTCGATGTCGGCACAACCGTCGCTATAAGGATTCCAAAGATCGAGAAAGGACGGGAAAATGAATATTAAGAGAAGCGCAGCGCTGATTATGATTGCCGTCCTTTTGCTCTGCGGCTTATCCGGATGCAAGGACGGGCAGGGCTTTGATTCCGACACCCCGAGCGTCGCCATAATAATAAAGGGGAGCGAATCGGATTTTTGGAATGATGTGAAAAAAGGCGCTCTCTCCGCCGCGACCGAGTTCAATATCGATATCACTTTCGAGGGACCGGATAACGAGGAGGACTACGAAACCCAGAACAAAATGATAGAAAATGCCGTTTCGCGAAATGTCGGCGCCATTATCCTGTCCGCGATAGACTATGAAAAAAATGCCCCGGCTGTTCGCAAGGCGGCAGAGAAGGGTATAAAAATAATAACCGTGGACAGCGATGTTGATGTGGCGGACAAAGAGCTGTTTATCGCAACCGACAATTACTCAGCAGGACTGAAAACCGCTCAGGTCGCGCAGAAGCTCTGCGGAGAGCAGGAGAGCATCAATATCGGAATAGTAAACTACGGCGAGAACACCGAAAACGGCAGCAAGAGATTGCAGGGCTTTCAGGACGAAATTAAAAACGTTAAAAACGCCAGGATAGTCGCTATGGTCAGCGTTTCGTCCAACGCCCAGAGCGCGACCGCGGGCGCAAGAAAGCTTCTTGAAGAGAATCCGCAGATCAATCTTCTCGTCGGCTTCAACGAATGGTCGACCCTCGGTGTTGGAATGGCGATAAAGGAGCTCGGGCTAAAAGACCGCGTCTGCGCGATAGGCTTCGACAACAACACGGAATGTGTCGGTATGCTCGAAACGGGGGAACTCGATACGCTCATTGTACAGAACCCGTTTTCCATGGGTTATCTCGCCGTTATGAACGCGGCGAACATACTCTCGGGCAAGAAGACCGAGAGCGTGATAAAAACAGATGTCTATGTTGTTGACCGAAGCAATATGTTCTCGGCTGATGTTCAGAAGATCCTTTTCGGCTTCGATAAATATGATTAACAAAACCGCCCGGATGTGAGAAATAAGCATCCGGGCGGTTTTTTCTCGCTAAAGCGGCAAAGTATATATATTGATTCGACAACATCGTAAAATTTTATACATTTTAGATAGAAAATCTCATTCTGTTTTTTGAATCCAGAAGCTATAATGAAGATGCTGATAACGAAGAAATTCTTTTAAGGAGGTAATCTTATGAAAAAGTTGTTAGCATTATTATTGGCAGTGCTCATGGTAGCCAGCTTTGCCGCCTGCTCGTCCGGCGGCGGCTCCGGAGACAAGGGCTCAACAAAAGGTGAGATTTCCGTATTTTATTATACCTTCAGCGACGCGTATATTTCCACCGTTCGCTCGTCGATGGACAAGATCCTGAGCGACGGCGGATATACCTACAATGACTATGACGCCAACGGCAACCAGACCACGCAGACCGAGCAGGTTCAGACCGCTCTTGCAAAGGGCTCTTCGCTGCTTATCGTCAATGTCGTTGACACCGGTTCAAACGACGCGGCGCAGAACATCATCAATCTCGCCAAGGCAAAGAACGTTCCTGTTATATTCTTCAACCGCTCCGTTGAGCAGTCCGTTATCGAGAGCTATGACAAGTGCGTATTCGTCGGCACTGACTATGAGCAGGCAGGCCATATGCAGGGCAAAATGATAGGCGAATATGTCCTGAAGAACTATGGCAAGCTCGACCTCAACAACGACGGCGTCATCAGCTACGTTATGTTCAAGGGTCAGGAAGGCAACATGGAAGCCATCGCGCGTACAAAGTACGGCGTTGAGGACGCAAACGCGATTCTCAAGGCTGCCGGAAAGCCCGAGCTCAAGTTCTACGATTCTGCAAACAAGAACAAGTACCTCGTTGACCAGGATGGACTGTGGTCGTCTGCCGCCGCGACAAACTATATGAGCACGGCTCTCGCACAGTACACCGAGTCCAACAAGAATATGATCGAGCTCGTTATCGCGAATAACGACGAGATGGCGCTCGGCGCAATATCCGCTCTTCAGACCGCGGGCTACAACAAGGACGGCAAGACCGTTATCCCCGTGTTCGGCGTTGACGCAACAGATGCTGCAAAGTCGGCTATCAAGTCCGGCTCGATGATAGGCACTATCAAGCAGGATGCCGAGGGTATGGCAACCGCTATAACCACCGTCATGAAGAATCTGCTCAACGGCACAAATGCGCTCGAAGGCATCGATTCCGCAAACACGGTCGGCACTTGGAGAGTCAATATACCCTATTCTGCTTACACTTCTGAGAGCGAATAATCAAACGGTTTCAATTTGCGGTTGGGGCGTTATGCCCCAACCGTAAAACTCAGATGCAGACAGGAGTGAAACATATGCAGACCAATATAAATAAGCCGGACTCCGATAAAGATGTATTGCTCAAAATGGTGGATATAGAAAAGTCGTTCCCCGGCGTCAAGGCGCTCGACCATGCGCAGCTGACGGTCAGAAGGGGGACGGTGCACGCGCTTATGGGCGAAAACGGCGCGGGCAAGTCAACTCTTATGAAATGCCTCTTCGGCGTTTACAGCAAGGACGGCGGACATATATATGTCGACGGTCAAGAGGTGAATTACAAAAACTCCAAGGAAGCCCTTGAAAACGGAGTTGCGATGGTTCACCAGGAGCTTAACCAGGCTCTCAAACGCAATGTCATGGATAATATGTGGCTCGGAAGATTCCCGACTGTTTCAAAATTTCTTCCGTTTACAAGCGAAAAGAAAATGTATGACGAAACGGCGAGAATATTCAAAGAGCTTGAAATAAATGTTGACCCCAAAACAATAATGAGCACTATGCCGGTTTCGCAGAGACAGATGGTTGAGATCGCGAAAGCGGTTTCTTATAATTCAAAAATAATCGTCTTTGACGAACCCACATCATCGCTTACCGAGGAAGAGGCGGAGCATCTGTTCCGCATAATCAATATGCTCCGCGACCGCGGATGCGCAATTATCTATATCTCGCACAAAATGGAAGAGATACTGCGTATCAGCGACGAGGTCACAATAATGTGCGACGGCAGATGGGTCGCGACGAAGCCCGCGAGCGAGCTTACCATGAACGAGATAATCAGACTCATGGTCGGACGCGAGCTGACGAACCGCTATCCGAAAAAGGATAACGAGATCGGCGATGTGCTACTGAAAGTCGAAAACCTCGGCAGCGAATATACAAATCTCAGAGATGTGTCCTTCGAGGCAAACAGGGGAGAGATACTCGGTGTTGCCGGACTTGACGGATCGGGCAGAACAGAGCTTCTTGAACAGATCTTCGGTATAACGACGCGCCGCTCCGGAAAGATTTTTCTTGACGGCAAGGAGGTAAAAAATAAAACTCCTCACGAGTCGATAAAAAACGGATTTGCGCTTCTGACCGAAGAACGGCGCGCGACGGGAATATTCGGCATTCTCAACATCAGAGAGAATGCGACTGTTGCAAGCCTGAAGAAGTATATGACGGGTCCGTTCGTCAGCAAGAAGAAAATGAAGGTAACTACCGACAAGTACATAAACTCCCTGAAAATAAAGACTCCCAGCCAGGAGACGAAGATAAGCTCTCTTTCGGGTGGCAATCAGCAGAAGGTCATTTTTGCAAGGTGGCTTCTGACCGACCCCACGGTGCTCCTGCTCGACGAGCCCACAAGAGGTATTGATGTCGGCGCGAAATATGAGATATATCAGCTTATTCTCGACCTCGCCAAAAAGGGAAAAACCGTTATCATGGTCTCCTCCGAAATGCCGGAGCTCTTGGGCGTCTGCGACAAGATACTCGTTATGTCGGGCGGCAGGCTCGCGGGCGAAGTGGACGCAGGAACGACGAACCAGGAAGAAATAATGACCCTTGCGGCGAAATATGTCTAAGGAGGAATCATCATGGCTGATACAAGTGCAAAAAAAGTAAAGCGCTCGCGCGTTTCGCTCTGGCTCCAAAAATTCAAAGCGGCAGACCGCGGCGATAAAAAAAGACTTGTGACGGATCTGCTGTTCAACAACGCGATGTATATAATAATCGCGATTTCCGTGATTTTTATTGCGGTCAAGGTGCCGGCGTTCCTGAGCATTTCATCAATAGTGAACATAATCTCGCTCACGGCGGCAAAACTGCCGATCGCTTTGGGCATTGCGGGATGCATAGTGCTGACCGGTACCGATATTTCCGCCGGCCGCTGCGTCGGACTCACGGCTTGCGTCGCCGCTTCTCTGCTCCAGATGAGCGATTATGCGAACAAGATGTTCAAGGGTCTTGACACGATGCCGCTGATCGTCGTGCTCCTCGCGGTTATAGCCATAGGCGCCGCAGTCGGTCTTGTGAACGGATTTTTCGTTGCCAAGTTCAAGCTTCATCCGTTTATAGTCACTCTTTCGACCCAGCTTATCGTTTTCGGTACGGTTCTTATGTATCTTATGATAGGCGGAAACAACGGACAGACGCTCTCCGGCCTCGATCCGTCCTACACTAAATTTATCACCGGCACGCTGTTCTCGATTGACGGCGTTGCGATCCCGAAATATGTTCTCTATTCAATCATTTTGACCGCTGTCATGTGGGTCGTCTGGAATAAGACGAAGTTCGGCAAAAATATGTTTGCAGTCGGCTCAAACGAAGAGGCGGCAAGAGTCTCGGGCGTAAATGTCTTTGTGACTATTCTCATTGTGTTTATTCTTGCAGGCGTTATGTACGGTATAACGGGATTCATCGAGGGTGCGCGTATCGCTTCCTGCTCCGCAAACACCGGACTCAACTATGAATGCGACGCCATCGCGGCCTGCGTTATAGGCGGCGTGTCGTTCGTCGGCGGCACAGGAAAGATAAGCGGAATAGTTGTCGGTGTTCTGCTTTTGCAGATAATTTTTGCAGGACTCAACTTCCTCTCCGTGTCCGCAAATATGCTTTATATCATCAAGGGTATGATAATCCTTATTGCCTGCGCTATCGATATGCGTAAATATCTCGCACGCAGATAATGAATGCTGAAACCGAAAGGCTGTGAAACCATGGATAACGAAAAAAGCACAATGGGTCTTACGACAGAAAGAAAGCCGGGAGGGCTTTACAGAAACGTCAAAATATCTGTAAAAACCGCCGATAGGCTTATACTCGTGGGTATTGTTGTTCTTATTGCCTGTGTAGTTTTTGCAATAAGCCATGCGGGTTTTACGGTAACTTTCGACACGAACGGCGGCTCTCAGATAGAGAATCAGAAGGTTATGCACGGTCAGCTTGTCAATGTTGAAAACGACCCCGTCAAAGAGGGCTATGTGTTCACAGGCTGGTACAGCGACAGAGACTGCACAAAAGCATTTGACATCAGCAAGGATACAGTCAACGAAAGCATAACCCTCTATTCCGGCTGGGATAAGGCAGAGTGACACGGATATATAGGAGAATCAATATGTATGTTGCAAACGAAAAAAGATACGACAAGATGCAATATAACCGCCTTGGAAAAAGCGGTCTGAAGCTGCCGGCGGTGTCGCTCGGATTTTGGCATAACTTCGGCGATAACGCGCAGTATTCAAACATGAAAGAACTCTGCTTTACCGCATTCGACAACGGCATCACGCATTTCGACCTGGCAAATAATTACGGCCCGGCGCCTGGCAGCGCGGAAGAGAATTTCGGCAAAATTTTTGCCAACGAGATGAGGGCATACCGCGATGAAATGATAATCAGCACGAAGGCGGGCTATGAGATGTGGCCGGGACCCTACGGATGCCGGAACGGAAGCCGCAAATATCTTCTCGCGAGTCTTGATCAGAGCCTCAAACGCATGGGGCTTGAATATGTTGATATTTTCTATCACCACTGCCTCGATCCCGAGACTCCGCTCGAAGAGACGATGGGCGCGCTTGCGCAGGCGGTTCGCAGCGGAAAGGCTCTCTATGCGGGAGTGTCCAACTATGACGGCGAAAATCTCGAAAAGGCATGCAGCATTCTCGAAGACCTCAAATGCCCGTTCGTGATAAATCAAAACAGGTATTCGATATTTGACAGAACAATAGAGAATAACGGTCTGAAAAGCACCGCCGCAAGGCTGAACAAGGGTATTATCGCCTTCAGTCCGCTTGCACAGGGTCTGCTGACCGACAGATACCTAAACGGCATCCCGAGCGACAGCAGGGTTATGACTGACGGCAGATTTCTATCTGTCAACGCGATAACCGAAGAGAAGCTCAAAAAAGTCCGCGCGCTTTCGGAAATTGCAAAGGAGAGGAACCAGACTCTTGCAGAAATGGCACTTGCATGGGTTCTGAAAGACGGCATTGTCAATTCCGTTTTGATAGGCGCGTCAAAGCCGTCGCAAATCATCGATAATATAAAAGCAATCGAAAACACATCTTTTACGAGCGACGAGCTCGAACGAATAGATAAAATCAGTCTGACCTGATCTTTTCTGTAATCTCCCGTAAATGTGAATCGCACCCCGTTTGTCAAGCTGCAATGCCTGATAAACGGGGTGCGGTTTTGAACGGTGACAGTCCGCCTGAGATGCATTGCAGGTTTTTTATTTGTCTTCCCGCTGTTCCGAATCTGATGGCGAATTTGAGCTGTTTAATTTACGGTAGGCTTTGGGCGTTTGTCCCGTTTCGTTCTTGAAAACGCGGTTAAAGTTTCGTATGGTGGAGAATCCGCATTTCATTGCGATTTGGGTCACATCGTCGTTGGTGTCTTTCAACAGCTCGCAGACGAATTGAATGCGGTATTTGTTGACGAATGAGGCGAAATCCATGTCAAAATTTTTGTTGAAGAAGGAAGACAGATAGCTGTAATCGTAGCCGAATTGTTTTGCTATATCCTGAAGCCGCAGCTTTTTGGTGAAGTTATTTTGAATATACATTGAGAGAGAATTGGTGAGTGCAAAATAGGACTCATCAATTTTTTCTATTTCGCTTTGTTCAAACACGGCGGCGCAAAGCTTGTAAAGGACAGCCTGCTTTGCAAAAATACTTCTGTTCTCGTCCGTCAGAATATCGATGTCATTTCTGTTGTTAAACGAGAACCTCGTGTCGGAAAGTGATTTCATCTTTGTTTTTTCATAAAATAGGGAGACAAGATCGGTTGAAAAAACGCAAAGATAATCCTCGCTTTCTTCGGGTGTGCAGAAAGAATGAATATATCCGGGAAGGATAAGCATTCCCTCGCCGCTGTGCAGCTCGTATTTTTTGTTTCCCACTTCACACACCAGACAACCGCCCAGGCAGAACACAATTTCATAGTTGCAATGTGTGTGCTTTTGAAAGTTCAGATTTTTGTCTACCTGATTATAAAGATACTCGCCTTTTACGCTTCTGTGTCCTTCATAAACGACCATAATTTAATCACCGTGCAAATATATTTCCATTATTATAAAACATATTTCTTTTATAATCAAGATTCATTTTATATAATGAACATGGGATAAAACAAAAATATGTCTGTAAAGGAGCGCGATTATGAATTATAATGATGCGGTAGCGGTATACCAAAAATCTCCGACAAGTGAGACATTGAAGGAGGTTTGCAAACAGCTGTGCAGCGAAATGACATTAAGAGAGAAGCTGAAAATGCTTTCAGGCAGGCAGTTTGCTATGCGAAATTGCTATGACTTGCTTACAAAGGGCAGAAAGTACAACTACCGACCGTGCATTGCGGGCGGAATTAAGCGCTTGGAAATCCCGACGGTTGCCTTTTCGGACGGTCCGCGCGGCGTTGTTATGGGTAAAAGTACCTGCTTCCCCGTTTCAATGGCAAGAGGCGCTTCGTTTAACGATGAGCTTGAATATGAGGTCGGCACAGCCATTGCAAAAGAAGTGATTGCAGGCGGCGCCAACTATTTTGCCGGTATATGCATTAACCTTTTGCGCAATCCCCGCTGGGGCAGAGCGCAGGAAACATATGGCGAGGATCCGTTTCTGCTCGGAAAAATGGGCGCTGCACTGACAAAAGCGGTGCAGGATAACGGCGTTATCGCCTGTCCAAAGCATTTTGCCTGCAACAGCATTGAAAACATCAGATTTTCGGTGGATGTTCATGCGGATGAAAAGACTTTGCAGGAGGTGTATTTCCCCCATTTCAAGAAGTGCATTGATGCCGGCGCGATGTCCATTATGGGTGCCTATAATCTTCTTAGAGGGGAGCATTGCTGCGAAAGCAAGTATTTATTTACGGATGTCTTGCACGATCAGTGGCATTTTGAGGGCTTTGCAATTACCGACTTCCTGTTTGCCCTGAGAAACGGGGAAAGAGCTGTTAAGGCAGGCATGGATGTCGAGATGCCGATGAAGATACTGTATACCATGCTGCCAATATATTTAAGAAACGGGAAAATATCGCAAGATGATATCGACAAGGCAGTTCGGAATGTTTTGACGGGCTTAATAAAGATAACACCAAAAATTAAACATCAGTCCAAGGATGTTATCGCCTGTAAGTCCCATGCCATGCTTGCAAAAAAAGTTGCGTGCGAGGGTACTGTCCTGCTTAAAAACAACGGAATACTTCCGCTTAGCGATGTCAAGAAAATAGCCGTCGTCGGACGATATGCCAACAAAATCAATGTCGGCGATCATGGTTCGAGCAGCGTTGCGGGTCCGTATACGGTTACTCCGTATAAAGGCCTCTGCAATGCATTCGGAAAAGAAAATGTTGTCCTTTGCGAAAGCTTTGATATATCGTCAAAGCTTGATGAAATCAAGTCGTGCTCCTGCGTTTTGATTTGCGTAGGCAGCGATTATAAGCAGGAGGGCGAAAATCTCGCGAACTTCTCAAGCAAGGATGGTACGGCAGAAAAGGCGCACGGCGGCGACAGATATTCGCTGCGTATTCCGTCAAACGAGGTGGAGCTTATTCACCGCATCTGCGCAGATTGTGAGAACACAATCGTTGATATCGTCGGAGGAAGTGCGTATGTCATTGAAGAATGGAAAGACGAAGCGTCCGCTATACTTCATTCTTTCTACAGCGGAATGGAGGGCGGAAACGCGCTTGCGGATATGTTGACAGGCAAGGCGGTTCCGAGCGGCCATTTGCCGTTTACAATTGCCAAGGATGAAAATGATTATCCGAAGTTTCTGTTCCCCGGAGAAAAAACAAGGGTTATCGACTACGGCTACTATCACGGCTATACATTGCTCGACAAGGAGGGTAAAGAGGCTGCGTTCCCGTTTGGCTTCGGTCTTTCCTACACCGAGTTTGAGTATTCCGATATACATGCCGAAAATAAAGACGGTAGCATAGAAGTGTCGCTGAAAATCAAGAATATCGGCAGCTTCGACGGAAAGACGGTCGTTCAGGTCTATGCGGGAGCAAACGGAGATCATCCCGTGAAGCTGCTCAAAGGCTTCAAAAAAGTCAATGTCCCGGCGGGAAAAGAGATCGAAGAGACCGTGACTGTTTATAAGGATGACCTTAAATTTTATGACGAAAAGGCCGGAGAATGGTATTTGGAGAATGAATACACATTCTATGTCGGTCAGGACAGCGCGGACGCAATGAACAATAAGCTTACGGTCAGCGTTTGATTGAACAAATTTATTATATAAGAAAGGCAGACTGATATTATGGAATATTTTGATTTTGTAAAGAAGGTAAATTACGAGGGCGAGCAAAGTTCAAATCCGTTTGCTTTCAAGTTCTATGATCCCGACAGAGTGATTTTTGGCAAAAAAATGAGCGAGCATTTGCCGTTCGCCATGGCATGGTGGCACAATCTGGGCGCGGCAGGTGCGGATATGTTCGGCGTCGGTACGGCCGACAAGTCTTTCGGAGCGATACCCGGTACGATGGAACACGCAAGGGCAAAGGTGGACGCGGGCTTTGAGTTCATGCAAAAGCTCGGAATCAAATACTTCTGCTTCCACGATGTCGATTTAGTCCCCGAGGACAAGGACATAAATGTTACAAACGCGCGTCTTGATGAAATTTCGGACTATATTCTTGAAAAAATGAACGGCACGGATATCAGGTGCCTTTGGGGAACGGCAAATATGTTCGGCAATCCGAGGTTTATGAACGGCGCCGGCAGCACCAACGATGTCAATGTTTATTGCTTTGCTGCGGCGCAAATAAAAAAGGCGCTTGATATTACCGTTAAGCTCGGCGGCAGAGGCTATGTGTTCTGGGGCGGAAGAGAGGGCTACGAAACTCTGCTGAACACCGATGTTAAGTTTGAGCAGGAAAATATAGCTTCTCTTATGCGCATGGCTGTGGAATATGGCAGAAGCATCGGATTTGAGGGAGATTTCTATATTGAGCCCAAGCCGAAGGAGCCGATGACGCATCAATATGATTTCGATGCCGCAACGGCAATAGGCTTTTTGAGACAGTACGGACTCGACAAGGATTTCAAGCTGAATATCGAGGCCAATCACGCGACGCTTGCCGGTCACACCTTCCAGCACGAGCTGAGAATTTCTGCCGTAAACGGTATGCTAGGCTCCATTGACGCGAATCAGGGCAACCTGCTTTTGGGCTGGGATACCGATGAGTTCCCATTTGACGCATACAGCGCAACGATGTGTATGTATGAGGTGCTCAAAAACGGCGGACTTACCGGCGGATTTAATTTTGACGCCAAAAACCGCAGAGCGAGCAACACAGCAGAGGACATGTTCTATGGCTATATTCTCGGCATGGACACATTTGCTCTCGGTCTTATCAAGGCAGCCGAAATTATAGAAAACGGTACAATCGATGAGTTTATTGAGAAAAAATATTCTTCGTTCAGCTCCGAATTGGGTCAGAAAATCAGAAACGGCGATACGACCCTTTCGCAGTTGTCCGAGATAGCCTGCGAAAAGAAGATCTGTGAAATTCCGGAATCCGGCAGACAGGAAAAGATTCAGAGCGAAATAAACCGAATTCTGTTTAAATGAGGTGCGGCGAATGGACTGCTTCATAGGGCTTGATATAGGAACCTCGTCGGTAAAGGGAATGCTGCTGAGCGAAAAGGCGATTGTCAAAACGGCGTCAAGAGAGTATCCCCTCTATTATCCCAAAGACGGTTGGAGCGAGCAAAATCCACAGGACTGGTATGACGGCAGCATTTCTGTAATAAAAGAGCTTGTATCTGACATTGACAGAAACAGTGTTGTCTCCATCAGCTTTTCGGGGCAGATGCACGGCCTTGTCGTGCTCGATGAAAACGATAATGTGATCCGCCCCGCCATTTTGTGGAACGACAGCCGAAGCTCGCTTGAGACCGAATATCTTAATAATATTATCGGCAAAAAGACGCTTCAGCAAAATACCGGCAATATCGCATTTTCCGGCTTTACCGCGCCGAAAATACTTTGGCTGAAAAACAATGAACCGGAGAATTTTCAAAAAGCTGAGAAAATAATGCTGCCAAAGGACTATGTAGCGTACAGGCTAAGCGGCGTATTTGCGACCGATTGCTCAGACGCTGCGGGCACACTGTATTTTGACACGAAAAACCGCTGCTGGTCTGAGACCATGCTGTCGGTGCTCGGCATAGGTGAAAAGAATCTGCCCAAAGGTGTATGAGAGCTATCAGACGGTAGGAACGCTCAAAAAGTCCGTTGCCGATGAGCTCGGACTGAATGAAAATGTTAAAATCGTTATCGGAGCGGGCGACAATGCGGTGTCCGCCGTAGGAACGGATACAATTAAAGGCGGAGACTGCAATATTTCACTCGGCACATCGGGCACGATTTTCGTTGCAAGCGACGAGTTCAACTATGCGCCGAACGGAGCGATACACACATTTTGCTCCGCGACGGGCGAATATCATTATCTCGCCTGCATTTTGTCCGCGGCAAGCTGCCAAAAATGGTGGGTCGAAAATATAACGAAATCATCGTATGACGGAGCTTTCTCCGAATATATTGGCAAAAGTCAGGTTATGTTTTTGCCGTATCTCATGGGTGAGCGCTCGCCGATCAACGATTCAAGCATTCGCGGAGCCTTTTTCGGCTTGTCTCTCAATACGACAAAAGACGAAATGACGCTTGCGGTGTTAGAGGGGGTCGCTTTTGCGATAAAACAAAATCTCGATATTATCCGGGATCTCGGAATACATATCGAAACTTCAAAAATCTGCGGCGGCGGCACGCGAAATAAAGAGTGGGTAAAAATTATAGCGTCCGTTCTGAATATTGAGCTTTTGCTTCCCGAGGTTGAACACGGAGCTGTTTTGGGCGCCGCGCTCTTAGGTGCGAGAGCTTGCCTTCCGGATGACAGATATGAGCAGCTCAAAGACGGCGTTAAATCGAGCTATACCCGCATTTTGCCGGATGATAAGCTCGTGAAATACTACGGTGAAAAATACTCAAAATGGTCGGAGCTGTATCCCAAAATCAAAGAGTGATGGTAAGCAAATAAGAATAAAAAATCAAGGCAGATGTATAATTTCTGCCTTGATTTTTTTAGCATTGATAAAAGCTTGCTCGGTTTATTAAGCGCTGAATGTCCGCGAGCTTGGATGTCGCTTATATTATTCCAAGCTCAACAAAATCACATCGTTTGTCTCAATGGCCAGTTTTACAATTGTTGAGCCGCCGCTTGCCGAAAACGGAATCTCTTCTGCTTTAAGGGCAGTTTTTGCTTTTATTTCCTCCACCTGACTCTTCGTCAGGATATCCGGGCTGCCGAGAGTTTCCCATTCGGATTACTGTGATTTTCATATGCACCTCACAAGAACTTTCACTATCTGCTTGACGCTGTGCTGAAGTGCGGCTTTTGATATCTCGTTGCGTTTGACAGCTTTTAATATCATACGGAAGTGTTTTTTGCTGCCGGGGGTGAGCAGATTCGTGCCGGCACAGACGCTTCTTATGCTGTCAGCGGTGTCATAGGATCCCCAGTCTGTCATAACAAAGCCGTCAAAGCCCCACTCGCCGCGTAAAAGGTCATTTAGCAGTGCGGAGTTTTCGCATGGATAGATACCGTTTACCGGGTTGTATGATGTCATGACACAGCCTGGCTTATACAGAGAGAAAGCTTTGTCAAATACTCGCAGATAAAGGTCGCGCAGGGTGTTCTCGTCAATTATCCCGTGCGCCGATTTGCGCTCGAACTCCATGTTGTTGGCGATAAGATGCTTGTATGTCGCTATAACTCCGTTTTCCTCTAGCCCTCTCGCCTGATATGCCATTAAAGTGCCCGTCAGTATCGGATCCTCCGAGTAATATTCCGGATGGCGTCCGCAGAGAATGTTACGGTGAAGGTTTCCGCCGGGGCCGAGATTTATTGAAATGCCGTTCTCTTTTGACTCGTCCGCAAGCACTTTGCCCACTTTATATGCGAGGCTTTTGTTGAATGTCCCGGCGAGCAGATTGCTTGACGGAAATCCGGTCGTAGGACGGTTGAGATTGACGCAGCAGTTGCCGTCGCTCATGTACAGCGTCGGCACGCCCAGACGCTTGCTTGAAGCGAGTTTTCCGGCGGCTCCGCTTTTGCCGGGACCCCAACAGGAGCCGTTGCAGACGGTAAAATCCGCCAGCTCTCTGAGCGAAAACTGTGAGACGAAGTCATCAAGTTTAGTCAAACCATTCTTGACATCGGAAAGCGTTATGGGACTTCCACTGTATCGGGGCAGCGCATTATAAGAGGGTCTTGTATATTCGGCGTGAACTGCTATGGCATTTTTAGCCTCAGTGATTTTTGTCTTGCCCGTGCGGACATTGCCGTTTTCGTCAACACCTGTTATTTTCTCTGCCTCACGGCAGACGGATACGGTTTTTTCACAGACTACATCGTCTTCAAGGACGAAAGAACAAATTGTTTTGATCTTGTCCGCTTCGCCGCCGACCATAACATCGTACTGTCCTTTGGAGAGAATGAACGCATGAATGTTTTTGTCATAGTGCGAAAAATCCTTCTGAGGTATGTCGATCGTTAGCGTTTGGCGTTCGCCTTTTTTCAAAAGTGCTGTCTTTTCAAAGCCGCAGAACAGCTTTGCGGGTCTCGGCTCATTCCCGCGCGGTGCTTTGACATAGACGAGAACAGAGTCCTTTCCGGGAACATCGGAGTTATTTGTAACTTCTGCGCTGACGCGGAGTATGCCGCCTTCAAATGATGCGGAGGAGCGGACGGAAAAGTCGGAATAAGACAGTCCGCGACCGAAGTAATAAGCGGCGTCTTTTTTGAACGAGTCAAAGTAGCGGTAGCCGACAAATTCCTGCTCCTCGTAATATACGCTTGCGCCGAAGCGCTTTCCGTCGTCGGAGTAGAGCGGAGAGTTGTCATCGAGATTGATGAAGTTTTTTGCGGACGGCGAGTCGTAATAGTCTATCGGCCATGTGTCGGCAAGCCTGCCGGAGGGATTGACTTTTCCGCAGAGAATATCAATAAGGCTTTCGCTGCCGCGCTGGCCGCTGAAGCCTGTCCATATAACAGCCGACGCACCGAGCCCGCGGATGAACCCCATCTCGATAGGATATCCGGTGTTCAGAATGATTATAAGATTTTTATACTTTGCGGCGGCTTCGCTGAGTGCTGCCTTTTCTTCGTCTGTCAGATAATATTCACCCTTTATCGGTCGGTTGTCTTTGTTTTCGCCCGAGCCGCGGGAAATAAAGAACAGAGCCGTCTCGGCGTTATCACGTATGCTGAGTGCCCCTGAATGTTCGACGGCTTCTGGAACGGTCAGCGTCCAGCGCGGCTTTATGAGGCTTGCACCGATTGCCGTTATACGAAAATCATTGTAAGCCCCCAGCAGTTTTATTGAACTGCCGCTGCCAAGCGGGAGAATGCCGTTGTTTTCGAGCAGGACGATGCCCTCATCGGAAACCTCTTTTGCCGCTTGCTCATTTTCTTTGTGCAGACCGTCATCAATCGGCTTGGGCGGGGTTTTGAATCTGAAGGTGCAGTCGGGAAAACGTCTGCCGTCAATATCTCTATAGCCGCTGAGTTTTACGGTGTAGGTCTTGTCAAAGTCCTGAGCCGCTTCGCCGACGGGCAGGAGATATATGGGCAGGGGTGAGAAATCAAATTTGACGCACTTGCCCTTTGAAACGGGCTTGCCGTTTACCGTGACTGTTCCGTAGCCGTCGTCGGCTATCATTTTTGTACAGACTATGGGCAGGCTGCGGGGCGCTGCACAGTTCATTGCAAACATCCCGTTGTCAATGTCATAAGGATTATATTTTTTTGCCAGTAAAGTGAAAAACATTGGCATTTCAGCTCAACTCCATTTTCAAAAAATCTGCTTTTCCTTTGCCTCGATATACTAAATACAGGGCATCAGTTTTTTCTCCGGAATCTATTTTGACGGAAACTGTTTTCCATTCCGTCGATTGAGAAAGAGGAATAATTCCAACAGTTCTGTCTCCGATTTTTATATCCATCCTGCCGTTTGCATTTCTGACAGTAACAGAAATGCAGACGGACTTTTTGAAATTAAAATATTTGAAACCGATGACGGTGCCATTGGTAATTGCCGTTACAAAGCTTTCGCCGTTTCGCGACGCGATGTTGGGCTGTCTGTCTCCTTTGCCGTTTCCCTGAACATTTTTAGTGCGGCGGTTATACAGATTGCAGCACAGAGCGGCGGGATATTCACCCGCTGCCGCCAGGGGAGCACCGACACCCTGTGTGGTTATCTCAACCTGATTTATTGTTCCGTCTGCGTTTACTGTTACGGGTTCCGCGCAGGCTTGGCGGGAGAAATCCGTATTGTTCGTGCAGCGGTGATAGAAAACATAATATTTTCCGTTAATCTGTTCTATCGAGCCGTGTATCGTTCCTGCGGGGGCTTTTCGCTGCTTGTTGCCGCGATAGCCGAGGTCGCTGTTTGAAATAATAACGCCGCGATATTGAAAACCACTGTCCGGAAAATTGCTTGTCGCGTAGGCAAGCTCGTTGTTCTCGCCGGATGAGTATATCAGATAATACAAATCGTTTATTTTTCGTATGCATGGAGCTTCATAAAACGGGTGGCGATAAAGCTCGCTCGATTTATCCGCAGTAGTCTTGCTGTCGAGAACCGCCTTCGGTTCGCTCTTTACCGTGCACATATCATTTTCAAGTTCGACAACTGCGCAGGAAAGTATGCTTGGGCTTGTTTCCTTTACCTCGCGATACGAGCGGTTGGTCAGTTTGCTGAGCACAAAGCGGTAGAGCGGAGAAAACACTTTGCTTCTGAAATCTCTGCCGAGCCCCCAGCCGTAATAGAGCCATATTCTGCCGTTGTCGTTTATGACCGCGGGGTCGTTTGTAAGAAACTTCAAAACTGGAGTGCCGTTTTTATATTTTATATCGCTGAGATATTCAAACGGACCGTCGGGACTTTCCGAAACGGCGACAGACATCGGACCGAATGCAGATGTGTTCGGTCCCGCAGCGAAATAGTAGAGATAATATTTCCCGTCATTTCCTCTTACGCAATCGGGTGCATAGTAATCTGCAAGGCGACCGTCGCGGCTTCTCGGATCCTGAGATTTCAGGTAGGCTTTTTCTTTGCAGCTCCAAGACGAAAGGTCTGAGACGGGAGCCGACCAGACGGAGTAATCCTGCACACAGAATCGATCCGAGTTTTCGGCATCGTGACTGCCGTATAGATATACCCTGTCACCGAAAACATGAGCTTCACCGTCGGGAATATATTCATTTAATGGAAAAAGCGGATTCATGGTATTATCTCTCCGTTTGTTTCGATAATCTTTTTATAATGGTACGCGGAATTTTTAGGTGTGCGCTTGAGCGTTTTATAATCGACATATATGAGCCCGAACCTCGGTTCGTAGCCCTCTGCCCACTCAAAGTTGTCCATAAGCGACCAATGCTGATATCCGAAAACCTTGACTCCGTCATCGATGGCTCTTCTGACATTTGAAAGGTAGTCGTTGATAAAACCGATGCGCACATCGTCCCTGACTTCTCCGTCCGTTATGCTGTCGTTGTTTGCCATGCCGTTTTCGGTTATGATTATCGGCAGGCGGTATCTGCGATAAAGGAACTTCAATGTCCAGTAAATCGAGCGTCCGTCTATTACCCAGCCGAGCGAGGTGGTGTTGAGCTTTGATTTGTCAATGCTTTTGTCGCCGCCCCAGGCGGAATAATTGAATGCCTCATAGTGGTTGACGGCAAGAAAATCAAAATCTGTTTTAAAGCGGGGCATATCCTTTTTATGCGTCGCGTAAATTCCGTATGCGGTGACGGGTTTGCCCAGAAGAATGGGATCCATCCACCAGCGGTTGTTCATCGTGCCCATAGTCACATTGAACGATTTGTTGTACGCTTCTTCTACGCTCTTCGGGTCTGATTCATCATTGGGTATAAACGCGCCCGACGCGAAAGAGAGACCTATAAGCGGCTTCTTTTTCGCGTATTTTCTGATGGTTTCGACCGCCCGACGATTTGTGAGCATAAATATCTTCGTGAACTTCGGCAGGGCAAGATAGCGGTGCTTGAACGGCGCATGAACTCCCTGCATATAGCCGTTCATGAGAAAACAGGACGGCTCGTTGAAGGTTATCCAGTATGTTACTCTGTCGGACAGAGCCTCGACGACTGCTTTTACATAGAAAGCAAAGTCGTCTATAATATCTTTTTTCAGCCAGCCGCCCTTTTTATATTGCCAGAGCGGCAGATCCCAGTGGTAGAGCGTAACGAGCGGCTCGATTCCGTTTTTAATGAGCTCATCAACGAGATTGCTGTAAAATTCAAGTCCCTTGGGGTTGACCTTGCCGTCTTGGGAGATAACTCTCGGCCAGGATACGGAGAACCTGTATGATTTCAGCCCCAGCTCCTTCATCAGAGCGACATCTTCCTTGTACCTGTGATAATGATCGCAGGCGACATGGCAGTTGTCGCCGTTTTTTATTTTTTCTTTCGGAGCTTCATCCCATATGCTGGGCGTTCGGCCGTCCGAATCATATCCGCCCTCGATCTGCGGTGCGGCTGTTGCGGCTCCCCAGAGAAAGCCGTCGGGAAAAGCATTTTTGCTCACGAGTTATCCTCCTTGCTTGTTGTAACGGTGAAGTTCAGCAGATTCAATTTGCCGGAGCCTTCTAAACGAAAATACAAGGCCGACTCGGCAAGAGAGAAACGAATACCTGGCTTTGCCCGCCGTGTATTTGGACGAATATCTATTTCTCCGATACAATCGCCGTCGATCTGTGTGAACAGGCGAAGTTTACCGCGTGCTCTGCCGCTGACAGAAGCAATGATGCCGGCGGCATCGGACAAATCAAGATATTTATAACCGGTAACAGTTTTGTCTTTTATATTTGCAATATATTGGCAGGGATTGCATTCACGGTATTCTCCTTTTTGGGTTATGTACGGATAAGAGCGCTTGTTGGTCTTTGTTGTTTTGCACGCGCCCTGTTTTCCGTACAGCACGCAGGCATTTCCCGCTTCATAATTCACACCCGTCCTCGTCGGAGCGGAGAGAAAAAGACAGTACCGGTTGAGTGTTGTCGGTGACTACATCCTTTTTTGAGTGTTCTATTTCTATTTCATCAATTTCAAACATAGTGTTTCATCAAAACTCGTTTATCGAACCTTTGGTTATTCCGCTTTCGTTGAATGAATCAACTGCAAAATAATACTTTTCTGTTTCTTTATTTAAAAATGTTACCGTATAGTCATTTTGACCATATAAAAGAATGCTGTTATAAAGCTTATCGGGGGCGATTCCGAGACGGATGCAATATCCCATAGCATCGTTTTGACTGTTCCATGAGAGCCTTGCTTCAGTGGCACTTGTTCTCTCGGCATTTTCGCCGGAAACCGCCGAGGGCTTTTTATTATTGTCGAGACCGAATACTCTGAGCCCGGATATCGAAAAATTCTGCCCGTATGGAGCACTTGCAAAGACTATGCGGATATAACGCGCCCTTGCGCGGCGAGGGATGAGCTTGTGCGGAAAAACCGTGTTCTGCGTTTCTTCGTAAGGAGCCCAATCGGTGCCGTTTGAACTGTATTCTATTCTGTATTCATAGCGGACAAGTTCTTCTTCGATATATCTCTCCTGAGTGAACGTTCCGCCGTATTCTTTCATCGGGGCGCGCTTCTTTTTTGTGAAGCAGTCGGCAAAATTTACCTGTACCGCTTCAACATTATATTCTTTCCCGAGATCGACGCTCAGCCATTCTCCGCTGTTTCCGCTGGTTGCCGACCAAGCGCTTTTTATGCTTTCGTCAAAGGCGTTCTGCGGGTCGAATCCGCTGCGGCTTGAGGAGGCGCACGCCGCCTTGTGATAAGACAAAAGCATCCATTCCGGCTCAACGGTCAGCGGGTCAAATTTTCCGTCAGGGATGTTCTTTGGATAGTCCGCAAAATACTGGTTGCAGAACAGCAATCCGTCTTTGTCAACTCCCGCAGGCCAAAGACCGAGACGGCGTTCAAAATTATGATTGACACCCACGCAGACCGTGGAGGCGTGCCAAAGATTTCCGGATTTGTCGCTGAATGTGCTGCCGTGACCGGCTCCGCAGGTGAATCCGGACGGAACAATGGAATATGGATTGTGCTTCTGCCATTCGAATTTACTGAGCGGGTTATCTGAAATCAGAACCGCATCGCCGTAGGTCGGAAACTCCGTGCCGGGAGTTGCATACTGAAAGTAATATCTGCCGTTTATTTTGTTGAGAAATGCGCCCTCGATAAACGCGCCGTCTCCGACAAACAGATTAATATATTTTTGCCACAGACTGATTTTTTTGTCGGCATAGATATCCTTGTTGTCTATGCCGTGGTTCTCTTTGTCACCGGACACTATCGGTACTTTTTTGCCGATGGGAGTCATCGTCTTTATATCCATCTCAATCGCGTAGATAGGCTCTTTTGAAGAACAGCCCCAATAGAGATACGCTTTGTTGTCTTCAAAATGAAGGTGCGGATCCCAGAATGCAAACGGCGCCGAGACAAGCTCAAAGCCCTTAAAGGGGTCGCGTGTGCGCAGTATCCTGCTCTTTTTTGAATAAGAAGAGGCGCAAAAATACAGCCATCCGTCGTGCTCACTCACATCGGGAGCATAGCCGTGTATTTCAAGCTTTCTGTCCTCGTGAAAGTCCCAGTGGAACAGGTCGTCCGAATAATAGAAGCCTCCGCACTTTGAGGTAAAAAGAAAATATTTGTTATTGAAGAGAATTACAGTCGGATCGGCCGCTTCCTTGTAGGCATATTTTCCGAACAGCGGATGTTGATATTTATATGCTATTTCGAGCGGATTGCAGTATAATTGCGCCATGTTGTTATTCCTCTTTTCTGCCCGTCACTTCTATGGAGAACGAGACAGGCTCTGTATTTTCGGAAGATACCGTGACGGTTGATTTGCCGTCGGCTTTCCCTGCGCGGAACACAGCGAGCGCTCTTCCGCGGTATGTATTATGATAAGGGTGGATAAAAACTTCGTCGGTTTTTGTCAGCGCGCTGCCGAATCCCTGCAGAGTGACCGCGTCGCCGTCAATTTTTATATCAACGCGCTGTTCCATATACGGAAGAAGGATTCCGTTTTTGTCGGTGAACTCAATTTCCGCAAAGCACAGAGCCTGCCCATCGGGCGGCAGAACCGAGCGGTCGGGCTTGACTGTCAGAATCGGATCTTTTTCGCCGCTGATGAGTTGGGTGCGCCCCGCCTCATTTCCGCTTTTGTCCAGGACTATCGCGGTGAGCGTGCCGGGAGCATATTTTACGGAGAACAGAGCCTTGTTTTGGCGGACTTTTTTTGTTCCGATAACCTTATCGTTGAGCTCCAATCTGACGCTGTCGGCTGTTGTATAAACCTCTGCGACGGTCGGCTTTCCTTCAAAGCCGTGCCATGTCCAGCTGTCGAGCGCATTTGTGAACTGCCATGCGCCCTTGCTCGGCGTTTCTCCGCTATGGTTGAGCGGCCTGACAGCGAGAAACGGCTCGGTTTCCGTTCCCCATACGGTTCGGAGAAATGCCATTTGCGCCAAAGGCAGACCGGTAATGTCAATCATTCCCTGCCCGGAGAGGAGCGGAAGCCCCTTGTAGGACTGATATGTCCATCCCATGCAGGTCTCGCCTATGTAGTCCCATGCCGACCATACGAAGTCGCCTATCAGCTGCTTGTGCCTGAGAACGCGGTTCCAGTTATACGGCAAATCGGCGGACATAGTCTCTGTGCCTATCATCAGCCGGTCGGGATATTTTTCGGCATCCTTGTCATAGCGCGAGGATGCGTAATTTAGTCCGACAATGTCAAGGGCGGGGGATATGTCGCACACTGCTTTTTCTGCCAGTCGGGTATCGCTCAGCACAAAAAATAACTTGCCGAGCTTTTCCGCCCAATAATTAAAAAATGCCGAACCGGATTGCTTTTCTTTGTAGCCTTTGCCTTCCGGCAGAGGTTCTCTTTTATATTCCTTTTTGTCGCTGTAAACGCCGATGCCAAGACGCGCATAGACGTCGAGAAGGACATTTATTCCGCAAGTGACCGGACGGGTGCCGTCGAGCGAGTGAACTGTATCGCGCATTTCGGCGCATAGCTCGATCCCGCGTTTCGCAGCTGTTTCTGTGACCTCATTGCCGAGAGAATACATTATAACGCTCGGATGATTGTAGTCGTTTTCGACCATTGCAGCGAGAACGGATTTGTAATCGGAGAGAAAATCACGCGAATAGTCATGATATTCTTTCGGTATATACCATCCGTCAAATGCCTCGTCCATGACATACATGCCTATTCTGTCGCAGGCATCGAGCAGTGAGCGGGAAGCGGGGTTATGCGCCATGCGCAGAGCATTGAAACCCTGGCTTTTCAGTATTCTTACGCGGCGTTCCTCGGCATCGGCAAAAGAACAGGCACCGAGAACACCGTTGTCATGGTGGATGCATCCGCCGCGAAGCAAAGTCTCTTTTCCGTTGACAAGCAGACCGGTTTTTCCGCTCCATTCGAGAGTGCGTATGCCGAATTTTTCTGTCAATTCTTCGCCGCCTCTCGAGACCTTACAGGTATATAGATACGGCGTTTCCGCGGACCACAAGTGAGCCCCGCTAATCTCAAACCGACCTTTTTGACCGCTTGCGGCAAGGCTGCCATCGACGTCGAAAATCTGTACTTCCGCGCCGTCGTCGGTATCGATTTCGATAACGGCGGGTGAGATGCCTACGGTTTTTATCTTCAGAAAAGTCGGGGCATCTTTTTTTGAAATTTCAAGATATACAGGGCGGTATATTCCGCTGCCCGAATACCAGCGGCAGTTCGGAACAAGGCTGTTGTCGGCGAGAACCTCAATGGTGTTTTTGCCGCTCGTGACTTTTTCGGTGAGGTCGGCGGTAAACGGCGAATAACCGTATTTGTTTTCTTTAACGGCTTCGCCGTTTACTTTCACGACTGCATTGCGGTATACACCGCCGAAGTGCAGCCGTATATTTTTGCCGATGTCACTTTCGTTGATTTGAAATGTTTTTGTGTATCTGTAATTTCCGCCCGGAAAGTATCCGCTCTGAACCGCGTTTCTACACGAAGCATATCTCTTTTCGCCGAGCATCGCATCGTGCGGAAGACAAACGGAGAAGCTTTCACCGTTTTCTTTTGTCAGCGTCCAGCCGTCGTTAAAATCGAATATCATTTGGATTCACCATGTTTTTTGGCGAGCTTCGCCGCCTTTTTCTGTTCTTTCTTTGCCTTTGCGGCGAGATATTTGGCGTTTTCTGCCTCAAAGTCAAGTCCCTTCTTTTCACAGAGGGCTTTGAGGTCCTTTATTCTGTTTTCTTCGTATTCGCGCTCGTCGCGTTCTGCCTCCAGTCTGTCCAGCTCTTCCGGTTCGATCCACTCTTCACCTTTGGCAAGGACAGCTTCTCTCTTTCTGCGGAGCAGTTCGGCGGAAATTTCGGGCATCTTCTTTTCTACATCCACGAATGGAAGCAGAATTATGAACGCTGTAGAAAGAATAATATCGAACAGATAGAATGAGAGGGTCATGAATGCTCTGACTTTTTCGTTTGGCATAACTCCGGCAATATCAACGAAGCCGAGGCGGAGAATAGCCGATTCGTATCCGCCGGCAAACGGTGCATATATAAGAGTCATAACAGCAGTGACAATACCTGTGCCGAGAAGTCCCTCAAGGCGGATATGCGACTTGTATTCGATGCTGTCAAATGCAAAGCAGGTAAGCGTTGCAAATATATATGCGTTGGGAAGCCAGCCGATGTTTCTTAAAAGTCCCGCTATCAGAGCAGGAATCATTTTATCCGGAAATATCCAGCCGATGATGCTGCCGATAAGCACGAGCGAATATCCACCGACGGTCAGATTCTTTATTCCGACTTTTTTGGATATCGGGTATATCAGGAATGCACCGATACCGAGCGGAACTCCTGTTACGATCTGATAGATCATCTGCATGAAATCGTTGTTGATGCCGCCGAGCATATATTGAATATAGAAATATTGAACGTTTCCGCCCTTGTAGTTGTCAACAATTCCTCCCAGAAGCCCAAGAAAAGTCAGAATGACCCAGTATTTGTTGGTGAACAGTGCTTTCATCTGTTCTTTAAGAGGAATATTGTTTTCTCTGTCAATGCCCTGTTCGAGTGCGATATCTTCGATAATGCGCTCTCTGGTGAAATAGTACTCCATGAGCACAAGCGGAACGGCGACTATCGAAAGGATTATCATAAGTATAGCATATCCTTTGATATCATACTGGAGCCATAACGGGATAATGACCGAAGAGACAAGCATTCCGATGAGTATGCCGGAAATGAGAGTCCACGACATTTTGCGTATAAAAGTCAGCTGAGCTTTCTCTTTGGCGTTGTGAGTTGAAAGAGATACTATGTTGTCGCGGAACAGGTAAAAGTAGGAGGTTCCGATTGTATGATAGCATATGAGCAGGGTGAAGAAATAGTACCAGTAATTATCACCCAGAGTATTTCCCGAAAACAGGAAGATGGTCGCCGCTATTGCAACGGAACAGAATCCGAAGATCAGATACCACGGACGGAGTCTACCCTGCTTTGACTTTGTGTGCGAAATGAGCCACGACACCAAGAGACCTGTAGCGACGGCAAGAATCTTTGCAACAGTCATTACCATCTCATATTTTTTGCCCATTGCGGATATCATCGCGGCGTTGCCTTCGCCGTACATTGCGCCGACCTGTTGGGTGAAAAACTTCTCAACGAGCGCGGCGACAGTGTTGACAACGAGAATTAGTCCAAGAGGACCGATAAGGTGTCCGAGATATTTTTCTTTCCATGACACCGAGCAGGTTTTTATTTTTGAATCAAAAAATTTTGAATTTAGTATGCTTTTTTCAAGCAAGGATATTTCTTTCATAAGTTCACCCTTTTATCAATATGTGCCGTCGAAATGTTATTTCGATACTTTGTTGAAATCTATTTTGATAGTTGTTTTTCCGCCCTGCTCAAATGTTACCGGAACGGAGAAAACGCCGTTTTGACCCTTGAATGTCTTGCTTTTTCCGGCGGCAACGCCTATGTTGCCGTTTTCACTCTGGTTTTTAGGTGTGAGGGTCAGCTCCGTTCCATCATCATTGAGTTCCCAGTAGCCGTCACTCCACATGGAATATTTTCCCGCAAACTGAGCGCAGTGAAGCTCGTAGATTCTGCCTTTTTCACCCCACTCGTTTGCGTCAGAGGTGTTTCTGAGCAGTATGTATGCATCGCCGACGACTCCCGCCCATATCTTGCTTTCGGAATCGGATCGCAGAATGTCGCCCTTTTTATCCTTTATGAAGGCAAACTTGCCAACAGAAACAGACGGCTGTTTTGCCGGGACGGCTGTTGTTCCGCTTGAAGAGGCATCTGCTTTTGTCTCTTCAATGGATGCGGATTCGGAATCTGTTTGCGGTGCAGTGGAGTCCTGCGGAGCCGCAGACGTGTCCTCAACTTGAGCTTCAACGCTTCCCGAGGATGCATCGGTGGTATCGGTTTCGATGTTCTTCTGGTCGCGGCAGCCTGCAAATAAAGCAAGCATCGCCAGTGAAAGAAGCGCGCAGATAAATTTTTTCATATATGATCCTCCTGTTTTTGATTTTGCTCTTTTGCTGTGATTTTAGACGCGGCAAACACACAATGCCCAAAATCAGTCAACAAAGTCTGCAAAAAATAATCATTATACATTGATTTTAATCAAAAACAGTTGAACGGTATTTCACTATCGGGTATAATATTATAAAATAAGGTTCGAGGGGGTGTTCTTTGTGGATGACAGAATAAATAATATATGCAGTTTATTTTATGCTTCACATTATATACCGCTGGCGGTGTATGAAGAAAGGGCTATAGTACATATTTTTTCGTCGGCGGGCAGCAGTCTCGATTTGTTTTCTTTGTTTGAGGCTCAGTCGTTTTCCGCCGAGCAGACTATGTATATCCTGACTTTGCCTGAACAGGGTACATATGGGCAGATAAGAATAAAAAACAGCCCGATGAGAGTACTTCTCGGTCCGGTTTTTCCGACGCCTATCACGGAAGATACGGTTATGACTGTTGCGCGAAGAAATTTAACGGATAAAAAAGATATGGATGCGTTGGCGGAATTTCTGTATTCCATTCCGAATTGCTCATATAATCAGTTTGTGAACCTTACCGCGCTTCTGAATTTTATTATCAACGGTGAGATGTTTGACATTGCGGAGCAGTTTCTCGAAGAATCGTCGGATGTAGGAAACAAGCTTGCGGTTACATATACCGAGGATCTGTACAAATCGCAGGACGAGCAGGTTCTGCACGGAACATATCAGTTTGAGAATATGCTCCTCTCATTTGTGAGGGACGGCGAGACAGACAAACTGAATGCGTTTTTGACCTCTACCGCGAAAACAACGCACCTGCGGGAGGGAAAACTTGCGGAAGCGCCGCTGCGTCAGGCAAAAAATCTTTTGATAGGCGTAGCAACCATGGTCGGCAAGGTCGGCGCTATCGGCGGCGGACTCGGAGTTGAAGAGACTTATCGCCTTATCGATCTGTATATCCAGGAGTGTGAAAAGACCTCCTCAACAGAGGAGGTTAAAGTGCTGCAGTACAACATGCTTCTTGATTTCACGGACAGGGTTGCACAAGTGAAGGCCCCGCGGAATGCGTCGAAAGAGATATATGCTTGTATGCAGTATATTCAAAATCACACAAACTGTCAGATAGGAATAGATGATGTTGCGGGATTCATCGGAAAGAGCAGGACATATGTAACAAAAAAATTCAGGCAGGAAACCGGAGAAAGCATTACAGATTTCATTATAAAAAGTAAAATAAGAGACGCCAAAAGGCTTCTCAGATACTCTAACCGAAGTCTGTCGGAGATCAGCACCCATCTTTGCTTTTCAAGTCAGGCGTATTTCCAAACCGTGTTTAAAAAATCTACGGGTATGACGCCGAATGAATACAGGAATGTTCACAACGAAAAGTGATTGGAACTTGAGAAAAATCGAATTTTTAAAGGAAAAATGTGATTCTTAGCAGTTAATCAAAAATTACAGAAAATAATAAATATGCAGTGCCGAACGCGCAGAATGGCTTCATCATCAAGCAGACGGTCGATAGGATAACCGTCTGCGATAAATATATGCAAATAAAATTCAAATGCGGGGTGACATTCGACCGGAAATATGTAAAATAGAAAAGAATGAGCAGCGCCTCGAAAGGTTTTATACAGCATTTCAAGGCGCTGATTGCGATTTTTATTTCGGATATTTCTTCAGAAAGTGGTGGAAATAATCACAACGATATGTTACAATTCCGATGAAGAGGGAAGATGAATCATGATTTTTGCCGCCTTTTTCTTTTTATTGAAAAGATGCGTTGTTGAATATAGGAGTAATAATGTAATTTGTGCTTGAAAGAGCAGCTGATACACACTATATGCGGTTCAGCTTTCGCTGTGCCCACTCACATCCACGTGCTCTGCAATGAATATAAATTCTCAAGCATGTCTCAACACAGATTTTTAATGCTGTGTTACGGTGCAAGGCTTTCCGAGCCTTTTGTGTCTTACACGCAGCGGAAAGGAACGGTCATAACAATGAAAGAAAACCAAGAAAAGAAATCAAAGCTTTCCGGATTGAGTGCCACGCTTCAGCTCGGGAATAAGCCGCTTTGGAAGGAACGCGTGTCATATTTCTTCGTGAACCTCGGAAACATCCCTATAATGACCATGGTCAACGCATACCTTTCGATTTTCTATACCGACACACTCGGCATGGACGCAAAGGTCGTCGGAACAATGTTTTTGATAGCAAGAGTTTTTGACGGAGTGAATGACCCGTTCATCGGTTATTTCATTGACAGAGCGCCAAACTCAAAGTTCGGAAAATTCAGACGAATTCTTATTGTCGGAACGATCATCTGCACCTTGAACTATGCCGTGGTATGGATGGGTCCGGCATATGTTTCGGACTCGATGAAGGTTATGGTTGCCTATATTTCATATATGCTTCTCGGTGTGACCTTCCCCGTTATGGACATTTCACTCAACAGTATGCTTCCTGTAATGACAAACGATATGGAGGAGCGAAATTTCCTTGCAATGCTAAAAAATTTTGCTTACGGTCTCGGCGGTGGACTCAACCTCATAGCTCCTATTGTTTTCGCAAAGTTCAACTCTTCCGTCAAGGGCTATAATATTATGAATCTGCTTGCTATGGGAATCATCCTTTCGTGCTCGCTCGGCGGAATCACGGGCATTCATCAGCGAGTCGAACCGCTCAAGGATGCCGGATATAAAGCAAAGGATGTTTTAAGAATCATTAAATTGAAGCCGATTGTTGCTTTCTTTATCGGAGGACTCATTGTTCAGACGGGACTTGCGTTCGTTGCAACGTCGAATCCATATTATGCAACGCACGCGCTCGGCTCGATCGGAAAGCTCACGATTATGAATACGGTCGCAATTGTCGGCGGCCCCGTCTCATTGCTTGCCGTTCCGCTCGCGAAGAAGATTGGAAAGCGCAGGATTTATGTTTGCGGAATGATCGTCACGGCGATTGGTTGCCTCGTTCGTCTGGTTGCGGTCAACGACAAAACGAGCGGTCTTGTCGCCGCCTGCATCTCAAGCGCAATTTGCAGCTGCGGAACAAGCTTTGCACAGCTTTTGTATTATTCGATTCAGGCGGATAATATCGACTATGTGGACTACAAGCTCGGCCTGCGTGCTGAGGGCGTGATTGCCGCAGCGACCTCAATGATTACAAAAATCAGCAACGGAATAGGCGCAGCTTTTTCGCTTTACGTTCTTTCATGGACAGCAAACGGCGACGGCTCATACACAAAGTTAGGCCTCAGCCTTGCTGACGGCTTGATTCCGGGTATAGTGGTTTTTGTTGGTGCGATTGTATTCTTGTTGCTTTACAGAATCAACAATGAAGAAGCCGAAAAAATTCAGGCGGTGCTTTCGGAAAGACGGGAGACGGCGGAAAATGAAACTTAAAAATATCCGAATCGATGATCTGTGCGGTTTTGCCGTGACAGACAGTGAAAATCCGCGCTTCACTCTTGAAACCGAAAACGAGCTTGAAAACGCTTTTATTTCTTCATATTCCCTCAAGGTCAAAAGTGACGAAGCTGTCCTTTGGCAGACAGAAGAGCAAAGCTCTACTGTCGACAATATCGTTTATGGCGGAAGAGCTCTTCTCCCGTGCACGGTTTATACGGTGGAAGCGACGGTTTGTGACAATTACGGAAACAAAGCCGAAAAAACGGCGGAGTTTGAAACGGGCTTTCTTTCCGGTGATTTTTCTGCGGAGTGGATAACGAAGCCGAACTATCACGTCGGTTTCAGAAAAAGCCCCATTCCGCTCGTCTTCAAACGCCAGTTTTTGCTTTCGGGTAAGGTGAAAAAAGCGCGGCTTTATTCAACCGCGTTCGGAATTTATTCTTTCACGCTTTGCGGAAAAGAGATTTCCGACGACCGCTTTGCTCCCGGTTTCACGAGTTTTGAAGACCGACTTCAATATCAGGTTTATGACATTGCGCCGTTTCTCGAAGAGAAAAACGAATTGGTTTTCACCGTTGCGGGCGGTTGGGCGGTCGGGATTTTCGGCCTGAATAGAAGTAATAAGCTCGGCGCCGACAGGCTCGCGCTCAAAGCGCTTGTTCAAATCGAATATGACGATGGGCGAAAAGACGAAATTAAAACCGACGAAAGCTGGCTCGTTACCGCTGACGGGCCTGTCAGAGACGTGTCGTTTTATAATGGAGAGATATTCGACGCAACGAAAACCTTGAGCAAGGCGATCTTTGAAAATGCCGAAAAAGAGAAGCCTCGTATTTCTCCGCGCCTCGTCGCATCGTACGGAAAATTTGCAAAAATAATCGAAACGCTCGAACCGAAAGAGATTCAAAAAAGCCAAAACGGCTATATCTATGATTTTGGTCAAAACTGCGCCGGAGTTCTCGAACTTGAAATTAAAGGGAGAAAAGGGCAGAGGATAACCGCTCGACATGCGGAGGTTCTTTTGAACGGCGAGCTTTTTACAAAGTCGCTGCGTTCGGCGAAAGCAAAGCTTGAATATGTTTGCGGCGGAGAAGAAGAGACCTACTGCCCGAAATTTACTTTTATGGGTTTTCGTTATGCCGAGCTTTGCGGAATTGAGCCTGAAAACGTCAAGGTCAGAATGAAGGTTATTTCCTCGATTGACGAGGAAACGGGAGACTTTTTCTGCTCCAACGAAAGCATTAACCGCCTTCAAAAGAATATAAGATACAGCGGTTTTTCAAACTTCCTTGAGATCCCGACCGACTGTCCTCAGCGCGACGAAAGACTCGGTTGGACGGGCGACATCTCCGTTTTTGCTTCGACGGCGTGTTTCAACTTCAATATGAACCGCTTTCTTAGAAAGTGGCTTATTGATGTGAAAGCGCAGCAGACAAAAGACGGAGGAATCCCCGTCGTTGTTCCTCGGGTAAAACATTTCGGCGGAACAAAGATTACGGCCGGCTGGTCCGACTGTGTTTTCCTTGTCCCGTGGGCGCTTTATCAAAACAGCGGGGACAAAACCATTCTTGAAAAGTTTTATCCGATGATGAAAAGATATCTTTCGGGAGTCGAAAAGAAAGCGGCGGCGTTTTCATCGGGGGAAAAGCGATACATTTGGTCGCACGGATTTTCTTACGGCGATTGGTGCGCTCCGAACGAAAATCAAAAGCAATGGATGGCAAAAAAGAAGTGGATTTCAACCGCATATTATGCCAACGATTGCGCCCTCGCATCAAAAATTGCGACAATTCTCGGTTTTGAAGAGGAGGCTAAGGCGTTTCAAGAAAAGCGAAAGTGCATCGAAAACGCATATCGGAACGTTTTTACCGACAAAAAAGGAACGCTCAAAAACGAGTTTCAAACGGCCTATGTTTGCCCGCTGTATTTTGGAATGGTGAGCGGAGAGGAAAGAAAAAAATATGCTGAAAACCTTTTAAGACTCGTGAAAGAAGCCGATAATCATCTTTCCACCGGCTTTCTCGGAACACCATATCTCCTTTTCGCCCTTTCGGACAACGGATATATAAATGAAGCATATGACCTTTTACTTCAGGATACCGTCCCGTCGTGGTTGTATGAAGTCAAAGCCGGAGGAACGTCAATTTGGGAGCGTTGGGACGCGCTTCGACCCGATGGAACCGTCAATCTCGGAAAAGATCCGGGAAGCGGTCTGGTAAACGCTGTCGGCGGAGGAATGGTTTCTTTCAACCATTATGCGAACGGCACAGTCGGCGATTGGTTATATAGGCGCGTCGCGGGACTCGAAGCGATTGAGCCGGGCTACAAAAAATTTAAGGTTGCACCCCTCGTCGGAGGCGGACTCACGAGCGTGTCATGTTTCAAAAAGCTTTCGAGCGGAACTATCAAAATCAATTGGAATTTTGAAAACGGCGTTTTTGTCCTCTCGATTAATGTTCCGTTTAACACGAGCGCTGTCATCACGCTGCCCGACGGAAAGAGCTTTGAAGTTTCAAGCGGAAAATATGTGTACAGCGTTGAAATGTGAGCAATATTATTTAAAAAGCCATGTAATGACATAACCGAATAATATAAAAACATATAGGCGCAGCCGATGGATTTTACGTCAGCTGCGCTTGGCTTTTTAGACAAAACAGAAAACCCTGTAAGCGTCTAATCGTTGAAGAATGTTAACCGTAATGTAGTTTTGTGTTTCAAATCTGCCCCACAAGTCAAGCAAAGAAATAATGGAATATCTTTTACGAGCGACGAGCTCGAACGAATAGACAAAATCAGTCTGACCTGATCTTTTCTGTAATCCCCCGTAAATGTGAATCGCACCCCGCTTGTCAAGCTGCAATGCCTGATAAACGGGGTGCGGTTTTGGTAAATGAAAGTGCTGCCTGTGGCTCTGGACTGGAAACAGAAATATGCAGGATGTCTTTACGGATAGTAAATTAGAGATATACTTTTGCTGTCGTGAGAAGATATTAAATATAAATGAATATCCGTAAATAAATAAAAACCGATGAATCCGTTGGATTCACCGGTTTTTCGCTGGCGGACAGGGTGGGATTCGAACCCACGAGCCGCTTGCGCGACTACCTGATTTCGAGCCATTTGGAGAGGAAATCCAATGAAAATTGATGCGTTCCTCTCGTGACCCTTAAAACCGCAATCCACTCGCACTCACTACTCTGCACAAAGCATAGAAAATGCGTAGATAGAGTCAAGTCTGCTGGACACAGCATAGTCTAAAAAGCACCAAATATCAAGGATTTCCGAGGACGGAAAGCCAAACGCTCCACACGATTTCGAATCGTATGGACAAGGTGCTTTCGGGATAATATAGGTGCTTATAGGAAGGTCAAATCCCTGATATCACAACGATTCCAGGGCACACAGCATGCAGGGCTTGAGCCAGTAAAAGCATGAATTTCCCGCAAAGTGTAGAAAAAGTGTAGAAGTAAGAAGGACGAATAACCCTTTGAGTAACGATAGTTTCAGGCTCCCATACGGGAGCAAATGTGGTCGGTTGCCCGTCATTGACAAGTATCTCAGCTCCCAAATGATAAGGAGAAGCATATGGCAACAGACTACACCTACCTATACGAAGAATACCCAGAGGTCATCAGCGCTGACCAGCTTTACCGAATTTGTCATATCAGCAAGCGCAAAGCGAAATGGCTTCTGGAGCATGGATACATCCCCTGCGAGGACAGTGGAAAAAAGACCCGACGGTATAAAATCCGACTGAATGATGTAATAGACTATCTCCTCACACTTGAAGCTGCACCGGATTTGGTTGCGACACCCGTGGGAGCATTCAATGTCAAGCGCAAGCAACTCAATCCGGTCGCTCAGATATGCCAAAAGGGGTTTCAACGGTTCCTCTACAATATATGGACAGATGAAGCGGACATCCTACGAATCTCAGATGTGCAGGTATTGCTGGGGTATAGCGCTGGAACGATTAGGCAATGGATACTGCGAAAAGAGCTTCGTAGCACAAGGCTTCCCTGTGGCATACAAGTAACTGCGAAGGAATGGCTGATTGACTTTACCGTAAGATATACCATCAAAAATCCCTCTCACCTATCAATAACACATAGGAAACTGGTAGAACAGCATTTCTGCGATTGCTCTCAAAAATGCAATTAGAAGCACACCCTCATTGCAAGCTGTCATACAAAAAAATAGTATTCCAAGCTACAGACCGGAGTTTTATACTTCGGCCTCATTTTTTTACAACAGGAGGATCGCTCACATGGACACCCAAAACACAAGCCGTCAGCTCCGCTACCTTGAAGAAGTCCGTATTCCCCTGCATCGTGCAGGCTTTGAAACCCTGCCGGTGGAGGGAGAGCAGTTGCCTGTCCTTTGGAACGGCGCACCCCTCTGCCGCATCACCGGCAAGGGCAGCGTATTCTATCGGCGAGAGGATGTGGACACGCCCCAGGCAGAGGATGCCCTATATCGCGTCGAGGACATCGCCGCGAAGACGCTGGAGTATATGACCGCTATGGAAGCCGCCCCGCAGCTCAAAGCCAGCGGACTGGATGGCGACTACCGCATCCTCGCCGACTTTGGCGGCACGGTGCTGGCAGGTACTCCAAGCAAACACGGCGTTCAATTCGTCACATGGGATTGGGACTATGACCGCACGGGTGTGGTACACGGACACTACTTCATGGAGAACTACGACGCCGCCAAGCGGGATTTCGCCACACGCTCCGGACTTATCCAAAAGGAACAGCTTTTCAGCCCGGAGCAGCTGACTGAGATATTCCGCTGCTACGCCGATTCCGTGGATGAGGACTTCTTTGAGCTTACGGATACGCAGGAAGAAATGATCCGCGGAATCCAGCAGCAGATCAGGGTGTGCGTGCCGGATCTGGACGAGCGCGTCCGTCAGCAGGAGGAAGCATTGGAACGAGCCTCGCAGGAGCAGACAATGTAATACGACATGGCATGGGCCGGAGTTTTGGCAATAAGACTCCGGCCCTTTTTTATTTCCAGAAAGGAGAGGGATTATTTGACGCGATACTTTATGAAGTTCACACCCCTGTTCGCTGCAGAGGTGCAGATGATGACGCCACCCCGTCATCAGCCTCGCAGAAGCGGACGCATCCGCAGCAGCTTTCGCTACAGTGCCGACGATGTGCGCTGCAAAGACTGCACGAGATACGACAGCGGGCACCCCTGCCACCTGAATAAGTGCGTTTGTCTGGAGGAGCGCATCGAGGCCGGCGTGGTGGAGCTGAACGCTCTGGCGCGGGAGTGCTTCGGCGGAAGGCTGTTCCGTCCGCTGCAAAGACGGCTGCGAGATGAGCTGAACCGGCAGCCCTTTCGCTTCTTCCTCGGTGATGCCCACAGAGAACGATGGACGCATTGGAAAAACCGATGCTACGGTATGTCCGGGCGCAACGCGGCTGCGCTGCTTCTGCTTACCGCCGATGAGGAGCTTTGGCAAAGAGTCCTCTGGCATTTCGACAGCAGCGGCTTCGACTTCCCCGCCATCCGCCTCTCCGGTATTCACCCGGAGCTGTACAGCATTTATCAGGCGGCGAAGACCATTTCCGTTGGCGGTGACAACATCGTGATAGAAGACCTTGCTTTTTCCGATCTGGTCAGTGACAGGGCCTTCCGGCTCATCCTCGGAGCACTCCTGCTGTGCAGGTATGATCCGCCACTGCCGCCAGAGGAAGATAGACGTTGTCCTCACCAAGTCGGTCTCCCGTTTCGCCCGCAACACGGTGGACTGCCTCTACTATACACGGGCGCTCAAGGAGCTTGGCATTGCCGTCATCTTTGAAAAGGAGAACATCAATTCGCTGGAGGAGGACAGCGAGCTGCGCATCACCCTCTCCGGCGCCTTCGCACAGTCCGAGAGTGAATCCATCTCCGCCAATGTCACATGGGGCAAACGCCGCGCCATGGAGAGCGGAAAGGCGACCATCCAGTACAAATACCTCTACGGCTACCGCAGGGGCGCGGACGATAAGCCGGAGATCATCCCGGAGGAGGCGGAGGTCGTCCGCTGGATCTACGAGCGATACCTCGCCGGAGCCAGCACACGGATGCTACGGGACGAGCTACATGAGCAGGGCGTGATATATTCCGAGAAGTCACCGCAATGGACGCTGCCTCATATCAAGAGCATCCTGCGGAATGAGAAATACTGCGGCGACGTGCTGATGCAGAAAACCTTTCAGCAGGATGTCATCAACCGCAAGGTCATCAAAAACACAGGGCAGCTCCCTATGTACCTCATAGAGAACCACCATGAGGGCATCGTCAGCCGTGAGAAGTACGATGCGGTGCAGGCGGAGATGGCGCGGCGCAAGGCGGCAAAAAGCCCCTCTAAGAGAGCCGCCACCGGCCTTTCTGCCTACACCAGCCGCTACGCCCTCTCGGACCGGCTGGTGTGCGGCGAGTGCGGAACGCTGTACCGCCGCTGCACATGGACGCGCCCCGATGGAAAGCGCGTCGTGTGGCGCTGTGTGAGCCGCCTGGACTACGGCAAGAAATACTGCCACAGCTCTCCCACGCTGGACGAGGCGCCGCTCCAGCAGGCGATCATAGCCGCCCTCAACACCGTCCTGCCGGACTTGGATGGCCGCATCCGTCAAATCACGGAGGCGTTGGAGGCGGAGGGCATCCCGTTCCCCAGCGTCGGCATGAGCCTTGGCGACATCGACCGCAGGCTGGCGGAGCTGGAGGCGCAGTTCCAAAAGCTGCTGGAAAAGGCGGCGGATGATCCCATCGCCTATGGGGATCAGTTCAAGGAGATACTGGACGAGCAGACCGCGCTCAAGGAGCTGCGGGCCTCCATCCTTGCGGAGAGCAGAGAACACGCCGAAGCGGATCGGCGTATCAGGGATGCCGCGGGGATGCTGGAAAACGCCGTGCCCCACATCGCGGAATGGGACGAGAGTGCCATCCGGCAGCTGGTGGCGCAGGTGAAGGTGCTGTCCAAGGACGAGATCAGCGTGACGCTCAAGAGCGGCATCGAGATCCGCCAGAGCATATCAGACTAAGATAGGAGATGAGAAAATGGTATTTGTGACCGGCGATTGCCACGGAAATTTTGCAAGGTTTGAGCCAAAACACTTCCCGGAACAAGCTAACATGACGAAGGGTGACACGGTCATTATCACCGGAGACTTCGGGGGTGTGTGGTTTGGTGACAGGCGCGACGATGAAACGCTGGACTGGCTGGAACGCCTGCCCTTCACGCTGGTATTCGTCTGCGGCAACCATGAAAACTATGACGCGCTGGAACGATACCCCGTGGCGGAGTGGCACGGCGGCAAGGTACACCGCATCCGCCCCCATGTGCTGCACCTGATGCGGGGGCAGATATACGAGCTGGAGGGATATCGCTTCTTCACCATGGGCGGAGCCAAAAGCCACGACATTGAAGATGGCATTCTTGATCCGGACGATCCAAACTTTGGGCGGAAGTTCCTGATGCTGCAGCGGAGACCGAGAGCCAGATACCGCATCAACCATATTTCATGGTGGGCGCAGGAGCTGCCCTCCGACGAAGAATACGCCGAAGCACGGCACAGCCTTGACTCGGTCGGCTGGGAGGTAGATTACATCATCACCCACTGCGCCCCCACCAGCATCGCCCTCATGGGAAGCCGCCACAACGAGGCGGACCGACTCACGGACTTCCTGCAAGAGGTACGGGAAAGAGCAAAATACCACTACTGGCTGTTCGGCCATTATCACGATAACCGAGCCATTGACGAAAAGCACATCCTTCTGTGGGAGCAGATCGTGCGGGTCATCTAAAACAGGTCAAAGCAGAGAAAACCACGGTGACATCGCCGTGCTTTTCTCTGCTTTGAGCGTTGATCAGGCGCATTGCGCCGGAAAGGAGAAAGCCAATGAATATCCGCAAGCCAACAGATTACGCCACCATGTTTGCCGCGCTGGACGCCGCTGTTGCGGCGCAGCTCCCGCAGACGGAATTGTACTGCGAGATTGGCCGAGTGGTCAGCGGCAGGGGCGAAAAAGGCGCCGCTGTCGCGGCGTCGGAATACCTGCAAGCGGCCTATCCCGCAGCCGATGGCTTTTCTCCCCGAAATCTACGCCGTATGCGGGCGTTTTACGCAGCCTACGAGAAATCCCCTGAAATCATGAGGCAGGCGATGAACCTCGGCTGGACGCGGAATGTGGCGATTTTAGAGGGGTGCGGCAGCAGCGAGGAACGGGCGTGGTACATCCGAGCCGCACTGCGTTTTGGATGGAAAAAAGCGAAATTATTGGAATCGATCAAAACGCAGGCATGGCGAAATTCTTCTCTCGACGAGCAAGCGGTTTCCTGCTATACTGGTGAAAAAGAAATAACGCAGGAGAGCGAATGGAATGAAAAAGATACTCTTTGTGTGTCACGGCAACATCTGCCGCAGTCCGATGGCCGAGTTCGTGATGAAGGACTTGGTGAAGAAGGCTGGGCTGGCGTCACAATTCCATATCGAGTCAGCAGCCACCAGCCGGGAGGAGATCGGCAACCCGGTCTATCCTCCGGCGCGGCGCAAGCTGGCGGAGCATGGAATCACCTGCGACGGCCACGCGGCGCGGCAGCTTACCAATCAGGACTACGACAAGTACGACCTGCTGATCGGCATGGACAGCGCGAACCTGCGGAATATGTACCGCATCTGCGGCGGCGACTTTGCCGACAAGCTGCACCTCCTGATGGACTATACCGACCACACCCACGATGTTGCCGACCCGTGGTATACCGAGGACTTCGAGTCGACTTGGAGGGATGTGCTGGAAGGGTGTCAGGGATTAATACGAAAACTCATTTAGAATTGATTATTTGTCAGAGGGAATAGTTATGAAAAAGGTACTGCCATATCCACCGAATGAGATAAAAAAAGCAAAGTCCAAAGGTAAGTGGGGGCACTTTGACATCCCAATTTTTTCGGTTAGTACGATGCACGAGTTTAATCAATTAGTTGGATATATAAAGTATCAGAATGCATCGAGTGGAACGGTTCTGTATAGGGGACAACCCCAAGATCACGGAGCTTTGAAACCGAGTGGCAATAGAGGGAATGGCTGTGTTCCAAGCGAGTTGATTTCCGAACTTGCAGAGGATAAAACTTTTCGACATTATCTTGGGTTAGATAGCGACGAAATAAGTGGCTGGAAAAAGTATCAAGAAATAATTATCAGCGCAGTCTTACAACATTACGGAGCAAACACTTTCTGCATGGACTTTGTTGATAATCACTGGTGTGCACTTTGGTTCGGGATGTATTCATTCAATCCCCGCACACGAAGCTATATCAGACGAGAAGATATGGAAGGATCTCTATACATATATTTGTACTTGGCAGATACGAACTGTGCATCAGTTCATGGCCTCTACCTTGGCGAAGACACATATACGGTTGATTTGCGGAAAGCTTTGCCGTCATACTTTTTACGCCCAGCGTCACAGCATGGCTGGGTTGTCTGTGGCAGCGATATTGAGCATAGCAAGGATTATGCTGGAAATGTACTTTGCGTTATTGAAGCAAAAGTTGGCGATGCAGATGGTTGGCTGGGAGCTGGCGAGTTATTAACACCAGAGAATTTCTTTCCTAATTACAATATCGATGATGGCTATAAAGTGCTTCTTACAAAGCAAAAACGATCTGGCGTGTATAAGCAAAATAGCAAGTTGATTCTTCCGGTAGATACGGTAAAAAACTATCATTTAGATCAGACATTTTTCCAGCCAGAAATAGATGGCTGCACAATTCGGCCGAAAAAGGAATACTTTATTGATGGGGAAAAGATTGAAACTATAACTTCACTTTACAAGTTGCTCTTAGAAAAGGGATGGACTGAAGAGACATGCTTTGATGCAAAATGGAACCCAGATAATCCATGTATAGGGCAAAGTCCAGCAACGGCGTTGCTCGTTCAAGAAATATTTGGCGGTGAAATCATTCGTTATAAATGGAAAAAGCGAGTACATTACTTCAACCGAATTGACAGAAAGAATTTTGACTTGACCAGTCAGGAACGAGATGCCCATCCGTTTGGTGATAATTATGACAAATGTACTGAGACAGGCATATCCAAAAAGAGCAGGGATATTCTTGAAAGGAAAAAAGGTATCCTCATGAAGAACATAGGCATGGATGTATAGGAGTGAGGTGAATGGAATGGCACAGAATGATAAGATCCAACTATTCGAGAACAAGCGCATTCGTACTGCGTGGGACGAGGAAAAGGAGGAATGGTATTTTTCTATCGTTGATGTGGTGGCTGTTCTAACCGACCAGCCAGACCAACGCGGTGCAAGTAACTATTGGGCGAAACTGAAGCAGCGTTTGAAAGAAGAAGGCGCAGATCAGTTGCTGACAAATTGTCAGCAACTAAAAATGAAGTCGCCCAAGGATGGAAAACGCTACAATACCGATGTGGCTGACACGGAGCAGCTCCTCCGTATCGTCCAATCCATTCCCTCGCCAAAAGCAGAACCATTCCGAGCCTGGTTAGCGCAGGTTGGCCGGGAGCGCATTGAGGAAACCATAGACCCGGAGCTGACCATCGAGCGGGCGTTGGAAACCTATCTCAAAAAGGGCTATACCCGCGAATGGATCAACCAGCGGTTACAGGCTATCCAAGTTCGCAAGGAGCTGACAGACGAGTGGGACGCCCGCGGCGTGCAGAAGGGCGTGGAGTACGCCATCCTCACCGATGAGATCTCCCGCGCATGGTCGGGGATGTCCACCCGGCAGTACAAAAATCTAAAGGGCTTGAAAAAGGAAAACCTTCGTGATAACATGACCACGCTGGAGCTGGTGCTGAATATGCTGGCAGAGGCCACCACCACGGAAATTTCCAAGCAGAAGGCACCGGCAACCCTTTCGGAGAACATCGACGTGGCCCGTGCCGGTGGCAAGGTGGCTGGCGACGCACGGAAGGCCATTGAGACGCAGACCGGCGTTCCTGTCATTACTTCCAAGAATGCTGCGCAGCTTAATGAAGTGGTGACAAATCTGCTGGAAGATACAGCGGATATGGATAAATGATAACTGCGCATGAGAGAATGATGCCATTAGTCAAAACATTATAATCAATTTACAGGATAGCAAGGAGGAATGGCAGCGTGTCCAAGAACGATCAATACAGGCAGTTGATCGCTGATGTTCGCACAGCCTATCGATCTGCGCAGCGTGAATTGAAGTGGTGCGATGAATGCCAAGAGATCAATCTGTGGACTTATTGGCAGGGACGCGGACATTTAGATGCCCGGATCATGCTGGTGGGTCAGGATTGGGGTTGCCCATGGGATGCAGGGGCTGCGGAGGTTATGCGGAATGTGCAGGCCATGAATCGTGGGCAATCCATCGGCTATATGCGTGAAAATGAAAACCCAACAGATAGAAATCTCATTGAACTCTTTCGCTCGATTGGATTCGACATTCTAACGGACGATTCACGCCTATTTTTTACGAACTTCGTGATGGGCTACCGAGTCAAGGGAACCAGCGGAAATTTTAAGAAAAGTTGGGCGGCGGCAGATGCAGAATATTTCCGCCGACTGGTTAAGATCATCCGTCCGCGCATCCTTTTGTGCTTGGGTAAGGACACATGGAAAAGTGTACTCGGCTGTTTTGACAGCACGATATCACACAAGATGAGTTACAACCGTGTTATCGAAAGTGAGAAGAACCCCGTGGTGGTAAAACTCTCAAATGGAATGCCGGTGTATGTGTTTGCCTTGGCGCACTGCGGTGTAATGGGGACGCTCAATCGGAATCGGGGCAGCGGCGATAAACTCTTGTTAAACCGACAGAAGAATGACTGGGCAAGAGTGCTTCCGGTATTTTGGAGTGATCCACTACTCTTAAATACATATTGGGAACCATCCATCAAAATGCTGCGAGAAATTGAAGCATCGGAGGAAAAACGGAGTTGGTGCAAGGCGTATTCGGTTTATGCACCACAGACGGACAAGCAAGGACTAATACGAACCTTTAGGCAGTTTATGAATGACACT
>ENA-OPEC01000280-OPEC01000280.1-human-gut-metagenome-genome-assembly--contig:-NODE-280-length-45419-cov-14.869500_pt1 | contig 45419 bp, 42 predicted proteins | sample MGYA00241622_ERZ501507 | MGnify/ENA primary metagenome ERZ501507 (study PRJEB25962, sample SAMEA2042582) | human gut metagenome | biome: human gut; feature: human-associated habitat; material: faeces... | reverse complement strand
CTCCTCGCTTGCCTTTTTAGGGTGCCTACTGCGGGGCATGACCTTTCTCCAGCCAGTCAGCAATAACAGAATTAATATGATTATCTTCACTATTAAACCTATATCCAACAACCACTAAACAATCACGTATAATTAAAACCATCTCGAAAGGGTAATCTCATTGTCTGGACACCGGCATACAAGACGGCTGGGAGGAGTACGAATCTCGGGCGCTTGTAGAATTGGTGGACCGGTCGAAACTCGCAGAACCGGTCGTTCTCATAGCAGACCGCGGCTATGAGGCGTACAACAACATGGCGCACATAGAGCAGAAAGGTTGGAAATATCTAATCCGCGTAAAAGACAGGCAGGGCATACTTTCAGGGCTTAGGCTGCCTGATGCGCTGGAATTTGCCGCGGTTTTCAGTACCGGATGATTTGAGGTTGTTTATATTCATTTTCCGCGGAGGAAACTCCGTGCTTTTGCTGCGCCCTTTTTCTGATGTATGTGTTTACGAAACCGCCTCCGAGATTCTCTCCCGGGGGCGGCTACGTTGGGGGCGATCATAATGAGATTTAGACATTGCCGGTGGTTTTCTTTATACAACAATACGGTTCAAGACACGGCTGGCTGCCGTGCATTGAACCGTAAATACATTGTAATAGACTAACTATTAAAAGTCAAGCCCAAAATGCGGAGGAGTGGTGAAAAACGTAGACGGCTCAAAAAGGGCATAGCAAAGCAGGCATCTTGTCGGACGCCTAACTGAGCATATAGAAGAATGGATTTACGCAGCGTTACGATATGACTGCTGGGACTTCTCCAAAGCGCAGATTAACCGAACCAACTTCTTTGCCGCGTGAGAGAGTGCAACATTGTAGTGCTTTCCCTCGCCCCGCTTCTTAGCGAGGTAAGCAGCAAAGGCCGGGTCCCAAAGACAAACATATTTGGTAGCGTTGTAAAGTGCATAGCGCAGGTAGCGAGAGCCTCGTTTCTCCATGTGTGAGTAGGGTCCAGACAATGAAAGCTGCCCAGACTGGTAAGTTGATGGCGACATCCCGGCGTATGCGAGGATCTTATCCGGTGAGTTGAAGCGAGAGAAGTCACCGATCTCGGCAAGGATCATAGCACCCATACGAACGCCAATGCCCGGAATCGTTGTAATGGGGGACTGCATTTCGTCCATCATGGACTGGATAGCAGTCTCAATATCCTCAATCTCGGCATCGAGTTCGCGGATCAGGCGGATCGTATGCTGCAATTCCAGAGACTTGGCCGGCATGACAGAGCCGACAGAACATCTGGCAGCATCCCGAAGTGTTACCGCCATGTCTCGCCCGTAGCGGCCTTTGGAGGCATCGCTCAGAATTGCTTTTAGATGCGTCAAGTGCGCTCCGGCGACCTGCTTGGCGCCGGGAAACTCGATGAGAAGTGCGTAAACAGAGGCCAAATGTAGAGAGGGCACCAGCTTTTCCAGCTCTGGGAACAGAATCGTGACCAGACGGGAAACCGACTGCTTCAGCTTCGCTCGCTCACGAACTTTGTCAAATCGGTATCTTGTGAGTGATTTTAGTTCCTCATTGTGGTATGCTGTGTCTGTGTAGGGCTTGAGGTCCACATCAGACATGAGCATAGCTGCAATGGTTCGCGCATCGACACGGTCAGTCTTGGTTTTACGAAGGCTCAGGCTTTTTCGGTAGAGGTTGGTGTGCAGCGGATTGATGACGTAGGTGTCCAGGCCTTTGTCAAGCAGAAATCCAAGAATGTTGTAGCTGTAGTGTCCGGTAGCCTCAAGCCCTACTTTTATTTTGTCCTCCGGGCGAGCACAGCGGCGAATCGTTTGCAGCAGCATGTCAAAGCCCTCTGCATTGTTTTGGATGGTGAATACATCTGCCAGAACTTCGCCTTCCGAGCTGAGGATGAAGCAGTCGTGCTTGTCCTTGGCAACGTCAATTCCCACACAAATCACGATGAATACCTCCGGTGTGTTTGTTTGATGCTGGGTCCACAGGACACTTTACTCTTGTAACCTTGTTCCACATAAACCGTCTGGCGGTATCTAACTGATTAACAATACTGTAAAGGGCTGTGGTTGGAGCCTTTTACGAACCGTCTTGCGGTAGGAGGAAGTAACCAATCCACAGCATCCCTTACAGTGTAGCACAAGCCTTTGAAGATGGGCTATAAACTACTACTTTATAATACAAGGAGGAGGGTGCAATATCAAGAGAGTATAAAATAGCTGTAAATACTCAAGAACAGCAAACGCGAATAATTGCACTTTTTTATTATATATCAGGATATAATTATTCTGGATTGTATAATGAAATCTGATAATACAAATGAAAATAAATGAATTTTCCGAAAAAATGATGAAACTCGAAATAATATTATGCTATAAAATATAATAATATCTTCTTGAAAAAGGGTACGGCGTGGTTTAACATAATAATGAAAATGCTCAATATTTAATGAAATATGGGAGAAAAATTTGTGCATTTTTGAAATTTTTAAATAATGGATGGAGGAACTGGAAATGAAAAAGGCTTTATGTTTGCTGCTTGCAATGCTCATGATTTTAGCAATTTGTGCGTGTGCAGCAAAAGAACCAGCGACTGCTGCGCCAAACAGTGAGAACAGTCAATCTACAACAAAGGAAAATGCTGATAGCACCGATCTGCCGGACGAGTCCCAAGAAAACGCAGTGACCGTGGCAGACCCTTTTGGAAAATACGAACCAAGCATTGATATTACCACTATGATGTTGGAGGATAATATCCGCAATGTGCCGGAAAACATGACGATGGACAGCAATCCGTGGATTGACCTGTTCAAGGAGTATGGCATCAATGTGTCTTATAAAATCTCCGGCTCTGCATCAGATCTTGATACCAAGCTCAATATGGCGATTGCAACCGAGGATTTGCCTGACATTATGCAGGTTACTGCATCGCAGTTTCAAGAACTGAGTGAAGCGGGATATCTTGCGGATCTGACAGAGGTTTTCGAAACCTATGCGTCTCCGGAAACCAAGGCTATGTATATGCAAGACGGCGGCATTATGATGCAAAATGGCTACGTTGATGGAAAACTGGTTGGTCTTGCTTTGCCGCAGGGTTATCAGGACTTTATTCCGATTGTCTCTATTCGTTCTGACTGGCTTGAAGAATGCGGCCTTGATGCACCGAAAACCATGGACGAACTGTGGAACATTGCAAAGACATTCAAGGAAAAAAATGTTGGCGGTAATTGTTCCATTGGTATCGGCATGACAAAGAATGTCCTTGATTTGCTGACGCCGACGATTGGCTTGTTGAATGGCTATCATGCGTATTATAACGTGTGGATTGAGCAGGACGGTGAGCTTGTCAACTCAACCATCCAACCGGAAATGAAAGAGGCACTTGCTGCCCTGCACGATAAATATGAAGAAGGTCTAATCGACCCTGAGTTTGGCACAAAGGAAAATGCACAGCTTATGGAGGATGTTATGGCCGGTCGGTGCGGCATTGTTGTTTCCCACTACTGTGCGCCGTTCGATCTTTTGAATGCTGTGGCAGATGGGCAGAAATGGGAATTCTTCTCTGTTCCTTCTGCTGATGATGATCCGGTTCTTGCTCAGTTTAGCTTGGCCTTTAGCGGTGCGCTGTGCGTCTCTGCTGCTTGCGAGCATCCGGAAGCCATGATTGAGATGCTGAATATCTTCACAAAGTATGTTGCAGAAGATCCTCAGACCTACAATGACAATGCAGTTCGCAACTTTGCATATCCGACGATCACATCCGCAATCAGCGGAAACAACGATATTCACAAAGAATATCTTGAATTCCTCGAGACTGGCGTAACACCGGTTACGACAACACAGGGTTATGAAAGTACCGTCGAAGCGGCTGAGAAGTATCGTCTGAATCAGGATATTGATGGCTATACCATGTGGGGCGTATTCGGGCCGGAGGGAACGGAAGTCCAGGTTTCCAAGGCAATTGAAAACAATGCCTATATGATTGATGCGTTCACTGGCGCGCCGACAGCTAGCATGATCGAGTACAGTTCTGTCCTGAAAACCTTGACAGAACAGATCGTAACAGATATCATTTGCGGCGTGAAGTCTGTCGATGCATTTGATGCATTTGTTGAGAGCTGGAAGCTGAACGGCGGCGATGCTATTGCTGCGGAAGTAAACGCATGGTATCAGGCAAAGACTTCAAATTGATGGATAAGCGGAATTAAAAACCATACAGGGGTGCTACATCATGCAGCACCCCTGTAGCGTTCAGGGCGTAAAAGACGGGTGAGAATATGAATATGAAATTGCAAAAATCAAAAAAGGATCCATCATGCAAACGTTTGCGCAGAAAAGAGGAGATGCCGCTGCATCTTATGCTGCTGCCCGGATTGATTGTTGTGTTGATTTACAACTACGGGCCGATGGGTGGACTGATTATGGCCTTTGAAAATTACAAGCCAACGAAAGGCCTTTGGGCATCTGCGTGGGTTGGGCTTGGAAATTTCAAGCGGTTGTTTGCCTATCCGGATATTGAAAATGTTTTTTACAACACGATCTATATCGCAGTATTTAAACTGCTGCTAGGAATTCTCGTTCCGGTTATTTTTGCCCTACTTTTAAATGAAATAAAGAACAGACTGTTTTCAGGGTATGTACAGACTGTGACCTGTTTGCCGTATTTTCTGTCATGGGTCATCCTCGGCGGAATTTTTACGAGCATTCTTTCTCCGTCAAATGGCATCATAAATGAAGTCATCCGATTTTTTGGCGGAGATCCAGTCTATTTTCTCGGAAGCAATGACACGTTCCCATGGACATTGATCATTACCGACACCTGGAAGAATTTTGGATACAGTTCGATTGTATATCTTGCGGCCATGAGCAGCATTGATCCGGCTTTGTATGAAGCGGCTGAGATGGATGGCGCAGGAAAGATCAAAAAAATTCTCCATGTCACATTGCCAGGTATTTTGCCCATGATTTTTGTCATGAGCGTTCTATCACTGGGCAATGTATTGAACGCAGGTTTCGATCAGGTATTTAATCTCTATAGTCCGCAGGTTTATCAGTCCGGTGATATCATCGACACGTTTATTTATCGGTTGGGAATTGAAGATGCGCAGTACAGTATGTCTGCGGCAGTCGGACTGTTAAAATCCGTGATTTCATTGATCCTAATATCCATTGGCTATAAACTGGCTGAGAAATATGGAGATTACAAAGTATTTTAAGGAGCGGACAAATGAAAATGAAGCAAAAAAAGCAGGTTGATCTTTTTTCCGTGATCAATGTTGTTATCCTGACAGGTTTGTCACTCCTTTGCCTGATGCCGATCATCAATGTGCTGGCGATTTCGTTTTCTGAGCGTGCTGCTGTAGAGGCAGGGAAAGTTGTCTTCTGGCCGGTCGATTTTACAACGGCCGCATACGAATATGTTCTCAAAGACCGCGGATTTCTGGATTCCCTGATGGTCAGTATTGCGCGTGTCATCGTAGGGCCTGTGTTAAATTTGGTTTTGTGTATTCTTTGCGCGTATCCGCTGTCCAAATCTGATGCAAGGTTCCGGGCAAGAAAGGTTTACGTTTGGATTTTTCTGTTTGCGACGCTGTTCAACGGTGGCCTGATCCCAACCTACATGGTTGTTAAGAAAACCGGACTGATCAATTCTTTCTGGTCCCTGATTATTCCGGGCGCAGTTCCGGTAACGTATGTGATCATGATGATGAATTTCTTTCGCAGTCTGCCGAAAGAGCTTGAAGAGGCTGCTTTGATCGATGGCGCAAACCAGTGGCAGATTTGCTGGCGTGTGATCGTTCCTCTGTCGAAGGCATCTATTGCAACAATCACCCTGTTCTGCATTGTCAGCCATTGGAATGCATGGTTTGATGGTATGCTTTATTTTAATACTAGCGATGGACAGCCACTTGGCACATTTCTTCATAATATGGTTGTCAATTCCGGGCTGGATGTCATGAAGAGCACCACGGACGTAGAGACGCTTGCGCAACTGATGAAAGTTTCCAGTCAGACAACAAAAGCAGCACAGATATTCCTCGCTATGCTGCCGATTTTGATTATCTACCCATTTATGCGCAAGTATTTCACAAAGGGCATTGTCATGGGCAGTGTAAAAGGATAAGACGGTAGAAAACCGGAGGTGGGAAATAAATATGGATACACAGTACAAGTCGATTGAATATCAGTTCCGGGATCAGCGGCTGTATGAGGACTATTATGCACTCTACTCGATCGGGTGGGAATATTGGGCGTCGCCGGAGGTCTATTACAGGGACTGTAGAAACTCTGCTGATAAGCAGTGTGTATTCCAATATACCGTTTCCGGGGAAGGAACTCTGGTGTGTGACCGAAGCACTTATCAGCTCAGACCAGGACAGGCATTTCTGATCGAAAAGCCCGGACAGTACCAGTATTATCGATCACCTAATGCAGACCATTGGGAGCTTCGCTTTATTTCATTTAATCTTGCATGTCTGAAAATATGGGGAGATCTGACAGAACGCTTTGGCCGCGTATTTGAGATTTCGGAAGAATCCGGTGTAATGCGCTGCTGGCATCAGATTTATCAGACTGCACTGAATAATGAAATGGGAAGCTTTTATTCAGCTTCCGGTTTTGCTTATCAGTTCATGATGCAGCTTTATAACACGTTGATTGAAAGCTGCCGTACGCAGAATATGTCTGACGTTGTACAGCGATGCATGGCCTTGATTCAGACAGAATACAAAAATAATCTGGATCTGACGTATTTGTCAAAGGCGTGCAATGTCTCTGTTCCGTACTTGTCCAAAAGATTTAATGAAGCGCTACACATTTCCCCAATTCAGTATTTAAACAGATATCGCATAGAGGTCGCAAGCTCTTTGCTGCTGCGGAGTCATGGCAGAATTGAAGAAGTCGCACACGAAGTCGGTTTTTCAGATTCAAATTATTTTTCACGCGTGTTCAAGAAGGTCATCGGCTTTTCTCCGCGTGAATACCGGCAGCAGGAAGTTAGACGTAAAGTAGAGGATCACACCATACAGATGCAGGTTTCCCCTGGGGGAATCATAGGCTGAGAGGTCTGCGGAGGAGAAAATGAGAGATTATATAATTTCATCTGTGCAGGAAACAAACTTGACAAACAAAAACGGCGTTTATCAGGATAGCTTGATTGCATATGATCGGGATGCGTCGGGGCGTATTTGGGCAATCCTTGGACACACAAACCTAGGCGGAATCAGCGTTTGGAGCGGCGAGAGCCTATGCAGATTGCAAAAGAAGTATCCGGCAGAATTTTTGTTTTCTTTGGGGGAAGCAGGCGCTGCATTCAATGCCAGTACATATCCGGACGGCCCGTTGTCCCGTGGGCAGATCTGGCCATGCGGGCTGTGGATCCATCCGGATACAAACCGCTTCTATTGCTTTATTCATAATGAGACGGGCTGGGGAGCTGGCACATCATCCTATACTGCCACTGGATTTGCTGAGGGTGAACCGGATTTCCGGCACATTGGGATGATGTACTCTGATGATAATGGAAAGACATGGATATTTTCGGGATGGATTCTGACTGCGCAGGAGCCGTGCTGGACGGAGCAATTCAGAGCCGGTATGAATACACCTGGGCAGATGGGGGGCGAGCTGTGCCTGGGGTGCGGAGATTTTTCTATTTACGCCGAAAGGCAGAGCAGGCAGTTGTATCTGTTTTATACAAAGCACACAATCCGAGCGGAGTCCTCCAATGTGGTAGCGGATCAGATTTATCTGGCGCGTTGTGCATTCGATGAACTGGAAAGTTTATCAGCATGGCGAAAATATACAGGAAGCGGGTTTACGGAGCCGGGCAACTGCGGACGTGATACCGCCATTGTTGGCGGTGGAGCGATTGCGTCTGTCTGCCGGGATGAGACGGGAAAACGATACATCATGTCGACCTATAATCGTGAAGCTTGGCAAAATGGTGTTTGTACATGTCAGATCAGCTTCAGCGATGACCTTCTTCACTGGACACCACCGGAACGGATATCTGCAGAACGCGCTGACTTATCGAATCCTTATCTGACAATTTGCCCTGAACACAATGCATTCAGAGTTTTTATGAGTTCAAACGGAACGGGAATCCGCTCATTTACACTGAAAATCTACGATCTATGAAAGGAGTTCTGTATGAACAGACATTTCTCGCTGTATTTTAAAATTATTGCATTGATTTGCTTATGTGCTCTGCTTGGAACTCTTTCTGTTGCAGTAGAGGAAAGAACGACGGTTAACAATGAGATACATTTTCGATTGGGAGCTGAAAGAACATCCGAGCCGTTTAATTTTTTTCAAGATGGCACATTTGCCGTTTTGCACCAAGACAATAAAATCTATGTTCTACCTCCAGTGAATAATGTAGATACTTGCGATCAGTTCGTGTGGTCTGGGTCAGACATAGAGAATATATACCCGACAGTTGCAATGAATGGTTTGACTGCAAATTCTCATTATGATCGGGGCAGGATTTACGATGCATACGGATGGTGGCCGTTTACGTTGTGGTCGGATAATAATGGTAAATGGTATAGCTATATGCATACGGAAGATGCTGTGCAGGTAACAACAGGACAAACAGGGCATGGCAGTGACCTGCGCACGATTGCATTATGGACATCAACGGATAATGGTGCAAATTGGACATACGAAGGTGTTGCGTTATCAATTGATTCGGATTATGCAGTGCCCGGAAATCTTCAAGTATCATGGCCAAGAAATGGAGGAACAGGAGATCACAAATTAATTGCAAGTCCAGATGGGCAGTATCTTTATATTTTGTATACAGTATTTTCCTATGAAGACCCTGCAACGACGAACGACTATTGCCATGGTAATCTGGCTATTGCTAGAGCGGAACTGGACGAAGAGGGGAGGCCGGGACCATTTTATAAATATTATAATGGACAGTTTTCGGAGTCCGGCGTTGGAGGCCACGAGACTTGGATTATGTCTAAAACTGAGGGGCCGTATTACACAGATAATAGTCAAAGAACGGTCATGTGGAATACATATCTTAATAGATACGTAATGATTTCGGCGGATAGAATTCATCATTTAAATATTAGCTATAGCGAGGATTTAATTCATTGGACACAGCCTGAGATTTTTTTACAAGAAGAAAGCGGTGTTCCCATTTTATATGCAAATCTGATCTCCTTTGACTCTAATGATATGGTTGGTGGCAAAAGTGTATGGGTCTATTATGTAACAGAAAACTATGAAGTTAGGAGACGGGTGTTGTCTTTTGACAAAGGAGAGAATCTCGCATATCAAAAATCTGCCGTTGCATCGCATGAAATTGAAGCACTTCCAGCTGCAACAGTAACGGATAATAATATTATCTCTGGATATCAAGGGCCAAAAGGAACTTCCTCCTATACGAATACATGGATTTATATTGACCTTGGTGCAGAAAAAGCCTTTAATACGATATGGCTGACACCATCCATGAATGGTAAGGGATTCCCTGTTTCCTTTTCATTTGAAGGCTCTCTCGATGCGAACTCATGGAGTACGATTGCACAATATGAAAACTATGCCCGCCCACAATATGAAGAAACACAGGTCTTCCATGTCGGAAATCAACAGTATAGGTTTGTACGGTTATCCGTTTCTGAATGCTCTGAAATAGGAAGTGAAGTGGCCCCATTTGCTGTACAGCTAAATGAATTTAAGGTGTTTAATTATCAAAATACCACAGATGAGTTTCCAAGTTATTCAGCTGTGGCGCACACCTACCGTGCGTCGACCGATTTTGCCTCGACACAAGGCAACGAACACTGGAGTTATATGCGGCAAGGAGATCTTAACATTGGGCAATCCTATTTCTGGAGTCCGCTGTCATATAACACACAAATGAATGCGTGGGGAAAGAGCGGCTTATATAACTATGTAGGGAATAATTGGATGCACCCCGATGAAAACTTCCAGACGGCGAGAATTTGGAAGGTACCTGCAGATGGGATAATTCATATTGCTGGAAGAATAAGCAAAAAGGATACAGCTGGCGGAAATGGTGTACGTGCGAAGATATTGAGAGATCGTGAGCAAATTTGGCCACTAGATTCTGAATGGATGACAATTAGCTACAATGATGCAGTTGGAGTAAATGTTGATTGCGGAATTGCAGTTAATGCAAACGAGAAAATCTTTTTTGTGTTGGATTCGAATGGGTCTTCGGCATATGATTCAACGTATTGGGATCCGCAGATTGAATACTCGCCATTGACACGAATGCTTGATTCTAGGAATGAGTATTCTTCGACTTCTGGAGAATGGGGATATCTCTCTGAATCTAATGGTGCTTACTCTGCGATGGAGTGGAATTCTGCTGAAAAACAATGGAAGGTAAATGGTTCATATTGCTCTATTGGAGCACTTCATATGCATCCAGATGCGAATTTGAATGCGGTACGGAGTTGGCGTTGCGAAGAAGCAGGAAATATTGTTATTTCAAATGAGGTAAAAAAGCTTGATATCACGGGAGGCGATGGGGTTCGGTTGAAAATCCTTAAAAATGGAACGCAAATATGGCCGGAAAGTGGATGGGGAATGTTGGACTTTGACGATGCGCAGGGCATTAAATTCAGCGTAGCGACTTCTGTAAATACGGGTGATACCATCTGTTTTGTTTTAAACCAGAATCAGTCTTCTAGCTATGATACAACGTATTGGTTGAGCAATATAAAAATTGCAAGTTGACTGTGGTTTCTATCTGCATGAGTTAGTATTCAGAGAGGATTGACAATGAAGACATTTGACTTTCAACGAGCAGTTCCAATATGGGCCAAAGAACGCGAAAGAGAAATGAATTGCGAATTGGCATTCCGAGCCGCGATTAGCGGCGCGGAGGCTGTTTTGCGGCTCACGGCATCCAGCATCTATCGCGTCTGGATGAACGGAGAATTTGTGGCGGCTGGCCCGGCACGTGCTGCGCATGGATTTTATCGTGTCGATGAGATCTCGCTTACGCCATATCTGAAGCTAAAACGCAATACGCTCGTGGTCGAGGTAGTAGCGTTCAACGTCAACAGCTATGACACGCTGGATCAGCCTGGGTTTCTTACTGCGGAGGTGATTCAAAATGACAAAGTAACTGCTGCCACAGGCGATGCCTCCTTTGCTGTGTTTGATCTGCATGAGCGTATTCAGCGTATTCAACGCTACAGCTTCCAGCGTGCCTTTGGAGAAGCGTATCGGCTTGCTGCAGAAAAGCGTGGATTTTATCTGGGAAGCATGGATGCAAAACGCTTGGAAGCTGCAATTCAGCCGGATAAGCGCTATCTCGTGCGTGAATTGAAGATGCCGGACTTTGAACGGCTTCCGGCCGAGGAAGTGATTCGGATGGGGCGTGTGCGGTTTGACATTCCGTGCGCAGTGCCAATCCGGGATCGCGCGTATACCAATATCGGGCCAAAGCTCAAAGGCTACCGGATGGAGGAACTGGAGGAGCATCTTTCTGACGAAACGCAGACGTTTGTATGGGAGGAAGGAATGGAAAGGCCCGCAACCCCCGCATGTGTTTCCCTGCAAAACGGATATGCGCTCTATCGATTTGCCTATAACGCGACCGGCTTTATACGGCTGCATGTTCAGTGCGAGCAGGCGTGTGTTGTCTATCTGCTGTTTGATGAAATTCTGACAGACGGCGACGTTGATTTCCTGCGTCTGACAAACTGCAACTGCTTTAAGTACTATTTGGGTGTCGGCGAACATTCGATTATGAGCTTCGCACCGTACACCATGATGTACCTCAAGGCCGTGGTCAAAGGCGCATGCACAATTTCAGATGTCAGTATCATCGAATATCAGCACCCGGAACCTGCTGTGCAGATCAGGATTCCCGACAATCAGGCCCTTTGCCTGATTCGCGATTCTGCAGTCCGGACGTTCAGACAGAACGCATTGGATGTGTTTATGGACTGCCCTTCCCGGGAACGTGCCGGCTGGCTGTGTGACAGCTTTTTTACTGCAAGAGTCGAATATGTCCTCACCGGAACGTGTACGGTTGAGAAAGTATTTTTGGAGAATTTTCTGCTTGCGGATCAGTTCGAACATCTGCCGGAGGGAATGCTGCCCATGTGTTATCCGGCTGACCATTATGACGGTGTCTTTATTCCAAACTGGGCCATGTGGTTTGTGCTGGAACTGGAAGAATATTTGGTGCGTAGCGGTGACACGGAGCTGATTATCCGGGCGAAAAAGCGGGTATTCGATCTGCTTCGTTATCTCGAAACGTTTGAGAATGCAGACGGTCTCTTGGAGCGGCTGCCGAGCTGGGTATTTGTGGAGTGGTCTGCTGCAAACGACTGGGTACAGGATGTGAATTTCCCGAGCAATATGCTCTATGCACGAATGCTGCAGGCGGTGGCCAGACTGTATCAGGAACCCGGTCTGCTGAAAAAAAGCAGCAGTCTCAGGGAAGTTATCCGCAAGCGTTCTTATAACGGCCATTTCTTCACGGATCATGAAGTGATTGAAAATGGGCAGTATCAGAATCCGGGGCATCAGTCTGAGGTATGTCAATACTATGCGTTTTTTACGGGGATTGCGGATCGTCAGACGGATCCGGAGCTGTGGGAAACGCTTGTAAAAGCGTTTGGCCCCGGACGAGCAGCGGAGTGCTATCCGCAGGTCACTCCGGCCAACGCATTTATCGGAGATTATCTCCGGTTGGAACTGCTGTTCCTGGACGGACGGGTCGATACATTGTTGAAAGACTTACAGATGTATTTTCAGCCGATGGCAGAGAAAACCGGAACGCTATGGGAACATAATTTGCCGAGCGCCAGTTGCTGCCATGGTTTTGCATCGCATGTTCTTTACTGGCTGGCAAAGATATATGGAACGGAGAACGACATACATGCAAATGCTTGATTTGAAGCATATTACTTTGACGGGAGAACTGGCGTTTCGCCTCGGTCGGAATTTTTCACGATTGGAAGACCCTATGTACCGCGCACCGGAGATTTTTCAGGCGGATCAACAGGGATGGCCAGGCGATTGGGAAGGCCGGACGATGCTGGCGCTTTGCCTGCATGAGCAGCTTTCTGGCAGAAAAGCGGCTTTCTTGGATGATGTTCTGGAAGCACTGGAGGCGCGGTGGAATGAAAAAGGATACTTGGGTGAAATCTATCCGTATGGTGTCATAAATGAACAACAACTTGCCGGGCATAACTGGCTTCTGCGCAGTTTCATGGAACTCTATTGTGAACGGCAAGACGAGCGCGATGCAAAAAGGGCGGCACGCATTGTGGAGAATCTTTATCTTCCGCTGCTGGGGCACTTTTTGTCTTATCCTTCCGATCCGGAAAAACGGGTATTGAAAGGAGACGCCGCAGGTCATATTGCCGGAAATACCCTCGACGGCTGGATGCTTTCGACGGACATTGGCTGCGCATTTATTTCGCTGGATGCGTTGACACAGTACTATAGTTTGTTTGGCGGAGAGCAAATTCGTGCGCTCATTTGCGAGATGATCGAATCATTCAAAAATATCGATGTAGAAAACTGTTCCTTGCAGACCCATGCAACGCTTTCCGCCTTGCGCGGGGTTCTACGCTTCTGCGAGACGGAGCCTAACGCGAAACTGCAAACTTTTGCCGAGAAACTCTTTGATCACTATATCAGGCACGGAATGACCGCAAACTATGCAAATTATAACTGGTTCGGACGGCCCTATTGGACGGAGCCGTGCGCAGTTGTGGATTCTTACATGGCGGCAATGGCGCTGTTTCGCATGACAAAGTGCCGCAAGTACGCAGTTATTGCAAATCGAATTTACTACAATGCGCTTCTGGCAGCGCAACGCCCGAATGGCGGCTTCGGATGCGATCAATGCAGTGGAACAGCGCAGAGCGGAGAGCTGCTGCAGCCCAAAGCGGATGTGTATGAGGCGTGGTGGTGCTGCTCCATGCGTGGCGCGGAAGGGCTTTGCAGCGCTGCTGCAAACTGTATTCTATTTGAAGCGGAGCAGATTTGGTTTGTGAACTATCTGCCTGGAAAATTCTCGGAAAATGGCTTGGAGATTTCGGTAAAAACCCATTATCCGGATGCAAATGATGTCCGCATCTCCATTCGCGGTGTCGCTTCGCGAAAGACGCTGCGGTTTTATGTGCCGGACAGCGCGGAAGATGCCGCGTGTTGCATAAATGGTCAGGTATATCGTACAGAGGAAGCCAGCTTCCTGACAATCCCGATGGAATCGGATGGAACCCTACTGTTGTCCTTCCAGCTGACCTCCCGTCAGGAGCCGGCGATTGGCTGTACGACCGTAAAAGGCGCGCAGGTCACCATGTTGGGGGATCAGGTGCTTGGAACATGCGAAAATGATCGATCCATCCTTCTTGCAGAGCGTTTTTACCATATTGATCGTACGAAAAGTAGCGGAATAAAAATGCTGAATCTAAGTGCCGCCCGTCGGAGATGATTTGTACGAGTCTCTCAACGAAGAATGATTCGAAATCGTATCTCCTTGATGAATATTTCCTGCTCCGCAATAGACAAAGAATACGCTGCTGGTTTCAAACCGGCAGCGTATTTGCATATTCAGGACTCGTGCGGCCAGCGCTGGAACTCCCCCAGCGAGATCACATTGCAGTTGCATTTTTTGCCACCCGTAAACCAAGAACTTTTTAACGCGAAAAGTAAAAGGAAAAGTTCTAAAATCGTCTGATTCCAGAACTTTTTATGGTGGACAGAACAGGACTCGAACCCGTCTTCCGGGTTTCGAGTCCTGTTCTGCCATGTTTTACGGTCATTTTTTGTGCTGCCGGTGCAGTGTATTGTGCTGTTTGGTGCTCTGTGGGTTTTGGCCATGCTTTTGACGTAAGGCTAAGAATAAGGCTAAAATTGAGCATCCAAATTTTAACGAGTTAGTGGAAATACCGGGTTCGATTTGTGTTATTTTTTCTTCTTCATTTCGTCACGGAATGCCTGCTTAAAAGCTTCGCGGCCTTTCTTCTGAGAGAGCTCATCCAGATTCAGATCGCCCATTTTGATCGACTTGCAGATTCCGATGTAGGCCTTTCCGAGGGCAAGTGTCAGAGCAGCTGCCGTACCGGCTGCGGCTGTGCCACCCATAATTGTTCCGGCTCCCGGAATCAACTTAATCAGGCTCGTCGCAACTGTTCGTCCAATGACAGTTGCACCGCCGACACCGATAGCACCCATTGCAAGAGATTTGAGCACATCTTTCCCGACTGTGATATGAAACACTGCGTTGATTGCACCCATCATTGCGACCTGCTGCGCAATCAGAAGCGGTGCGTCAGCGAACGGAATGGGAATTGCCCCCGTCACACCGGTGGACGCAGCAAAAGCAAGCACAACGTTGGTCGCCTTTGCTGCCTGAAGCTCAAGTGTTTCCTTTGAGATGGGCTCCTTTGCATTTTCGCTTTCGGTGTTCGCGGCCATATCATTCTCAGGAAGTTCGGCCCATTCCGGATTCCACTCTTCCCATGCAGCTTCATCTTGTGGAAAGGGCAAGAGGTAGTTGGGATTTGTCTTTTGCATCAGGATCTGATATTGTTTGTATGCCTCGTCCCGTTCGGCCTCTGCTTTACCCTTCTGAATATACAGACCGCTCAGAATCTGTGCTGCAAGCGATTCATTATACCGGTAATCAACCATGCGCTCAAACAGCTTTGCAGCCTTTTCATGGTTCCCGATTTTTAACTGTGCAAAGGCGCATAGCTCGATGACATCCATTGCCGAGCCTGCGTTCTTTTCTGCAAGCTCAGCCAGCGCAACCGCCTTCTCCTTTTCCTGCGGATGATTCAGATCCAGCAGATCAATATACTCCAGCGCCCAGGCCGCCGTCAGCGTGTCCTCCCGCAGCAATGCGAAACGATTCAGCTCCTGGTATTTTTCAAAACACTCCAATGCGTGCGCTTTGTACTGTGCTTCAACACGCTGTACATTTTCCTGATGCCTCTGGCTGGCGAGCTTTTGACGTTTCTCTGCTTTTTTCAGCTTCAGCCCGCCGTTTACAATACCGCCAAGTCCGGTTGCTCCGGATGCAATGGCGATTCCACCAAGAATTAACGGTAGCGGCATATTACATCCCTCCATTTTTTATAATTCTGAGTACTATTGGAACAGCAAGTATTCGGCGCTGTCACACATAAAAGACTCGAAGCTTCCTTTCCATGGAAACGGCGCGTCTAATCGCTGCGCCATGTCGAAAAGCGCTGCATGCAGTTCTTCCTCATCTGTAATTTGGTTCAATTGGCAGCTCCATTGATAATAGCTTCTGGATGTCTGTTCAAAGCCTTCTATATCGACTTCTTCTAATTTTTGGAGATACGCCTGCAAACTGGCTGTAATCCTTCGATGCGCCTCGATCTGTTCTTCGAGCGGTAAGGCAATTCCTGCTCGAATGCAGACCTCTTTCAGAACAAGTCCCGCGAAATGTACCCATGCAATCAAGTTCAGCCGCATAAAGAAGTTCAGCCAATTTCCACCAGATCGAACAGCTGCGTCTACGCCGTCAATCAGGCATAAGGTTCCGTTTCCAAACAGCAGCATAACCCAAAGATCCTGATGCGCAGAAACCGGCAGGCATTTTTTCAGCGGCAATTTCAAGCTGAAATAGCGCGTGATAGACCAAATCAGGCGAATAGATACGTCGCAGAGAAGGACAGGAAGTGCCGCGGCGATTCCGAATCTGGCATCATAGCCTTCCTGAAACGCACGGACAGCCAAAGTCGCAAGATCCTGTTTGTCCTTTCCAATATCCAACCGGCCAAAATCACAAAATTGAAGCAGTTCATAAAAAGGAGTTGCAATGCCTGCGCCGCGGCCAGAGCTGCCGCGGCTGCCGGAACTGCCCGCAATATCCGAGAGAATATGTCCAAACCAGTTTGCGATACCGCAGAACAGTTTGGAAATGGGATTGACACCGACGAGCTCAAATGTATCCGTCTGTACCGTAATAAGAGTTCCCTGACTGACAAAGGAAGCAGTATTTGTGAACTGATTCAAAACAGAGAAAAATAGGCCGATGATATCCGGGGCATGTGCCAGAGACTTGATGTGGTGATTTCTGGTGCTCATGTCAAACAAACCGCCGACGTCGGCAGTATGCCTTTGATCGTAGTTGACCTTGAACTTCTTTTCCAGAAATCCGATCGCGCTTGCGATGGAATTCTCTTTTCCCGCGCCAGGCTTCCAACCAAAAAGTTTGGATAATTTCAAAACAGCGCCGTCAACCTGTGCATCACTCCATGCGCCAAGCGCACTTTCTCCCGGCGCGCCTACAAAAAAGATATCGATCAGGCCCGCAACTGCACCGCAGGCAGCCGAAACAAGATAGTCCAGTGTGCAGCATATGTCTTCAAGCAGGAGAATCTGCGCGTTCTGAAAATCGTGATTTGTCTGCTTCATCAATAAAACCACTTCCGCGTCAGATTGCATTGACTGTCGTGATGTATTGCCCCTGACTTCTCATCCACATTTCGATCCCCTTGCCGAAGACCTCCGCAGAGATTGTCCAGCCGGAATCGTCCTGCGAGAGAATTTCGGCGGTCGGGAGCCGGTCGAGCACCGCCTCGATCGACGGGCCGGCGTATCTGAACCGGATCTTTTGCAGCTTGCCGCCGTACATGAACTGTACGCGCCTGCGGAATTCGCCCTCCTGAAAGCGTTTGGCGTAGGCGGGCGTGAAGTGCTCGCCGGTCGCGCGGAAGGCGCGGATGCGGTCGATGCGGTAGATCGTCGGGTAAGGGTCCTCCGGGTTTTCAAAGCTTTGCTTCCGGTCAACGCCGCGCAGATACGCGGCCAGATAGAAATAATACTCCGAAAACAGGATGCCGACCGGCTCGACCGTCCGGCGTACCGTCTCGGCTCCCTTGAGCCGCTGATAGTCCAGCTCCAGCACCTGACGCTGCTGCACGGCCTGCCCCAGCTCCCACAGGCCACGCAGGACGGGCTGCCCATGGTGCGGCTCGATGTAATGGAGCTTTTCGTTGCCAATCATCTGCTGCACGGCGCGTTTGTTTTCCTCCGGTACGCAGCAGTCGACCAGCTTGTCCAAAATCGGCAGCATTTCATCCCGCCGCATGGAGCGGCTTTCAAGCAGGATCTTGCACACGGCCAGAATCTCGCTGTTGCTCAGGCCCATCGGCTTTGCGTGCGTCAGCCGGTAGCCGCCCGCCGCGCGGTCATAGACCACGTCCTGCGGCAGCATTTCGTTGGAGAGGAACGAGCGCAGCGATTCCAGATCGCGCTGGATGCTGCGCGCCGTAACGCCGAATTCCTGCGCCAGAAGCGCCTTCTTCAGTACCCGCCCATTCAGGAGTCTGGCATAGATCGAAAGCAGCCGTGCAGATTTGAGTTCGCTGAATTCTTCCATCTCGGTTCCTTTCTATGCGCTTAAAAGCACAATTTACTATCTGATAAATAGTATATTATATCTTGTAAATCATGTCAATCCTTGTCGCTGTTGGATAACATAGTATCGAGGTGAAACCCATGCGGCAGGAATTTGAACAGGAATACTTACAGCTTGGTCTGAAAATTGCATACTACCGGAAACTGCGCGGTCTGACGCAGGAGGAGCTGGCCGAGCGCATCGACCGTTCCCCGGCCTTCGTCGGCCATGTGGAAGCGCCGAACATCAAAAAGGCCGTCTCGCTCGACACCCTGTTTGCCATCGCGCAGGCACTGGATGTTCCGGCATACCGTTTCCTGATTTTTGATGATTCTGGATTGTAAGACCAATATAGCAAAGCACATAGACAGTCTGTGTCTATGTGCGACATTTTTATGTGATTTTACCATAAAATTTCCACAATATAGTGTTCTCTCGTTAAGCCAACGGTAGCGCTGCCAATGAACGGGAATTTAAGCCCGCTCCGTTTGATGTGGTGCTTCAATCGGAGCGGGCATATCTCTTAGATTACGAACACGGTTGTGTTATTTTTGAAAGTGCAATCACATATTCCTTTACTGCTTCTTTCGGTACACGCCATGTTCTTCCGTTTTTATAGGCCTTTAATTTTCCTTCGTTCAGCAGTTCATAAATCGCATTCTCACCGATCCTGAGGGCTTCTGCGGCCTCCTCCGGTGAAAGGATATCCGGGTAATCTTCAAACATTACACGGCCTCCTTTGCTGCTTTCTGCAGCCGGCGGATGGTGCAGTCCTCCGGGTCTGCCGTGCATTCTTTGCACAGGCAGCCGCTTGGAAACGCGGGGCGTACCCTGTGCCGACGGCGCTTACGCTCAAACAGGTCCATATGCGCTATCTGTTGACAGATAGCAGGCTCTCCGCGCCGGAGCTCCAGCGCAATTTCGCTGATACCAAAACCCATGTCGAACAAGCATTTCAGCCGCGCACGATCTTCATCGCTCCAGTAATCTCCTTCGTGGGCGGGCGGTTCCAAACCGGTTCGCTGCTTGATCAAATCTTGTCTATCATAATCGTTCATGATAAAAACTCCTTCTTTGTTTTTTACCATGATGTTCCCTTATTTCTCCGAAAAACTGCGTAAAAATCGCTGATTTCAACTACATATTATCGCTGTGAAGCTGTCGGATGCAGATGCGTCCGGCGGTTATCTTTTTATCTGGAGGAAAACGACTATGCGAGACTACCATGGATGCAGCATCTGCGGACGGAAATTTCCGGAGGATGCGCTGACGCTGTTCGCAGGAGATTATTTCTGCGAACACTGCCTTGACGAAGAAACCGTTGTCTGTGCCGACTGCGGAACCCGGCTCTGGAATGATTCCAATGCCGGGTCTGACGATCACCCGCTCTGCCAGCGGTGCTATGACAGCTCTTACACGACCTGCGAGCGCTGCGGACGGCTGCTTCTGTATGATGATGCCTGTTATCTGAACAACGGCGATGAAGATTATCCGTATTGTGAGAGCTGCTACCAGCAGCTTCGGCGGGGTGGTATCCACAGCTATGATTACAAGCCGCTGCCGATTTTCTACGGCGTGGGACCGCGCTATTTCGGCGTGGAGCTGGAAATCGACGGAGCTGGGGAATACGACAGCAACGCGGACAAAATTCTTGCCATCGGCAATCTCGACGAACCACGTGTGTACTGCAAGCATGATGGCAGTCTGGATGAGGGCTTCGAGATCGTCAGCCACCCGGCCACGCTGGACAGCCATATGCACAGCTTCCCGTGGGAGCAGATGATGAACGCGGCAGTTTCGATGGGCTACCGCTCCCATCAGGCCACCACCTGCGGCCTGCACGTCCATATTAGCCGGGACGCCTTTGGCCGAACCGAGCAGGCACAGGAGGCCGCGATTGCCCGCCTGCTGTTCTTCGTGGAAAAGCATTGGAACGAGCTGCTGAAATTCAGCCGCCGGACAAACCGCCAGTTGGAGCGCTGGGCGGCGAGATACGGCTACAAGGACACGCCGAAGGAAATGATGGATCACGCCAAGAGCTATCACTATGGGCGATATACCTGCGTGAACCTGACGAATACGGAAACCGTGGAAATCCGGATCTTCCGCGGAACGCTCAAATACAATACATTTATCGCGACCTTGCAGTTGGTGAACCGCCTCTGTGACGTCGCGATTTATCTTACGGATTCGGAGCTCCACGCCATGTCATGGTCGGATTTCACGGCGGGTATCACTGAACCGGAGCTGATCCAGTATCTGAAAGAGCGGCGGCTGTATCTCAACGAGCCGGTAGAAAGTGAGGTGGAGCTGTAATGTGCTGCCTGTTTGGACTTTATGATTACGGCGGAACGCTGTCCGCAAAGCAGAAGAACCGGATGATTGCGGCTTTGGCCGCCGCCAGCGAGGTGCGCGGGATTGACGCAACCGGGATCGCGTATTGCATGAACGGCCATCTGAGCGTCTACAAACGGCCTCTCCCGGCGCATTGGATTCGGTTCCGCATCCCGGAACAGGCTGCTGCCGTGATGGGACATACCCGCATGACAACGCAGGGCTCGGAATACCGGAATTATAATAATCATCCTTTCTCCGGAAAGGCGGGCCAGCCGTTTGCGCTGGCGCATAACGGCGTCCTTACGAATGACGGACTTTTGCGCAGACAGGAAAAGCTGCCCGTTTCCAAAATCGAAACGGACAGCTTTATCATTGTGCAGCTTTTGGAGCAGGCGGGCAGCATCGGCTTTCAGACGCTTCGCACTGCTTCGGAGCAATTAGCCGGTTCCTTCACCTATACGGTTCTGGATGGCGGCGGGCGGCTTTATATCGTGCGCGGGAACAATCCGTTTTGCCTGTACCATTGGCCGGAACAGGGGCTGTATCTCTACGCCTCCACGCAGGCGGTGCTGGATGCGGCTGTGTTCAAGATCCGGAAGCTGCTTTCCGGAAGTATGCAGAATATTCCGGTTGAAGAAGGGGAAATCCTTCGACTGTCTCCGGATGGAAGCCGGGAGAGCGAAACTTTTTCTTTGAAAAAGCTCTATCAATTCCAGCTCTGCCAGTCCCCGTATTACGGCTCCTGCTGGCCGGATGTGCAGGACAATACCGGCTACGCCGAGGAGCTTCGCCGGATGGCCCCGGCATTCGGATTCTCGGCGAAGGACGTGGACACACTGCTTCGCGGCGGAATGCTGCCGGAGGAGATTGAGGAGTATTTCTATTGCACAGAAGGGAGGGAAGATGTATGGTTTGGTATGTGCTCGGATTCTTGATTACAGCTGCTGTGATGCTGCTCAGCGGCTGTCAGCTTGCCGGAAAATGATAAACCTTGCTGCCATCGCCAACGCGCTGTCCGCGCTCCTGAAGGGAGCGCTGCTGGCTTTGGAGCTGCTTGGTTCTTATGACGCAGAGAAATAACAAAACCGCAGGGGCATGCCGGTATGTCCCTGCGGTAACTTTATGACATTGGATCTGCCAGGACGCTTTGATAGTTTCTTCTGGCGTACAAAATGCGGCGGATCTGTACGGTATCGCCGACGACAACATAGAACACCAGATATTTCTCTACAAGCAAATAGCGATACCCCTTGGCGGCCAACGCCGCGTCGCGCGGTCTTGGGCAGCGGAACGGCATGTGGGACAGGCTGCTGATCTGTTCGACCAGCAGGTCATAATACCGCAGCGCGGCCTGCGCGGAAAGCGTGTTGAGATAATCAACGATCTGCTGCAGGTCGCGCTTGGCTGCCGGATAGATCTTGACCTTATAAACGTCCATGCACCAGCCCCCGCAGCTCTCCGGCGACCCGCAGAAAGTCTTCGCCTTCCGCGCCATCTGCAATTTCGGCTTCCGCGACAGAGAGCTTGGAATACAGATCGATCAGCGCCTGCTGCCGCTCATACTCCGCCATGCTCTGCACGACCATATCGCCGGTGCCGTTTCTTGTGATAAAGACCGGCTCGCGGGTCTGCTTGCAAAAATCAGAAATTTCATTCGCGCTGTTGCGCAGATCAGAAATCGGACGAATATTTGGCATACTGCATCCCTCCTTGCTTGCAGTATAGCAAAATTATGCGTATTTTACAAGCAAAATTACGATAAATTTCAGAGCTGGACAAATGTTGTCCAGCACAGAGACTATGATAAGGAAAAGGATGTGATACACATGGAGCTATCGGTTTCAATCGACCAGAATCAGCTCAAGGAGCTTCTTTTGCAGATTGGGCTTGTCCGGCCCGTTTTTATCTGGGGTGCGCCCGGAATCGGGAAGTCCGCAATTGTGGAGCAGTTTGCCGCAGAACTGGGTCTGCCCTGCGTCTGCCTGACGGGAAGCCAGCTTGCCCCGGAGGATCTGATCGGAGTGCCGCAGATCGTGAACGGCACAAGTGTCTTCTGCCCGCCCCGCTGTCTGGTGCAGAAGGAACCGTTCTGCCTGTTCCTGGATGAACTGAATGCCTGCTCCCTGGAGGTGCAGAAGGCGTTCTATTCACTGATTTTGGAGCGCAGAATCGGAGAATATCATTTGCCGGACGGCTCAATCGTCATCGGCGCAGGAAACCGTATGCAGGACAACGCAATCACGCGGCAGCTGCCGTCTGCGCTGATAAACCGGATGGTACACGTCGAGCTGCGCCCAAGCAGCCGCGTCTGGCTGGAATGGGCGACGGAAAATGGAATTCATCCGTATGTTTATGACTATCTCTGTGCAAGGCCGGACCATCTATGGAGCCAGCCGCCGAAAACGGAGGAGCCGTTTTCGTCTCCGCGCAGCTGGCACATGCTGAGCGACGCACTGTATGGCTGCGGCGCTTCTGTTTCAGAGCAGCAGTTGTCCGTTCTTGCATATGGTACGATTTCTTCTGCCCACACGACACAGTTTCTTGCGTTCTGCAAGCAAATCCGAACAAAATACATGCTCAGCAAGATCCTGTCCGGCGCACAGCGATGGCCGGATGCGCCGGAGGACAGGGATGTTCTCTATTTTTTGGCACAGAGCTTACGCGCACGGCTGCACAAGGAGCTCCCGTCGCAGAAAGGGCAGCTTTCGCCGGAGACCCAGACGCTTTCTTATCGGGCGAAGCAGCTGCTGGTAGAACTCACCGCAATTTCACCGGAAATTGCACAGATGGTTGTCTCCGGTGAGGAGGAGCAGGCCCTGCCAAATTGGTTCCTTGTGGAGCTTGTGCGGGAAATTCCAGCGCTGACGAAGCGGAGGAACGGCGCATGAGAAAACCGTCAAGCACGCTTTTGGAAGCAATGGATCAGATGGAGCAGATTCCGGGAATTGCCGGTGTCTGGTCGGAGGTCCGCTGTCAGACCCGTCACACAAAGCCCATGCGTAAGACAGACTGGGCGTTTATCACGTCCTCCGGCTGGCTGTATGTAAACACGGAGCGGGAAGCCTCCTGCCCGGAATGGGTGTATATTCTGTCTCACTGCTGTCTGCATCTGGCGCTCGGCCATATCCGCGAGGACCGGAAAACAGACGCCGTGTGGGAGCATGCCTGCGACTGCATTGCGGCAAAAATGCTGCTGGATCTCCGGATCGGGAGACCACCTGCAGAGTTTGCCGAAGCGCCGCCCGCAAACGTGAAAGAGGAAACCGCGTTCTATCATTGGCTGCTGGAGCATCCGACTGCCAAGATTCCGCGATTTGCCACAATGACAGATGGCAGAACCGGCATGATCTTCGATTGGCGGCCATCCGGTCAGGATTGGGCCCGGCTTTTTGCCGAGGATCTGCAATGGTCGATCCGGCAGACACTGCGCGACTGCGCAGATGGACAAACGGCACGGCCGTGCACGTGCCGCCCGGCAGAGCTGGCAAGGTCGTGGTTTCTTTCCTGCTATCCGCTGCTGGGGGCTGTTGCAGCACGGTTCCGCCTGATCGCCGACAGCGCTGCCGTTTCACGGCTCGGTGTCAGCATTGCGGCGGTATCCTGCCATATGGCAGAAATCTATATCAATCCGTATGCCGGACTGCGCACAGAGGAATGGCGCTTTGTTCTAGCACATGAATTTCTGCATGCCGCGCTGCAGCACGCAGAGCGGCTGAACGGGAGACACCCGCTGCTCTGGAATATTGCCTGTGATTTTGTGATAAATGATTGGCTGCTGGAAATGCACGTCGGCTGTATGCCAAATGGCGCATTGTATGATGCGCAGTTTCATGGTCTGTCCGCAGAAGCCGTCTATGACCGCTTGCTGCCGGAACTGCGCCGCTATGAAAAGCTGCGCTCCGGCGACCTTGTTTATGGGCAGGACGGCACCGCGCAGAATGCAGCGCAAATGGACGACTTTTACCGGCGCGCATTGCAGCGTGGGCTTCAATATCACGAAAGCAGCAGCCGTGGATTCCTGCCAGCCGGACTGATTGAAGAAATTCATGCGCTTTCTGTTCCACCGATTGCCTGGGATGTCAGGCTCGGCACATGGTTCGTGCAGCATTTTCCGACAGAGCAGCTGCACCGCTCCTATTCCAGAATAGGCCGCAGGCAGAGTGCGGCGCCGGATATTCCAAGACCGGCGTGGCTGCATCCGCTGGAGCCGCAGGAAGAAAAAACGTTCGGCGTTGTGCTGGATACCTCCGGTTCTATGCCGCGTTCGCTCCTTGCCGCAGCCTTGGGCGCGATCGCCAGCTACAGTGCAGCGCGGAATGTTCACGCTGTTCGTCTGGTATTCTGCGATGCAGCAGCCTACGATCAGGGCGTCGTGCGTCCGGACAGTCTCGCAGAAGCCGTCCATGTGCAGGGGCGGGGAGGTACGCAGCTGCAGCCGGGAATCGACCTGCTGGAGCGCGCAGAAGATTTCCCAAAGGATGCGCCGATTCTGCTGATTACAGACGGTCAGTGTGAGCATCTCCACCTTCACGGGAGAACACATGCCTATCTTTTGCCCAAAGGCCGCAGCCTGCCGTTTGCACCAAAAGGTGAAGTATTCTGGCTGGATAAATCGTCCTTGACGCGAATGATATATGTGCCAAACAAATCTGCGATTTCTTGAAGATATTTCAGATAGTCGTAAAAATCTTTCTTCTGTCCGGAGTATCGCTTTCCATTTTGATAGGAAATCATATTCATTACAAAATGAACATGCAAATGCTTGGCATCTTCATGGACGGAATAGACGATTTGATATGTATCTGCATAAAATCTGCACGCCATCTGCGCAAACTGATTTGCGTGCCAAGCGTCTGCAAGCTCATGCTTTTCAAAGCTGATGATCCAGTGACGGAGACGAACTCCACGATCCTGATGATATGCCTGAGAAACCAACTGCATTTCCTCCGCTGCATATTGTGGATGCACTGCGAATCCGCCGATATAGTGATCCGGTGTTTTATCTGACCGCATAATGTAATCCAAAAGCTGCTGGTAAGCAAGCTCGTCTGTATATTTCTGCGGAACGGACTTTATTTTAAGGACTGCCATGTTGCTACCTCCCATGCTTCAAAGGACGCTTGCTGCTCCGCAGAAAGTCCTGCATCCTTCAAAATCATGTTATGTCTGCACAATTGACGGTAAAAAATCTGATCGTGCTTTTTGAGCAGAATTGCATCGCCTTGTAAGGATTTTTCGCGAATGTACTCGCTCAAAGAGCATCCTGCCTTTTGAGCCTCAGCAAGCAAATATTCTTTATCCTGCTGTGTATATTTTATAGATATCATAGTTGTTTTACTTTCTTTCATTTTCATATATTGTGAACCTCTTTTTTGCTTTATTGTGGATACTGTACACTTTCGCTAGAGGAAGCGTTTGGTATGACGCTTCCTCTGAGTCCTACTATTGTGTTCGTTCCTTGTTAAACATTAACACGGATTTTCTGCCATTTGTTGACCGTATATTCCAAAATCAGAACGCCTGCCGTATCTGGCAGGCGTTCCTTGTGTCATTTATAATTTATTAGCAAGCTGCCAAATGGCAGGAATATGACATGTGGCATTTTCGGCATATCTTTCCCGTTGCGGGTTTCTATGATATACTGAAATAGGAAAGGTGCTGAGAAACTATGGAAAATAAATCGAACAATTACTCTGGTTACCCAATAACTTATGAAAGAGAACTTCCATTTGATAAATCTGGCTCACAGTTTGTAAATGAGCTGCCGAAAAAACATGATCGTACAACCGCTATGGCGACAATTTGTTATGCGCTGGGAGTAATTACCGATTCTCCGAGTAAAGATCACCTCACGGACGAGTGCGACCCAATTCGTTTTGGACTTCTTTATGAACTCACTAAGTCAGAAGACTCCAAGCCAGAAGATTCTGGATCAAAGTGGATGAAAATTTATCCTGAAGTTGAAGATCTCTATCGCGCAATTATTATTGCGCAGGATGAACTTTCCCCAAATGCGCGGCAGCATGAAACCCGTGGAGTATTGGAACAGCGTACTTTTGACAAGCTAACAGAAAAACTTAAGCAAAAACTGCTGACATCAGAACCGTTAGACTATGTTGATTATATTTATCTTAATACGCCGCAGATATCCTGTCGTTTGCTGCGAGGGTTTCAAAGCCGTCTGACAGAAAACTTTGAAAGAACAACGAATGATATCAAAACTATGTCGGCAGATCAGGCTATTGATATCCTGTGTACCGCTTTGCCGCTTGCAAATGAGATTCGCCGATCTATACAAGACCGCATAGAAGCATGGCCAATGGATTCAACCCAAAATGCCGAACCAGCTCCAAACAGCACGGACTTGAGCAATCTCCGTTCAGATTTGCTATCAAAACGAAAAGCGGTATATAGCGAGGGGATTCGCCGCCATTCAAAGCATGAATTTGATTGTCGAATTCAAATTCATGATGAAAAATGTTCAGATAATGACAAGATGCTCAAGCATTACCTTGACTGCCCGGGTGCAGTTAAAAATCAACGCAAATATGACGAGTCAGCATTGCCATATTATAAAACATGGCTTTTGAATCAACTCGATCTAACAATAACGAGGAAAGGGGACAGCCTTCGTGAAGCATATCGGTTTTATTGGAATTTTTTAGAGGTGAAATCGATAGAATCTGTACGAGAGTATGCTGCTAAAAAGATTCAAAAGCGGATTGACGAAATGTTTGACGACTTATCACGGGGCCAATTTATCCCGTATTATTGTACGCAGATTCAATACGGATCTGCAGTCGGCATTTTCTTGGATGGACTGCTCCGAAATGTCTACGAACAACTTTTTGTAAAAGTCCATGACGCATTTTTGGTAATGACATGTGTTAGAGTGTGTTGGGGCGCACTCCGAGGTCCTCTGGCATCGCTGCATGAGTTGCAAACGGACGCATCGTTCAACCCTGCTGGCCAAGAGCAAATCAGGCAGCTAGTAAAACGCCAAGCTCGTTGGTTGGAGATTAAGTTGGAAAATGCAGACTCTCAACTACGGCAAGATCAAGATTATGTGCAACTGGATCTTTGCAATATCAGTGCCGCTGATTGCAGAAAAATCTGTCTTCAGGAAAAGCAGGCGATTATTCAAAGATTAGATATTCGTCCGTTGAAAATCGAGTCAACAGAACTGCTCTTTTTATCCGAAGAATACCGCGCACTACTGTATAATTGCTACATAGTCCTTCAGCACGAAAAGGAAAAAAGCATTTCAGAAATTGTTGATTCGTTCTCGAAATCCTAGGCAGTATAGTTGACTTCTCGCAAAAGCCGTTTTAACAAAGCCGCCAGCTTGGATACTCCTGGCATAATTCTACTTTGCGTTTTTGTTAAGTCGTATTTGCTGAAGCCTATCCATAATTCTATCAAAATAAAAAGGGGGACATGTGGTCGTTCCACATACTTTCCATGATTGACGTGCGTATCTCCCTCTGCTCCGTTTGTGCCATTATCATATAATAGCGAATTGCGCTATGTCAAGGTCGCAGTTGCGACTTTATTCGCTATTATCCTTGACGTGAGAGTGTTTCATCGTGTATAATCAGAACATACGAAAGGAAAGGGTGCTTTTATGAACCGCGAAGACACAAAAGTCGTTCCATTTAGAACGGCTGCTTCTCCGTATAATGCAGAGACAGAAAAAAAGAGAAATGTAATCGGACAGCAGCTTGCCAAAGCTGTCCGCGATTGTGGATATAGTAAAAAGGCGTTTTGCGAAGTGCTGAAAAATTACGGTGTGGATGTTACGCACTCTGCTCTGGGTAAATGGACAAACGGATTGACCGTCCCGAGTGCCTATCAGCTTGTTGCAATTTGCCACGCACTGCATATTGAAGAGGGTATTTCCTACTTTACAGGTTCTTATGTTTCGGAACTTAATGAAATCGGAATGGCAAAAATGCGATCTTATCGGGATGACCTGATTGCCTCCGGAAGGTATAGACCTCAGTCAAAAGATGACAATCAGATTCGATACATTAGTAAGGCAGTCAGCAACCTGTGCGTATCCGCCGGCACAGGAGCCTTTCTGGATGAAGGAAACTATGAGATGGTCAGCTTCCCTGAAAATGCAGTCCCTCCGGACGCAGATTTTGGGGTGAGAGTTTCTGGAGACAGCATGGAACCGGTTTACCACGATGGGCAGATTGTCTGGGTACAAAAGTGTGAGACACTCTCTGTTGGACAAGTTGGCATCTTTGTCTATGATGGTGAGGGATATATAAAACGCTATGGAGAACAGCAGCCGGAGAATGACTCCGTTGACGCTTATACAGATAGCTATGGCGTTATTCATATGCAGCCTGTTTTGATCTCCTACAATCGAAACTATGCAGACAAGATTGTCCGCCCGGAAAATCAATTCGAGATTGTTGGAAGAGTGCTTTAATTGTACCAATTAACGGACAGTGTTTGTTGTAGAATAGGAGGTACAATACACGAAAGGTTGGGATTGTGAATGGATACAATTCAGCGTGTGAGAGAACTTGCAAATGAGCGAAACCTCACACTCAGCAAGCTGGCCGAGCTCTGTAATCTGCCTCAGTCTACAATTAAAAATACAGCAAGGCGGAAAGGACAATTATCTGTAGAAACGCTTGAACAAATTTGCCGCGGCTTAGGTATCTCATGGTCTGAGTTCTTTGCAAAAGAAGACGAACAGAGAATGTAAATAATTGGCAATATCAAATTTGAAAATCTCACTATAAGCTAAAAAGGCTGCCTCAAAACGATTCAGCATCGTCTGAGGCAGCCTCGATTTAATGATTTGAAGGGTGCAAAACTAGGGATAGCGGGAAAATGAAATAGTTGTAAAAAAACATGAACGCACCGCAAAGAAAACCTGTGTTATGCGCTGTTTGAGTCCGGCCCTCTCATTGCTTCTCCGATTAAACTCAGAAAAAGCAGATCAATAGTCTGTTCCGGCAGTGATCGTTTCCCCGGAATAGTCTCCGATTTGCCCTTGCGTTCCGCACCATTCACATGTGAAGATGTCGTTTCTCAAAATAGTACAGCTCAAATGACCGCAGGAACAAAGCGTCAGCCCGCGGCCACCGCAATAAGGACATCCGGGATAGTCATCTGCAAATGAAATATCTCCCTTGACCTGAACTTTATCGTATCCCTCGCGCTTAGCAGACGACTCCTTAATAGGGAAAGCCCACGTTGTGAGCCATCGGTCATGTCCCGTTTTTTCCAGCCGCATACCATATGTTTTATGGCTTTCGCCACATTTTGCAATCAGCACAACGGCTTCGTTGAAATCACTCATTGGCAGCAGCCTCGCTTTCCGTCGTAGCGTCATCGGAGAAATTTGCGATCAGGACGGTAATATCGTCGCCGCAGCCCATAGCACTCGTTTCGGAGAGCCAACTCTTCAAATTTGCTGCCACAGCATCTGCGCCGTACTGCTGGATCATGGCGAAATAGTCTACACAGGTTTTCTGAAACTCGTCTGCGTTCTTGTAGCTGTTCGCAAAGCCATCTGTAGAAAGCATCAGCATATACGGCAGCCCGTCGGCTTCATCTCGGCGTCGAACGGCAGATACAACTTTTTTCCATGAATCGATTTTGCTGAGCGAGTGTGTCTCTACACCGAGGATTTTTTCATCCTCCAGAAGATGGTCAAGCCCATTCTGATCGACATAGCTGATATCACCATCACCGAGCTGGAACGCGAAAACAAAGATTGGCGTAATCATCAATCCAACGAGTGTTGAACCATATTGCTTGTAGATTTCCGCTTTGTTTTTTTCTCCGTCTTCGGTAAGCAGAACTTCTCGTTTTTGGTTCGTGTGTACTTTCAGAACGCGCCGCTTCCATTCTGCATCAACAGCCTGCGCGACCTTCGTATCGCCTTCACGGTTCAAGTAGGTTAAAAGCATTTCTAGATTTTCTGCGTAACTTGCATGAAACTCATCCATGACCTTGCAGAAAACATTGACTGCAATGCTGGACCCGGACTTACTGTACGGGCAAGCCTTGCTGCCATGTCCGTCCGCAATTGCCATGATAACCGTCCCGTCATCATATTCGAGTTTCTTAAAGCTGTCCTGGCACTCTTTATCTACCCGCTTGTGGGAGGCACCCTGCACACTTTCTCCGAATACCATTCGTTTCATGATGCAATCATCCTCTCCCGGAGAAAGCTCCGATCACCATACATCATTTGCTCCAATCGAACCCGGATCGGGAATGTTGTTCATATCCAGCACCAGAGGCGCATTTGTTGCGCTGGGCGTGTTGTTCCCAGCAGGAACGACATCCATTTCTTTCGGTCTGCTTGCCGGAGCAGAAACCAGCGAGGCTGCGGTAGATGCCCACTTGATCATCTTAACGAGTGCCTGCGGATTGTTCGCCTGCAAGACAAGCTCGCGGTTGCCAGTAAACTGCTGGAGCACATCGTCATCCGCATCCTGACCGATAGAGATCGCGATACGAACAGCTTTCTTTCCCCAGGGCAAGTGCAGCAACTTATCCAGAGATTTCTTATAGTCATCTGTCGGCTGTCCGTCCGAGAGCAGCACGATGACGGGGGGAAGTGCGCGATCCGTCATTGGTGGAATGGTAAGCTGCGCTGCCAGCAGCTCAAAAGCCTTTCCAAGATCGGTGACGCCACCGGCATCCAGATCATCCCATGCAAAGTCTTCAATGTTCACCGGGTCCGGCGTCACCCAAGTCGCCCCGGTGGAGAACTTCAGCGTTCTCACAAGGAGCTGCGCATTGGGATTAGCCTTTGCAGCATCTACCATCTCCGGGATGGTAGACTGAATTGCGTGATTCACAGTACCAATTTTTTCGCCGTACATGGAGCCAGAACAGTCGACCACCCAAAAGAAATGAAGCGGTCTGCTTGCCAATTCACCGCCTGGACGTTTCAATGCTTCTGCCATTTTAATTTCCTCCTATGTAGCATCCTGTGTTTATTTGAATTCTCCGGTCATCTGACCGAAGTCAATGCGGACATCTTTTGCGATGGCTGCGCTCTTGCCGATTGCAACGGGAATCTGCATTCCATCCGGTTTGATATACGTCCAGTTCTCCGTACTTTCATTGCGAATGCCCCAGAGATTTGGATTCTTCGGATTCTGGACAACAGAGCCGACAACGGTGTTCATGTCGAAATTACCGTAGATATGATGCGCATAGAGCTTGGCATCTTTTTGAAGCAGGACGCGACTCTTCCCGACGATCAGCGTCGCCGGCATGGGAACCGTACTCTTACAGTTCCAGCAGGTCTGCGCTATGCCGTTATCGTGTTTTTGTGCATCAAAGAATACCTCCGCGCCGCACTTCGGACAAAGAACAATGCCGGAGAGCAGATTGGCAAATGCCTCAAGCCACTCTTTTTCGGTTACGCGTTTATTTGGCGCGGTCAAACCAACTGTAAAGGACTTTATAAAAAGATCGCGGATGACCTGCGGATACAGTTCCCAATAGATGATGACATTGTCCTGATATCCCTTGACGGGGCGATTGCTCTTGTCATTCGGATCATAGATGAAAATCGGGTTCTTGCCGTATAGTTTGTTCATGGCGTGAATGTCCATGCACTTGATCTCAGCTTCGAGCTTGCCCTCCAGAGGATGCCCCATCATAAACATATAAAACAGCAGCACCGCCAGCGAATAGAGGTCTGTGTTTCGGGACGGCTTTGCCTGTCCCATGACGATTTCCGGGGCCATGAAGCGCGGTGTGCCATATACGGAGCTGTTGTCGATTCCATTGGCAGATACATTGTCATTATCACAGATCAGCACATCGCCGGTATCCGGATCAAAGAACATATTGCCGAACGAAATATCCCGGTAGCTGTATCCCATCGTGTGCAGCTTCTGATAGCCATTTGTCAGGTTATAGGCTGCTTTGCAAAGCGTCCGGAACGAAGGCTCTGCACGACGCTTCATCATGTCTACAATGCTTTTGAAGTTCTTTGGACGTAACGGCATGATGTAGCCAAAGGACTCGCCGTATCCTTTGAAAATCAAATCCTGCGGCCAGAGGAATGAATCATCCGGCGCACCTCTGGTAATCAGGTTATCCAGAATCTCTTTTTGCGATTTGGTCGCCATGTGCTTGAAGTACCACTTGAGTGCATAGTGCTTGCCACCACACTCTACATCATAGACTTCGCCTTGTCCGCCTGCGCCAAGCAGAGCGTTTACTTTATATTTATTAGAGCTTTCCGATGTCAGAAAAGTTCCTGCTTTTAACTGGCCGTCCACGTTCATTCCTCCTTATCGTATTAACTGCAAAACAGACTGCGTCACATTGCCGTTTGGAACAAAAATCTTGTAGTGTGTTTTACTTGTCTGAAGCTCCACGCAGTTGCTGTAAGGCGTAATTGCCACAAGGTCATCCACCTTCAAATCAAATCCTTCTTGATCACCCTGAAAGATGATTCGGCGGTTCGTGATGTACAGAATCCCGCGCATCGTCTGGTAGGTAACATTGTCTACCTGATCGGTCGTGCCGCCCCCATAGTTAACGCGCGTTCCCTTGAAAAGTCCCGGTGCAGAGTATCCGGAGTTTCGTCGGACATAGCGTTTCCTTACGATCTTCTTTTCATAGATTGCCTTGTCAATGTAATGGCAGACCTCACCGGATTTTAGAAAGATCTTATTTGTATTCAGAATCGGCAATCGTCCGCGCAGGATTTCCTGAACGGCAGCATCCGGTAGGATGCTTTGCACCATTGGTGTCTTTGATTGCGGCTTAAACAAATCTAATAATCCCATAGCCCCACCTCAGTAAATGATCTGAAACGTGATATCATGGCTTCTTGCGTACTTTTCTGCCTCAGAGAGTCTGTGACAAAGCAGTGTAAACTTCGGGTGCGTTCCAGAGAAAGCGTTTTCGCCGATTGAATGTACCGACTCCGGAATTACAATGGATTGCAGGCTGCTACAATCTCGAAATGCATCAGCGCCGATGCTGTCCACCGTCTCTGGCAGTTTGATTTCGCTCAGACTGCCACAACCGCTGAACATCTTATCTGGAATGGAAATGATGTTATCAGGTACAACAACATTATTCAACCGTTTGCAGTCCGAATAAACACCTTCTCCCACCCAAAACACAGAACGCGGAATCGAAATCGTCTTGAGTCCGGAACCTGCAAAGGAGTATTTTCCAATCTGCTCAATGCCTTGCGGCAGCATTGCCGTAACCAGCTCTGGGCAAGACTGAAATGCACAATCTCCAATTTCTTTGAGTGTGTTGGGAAATATGACCTGCTTGAGCTCTGTGCAGCCGGCAAACGCGCCCGCGTCAATGACTTCAATTCCGTCCGTCATAACTGCTTCTCGCACTTCGCACTCCGCAAAAGAGCGCGGCATGATCCGTTTTACAACCTGGTTGTTATATCGGTTCGAGAAAATGATGGTTTTCTTGTTTTGACCAGAAAATCCGGTGACACCATAGCCTCCGTCCACCTTTGTATAGCGGAACAAGTCCCCATATTGCCTGCCTGCGTCCGAATGGCGGTCTGCCTGAATTGCCGGAGCTGCACCGCTTTTTGCGCGGCTGATCTGAATGTCGCAAGGTTTATGTAAAAGCCGCTGCCCATAACAGACGCACCACACAGAAACCGCCCAATCTGCATTGAGCCGACTGACACCGTACTCGTCCACCAGACGCTTTACAAATCGAAAAGCAAATGCATTGTTAATATGCGCAACACCTGCAATCTCATTGGCAATGCCAAGCTCATACGTTGTATTCATGAGATTAATCTGCATCTGCTGCCCCGGAAAGAGATCCTTCATCAAGCCGGCAAAGACCTTCTTGTCTGTGACCGCTGCCGGGTAATCACGGAGCATTTTTGAAAAATCGTCTTCAAACATGTTCCTGCCTCCTTAGTCTACACCGAGTGCCTTGAAAACCGCCTCCTGCGGGGTGGAGTAGAAAATCAGGCTGAATGCACCGACCAGCTCGGACGGAACGCTGCCGATATCTGCTGCAGAAGTGATTGGCAGCAGGACTTTTTTCGCACCGCTGTCGAGGCACACCTGAAGCACGTTGGCAAGATCTTCGACTTTCATAATTGTTCCACTAATGCTGATGTCTCCCAGAACAGCCAAACCGGTCACAGTCGGGCGAGACAACGCAACGGAGCAAATCGCAATAACGGTCGGAAGTGCCAGATGCTTCGTGATCCCGATGCCGTTCAAATCCTGATAATTGATGATGTAATCTTTGCTTGTCGTGCTGATATTACCGCTGATGGCGTTTGCGTTGGCTTTGAGATAGTTAAACGCGGTATTGGTTGATTCTTTTGCTTCGCGGTCCGTGCCAAGTCCTGTCCGCTCCAGCTTGCCGTTGCCGGGGAGCATTTGCGTTTCAAGGCGATAGACGCCGATCATGCCGCTCTTGCCGCGAGAAACTGTATAGATATGACCTGGATTACACATGCCATCCGGAATCAGTTTGCCGCCACCTTGCTCAGGAACAGACACAAAGGTTTCCTCAAAGCTGTCGTTATCTACGAACGAGAAATTGACATCGTAGAACTCCATGCCGCCGATTTTTTTAAGCTGCTCCTTAACACGGCGGCGCATCTCCAGGGCAAAGGTAAGCACCTCACGGACTTCCTCCTTACCGAAGTCACCGTCTGGATAAAGCAGTTTCAGCATGCCTGAAACCATTTTGCGAACGGCAATCGTATCGCGCTGATTCAGGTTGCTGCCAAGTTTGAAGTATTTATCCAAGGCATCGCCGAACGATTCCTTCCGCAGTTCCCGCAGGAACTCCGAGAGGTAGTCCGTAATGAAGCCGTAATCGTTGGTAAAGCTGTTTGGACGGAACTTCGGAATCTCCCAACCGGGAAGGTAGCAATGAATACGGTCAAGAAACGCAGTATCATACGCCATCGCATCCGGGAACGGTTCGAATAGATGTGAGGTCTTGAGCAGCACAGAAACATCCTGATTGATATTGCCGACAAAAACCATCGAGGCGGACGCAGATTTTTCTTCCTTGCCGCGGGCGAAGGAGCCGGAGGCCATATAGTCCTTCATGATTTGAACGCCGTCTTTATCCTTGAAGTTGATACCGGCGATTTCATCGAACGCCACACAGTCCCACATGCCGACGAGACCGACTGTCTTTGTGCCAATGTTGTAGAACAGGTTGGCAACGGATGTTTGACCGCCAGAAACAAGAATACTGTTCGGGGAAATCTCTTTATAGATATGGGACTTACCGGTACTGCGTGGACCGAGTTCGCAGTAGTTGAAATTGTTTTCTACTAGTGGAACCATACGCGCCAACAGCAGCCACTTTACACGCTCCGGGAAGTTGTCTGGTTCCATACCGGAAGAACGGAGCATGATCGTGAGCCATTCTTCTTTGGTGAAAGCCTTGCGCCCATTTTTGACTTCGTCCATGTCGATATGCGGCATCTGGATCGGTGTCAGCTTATAAATTCTGATGGGACTGACTCGCTTATCTTCTTCGACAAATTCATATTCAAGCTGGACGATGCACCAGATACCGCCGCAGAGCAGCCGATCATATTTGGAAGCGTATTCCGGTTGAATTGGAATGTTTTTGATTCCGAGGTTGGAAAACTCAGCCTCATAGCGGTCTTCCTTGATGTTCAACTTGACCGTCAGCTTATCAATAACCGTGTAGCTGCCGCGCTCACGCAAAATGGACAGGATCTTCTGCGCCTCGTCCGGGCGGACGAAATTGTCCGCCAGAATCTTTTTGACATTGTGAATGCCCTCGTCAATCACGCTTTGATCGTCCGAGCTACAGTACTGTCCCAAGAGGAACTCCAGAACATAGACCGGAACATTCGCGCCCTCTTTGATTGATTTTGTGAGGTCTTTGCGGACGATCTTGCCATCAAAATAGGCACGAAGCTTGCGATCAAGCGTTTCGTTTGGACTTTCTTCGAGATTTGGTGTTTCCAGCACTTCACGCTGTTCCATGTTCTCAAATTCAACCATTGCTCTTATCCTCCTATCTTAAAATCCAAAGCCGAAATCATCCGCAAAAGCGATGTCCATAATGATCTCATGCCGCAGGACTTCAAGATCGTTCTTATCATCGAATGCAACAAGATAGTATTTCCGACTCCTATCGTATTTCTTGTTCTTGAACGAGAACCTCAGACGGAAGACACGCTTTGTCGTATCCTTGTCCTTCTTATCGGCAATATAGATATTTTCGTTGGAGATTTTCTCGTTGTCGTCTGAGATAAAGTAGAGTCGATAGGTCGTTTCTTTCACAACGTCACTGACGGGTTCAGTCTGTATGAAATCAAGCGTTGTAATCAGATTCGTGATTTTGGAAGTCAGGCTGACAAGCGCAATCTGTGCGGTCGTCGTGTCCCGACGTCCTTTCTCTGTTTTCACATCAATCAGCGGGATGATCAACTCCTGCGGAGAGCTGCCGCCGTGAACATAGTTAAGACCAGCACCTGCTGCCTTGAACAAATCGCTGCCAAGGGGAAAATACACCGTTCTGCCGTCTTCTGCACCAGTAATCGAAGCAAGTGGCAAACTTGTCACGCCGGCTGCCTGAATCTTTTCAGTGGTGAGCGCGAACCTACGTCCAGCGTTGGGAATCCCGCTGATCTTATCGCTCTCGTGCAGTTTGTCCCGCTTATAGAGAAAACCATGATCTGCGGTAATGATGTAATGGATCGTGTTTGCGCTGACTGTCAGACGTTTGATCAGCGTGAAAATTTCATTGACCGCTTCCTCACAGGCTGCGAAGACCTCGTTCTCCGTGCTCGGCTTGTCTCCGCGCGCGTCGATCTGGTTGTGGTAGACATAGACCACGTCTTGACCAGTAAAGACTTCTCGCAGTTCGGCAACCTTCATGGACTTAATATCGTCAAATTGGACACACCGGCTGTTCGGCTGTGCCGCCTGCAAAATTGCTTCACGCTGCTTGAGATCGTCAGTTTGCTTGCCGTCTATGGTAACGCGGAGATCTGGGCAGACTGCAATCGTTTTATGCGGCAATAGCGCTGCCATGCCGAACCGCGTATAGGACGGCAGAACCGCCTGCATTGCAGAGATCGTTGCGGTGCATTTCTCGTCTGCCTGAATCTTCTCAAAGAGTGTCCGCCCGACCTCATATCGCAGTGCATCCGAAATGATAACGACTGTACGTTCTTTGTTGTTGCGAACAAAGCGGGAATAAAAATCAAGCTGCTGTGGCAATCCGCTCTTTCCGTCAGCCGCTGTAAGACTCTGATTCCAGTTGACGATCTGCTTGTTCAGATAGTCGTTGGTATAGATGTTCTCTACCAGATCGCGCAGTCGTTCAAAGTCCGCGCTGCTTTCCAGCCGGTCAAAATAGAGGTAGAAGTACCGATAGCGGCGGTCGATGAGATAATCCTGCGCTGTGTATTGCTTGACAATATTTTCAATACCCGTGACAGGGACATAGAGTCCGGGGGCCATGATGTAAAATGCGTTCTCAAGGATGAAATACTCGCTGCGGAACCGCTTCCCAAAGTGCATCTTACGCCGCAGCATGCAGATCTCTGGAATTGTCTTTCCACCGAGCTTGGCATCAAGGTCTTCGCTCTCCAGCCGCCCCATGATCCATGCGATCAGCAGCTTATCAACACCTGCAAATACACAGCAGTCCACGAGAGCTTCCACCGGCAGTTTGCTGAGCGCTCCGGCAGCACCGAGGGCTTCATAGGCAAGCTCTGAGATTTCATCAAAGCGTTCTCCATAGAGATAGCTGTTCATCAGATTATCCAAGAAAGCGATGATATTGCCGGACTTGTAGGAGATAAACGGCTTCCATGCCTGTGGCATTTCCGCAGTAATGCTCCGGGAGGCATAGGTTGCAAAGCACGCCATCACAAACTTTTGGAGCGTCGGCTTCGGGTCGGTGTAGCCGAACACGACCTCGACCTGCTGCCAGAACGCTGTGAGCAGGTCGTATTTCTCAAACTCTGCCAGATACTTATTGCTCTCCAACCTGTCATCCGTCAGGATGCAGCGGACGACTTCCTCAAATGAAGCGGTTTTGCTCTTGCAGAGAACGCTCATGAGCGCGACCTCAATCGTGCTGCGGTTAAAAGTTTCGAGCTCCAGATCATAGAACTTCTGGGTCCGGTCTTTGTTCGCAAAGAACTTTATGTAGTGCTGGATCACCGGTTTGTACCGCTCGTCGATGCCGAGATCAAGGGCGAGCAGCGAGGCACGGTCTGCGAAAAACTCCTTGGAATACCGGATGGTGTCTGCGAGGTGGTTATCCCGAATGGCAGGCTTCGCAAAGGGCGCATAGACAAGATAATTCGTGGTTCTGTCTACGCACTCCAGAAAGTATTTCGTATAGAACTGGTTGTCCGGCGCAAGGTGCAGCACCTTGGCATTTTCCAGTTCCAGCGTGTCAATATCCTCGGCAAACTCCGCGTTGTCGTCATACCAGAAGACCAGCTTCCGCACGTCCCCGGTAAACTCCGCATTGAGCTTGTCCGCTATTTGTTTTAAGTTCAGCTCTGCCATGTATACAACTCCTATCGTCTCGCTTGCTTAGATTCTTATTGTCGGCCGAACGGATTTTTTCCCATCTACTGACTCCAGTTTCCCTTCCAGATACTTATCAAAAATAGATAGGCATAAGAAGGACACAATATGATCCTCGTCTTGGAATTCAACTTCTAAAGGTTTTGATGATACAAAAAGGAAATGCACCTCCACTTCACCTGCTGCTCCGATAAATTGCCTCATCTTTTCTGGCTCTTGCAATACCAAGTCATACCTATGTCGGCAATGGTCGTAGTATCCATCTTTTTTGAACATCTTATCGTAATCTGTAATAACGCCGCTATTGTTTAGTGAATCAGACATGAACTTAGCTTCGATAAGAAAAAGTTCATTTGTTTTTGACGAAAAAAATACAATGTCATAATCTCCGTAGTTAGTCGGCTTTACCCCAAATATTCGATCGTACCGTACATTAATTTCGTCAAACGAAGGCACATAGTGCTTTTGCAGGCTGCTCCGGAGTCGATTTACCATGCAAATTGATAATTCGTCATTGCGCTTTTCGATGCCTACCGTTAAATCATCTCTTGCATTTGAGTAGCACATTCCGCCGTTTAATTCGAAAGAAAGCCAAAGATTTTTTGCTTGTTCAAGTGCGGCATAAGAGATATATACGCTCTCGTCATCCAGGCAAAGAAACGGGCGCAGTTCATGGCGATATTGATTTGTTGCGCTGATCCATATAATCGGGTCAGTTTTTTTCCTTTTCTGGCTGTTAATTCGTTCCCGAGTTAACACAAATGTATCGAAATATTTTTGCGCATCAATAGTTTGCAATGAATACTCCGAAACTGCATTCAGATAAGCGTTTTTTTCAATTACTGTAAAAGCATATTTTCCATCATGTAACAGGTAATGTTCAAATGCTCCCATTATCTGCATGCCGCCGATAAATCCAACGCCGTAGGTTGCACAGAACCCTTTCCCAAACGCTCGAATATCTGCTTGTCGGATTTCTTCTAGCCCAGAAAGTGCATTCTGATTACCTGTCAGAGAAGCGTTAAAGAAAGAAACCGGATGGTATTTTAAGATTTCGGCAGGATAGAAATTGTCTGGGTTTAGCTGTAGCCCATAAAAAAGCCTATTATCACCTAAACCTGAATACATTTTGGTATCCTTAAATTTCTGACTCAATGTCAATAGGGAAAGTGCTCTCGAAGAAAAACCATAGATGTACATTGTTACCAGCAGGTCATAATCCAAGTCAAACGATTCGGCATCGTACTTTTCGCCGAGTCGGTCTTGGTAAAGCAGACAATTCTCAATCCACAGGTTGGTTGCATCTATAATGTTAATGGCGATGTTTCTACTTTGCTCAAATTGTTCGTCGTGTACGTTCTGCTCAGACAATTTCTGACGTGCCATCTTTTGTGAATAGTACAGCCGGTACACCTCATCGAGAATCTTATAGAGCGCTTTTATATCTTCTTTGACATTATGATTCTCAAAACGCTGTATCATTTGGCTTTGTATCTTAGAAACAATTCCTTGCAACATGGTTATTGCTTCATTTCGATCCGTGATTTCTCGAGTCGTATTTCCAAAATAGAAATGGGTGCAATTTCGAAAAATCCGCATAGGGACGCCCAGTTCTAACCAAATTGGGCGAATTGAAAACACAAACATTTTTGCACCTCGCGCTTTGAACGGTTTGTGGCGTTATCTCAAGCCTTTATTACTCAAATACTTTCCCAAATTGGTTTTCGCATCTACCTTCCATGCTTCATAGCCATTGGTGCTTCTCCCTGTCACAAACTGTGCGGCGGTAGATGGGCTGTTAAATACACAATCTTTTAGAATCGTCCCGTCTGTCCCAACGCACTCAGGATTACTGCGGTACTTCTTTGCTGTTTTTCCTCCGCGAATATGCTCGGCAAAGTCCAATGTGACTTTGCCGCCTTTTTTGACAATAAAAGATGTTTCACTATACTCCGCTTCAGCAAAACAAGAAGCGCTTCGCGGTGAAATGGTTACTTTAATGGTCATAGCCTTGCCATCCATAATTTTACAGTCGCGTTAATACCTCTGTTCTTTTTCCGTCTGACGAAGTTTGAACTCTTTCGTAATTTAATTTTACCCCGTCGTCAAGATTAATGTTGATGCGGGAGAGTGCTAGATGGGCAATCTTGACATCATAGTCCTTGGACTCTTTGAGCTGCTTGGTCAGCTTGTCCTTGCGCTTCTGCGCGGCGGAGACCTCGCGGGCGTTACTGCTGTTGTCGATGGTGTCCTGCATCCGGGCGATCTCGCTCTCATAGACGCGCTGGACGCGGTGCAGGTACTCCACGCGGACGTTGCCGGTGGTGTCGGCGTTCCAGCGGTGCATGTAGACCAACGCCTTGAAGCCGTTCTGCTTGCCGCTGTCGAACATCCAGTAGATCGGGCGTTTCTGATAGGTCTTGATGTGATCCTTGATGAAGTCGTTCAGGAAATAATTGCGGATGACTTCACGGCTGGTGCTGCCCTTGCCCGCAAGGGCGTTTGCGACGAAGTCCAGATTTTCTTCCAGTGTATCGCTGCCATAGACAGTGCGGACAAATTCCACAAAACGCCCCACAATATCGTCTTTGAAGTATTCCTCATCGGTGACGGGGATGCAGTTGTCCTCGTCGGGCAGGAAGGTCTTGTACCGGCTTTCGTCCCATTCGCCGCCTGCATAGGCAAGCCCCTCCACATCCAGAGAGTAGCGTCCGAACATGCAACCCACGGCACAGGAAATGAGGGAAACGATCTCGTCGCGCATGGTGCGGACGTAATTGCTGCCCTTCATGGATTCCGGCACATCATCTTTGCTGTCAAACACGCGATGCACGGTCACATCCTTGTCCGCCACATCCGGCGTCAATTCGTCCTGCAAGCCGTAAATGTCAATGAAAATGCGGTTGAGTTCTTCTTCGTTCTTTTTGAGCTGCTGGAAGCGGGCTTCACACTCGGCTTGCCAAGCAGCATATTTCTCGGAAATCAGTCTTCCCATATCAATGATTCCTCCAACAGTTCGGTAAATGCCTTGTTGATCAGGTCGCAAGTTGTCTCTAAGCTTGTGGTAGACCCGTTCCCAAGTGGTACGGCATATTTAGTATCTATTCAGTCTATAACGAGATAGTCGGTTTGACTCAATTTACAACGATGGAGCAGCAAACCAGTCTTTTTCGAAATGCTCTGGATTTTTTCGATATGCTTGTCGGAACAATTCACTCCGCAATAAACGTCTGTCGGAGTCAGTCCCATACTTGCAGCACTCATGTTTCTTCCGAGTTCATCCGGCAAAGAGTCGCAAAGAAGCCTAAATTCGTCCTCATATCCCCAAGAATTGTGCTTGATTGTGTACATCTCTTGGATAAGTGCCAAGCACTTCTGAAATTCGATTCTTGCCCATTCGCGCTTATCTGGCAAAACTGTCGTGTCATTCTGCATACATCTGCATCCGACGAATTTCTTAATGGTATTCGCTATTGGATACCTTTTGCTCAAATACATTGCTCTGTGAACATTTTCTTTTTTATCCACCTTATATTGGACGCAATATCCTGCGTGATTGTTTGCGTAATGTGCCCACATAGGGAGATTATTCATATTAGATGAAAATGACGCAAGGAAAAATAAATCCATAAGGTCTTGCTTTATTCCTGCTATGGTATCAGGACTCCACCCACTATCGCGCAGCTTCATCTCGTCAATATAAATTCCAGCAAACTCAAAGGGGTCATTCATTGCTTTCCTTGATGAAAACCAAATTTCGCCTCTTTCGAGCGAAGAAAATCTTTTCAGGTTGCGCTCCTCCTCACGCTCGTCAGCCGAGGTGCTGTCATCATATAACGAGACAAATTTGTATAAGACATCCGGGATAAAACTTGCTCGATATGCAGAAGCCTCTTTGAATTTTCCACTTTCCAATAAATCTTCATATTTGTCTATCGAAAACTCTATGTTCATACTCTTATGCTCTCTCTTTTGCAGGTGGTGTCTTTGTAATCTGTCATTCTTCCGCTTTTTTTAATGTATAGCGGACATACTTTCCGTCCTCTGTTTTCCATGTGATCATTCCGTTCGCGCTTCTGCCTGTGACAAAACAAGCGGCGGTGGACAAACTCTGGAATGTAATATCTTCGAGCATGACGCCTTCTGCCGAAACAATCAGCGGATTGCTGCGCTTATGGGCTGCCTCTGAATCTGGTTTTAATCCATTGTTCGAGAGCATATTGACTTTGCTTCCTTTTAGTACGGTAACCAGTCCATTATTGTAAATCGCATTGGCTTCATATAACCCATCTCTGGATTTTGTTCGCAAGAGTAAGTTTTCCATATTATTTGCCCCCTATATTCTTATCTTAACTTCGATCATCATTCCATCTTGCATGGTCAGAGCCGCCCTCAACTTACCTTATATCAGTGGGTTCTTCTTGAAATCCCACGATGTTTCGTAGGAATCCCAATCGGTTTTGCTGATGGAAATGTTCTCTTGCGTAACCTCACATATTTTGTCCGTGTCACCATCTTGAATTACTGGGATGTTTGCAATATCCCCGCACTGATAGTTAATTGTCGGTGCAATTACTTCGAGAACTTTCATAACTACTTTTGTATTGCAGAGAGCTAATAGGTAATTAAGCTGTTTTTCGCTGGCAAAGCAACTCATACCGGCAACATCAAAAATTTGACCGGCAGGCTTATATCTAAATGCAGCTACGCTGGATGAAATGAGTGACCAACTGAAGCATTCTTTAAAGTAGTACGATGGATTTCGTAGTACCGAACCCTTAAACTGTTTCAGTTCTGCCCCGTCATGCTCCCAATTCACAACAAACTCGTTATTACCGTACCACTTTCTAAAATCGCCCCCTTTGTTATATGGGAACCATTTTTCTCTTGCAATCGCAGCCTCTTCATGACTGTGCGTGTGAAATGAAACTTTATTTATGCTGACCTCGTTCCAAAGCCGCAAGAATCGATTATTGTCGGCAGTCGCAACGCCTTGTTTCGCATCTGCAATTTTTCCGAGCAATACTCCAGTTTCAAACGCCCTTAAAAAAGCGCTGCTCACCCAATACGCCACCGGAGAGCCGGGGATTCTTGCAAAATCTTCTTGTCTTGTTAAAAATTTATGTTTTCCTGAAATTAACCATTTTTCTTTTTCTTGATTGTCTTCATAAAGACCTTGCTGTTCAAACAACCGGTCATATCTACCAGTGTAATCTACAACATGCGCGTTCTGAAAAACAAAACTTACTGATTGCACAACTTTACTATTTAGATCAACAAATGTACCAACACCCAAGTGTGCCAAAGACACAATATCTACAGAGCGGAGAAGACATTCTCGCATTCTTTCAAAGCTGGACAGGAACATCCAAACGTGCTGCGTGATCATCGCCTGATAGCCGTTTTCCTTCACCATCTGCCCGCAGCGCTCGATGAACACGGCAAACATATCCGCCTTGCTGTCCGGGAAGTTCTTCTTTACATAGTCGGACAGCTTTGCATCCATGCCAGACGCACCCATATACGGCGGATTTGTCACCACCACATCATACTTCTGCGCCAGCACAGCACCCTGTTCGATCAGCGTCCAGAGCGCATTTTTTGTATCCTCAAGATTCAGTTCATCCAAGCTGATCTGGTCAGAATAATCGACCGTCACGGCAAAGCGATACAGCAGCTCCCAATCGAGCATATCAATACTTAAAATAGAACCGTATTCTTTTGCGTCGCGGAACGTGTCAAGCAGATATTCCACCTGCGTGAACGCTTTGTTGCGCTCAACATCACCCATCGACCAGCCAAAGAATTGCAGCTGATTGCGGTTGATGCCGTTGCTGTCCTGAATGGCATAGAGATGCGGCCTGAGCTCGCCGTTCAGAATCCGGCGGTTATACTGCCGCGCCTTCATCATGACCGCAAAATAGGCAAGCTGATACGCGCGCTTGTCAATATCCAGACCATAGAGATTCTTCTCCACGATCAGCCGGGCGGCGTCGCGCTGCGTATAGCCCTGCGCCTCGTAGATCTGCATCAGCACATCAAAGGCATAGACGAGAATATGACCGGAACCCATGCAGGGTAATGTCATCAACTTAAGGCGGTTCAACATCTCTTAACGTTGCTTGGGAATTTCAA
>ENA-OPEC01000279-OPEC01000279.1-human-gut-metagenome-genome-assembly--contig:-NODE-279-length-45432-cov-5.832889_pt1 | contig 45432 bp, 38 predicted proteins | sample MGYA00241622_ERZ501507 | MGnify/ENA primary metagenome ERZ501507 (study PRJEB25962, sample SAMEA2042582) | human gut metagenome | biome: human gut; feature: human-associated habitat; material: faeces... | reverse complement strand
TTTCTGCGCCGCCGTTGATCGTATAAGTCAGAGTGCCTTCGCCGAGTTCGTAGTTTTCCATTGCATCCAGCGTGATTGCAAAGGTGTAGATCGTATCAGGCTTAAACTTACCGCTATTGGTGGGCTTATCCGTGACTCCCGGACCTTCGTAGCAATTGACACCATTGCTGATCAGGCCAGCTGTGTCCTTCGGCTCAATCTTCAAATCCCAGTGGATATCATTTCCCTTGGCAAAGCCGGTGATCGCCACCTTGGGGTCGGTGATCTTCTTCGGGATGATGGTGAAGGTTGCTTCGGGGGCAGATGCGCCCTCTGCGAGTGTGCAGTTGGTGCCATCCGGGGTAGCTACAACGGTGTATGTACCGACGGGTGCGGCCCCCTCAGCGGCAACAGTCAGCTTGTCCTTCTCGATGCTGAGGCCGGTGCCCTCATAATCCTTAATCGTAAAGGTAACAAAGTCGGTGACATTCTTGCCAGAAGTGGATTCCGCACTCAGGGTGATCACGTCGCCGCTTGCATATCCGACCTCGTCCTTGTCGACAGCGACAGAAGCGAGGGTGGGAACTGCGCCCTTAATCGCAAGGTCGTATTTCGCCTCTGAATAATCGCAGTCAATATAAGCTGTTTCAGTTCCGTCCGGGTCGACTAATGCTTCAATAATGGTTTCCGCCTCTGTATTGATTGCGAATCTATAGCTGCTTGTTTCAGCTGTGGACTTGACTTGAAACAAAAAGCTTGCGATGTTCGCCGTTTCATTTGCATCGACGTATATCCAGCCAGAGGTCATCAAGCCAATCTGAACAGTCCCCTCAGACGTTATGGCAGACTCAACGTTTCCAGCAAATCCAGCCGGAGCAATACCGTAGCCAACTCTTCCCGAGCTTGAATTGAACCGATACGGTACAACAGCGTCGGGATCATAATTTACACTCAACTGAACGCCTTGAATGTACTGTTCAGTTGCGCCATTCTTCAGATTCACTTTCACAAGGAAATAGCTATCTGCTGTATACTCATGTCCCTCGTCAGTGACTTCTGTCATGGTCTTGTTTTCTATCGTTACCGGAACAACGCTGAGCGAAAGCGACGTTCCTTTCTCTGCCGCAGAGACCGGAACTGCGGTAACTGTGACCAGCATCAAAATCGCTAATACAAGCGAAACTACTCTTTTCATTTCTGTTGTCTCCCTTTAGTCAATCAAAAAGATGTAATAGAACCAACCACGAATTTTAGAATCAGCAACGCATCACTTACGTTAACGTTACCATCCAAATTAACATCCGCAGCTACTTTCTGAGCGTCTGTCGGCGATTCAATCGACCCTACTGCGATTTTCAGTGCGAGAAGAGCGTCACTGACATTGATGGTACCTTCGCCAGTCACATCGCCCAGCACACGCTCCGGCTTTGTGCCGTACTTAAACGTCGCAACTACCTTGAGTGCTTCGTCGGTCGTGCTGACGAAGATGTAATAGGTGCCTTCCTTCAGCGCCTTGGGCTTCAGGGTGAATTTTGCCGCGCCGTCTGTCACGGTCACCTGGTCAATGTACTGAATGTTTCCGCTCGTCGGAACGCCGCTGTTATCGTCAAGAAGCAGCACGAGCGAATATGCGCCGGTCAGCTTTGTGCAGTCCAGCTCGAACGTGTCGGCGTCCTTGTAGAAGCCGCCGTCCGATTCGACACCCACGACCTTCAGGCCGCCCGTCAGGTTGTACGCGCCGAGTTCCGTCTCGTCTGCCGCGAACGCGGCGGCGGTGAGCATTGTGAGTGTCAGCACTGCGAGCAGCAGCGCAAGCATTCTTCTTTTCATGCCGCTTCCTCCATTGTCATAAATTGATCCGCATACCGCAGCAGGATCGCCGCGATCTGTGCGCGGGACGCGTTGGCCTCCGGCGCGATGCGGCTGCCGCCGACGCCGGAAACAAGCTCGTGGTAGACCGCCCACCAGGTCGCGTCCTTCGCCCAGGAGGCGATGGTCGTGCTGTCGGCGAAGGTCTGCTCATAGATGCCGGTCAGCGTCAGCTCTGTGCCGCTCTGCCCGCCGTTCAGGCGGAAGAGGATGGCCATGGCCTGCTGGCGCGTGATGGGGGCGTCGGGGCCGAAGCGCGTGTCGGACAGGCCGTTCACATAGCCTTTTTCTACGGCCCAGCTCAGTGCGTCCTGATACCAGTCCGCGCTGGCGTCTGCAAACGAGGCCGCCTTGGCCGCAGCGGGCTTGCCGCACATGCGCCAGAGCATGAGGACGAACTGTGCGCGAGTCACGGGGGTGTCGGGCCGGAAGGTGCCGTCGGAATAGCCGGTGACAAGGCCCAGTTCCGCCGCGCGTTCGACCGAGGCGAAGGCCCAGTGCGCGCTGGTCACGTCGCGGAAGGAGCCGGACTTGACTTCCTCCTGCGCGCCATCCGCAGGCTTTTCCTCATCCTCGGGCTTGTCTTCATCCTCAGATTTCTTATCATCCTCGGACTTCTTATTGTCCGTGCCCGGCTTTTCGGCGTCAGAGCCGGAACCGCTGCCGCTGTCGGAGCCGCTGCCCTGCGCGATCAGCGCCGGGAGCGAATAGGAAAGCGAGAGCGCCTTGCCGTCAATGTCAGAAAGGAGCGCATCGGCAAGGGTCAGCTTCGCGTCGCCCGCCGCCTTGACGCGGAAGGTAAACACGGCGAGGCTGCCATCGGTCTTGACGGCGGTGGTGGTCGCCGCTGCGAGGATCGCGCCGACGCCGTCACGCGTTGCGTGCGGGTTGCTCGCGGCGAGCATACCGGCAACGAGCGCGCCGTTTTCAATGCCCGTGCATTCGACAACGGAATCGTCGTAGCCCAGACTGATCTGCACGGCGGCAAGGCCTGTGTTGCCGGTCAGCTCCGCCGTGACGGTAAAGGTCTGGCCGACGTCCGGCAGCTTGTCCGGGGCTGTGAGCTTGAGCGTCGTGCCTGCGGCGCAGGCAAGCGGCGTCAGCAGCTGCACCGCCAGCAGCAGTGCGATGCCTATGGCCAATATTCGGTTGCGTTTCATTCTTCGCATTCCTCCTCATCTCGGTCGGACGTACAATCGGGGTGAAATTGTAACAGGGTGCTGCAAGAGTCTACACTACCCCTAGTATTTGTAGAATAATTATATACGAACTGTGCCGCAATTGCAAGATGCTGGCTGCTTTATTTGTGGGGAATTTGGAGAAAAAGTTTTTTCGGAGAAAAAACTTTTTCCGGATGGGCGGCGATGCTGTGAAGCTTCAACAATTCGCGGCTGCTCCCCGCCCTCATCCGGCCCTTCGGGCCGCCTTCCCCGGCGTGGAAGGCTTTGAGTGCGTGCGGATTTGCCGGACTGTCGGCGGTTTAACCGGGAATTGATTTGGATTTAAGATTCTGCGGGAAATATCACGAAGATTTAACGTAATTCTGGACGCGCATTTGACATTCTCTTTCTATATTTATATCAGATAAAACGAATTTGGAAAGAGGTCTGTGCGGATATGTCGATTTTTAACTTTTTAACATTGCTCGGCTCGCTGAGTTTGTTCCTGTTCGGCATGAGTGTGATGGGCACGGCGCTGGAAAAGCGCGCGGGCGGGTCCTTGAAGGCCATTCTGGCGAAGCTGACGAACGGGAAATTTTCCGGGCTTCTGACGGGGCTTGCCGTTACGGCGGTCATTCAGTCATCCTCGGCTACGACGGTCATGGTCGTGGGCTTTGTCAATTCGGGGCTTTTGAGCCTCAAGCAGTCCATTCCTGTTATCATGGGCGCGAACATCGGCACGACCGTGACGGCGTGGCTGCTGTCGCTGTCCGGCATCAGCGGGGACAGCCTGTTCGTGCAGCTGTTGAAGCCGTCGTCGTTCACGCCGGTGCTGGCCGTGATCGGCATTATTCTGTATCTGACCGCAAAGGGCAAGAAAAAGGACACGGGCCTGATTCTTCTTGGCTTCGCGACGCTGATGTTCGGCATGGAATCGCTGTCCGGCTCTGTCTCCGGGCTGCGGGACGACCCGAACTTCACGAAATTCTTCCTGTTGTTCTCGAATCCCATTCTGGGCGTTCTGGCTGGCGCGATTCTGACGGGCATTGTGCAGTCCTCGTCCGCGTCGGTCGGTATTCTGCAGGCGCTGTCCTCGACCGGGGCTGTCAGCTACGGCGCGGCGATCCCCATTATCATGGGACAGAACATCGGCACGTGCGTGACGGCCATGCTGTCCTCCGTCGGCACGAACAAGAACGCGCGGCGCGCAGCCGTCGTGCATCTGAGCTTCAATATCATCGGCACAGTCGTCTGGCTGGCGCTGTTTGAGGCTGCAAACGCGATTTTCCGCTTTGCGTTCGTCTCGACCGCTATCGATACGTTCCATATCGCACTCATTCACTCGATCTTCAATCTGGCCTGCACGCTGATGCTGCTGCCGTGCTGCGGACTGCTGGAAAAGCTGTCGTACCGGATCATCCCGGATGGCCGCAGCACCGACACCGCAACTGTTCTGGACGAGCGCCTGTTTGCAACGCCCGCCATTGCGCTCGTCAAGAGCGAGGAGCTGGCCAAGCGCATGGCTGCGGACTCCGAGCTTGCGCTGCATGAGAGCTTACAGGCCGTGCTCGGCTTTACGCCGGAGCTGGCCGCCTCTGTCCGGCAGCGGGAGGACGATACCGACCGCTATGAGGACACGCTGGGAACCTTCCTCGTACATCTGGCCACGCAGCCGATGAGCGAGCAGGACAGCGTGGAATCGTCCAAGCTGCTGCATCTGATCGGCGATTTTGAGCGCATTGCAGACCACGCCGTCAATATTATCGAATCGGCGGAAGAGCTGAAGGAAAAGGGCGTTTCGTTCACGGACTCTGCAAAAAAAGAACTTCAGACGATGCTGAACGCCGTGAGCGAGATCGTTGATCTCACAAGCCGGGCGTTCTTGCAGGACGATCTGACGCTTGCGCGGCAGGTCGAGCCGCTGGAGCAGGTCATCGACAAGCTGAAGGACAAGCTGCGTACGAATCACATCGCCCGTCTCCAGCGCGGCGAATGCTCGCTGGCCGCAGGCTTCGTGCTGTCCGATCTGCTGACAAATCTGGAACGCGTGGCCGACCACTGCTCGAACATCGCGGGCTGTCTGCTCGACATGAAGAACGAGCGTATCGATCTGCACAAGTACCTCGGCGACGTCAAATCCGGCAGCAACGAATTTTTGATGCAGTACCATACGTTTGAGGAAAAATACAAGCTGGCGTAACCGCGCCGGACGCACAGACAATATCAGCACGCACCAGCGCCCCCTGTCATGTCACAGCATGACAGGGGGCGCTGCGGGTATTCACAGCAGAATGCAGATCATCCCGCCGGTGTTTTCGTTGATCATGCGGCCAAGGGTCTTTGTGAGCTTCTGCCGCGCGTCGTCCGGCATACGCATGATCTTGGCCGTGACGCCCTCGGAGACAAGCTCATAGAGCGATTTGCCGAAAATATTGCTCTGCCAGAGCTTATCGGTGTCCTCTTCATATTCGCCGAGCAGATAGTCGATGAGCTGCTGTGATTCCTGTTCGCCGCCGACCATGGGGCTGATCTCCGTCTCGATCTGCGCGCGCATCATGTGGATGGACGGCGCGCTGGCGCGCAACTTGACGGCGTAATTGCCGTTTTTCTTCACGATTTCCGGCTTTTCGAGCTTCAATTCCTCTGCGCCCGGCATGACGATGCCATAACCGGTCGCCTTGACCTGTTCGAGCGCGGTCTGTACCTTTTCGTAGAGCTTTTTCGTCTGCGAAAGCTCCCGCAGCATCTGCATAAGCGCCTCGTCGTCCGCGATCTCCACGCCCGCCTGTTTGGACAGCTCCTCATAGAACAGCGTTTCCGGCAGATGCAGCTCGCAGGTGACCGTGCCGGTTCCGAGATCGACCTCCCGCACGCGGAACGCGTCGACCGGATCAAGCTCCCGCAGCGACCCCATGACGCTTTCCGCCTCGCTGAGGCTTGTGAGCCGCGCCGCGCGGTCAAGCATTGCGTCATACAGGGCGGCCTTGACCGGGTGATCGTCCGGCAGCGCCCGCACCCAGCTCGGCAGGAAGAACCGCAGCTCCTCGACCGGGAACGCGTACATGACCGCTTCGAGCAGCCGCGCAATATCCTGCGTCTGCATCACCGCGCAGTCCATCGTCAGCGCCTGCACGCCGTAATCGGCCCGGATGCGGGCGCAAATCGCGTCCGCCTGTCCCTTTTTCGCGTCCTGCGTATTGACGACGACCACGAACGGCTTGCCCGTCTTCTGCATATCCGCAATGGCGCGGGCTTCCGCCTCGCGGTAATCCTCGCGCGGGATATCCGTGACCGTTCCGTCCGTCGTGACGACAACGCCGATGGAGCTGTGGTCCTCCATGACCTTTTTGGTGCCAAGCTCCGCCGCCTGTGCCATGGGAAGCTCCTCGGAGGCCCAGGGCGTCGTGACCATGCGGGGCTTGCCGTCCTCCGTGTCGCCGACCGCGCCGGGGATCATGTAGCCCACAGAGTCGATCAGCCGCACCTGCAATGTCGTTTTTCCGTCCGGGCTGATGCGGGCAGCCTCGTTCGGGACGAATTTCGGCTCCGCCGTCATGATCGTCCGGCCCGAGCCGGACTGCGGCAGCTCGTCGGTGGCGCGTTCGCGCTCATAGACGTTTTCGATGTTCGGCAGCACGAGCTGCTCCATGAAGCGCTTGATAAAGGTGGATTTTCCCGTCCGCACAGGGCCGACGACGCCGATATAGACCGTGCCGTCCGTGCGGTCTGCGATCTGCGCGTAGATCGAACGTTGTTCCATATTCCCGCCTCCCGTCTCACATGGGGATCAGCAGCAGCCGTCCGGCGTCCGCCTCCGGCTGCGTCAGATGATTGGCCTGCTGGATCGACTGCGCCGTCGTCCGGTACTGCCGCGCAAGGTCCCAGAGCGCGGCGTTTTCGCTCATGCGCCGGATGACGACTGACGGCCGCTGCGTGTTCTGCTGCTTCGTCAGGTCGAGCGTCCCGCCGGACAGATTCTGCAGCGTCTGCCGGGAAAACGTCTGTACCTGAAAGACCGCGTCATAGCGCAGCTCGACCGCGCCGCTGCCCGCCGAGGCGTAGCCCTCCGGCTGGATCGTACACACGGCCTCGCAGAGGCCGTTTTCGCTCAGCGCCGTATGGCAGCTGACCTCCGTGCGGAACGTCTCGGCCTGCACCGCGCCGTCCGGGTCGGTATAGACGAGGTCCGCGCGCAGCGGCACATGGACGGTAACGCCGTCGTCTGTCCGCTCAAGCGCCTGTGCGTCCGGGTAGACTCGGCAGTCGAGCACGGCGGCGGCCTGCACCGGGAACGAGGCGCGGACAGGCTCGCGCAGCGTCTGCGCGTCGAGGCGCATGGTGTGCTCCTGCGTTTCCCACTGCGGCTGGAACTCGCCCTTGGTCGAATATGCGTCCTCACAGAGCGTCAGCGCCTGCGGCTGCACGACCATGCACTGCGCCAGCAGCCCCGCGCCGAACAGCAGCTTCTGCGACTGCTCCGACGCGACCGGCTCCAGCTGCACGCCGGTCACGAGCAGCACCGATTCGAGCGTTTCGTCCTGATCGTAGTCGCCCTCCATCTGGCAGTACTGCGAAAACGGCACGGAAAAACTCAGCGTCCGCAGGGCGTTTTCATTGTCCAGATAAGTAATTTGCAGATTTGCGGTTCCCTTCAGGACGGCCTTGCTCCCGACCAGCCCCTGCTCCTGCACGACCGGCGTGAGCGAACAGCTGACCAGCCGTGCGATCTGCGGCCTGCCGTCCGGCAGGTTCAGCTCCTCGCTGACCTGAAACGCGCGCTCGGAAAGCTCCACAGGTGCATTCGTCTCATAGGTCTGCGTTTTCAGCTGCAGGCAGGCGGGCGGATCCTTGAGGACGCTCATGCTCTGCGTCTGCGGCTCATAGCCGTCCGCCTGAACCAGAACGCTCACGCGCAGGAGCACCTTGCGCGAGTTGATCAGGCGGCTGTCCGCGCTGCGGACGCAGCAGCGCACGAGCGTCTGCGTGTCCTCGCGCAGCTCGGCGCACTCCAGCTTGACCGTAAACGGCAGCTCGGAGGTCAGCAGCTGCAAGCCGCCCGCTTCGTCTGCGTACAGGCAGCCCGTGCGCAGCGTCCCCGTCACGAGAAGACTGCCCTCCCGGTTCGTTTTGCTCTGTACCTCCGGCTCGGCGCAGCAGATGAGCGTGCGGGAAGCGTCCGGCATACTGTCGGGTATGATGAGCTCCTGTGTCTGCTCCTGCGCAAGCGAGAGATGCGCCGTGCGATGCAGGCAGGACCGTTGTTTCTGTTCAAATGCAAGCTCCATAGTCTCAACTCCTTGTATATGTTCTGGGATATATATACGCGGAGCCGGACAAGGATATGTTTCGGAAATTATTTCAGCAGCAAAAGTCCCAGCACGATCAGGATCGCCGCGATCAGCACCCGCAAAAACCACCCGCACAGCGCAAACGACAGCAAAAGTCCAACGCCCGCCCCGATCAGAAGCAGCCCGAGCCGCTCGGTCTTTACACACATAAAAAATCCCCCCTGTCAGCATACGCGGGCAGGAGGAATCTGTGCGGGTCTGAACGCGTTTTTACAGCTTCCAGCCCACGGCCTGTTCGTGGCCGGTGATGAAGCGGCGGTAGATGCCGCCCTGCGCCATCAGCGCCTCGTGTGTGCCGCGCTGGACGATCTGTCCCTTGTCCACCACGAGGATCTGACCGGCATGGCGGACGGTTTTCAGCCGGTGGGCGATCATATTGTGACAGAATACTACCGGCCGCTGCTGGAGCAGAACAACTTCCTTCCTGCCCCCTGCCCGGAGAAATTCAGTCCGGCAGGACAGTGCTGGCAGGTTGCGCCCGCTGTCGGCTGCGGGTACAATGCAGACGCGGCTTCTGCATCTTGCCGCTCTGATCCTGCTCACGGTCGGATATACCCTGATCCTGACACGGACGCTTCCGCGGAATACGGAGCAGGTGTAACACACGCAAGCTGGACAGCGCGCGCATACAGGAACAGTACGAGTGCCTCCTGCCGGACTTCTCTTCCGACACCGGCTGGCGCGTGAGCCTGGCCCCGGACGGAACTCTGGCGCTCACGGCGCTCGACCCGGAGCATGGCGCATCCATCTATTACGCGCATGACGTGATGCCCGAGCCGATGATCTTCCGCAGCGTGGACCTGCCCATCGGAACGAATTGAAGCGATGCGGTCTTCGGCGCAGACTGATGCGGGCAGGGAGCAGCTGTGTTTCGCTTGGCATCTTCAAGCATTCGATACTGCTGGTGCATATGTTTTCGCCGTGAATTTCTGTAAAACCAGTACACCCCGCCGGGCGGACAGAGCCGTCCGCCCCTACGCAGACCTTGAAAATCCCGCACAAAAAATGAAGGAACAACTGTTTTTGACAGAGTGAACGCCGCTGGCCTCTCGGCCAGCGGCGTGTTTTGGTTCTTGCTCAGCTGCGCTGCTTTGCCTGACGCAGGGCGAGAATGCGGTTCATTTCGTTGGATACGATCATGTAGCCCTCGTCGACGCCCATGCCGGGCTTGGCAAGGATCTGCACCGGCTGGGTCGCCATGGCGCAGTGGACGCAGACCTGGGCCGAGCGGTCCGTTTCGTTGCAGGTGCCACCCTGATAGGCGCCGATGCCGTGCGCCTTGCAGTAGAGCACTGCCTCAATGGTATTGTTGATGCCGCCGAGGTCGGGCGTCTTGATCTGCACCATGTGGCCGGCTCTGCGGTCGGCAAATTCCCGGATATCCTCGAGCGTGTTGCACCATTCATCAGCGACCAGCTCGACCTGAATGCCGCGGCGGTCAAGCTCCGCCGTCAGGCCCGCAAGCGCAACGATCTGCGTTTCGCGGTCGCAGTCGCAGTCCATCGGCCCTTCGATGCGCAGATGGAAGGGCTTTGCCGCCTGCTCCAGCTCCGCAAGATAATCGGCCATGGCGGCATAGTTGTTGTTTCCGAACGCCGCGCCGATGGTGCCGTAGACGTCGATGTGCAGGACGGGCTGATAGCTCTCGTCCGCGCGCATGGTCAGGATGCGGTCACGGAGCCATTTGACGTACTCCAGCAGCTTTTCGCCGTGCTCACCGAGCTTGGTCTGCACGTTGTTGATGAGCGCGTGCGGCAGCACCTGCGCGCGCTTGATGATCATCTTGTCGGCGTTGTCATAGCGGTCGTCGCCGGACTGCGTAAAGATGGGGATCGGCGTCTGGCTGACCGTGCAGCCGTATTCGTCCGCGACGACCTCGCACATCAGGCGTCCCGTCGCCTTGGCGACTGCGTCCAGAATGGCCTGCGAGACACCGTAGCGGATGGCCGTATGCAGGCGCTTGCCGTTTACCTCGATGGCCTCCATCTGCGCGCACAGGCCGCGGAAATCATCTGCCTCCCGGCCCAGCAGCATCGGGCGGACATACTGCTCGATGATGGGGATAAAGTCCTTTGCCAGAAACAGCGGGTCGCGTCCGCCCGCGCCGGAATACTGCACCGCCGCGCAGTCGCCGAAGGCGATCTGGCCGTCTTCCAGAACGATCATGACCGAGACGGCCTCGCCCTTCATGCGCACGGCGGAAAAGCCCTCCGTGACGGGCTGGCCGATGTAAAACATACCGTCGTGACCCGCGCCGCGCTTGATGGCACGCTGATCGTCAAAATAAAATCCTGTGCTGCCCGCAGCGCACACAACATCCTTGATCTTCATTTTCTGTTCCTCCTTCATTTATCTGGGCCGCCCGACCAGACGGCCCTTGCTGATGGCGTAAACGTCGTCGGTCACCATCTGGAATGTCGCTTTCCGATGCTCAAACGCAGCGCGTTCCGCGATTTTTCCCATATGATAATCCCGAAGCTCCTTTGTAAACGGGAGATTACCCATGTTCATGATGCGCACCGCGCCGTCGTTGTCGCGGCACGGCAGCATCTGACCGGCATTGAAGCGGCAGGGCGCGAACGGAACGTCCAGAACGCCCGCCTTTACGCCGCGGCACGCGCCGAGCGCGATATCGCCCATGCCAAGCTCGAAGCACTTGTCGACGATGCAGCGCGTTTCCTGCCGGATGATCTCCATTTCCTCGTCCAGATGCGTGTTGGCAAACGTCTGCTCGGTCATCATGCTGACGACCTGCCGCGTGCAGCGCAGCCCCTGCGCGTTCGCCTCCATCGTCGGGATGCCGATGGCCTCGTGCGGGCTTTTGACGATGACCTTCGTGGCCTTGGAAAGCGCCGCGATCAGCGCGCCGGTCGAGATGACACCGAACGCCTTTGCCTCGTCCGCCGGGAAGCCGCCCATCCACTGGTGCAGCACCGTCGTGACAACTACGTCGTGATAGCCGTACTTTGCAAGATATTCCTCCGTCAGCTCCTCAAGTGTGCGGACTGCGGCGATGTCCTGGATCAGGTTGCCGCACTGGCCGTAGCCGACCGTGATGTTTTTCACGCCCTGCTCCGCCGCAAGCAGCGCCTCGATGATGGCGACCGCGTGGGAAATGCAGGGCGGCACGAGCGTGCCGGTCAGCGGCCCATACGGCTCACGGTTGATGGAAACGCCCATTTCCTCATACAGGCCGGTCAACCGGTCGACGTACTGCCAGTTGGCGATGGTCGTCTCCATCGGGACGTTTTTGCAGTAGGGCAGATTGTAGGAGATGCCGCCGCCCTCGTAGCTGGTGAAGCCGCCCGCGTAGGCGATCTCGGTCAGAAGCCGGGCGTCGGGGGTGCCGTGGCGCACCTGCACCGGCACATTGACGCTCTCCACGACTCTCCGGCAGCCGGAAACACCGTGGTTGACGGCCGGGAAGCCGTTGAGCATGGCGCGGCCCTCCTCCTTGGAGGCCTTGATGCCCTCCTCGGCCTCGTGATAGCGGTTCTGGCGGGTGTAGCTGTCGATGGTGGTCGGCAGCAGATCTGCCTCGCCCTCTTTTTCCAGATACTGCATGAGCTTGATGTGCTCCTCAAGCACCGGCACACCGGCACGCGGCTGGATGAGCGTCCTGTGCTCTTTTTTCGCTTCGATCAGTCTGGCGGAAAAATTGCGGCTCGGCTTCTGCTGCTTCTGATACGCCGCGGCCTCCGTCAGATCGACGTCCCGGCCCGTCGGCCACTGCTGCAGAACCTCCTGCCGCATTGCCATGAATTCCCCTTCCGGGATCTTTCTGTTCTGAATTTCCATCAGTTGATCTCCTCTTTCATGATTTGGAGCGCGATCTCCGGCTCGCTCTGCGCAAGCAGGCCCATCGCCGCCAGAATATAACGTTTGTCCAGAATGATATCCGCCTTTTTCGGACGGAGCGACGCAGGCGCAGCCGGGTCGCAGCAGGCAAAGCGCGCGATCTGCCGCGCCCGCTGCGAATGGATGAGGCTCCCGCCCGTCACGACGACCCTGCGCACCTCGCTCAGATCCTTTCCGCTCTGCACGAAGGTCTGTCCGAGCATCGTATACGTTTCCTCAAGCGTACCGGCGTGGCGCATCACGGCGGTCTGCACGGCCATGGAGGCGACCGCGTAATCAAGCATCTCCAGCTCCGTATCGTGCTCCGGCAGCGTCTGCGTATTGTGCGCAAGCAGCTGCACGAGCGCCTCCACCCGCTCCGGCGAAAGCCCGGAAAGCTCCGCCAGCCGCTGCGCGCCCACCGCAGCCAGCACGCCCTCGATGGAATAGCGCATACCGATATCGCCCTCGACCGTCCGCTTGACATACGGCTCCGGCAGACCCTTGTAGACCCGGTTCATCTGCCGGGGCATCCCCTCGGCAATGGAATAGACGTCCGTCGTCGCGCCGCCGACATCCACACCGATCAGCTCCCCGATGCCGGGCGTTTTGTCCGTTCCCTTCGCCAGCAGCGTCATGGCCTGCATGACCGCCGCAGGCGTCGGCATCATCGGGCCGCTCATGCGCTCTGCCGCGGCGTTCAGGCCCTTTGCCTGCACGATGCGGCGCAGGAAAATGCTGCGGATGGTCTTCTGCGTGTCCTCCGTTTTGAGCACGCCGAATTTCGGCATGACGTTTTCGCAGACGGATACCTCGAAGCCCTCCAGCGCCTTCCGGCACTGCTGCATGGCCGTGCGGTTGCCCGCGAGAACGATTGGGAACTGCGGGCAGATCGCGGCGAGCATCTGCGCGTTATGAATGACGCAGGCGCTGTTGCCGCCGTCCGTGCCGCCGACCAGAAGAAAAATGTCCGGGTTCACGCGCTGAATGGTTTCCAGATCGTCCTGCGTCAGCTCGAATGAAAACTGCCCGACGATCTTCGCGCCCGCGCCGAGGCTTGCCAGCCGCGCGGCCTCCATCGTCAGCTCCGGCACAAGTCCGCTGACCATCATCCGCAGGCCGCCCGCCGCCGAGGAGCAGGCAAACGACTGCGCAAATGTCAATGGCCCCGTCTGCGCAAGCAGCGCGTCCAGCGCCTTCTGAAAACCGATGCGCACATCCGAAGCGACCGTTGTATATGCCTGCGCCGTGCCGAGAAGCTTGGCTGCGTCCAGATCAACGGCAGTCAGCTTCGTGTAGGTGCTGCCGAAATCCGTCAACAATACTGGCTTCATTGCGGTCCCTCTTCGGGATACAGGATCTCCCGCAGCGCAGCGATGGTCGTTTCCGGCGGCGTACCGGGCGGGAAGGCCCGGTCAAAGCCCATGGCCTTGAAGCGCTTTTCCACGTCCGCGAAATCCTGCTTGCCGACGACGATATTGCCGCCGACGAGCAGCGGAATTCCGGCAAGACCGGCCTCGTCGCACTTTTCCCGCATGCCGCGGCAGTCCAGCTCCCCTTGACCGTAAAGCGAGGACACCACGATAGCGTCCGCGTCCGCTTCGATCGCCGCCTCGATATACTCCTCCTGCGAAACCATGACACCCAGATTCACAACGTCAAAGCCCGCCTCGGTGAACGCGTGATAGAGGATCTTGTTCCCAACCGCGTGCACGTCCGCGCCGATGACGCCGATGATGAGTACCTTTTTCCGTTCTTCGTTCATAGCTGCACCTCATACTCCGCTGCCGCACGCTTCACGCTGCCGCATACTGTCAAGATAGTTCTGTCTTCCGATCTCATAAAGGTTATTGCCCTCGCTGTCGATGATGACCGTCACGGGGAAATTCTCGACATACAGCCGCCGCACGGCCTCCGGGCCGAGGTCGGGATAGGCGATGACCTCCGCTTTTTTGATGCACTGGCTCAAGAGCGCGCCGCAGCCGCCGGTCGCGCCGAAATAGACGGCGCCGCAGGCGCGGATCGCCTCTATGACCGCCTCGCTGCGCTTGCCCTTGCCGATCATGCCGGTCAGACCCTGACGCAGCAGCGCCGGACTGTAGGCGTCCATGCGGTAGGAGGTCGTCGGCCCGGCCGAGCCGATCGCCTGTCCCGGCTTTGCCGGCGTCGGGCCGACAAAATAAATAACAGCGCCGCGAATATCAAACGGCAGGGGCTGCCCCGCTTCGAGCAGCGTGCAGAGGCGCTTGTGCGCGGCGTCACGCGCGGTGTAGAGTTCGCCCGTCAGCAGGCACATATCGCCTGCGCGCAATGCGCGCGCTGCCGCGCTGTCAAGGGGCGTTTTCAGTTTGATCGCCATCTCAAAGCACCTCCGTTACATGGCGCGTCACATGGCAGTTGAGATTCACCGCCACGGGCAGGCCCGCGATATGCGTCGGGCTGGTCAGAATGTTGACTGCCAGCGCCGTCGTCCTGCCGCCGAAGCCCTGCGGGCCGATGCCGAGCGCGTTGATGCTTTCCAGAAGCTCCTGCTCCAATGCCCGGTAAAACGGGTCTTCGTTCGGCGTATCCAGCTCGCGCAGGAGCGCCTGCTTTGCCAGCAGCGCCGCTTTGTCGAACGTGCCGCCGATCCCCACGCCCACCACGATGGGCGGGCACGGGTTCGGGCCAGCGTCCTGCACGGTCTGCAAAACGAAGCGCTTGACGCCCTCCAGCCCGTCGGACGGGCGGAGCATGGTGATCCGGCTCATGTTTTCGCTGCCGAAGCCCTTGGGGGCGACGGTGATTTTGATCTGTTCGCCGGGGACAAGGTCAAAATAGAGCATGGCCGGGGTATTATCGCCCGTGTTGACGCGGTCAAACGGGTCGCGCACGACGGACTTGCGCAGCCAGCCCGCCGCGTAGCCTCTTCGCACGCCCTCCTGCACGGCGGCCTTGAGGTCGCCCGCGATATGTACCTCCTGTCCGATCTCCAGAAACACGCAGGCCATGCCGGTGTCCTGGCAGATCGGCTGGGCGTTGGCGGCGGCAAGCTCCGCGTTCTCTAAAATCTGCCGCAGGATCTCCTGCGCCGCGGGCCACGGCTCTGCAGCCTGCGCGCTTTGCAGCTGCCGCAGCACATACCGCGGCAGGTCATAATTGGCGCGGATGCACATCTGCGCCACAGTACTGGTCAGAAGCTCCGCCTGTATTTCTCTCATATTCCGCTCCTATTGTCCGTTTGACGGATCGTGTCCAGCAGCTCTCCGTCGCGTGAGATCACCTTTGCAACCACCCGGTCCGATACCGGAAGCGGTGCAGGAACACCAGTGATGCGCTCGGCGCGCTCTTTCAGCTCGTGAATGTCCACGACGGGAAGCCCCGCCGCCCGGAGGCGTTCGCGCAGTTCCGTGTTTTTCGGGTTGACCGCGACGCCCGCCTGCGTCACGAGTACGTCCACATCCTGTCCGGGCGTGGAGATGCAGGTCACGCGGTCGCGCACGATGGGCAGCCGTCCCCGGAACAGCGGCGCGGCGATGAGCGCGAGCTTACTGCCGGCAGCCGCGTCGCTGTGGCCGCCGCTGCCGCCCATGATGGAGCCGTTGGAGTCCGTGTGGACGTTGATATTGAACGAAGTGTCGATCTCTGTCGCGCCGAGCACGGCAACATCCAGCGAGTCGACCGCCGCGCTCCGGCAGCCGGGGCTGGCGTACTGCTCCGCCGATACTTCGCAGTGGCAGGGATTTTCGCGGATGGAGCTTACTGCCTTCAGATCGAAGCACTGCACATCCAGCAGCGCCCGGAACAGTCCCTCGTTCAGCATATCGACCAGCAGGCCGGTGATCCCGCCCTGCGCGTAGCTGCCGTGAATGTTCTGCTGCTTCATGATTTTTTCCAGATACATTGCCGTCGCCAGCGACGCGCCGCCTGCGCCCGTCTGGAAGGAAAAGCCATCCTTGAGAAGACCGGAGCTGGCAATGACCCGCGCGGCGGTCTGCGCGATGGTGATCGCGACGGGGTTTCGCGTCATGCGGGTCGTGCCGGAGACGATTCCGGCGGGGTCACCGATGGCGTCCACGGCGACGACATAATCCACGTAAATTTCCGGGATCGACCAGCCGCAGAGCGGATACGGCACAAGTTCATCGGTGATAACAATGACCTTTTTCGCGTACTGCGCGTCCGGGAAGGCGTAGCCCAGCGAACCGCAGGCCGATTTTCCGACCTTGCCCGTGCAGTTGCCCATCGTGTCGCTGCTTGGCGCGGCGATGAATGCAACGTCGATTGGGGTTTCGCCGCCTGCAATATCGCGCGGGCGGCCGCCGTGCGTCCGGAACTCCACGGGCTGGTCCATGACGCCCCCCGAAATGGCGCGGCCAAGTCCGGCGGACATATAGTTGGTCAGCAGCCTGCTGACCGTTCCGTTTTTGATATGCTCCAGCATCGGCAGGTGCACGTCGAACAGCGCGCTGGCGTTGACCGTCAGATCGCGGATGCCCATGGCGCTGATCTGCTCCATGACCATGTTGACGACATAGTCGCCGTTTCGCAGATGGTGGTGGAACGAGACGCACATCCCGTCCTGCAGGCCGGAAAGGCGGATTGCCTCACGCAGAGAGGAAACGACCTTGGACTCCTTCATTGCAGCGTACCTCCCTCCGCAAGAATTTCTTCCGCTGCGGCCAGCGTCTGTCTGGCCCGCGCGGCGATCGGCGCGTCGATCATCTTTCCGCGCAGCGCTACCGCGCCCTTTCCGCAGCGCTTTGCGTCCTCAATGGCCGCAAGCACCTCTCTGGCATAGTCTGTTTCGGCCTGCGAGGGGCTGAAGCAGCGGTTGATCGCGTCCAGATGCCGGGGCGAGATGGCCGCCTTGCCGGTAAAGCCCAGGCTGCGGGCAAGGCGGCTGTCGGCTTCGATGCCTTCATCGTCGTTCACGTCGGTGAAGGGGGTGTCGTAGACGTCAATTCCGGCGGCGTGCGCCGCTGTGACGAGGCGCGTCCGGGCATAGAGGATCTCAAGGCCCTCCTTTGTCCGGCTGCAGTGCAGGTCGGCGCTCAGATCCTCCGCGCCGAGAAACAGTGCCCGCACACGCGGGGAGGCCGTCGCGATCTCGAATGCGTTTTCCACGCCGAGCGCCGTCTCGATCAGCGCGATGAGGCCAATTGTGCCCGTCTCCATGCCGCAGCGGCGTTCGATTTCGCCGATGGCGGCGTCGCAGCCGCAGACGGTCTGCCGCGACGCGGTCTTCGGGAGCATGATGTAATCCGGCCTCTGCGGCACGATGGCCTCTAAATCCCGTGCAAACAGCGGCGTGTCCGCCGCATTGACGCGGACGATGATCTCGCTGCGGCAGCGCTCCACATTCGTCACCGCGTATTTGACCAGTATGCGCGCCGCGTCCTTTTCATCGGGCGATACGGCGTCCTCCAGATCAAATATGATGGCGTCCGCGCCGAAAAAGCCGCAGCTTGTCATCATTTTCGGGTTATTTCCGGGTACAAAGAGCATGGAACGTCTCATGCGGTCCCTCCTTCCGCCCGTGCGAGCGCGGCTTCCAGCCGGGCACGCAGGATCCAGTCGAGCGCGCCGTGGTCGTCTACGGCAATCTCTCCCTGCTGCACGTCTGCGGCGCGCAGAACGCTGTGCACCGTCTGCTCGATCGCAGCGCCGAACTGCAATCGGACGGTCGACGCGATCCGCAGCTCAAGCGTTTCAGCGGGCCGCACCGTGACCAGTACGTCCGCCGACTCCGCCGCTCCGGCAGAAGCCTCGTTTCGGATAACCACCAAAATTCCCCCTTGTATGTTTTTCAATATTTCATGCTGCTTGCAGCAGATTTTCCTTGATTAAAGCGGGCTTTATCCTCTATACTGAAAGAAAACGGCACAGGAGGCAAGCCCATATGTCGACAAACGCGATTCAGAGCAGCCATATCTACAGCACGTATTTTGCACCCCGCGGCCGCAGCCGGATCTACACGCTCGGTATGCAGATCGCGCAGCTTTATCTTTCGCCCTTCGACCAGATCATCGGCTTCATCGGGGAAGCCGGCTCCGGCAAGAGCGTGCTCATCAAGGGGATGTTCCCCGGCATCGAGCTTACGAACGACGACGACGGCGTCAACGTCCGCCCGCTCCCGCTTCTGGAGCAGGAGTATGAAACGGGCTTTTTCACGCCGCACACCTACCATCTGGACATCCGCTTCGAGACGGGCTTCCATCAGCTCTCGGAGCTGGCGGACGCCGTCCGGCTGGCTGTCCGGCGCGGCAAGCGCATCATCATCGAGCATTTTGACCTGATCTATCCCCTGCTCGGCGTCAACGCGAATCTGCTCATCGGCGTCGGCGAGCAGATCGTCATCACGCGGCCGAACCTCTTTGGCCCTCTGCCGCAGGAGCTGTGCGACATCGTCTATCCGTCGCTTGCCTATCGCCTCATGGCGCACAGCGCGGAGGATCTGTGCGAATACGCCATGACGCAGGAGCAGATGCTTGCGTGCAGCCACGGCGATATCCGCCACGGCTTCGTACTCGAATTCAACGAGCACCAGCCGGATATCGATATTCCCACGCTCGAAGCGCGCGTCAACGAGCTGATCCGGCAGGATCTGCCCATCGACTACTATGACGAGAGCCACATTCTGCTCGGCGGCGCACAGCACTACTGCACTGGGCCGCGCACCCATGTGCGCTCAACAGGCCGCATCATCGGCTTCCGGCTGCTCGATCATTTCATCTACGACCACTTCCACAAGACGTATATGCTGGTCGGCTGTGTCGGAGACGACTCCGAAGAAAATATCCGGAAGCTTGAAACAATCCACGGGTGAGCTTCTGATTTATGTAGAGATCAGCAAAAACGAACAATGCTGGTAGGGGCGGGGCTCTGCTCCGCCCGGCGGAAACCGCTGTGTTTACGTGAGAATTTACGGCAAATTCGTATGCACTTACTCACTTGGTTGTAGGGGCCGATGCCCACATCGGCCCGTTGGGAAGTTACGAATGTGCCGAAGATTTCCGTTAAAACGGTGCATTCTGCCGGGCCGACGTGGGCATCGGCCCCTACAGTGTGCTGCGCAAATCTGCGGCTGCCCAACGGGCGGAGCAGAGCCCCGCCCCTACCAACTGTGTTCAAGGCAGGCTGCTTTTTGCATAAAAACCGAGTTTCCTTGCGGAACAGGCAATGTCCGGATGGGCATTGCCTGTTCTTTTGTCTAAACGACGTTTCCTTTTTTGATTACAGTATCGACCAGATTGCTGCCAAGGCGGTAGCAGATATAGTCCAGATCCTCTGCGTTCCAGATGAGAATGTCCGCCTGCTTGCCCGGCTCGATGGAGCCGATGCGGTCGGCGCGGCAGATGGCGGCGGCGCCGTTGAGCGTCACCGCGGTCAGCGCCTGCTCAGGCGTCAGCCGGTAGCGCAGGCAGCCGAGGCTGATGACCAGCTGCATATTGAGGCACGGGCAGGAGCCGGGGTTGAAGTCCGTCGCCATGGCGACCGGAACACCGGCCTGCACCATATCCTGTACGGGCGCGTAGGCCGCGCCCAGATAAAAGCTTGTTGCGGGCAGGCAGCAGGCGACCGTGCCGCCCTCTGCCATGGACGCGATGCCGGACGGCGGGCAGACGATCAGGTGCTCCGCCGAGACGGCCCCGATCTCGCCTGCCAGCTCACTGCCGCCGATGGCTTCGATCTCGTCCGCGTGGATCTTGGGCCGCAGCCCGTGCTGTCTGCCGGTGAGCAGGATGCGGCGGGATTCCTCGGCGGAAAAAACGCCCTTTTCGCAGAACACATCGCAGAATTCCGCAATGCCCTGCTCCCGTACTGCCGGAAGCATTTCCTCGCACAGAAGCTCCAGATAGCCCTGCCGGTTGTCCCGGTAGGCTTCCGGCACGGCGTGCGCGCCCATAAAGGTCGCAGCGAGATCCATCACATGGTGTTTTTGCAGCTTTCCGATCACGCGCAGCGCTTTGCATTCTTCCCCGGTCGACAGGCCGTAGCCGCTCTTGGCCTCTGCGGTCGTCGTGCCAAAGCGGAGCATTTCATCCAGCGCGGCGGAGGCCTTCGCCTCCAGCTGCTCCTCGCTTGCCGATTGTGTTGCACGCATGGTGGACAGGATGCCGCCGCCTGCGGCGAGGATGTCCAGATAGCCCGCGCCGTGCAGCTTGAGCGCCAGCTCGTTCTGCCGCCAGCCGTCGAAGATCAGATGCGTGTGCGCGTCGACCAGACCGGGCGTGACCAGCTTCCCTCCGGCGTTGATCGTCTGCGCGTCGGCAGCCGCAGGCGCTGTGCCGGTTCCGACCTGCGCAATCACATCGTTTTCAATGAATATCCATGCGTTTTTCAGAATGCAGATCTCGCCCTGTGCCCTGCCTCCCCGCGCGGCGGTTCCCTGCGGCGTGGCCAGCATACCGATGTTGGTGATCAGCGTTCTTTTCATTGCCTGTTCCTTTCCCGGTCAGCGCTCCAGCTGCGCCACAGCCTGCTCGACAACGGCGCTGTCCGCCACATAGGGCATTGTGATGTGGTCCTGCCCGGCGTAAAGCTCGTTATATTCCGCCGCCGTCGTCATGGCGTGCTCATTGCAGGCCCAGCTGCGGCGGGCGACGCCGACCATGGTGTCCCACGGCATTGCCATGCGGAGGATGGTATCGACGCGCTCCGAGCCGTCGAGCACCATGCCGAAGCCGCCGTTGATGGCGCGGCCGATGCCCGTGCCGCCGCCGTTGTGCAGGGCGATGTAGCTCATGCCGCGCGCGGCGTTGCCCGCGTAGCACTGCGTGGCCATTTCGGCCATGATATTCGAGCCATCCTTGATGTTGGACGTCTCGCGGAACGGCGCGTCCGTTCCGCCGGTATCGTGATGGTCGCGGCCAAGGATGACCGGGCCGATCTCCCCGTTGCGAACCATTTCGTTGAATTTAAGCGCCAGATTCATGCGCCCCATCGCATCCTGATAGAGAATGCGGCACTGTGTCCCGACGACAAGCCGGTTCTTCTCCGCGTCGCGCACCCAGACGTAGTTGTCGTAGTCCTGATAGCGCCGGTTGTGCGTGCGGATATATTCTGCGGCGGCTATGTCGGTCTTGTGCAGATCCTCCGGCTTCCGGCTCAGGCAGCACCAGCGGAACGGGCCGTAGCCGTAGTCAAACAGGCACGGGCCGAGGATATCCTCAACGTAGGACGGGAACACAAAGCCGTCCAGATCGTTTTCGCCGTTTTTGCAGACCGCCTTCACGCCGGAATCGTAGACCGCCTTCAGGAAGCTGTTGCCGTAGTCAAAGAAGTACGTCCCCCGGTCGTGGAATTTGCAGATCATCTCATAGTGGTGCTGCAGCGTTTTGTCGACCAGCGCACGAAACGCCTCCGGCTCCTCGGCCAGCATCCGCGTGCGCTCGGCAAAGCTCAGGCCCTGCGGGCAGTAGCCGCCGTCATACGGCACGTGGCAGGAGGTCTGGTCGCTCATCAGGTCGACGTGCACCTGCTTTTCGTACAGATATTCCAGCAGATCGACGATATTGCCGTGGTAGGCGACTGCGCACGGCTCGCCGTTTTTCTGGTGTGTCCGGGCGATCTCCACCGCCTCGGCCAGATCCGACGTTCTGTGGCTGACCCAGCCCTGCGTGAAGCGCGTATCGATACGGGAATCGTCGACCTCGGCGATGATGGACGCCGCACCGGCGATCTCCGCCGCCTTGCCCTGTGCGCCCGACATCCCGCCAAGGCCCGCCGAGACGAACAGCCGTCCGGCCAGATCCTTATCGTTCGGAATGCCTAGAATGAGGCGGCCTGCGTTCAGAAGCGTGTTGAACGTGCCGTGGACGATGCCCTGCGGGCCGATGTACATCCAGCCGCCCGCGGTCATTTGGCCGTAATTCGCCACGCCCAGCGCGGCAGCGCGGTTGAAGTTCTCCTGATCGTCGAACGTGCCGACCATCAGGCCGTTCGAAATGATCACGCGCGGGGCCAGCCTGTGGCTGTGGAACAGGCCGAGCGGATGGCCGGACATGACGACAAGCGTCTGCTCGTCCGTCAGCTGTTCGAGGTATTTCTTGATCAGGCGGTACTGCATCCAGTTCTGGCAGACCTGGCCTGTCTCGCCGTAGGTCGTCAGCTCGTAGGGATAAAGCGCGACGTCGAAGTCCAGATTGTTGTCGATCATGACCTGGATCGCGCGGCCCTCAATGCAGCGGCCCTTGTATTCGTCGATCGGTTTTCCATAGATCGCGCCTGCGGGACGGAAGCGGTAGCCATAGATACGGCCATGCTCGGCCAGCTCCTGCGCAAATTCCTTTGCCATCTGCGCGTGGTGATCGGGATGGATGTAGCGCAGCGCATTTTTGATCGCCAGCGCCTGATCCGCCCGGCTCAGGTGCGATTCGCGGCGCGGTGCGCGGCGATAGCGCGGGTCTATTTCCGGGTATTCCGGCAGTTCGTAATCAAGTTGCAAGGTTTCGGTATGTTCCAGCTGCATCGTGATCTCCCCCATTGATGATATTGTAACAGCTTCTTTTGCATTTTTCAATTCATTCTTGCAGGAATGCAGGAATTCCTGCGTCATTTTTCACTGCACGCAGCCAGCATCGCCGCGTAGCAACGGTCGGCGCGCGGAAGGCCGGTATCGAGCAGCTTCTGCCCCGCTGCGCGCGCACCGGCGGCAAACGCGGCGTCGTGCAGGGAGCCGGTATTGATGCACACGTTCAGCCACGCGCCCTGCATCCCTGCGCGGAGGCTGAGGCAGGCGACGCCAAAGTCGCTGGCCGCCGTTGCGTTCGTCTTGCCCAGAAGGCTCTCCAGCAGCTCCAGCCCCTCTGCGCACATCTGCATCACGGCAAGCGGCGGCTGCGTGCAGGCCTTGAGGCCCTGTTCGATGGCGCTGCTGCGCGCCTGCTTTTCCTCGGGCGTCTGCTTCGGCATCGCGTAGGCCGCGCTGACCTGCAAAAATGCCTGCGTGTCCTGCTCCATCGCGGCCAGCAGCCGTTTGCGCAGCGCGTCTGCCTGCGCCTGTGCGCGGAGCGCAAGCTCCTGCACGGCCTCATATTTTTTCCTGCCGAGCGTCAGACCGCTGACCATTGCGGTCAGCGCCGCGCCGACCGCGCCCGCCAGCGCTGCGGCGCTGCCGCCGCCGGGAGCCGGAGACGCGGAGGCGATCTCCTCCGCAAAGCCGCGTACCGTCAGTTCTGCCAGTTCCATGCGTCACACCTCTCATTCCATCCCAATCAGATGATATTCCATGACCTGCTTGCGGCAGTCATATTTTTCAAGCTTCAGATAGAATTCCGCGCAGTCGAGCAGCGCCTTTGCGGGCGTCAGGCCGACCACCTCGGAACCAATGATCCGCGCGCCGTAGCGGTCGGCCAGCTGGCGCGTCATTTCAAAGGCGTAGTAGATCGGCGTTTTTTCAAAGTTTGTGAGATTCATCGACACCTGCGCGATGTTCCGGCCCTCAAGCATCACGCCGATGGCCTTGCAGCAGGCAAAGCCGCCGTCCTTGGCGCGGATAGCCTTTGCGATCTTCTTTGCGACCTCGATGTCGGAGGTATCGAGATTGATGTTGTAGGCGATAAGCGGCATCCGTGCGCCGATGGCGATGATGCCCGCAGTCGGATGGATCCTCCGCTCGCCGTAATCCGGCGCCCAGTCCGGCTCCAGCAGCTTTTCCGGCATTCCCTCGAACTGCCCCTTGCGGCAGGCGGCCAGATTTCTGCGCTCCGGGCGCGAGGCGGAGTCCTCATACAGGAACGACGGCACGCGAAGCTCATCCCAGATGCGGGCAGCGACGCGCTTTGACAGCTCCACACATTCCTCTACGCTCGTGTCCATGGTCGGGATAAAGGGAATGACGTCCGTCGCGCCCATGCGCGGGTGCTGGCCTGTATGCCGGCGCATATCGATGGTTTCGGTCGCCTTTTTTGTCAGCTGGAACGCTGCCTCGCCCATCGCCTCGGGGGAGCCGAGCAGCGTAAAGACGCAGCGGTTATGGTTGCCGTCGGATTGTACGTCGAAGACGAAGCAGCCGGGGATGCTGTTCGCCGTGTCGACGAGGCCCTGAAACACCGCCGGGTCCTTTTCCCGACTGACACTGAAATTCGGAACGCATTCAACAAGCTTTGCCATTGTATTTCCTCCTTATGTTCATGTGGGAATCATCATTTATAAGTGAAACCGTCTGTCGCCCCGGGCGTGCGTCCATACACAGCCCGGGGCGGCGGTTTTCTCCGGTTTTACAGAAGCCTGCCGCAGATCTGTTCTGCGGCTTCGAGCAATGCGCCCGACTTGACCAGGCGGTCAAGCTCGGCCATCTGGGGGTACATGACGACATCGGTATCGACTGGCGGGACGGTCTGGCGGATTTTCTGATAGACTGCCGCCGTCGCGGGGGCGAGGAGCGACTCGCCGCGCAGCCACAGCGCCTGCGCTGCGGCAAGCAACTCGATGCCGACGACCTTCTGACTGTTGTCGAGGATCATGCGGGCCTTTCTGGCTGCGGTCGTGCCCATGCTGACATGGTCCTCCTGATTGGCGGAGGACGGAATGGAGTCCACCGACGCGGGGTGCGCGTAGACCTTGTTTTCCGACACCATGGAGGCCGCCGCGTACTGCGTGATCATGAATCCGGAGTGTACGCCGCCGTATTTTGTCAGGAACGCGGGAAGGCCGTTGGACAGCGCGGGATTGACCATGCGCTCCAGCCGGCGCTCGGACACGTTGGCGTATTCGCTGAGGGCTATGCCCAGAAAGTCCATCGCAAGCGCGACCGGCTGGCCGTGGAAGTTGCCGCCGGAGATCACCTTGTCCTCCTCGGGGAAAATGAGCGGATTGTCGGTCACGGCATTGATCTCGCGGCTGACGATATCCCACACATAGCGGATGGCGTCGCGGCTTGCGCCGTGGATCTGCGGGACGCAGCGGATCGAATAGGCGTCCTGCACCTTCTCCGGGTTGTGCGCGAAGGCCAGACGGCTCCCGTCCAGAAGCCGCAGCAGATTCTGTGCCGTGCGCATCTGCCCCTGCTGGCCGCGCAGCGCGTGCACCTCGGAATCAAAGGCACTCAGGATGCCCAGCTGTGCCTCGCACGTCATGGCGGCGGCGATATCCGCCGTTTTTGCCAGCTGCACGGCGTCGTATACCACGCCGCAGGCGATGGCGGTCATGATCTGCGTGCCGTTGATGAGCGCAAGGCCCTCCTTGGCCGCAAGCTCAACGGGCGCAATGCCTGCCAGCTCCATGGCCCGTTTTCCGGGCATGACTGTTCCCTGGTATTCCGCCTCGCCCTCGCCCAGCATGACCAGCACGATATGCGCCAGCGGCGCAAGATCGCCGCTCGCGCCGAGCGAGCCCTTCTCTGGGATCACCGGATGCACGCCGCGGTTCAGCATGGCAAGCAGCGTTTCAAGCGTCGACAGGCGGATGCCGGAATTGCCGCGTGCAAGCGCGTTGCACCGCAGCAGCATCGCCCCGCGCACGACCTCGCGCGGCAGCGGCGCGCCCATGCCGCAGGCATGGCTGATGATCAGATTGCGCTGAAGCGCAGCTGTCTCCTGCTCGGGGACAAACGTGTCGGAAAATTTGCCGAAGCCGGTCGTCAGACCGTAGATCACGGCCTTCTGCGCAAGCTTTTCGTCCACGTAGGCCCGTGCCCGGTTGATTTTTTCCTTCGCCGGTTCGGAAATTCGCACCTGCTCGTTGTGTCTGGCCACCGCGATGACCTGCTCGATCGTCAGCTCCATGCCGTTGAGTTCAATCATGTCCTGTCCGCCTTTCACTCGATCTGCCGCACAGCGGCGGCTCTTCTATCTTACAAGTTGAACAGTTTGTTGTCAATACACCGCTTTCAAAATATATATTCTGCACAAAAGCGCAGATTTTCCAGTCTCCGACCCAATTTGTTTTTATTCTTGATAATTCCGGCAAAACCGTGTATCGTATATATGATACTTTATAAAATCAGGAGAACGGTTCCATGAAAGACGGTTTTATCAAGGCCGCTGCCGGGACGATCGACGTCGTGGTCGCGGATGTGCAGTATAATACGGAGCAGATTTTGACGCGGATGCGTGAGGCGGACGCGGCGGGCGTGAATCTGCTGACGCTGCCGGAGCTTTGCCTGACGGGCTACACGTGCGGCGATCTGTTTTTCTCCGACTGCCTGCTCGGCGCGGTCGAGCCTGCGCTGGCGCGGGTCGTGGAGGCGTCGAAGGATCTCTACCCGGTCACGGCGGTCGGGCTTCCGCTTCGCTTCGGCGGAAAACTCTATAACTGCGCGGCAGTCGTCCACGCAGGACGGCTGCTCGGCGTGGTGCCGAAGACGCATCTGCCGAATTACGGCGAATTCTATGAGCTGCGGCAGTTTTCCTCCGCGAAAACGCTGGAGGGAAGGACGTATACGCTCCCGCTCTGCGGCCAGAGCGTGCCGTTTGGAACGGAGCTTCTGTTCTGCTGCTCCGGGATGCAGGACTACACCTTCGGCGTGGAGCTCTGCGAGGATCTGTGGGTTCCCTGCCCGCCGTCGACGCGGCTCTGCGCGGGCGGCGCGGCCATCATTCTGAATCTCTCCGCCTCCGACGAAGTGATCGGCAAGGCAGAGTACCGCCGGTCGCTGGTCGGCGCGACGTCGGCGCGGCTGGCCTGCGGCTATGTCTACTGCAGCGCGTCGCCGACGGAATCGACGCAGGACATGGTCTTCTCGCGGCACCATCTGATCGCGGAAAACGGGACAGTCCTGGCAGAAAACGAGCCGTTTGCGGACGCTTCGCTGACGGTTTCCGAGATCGACGTGCAGCGGCTCATGCACGAGCGGCACCGCACGACGAGCTACGATTCCGTTCCCGGCCTTCAGCCGGTCGTTTTCCATCAGCCGCTGCGCGACACGGTTCTGACGCGGCGCATTGCGCCCAATCCGTTCGTCCCGCCGTATGACGAGCAGCTGCGCGCCCGCGCGGAGGCGATTCTGCGCATCCAGTCGCAGGGCCTGAAAAAGCGGGTGGAGCACACGCACGCGAAAACGGTCGTGCTCGGTATTTCCGGCGGACTGGACAGCACGCTGGCGCTGCTGGTGTGCGTGCGCGCGTTCGATCTGGCCGGACGCAGCCGGAAGGAGATCCAGTGCGTCACCATGCCGTGCTTCGGCACGACGAAGCGGACAAAGTCCAACGCGGTCAAGCTCTGCGAGGAGCTTGGCGTCAGCGTGCAGGAGGTCAATATCACAGCCTCCGTCCGGCAGCATTTCGCGGATATCGGCCATGACGAAGCCGTGCACGACGTCACCTATGAAAACTGTCAGGCGCGGGAGCGCACGCAGGTCCTGATGGACATCGCGAACCAGTCCGGCGGACTGGTCATCGGCACGGGTGATCTTTCTGAGCTTGCGCTCGGCTGGGCGACGTATAACGGCGACCATATGTCCATGTATGCGGTCAACTGCTCGGTTCCCAAAACGCTGGTGCGCTACATCGTGCAGTATGAGGCCGGGAGCAGCGCGCCCGCGCTGCGGGCCGTGCTGCTGGATATTCTCGACACGCCCGTTTCGCCGGAGCTTCTGCCCGCGGACGAAAACGGACAGATCGCGCAGAAGACAGAGGATCTCGTCGGCCCGTATGAGCTGCATGATTTCTTCCTGTACCATCTGCTGCGCTTCGGCTCACGGCCGCGCAAGCTGTTCCGGATGGCGAAATACGCGTATGGCGGCAGGTATCCGGACGACGTGATCCGGCACTGGCTGAAAACGTTCTGCCGCCGGTTCTTCCAGCAGCAGTTCAAGCGCTCGTGCATCCCGGACGGCCCGAAGGTCGGCTCCGTGACGCTCAGCCCCAGAGGCGACTGGCGTATGCCGCCGGACGCGTCGGGCAGCCTGTGGCTTGCGGAGGCGGAAGCGCTCTGATTCCCCATTTTTCACGCCCGCCCGGTTGACAAGCGGCGTCCAGCGTGCTATGATTGTCACAGATTTTCATAAGGAGAGTCTTCTCATGTTCACTTCTGTTTTCGCGTCCTATTATTACTTTACTGTCGCCGGATAGTAAGGTCAATTTGTGATGCGCAGAAGAGCTTGTGATTTGTATGCGGCACAGAATTGACTGTGCCGCATTTTTTATTGTACTGGAGGTTAAAACCATGATTGTCGTATTGAAGCACAACGTCCCGGAGGAAAAGCGGAATCAGCTCATCAACTGGCTGCGCAGCCAGAGAATCGACGTACACCCCTCGCTCGGCGAGTACCAGACCGTGCTGGGTCTGGTCGGCGACACGAGCCGGATCGATATGTCTTTGCTTGAAAGTCTGGATATCGTCGATTCCGTCAAGCGCGTTTCAGACCCCTTCAAATGCTGCAACCGCAAGTTCCACCCGGACGATACCGTGGTTTCGGTCGGGGATGCAAAATTCGGCGGCGGGCATTTCGCGATGATCGCGGGCCCATGCTCCGTTGAATCGGAGGAGCAGATCGTCTATGTCGCCAAGGCTGTCAAGGCCGCAGGCGCGCAGCTGCTGCGCGGCGGCGCGTTCAAGCCGCGCACGTCTCCGTATGACTTCCAGGGGCTGCACGGCGAGGGCATCCGCCTGCTTGAGATCGCCAAGCAGGAGACGGGGCTGCCCATCGTGACGGAGCTGATGAACATTAAGCATCTGCCGCTGTTTGAGAACGTCGACGTCATTCAGATCGGCGCGCGCAACATGCAGAATTATGATCTTCTGAAGGAGATGGGCTCTGTCAAAAAGCCGATCCTGCTCAAGCGCGGGCTTGCCAACACGCTCAAGGAGCTGCTGATGAGCGCGGAATATATCATGGCCAGCGGCAACGACAATGTCATTCTCTGCGAGCGCGGCATCCGCACGTTTGATGATTACACCAGAAATACGCTCGATCTGGCGGCTGTTCCGATGCTGCACGAGCTGTCGCACCTGCCGGTCATCGTCGACCCCAGTCACTCTACAGGCATCAACCGGCTCGTGCCGCCGATGACGCTGGCTGCTGCTGCCTGCGGGGCCGACGGCGTGATCGTCGAGGTACACAATGACCCCATCCACGCCCTGTGCGACGGCGCGCAGTCTCTGACCTGTGAGCAGTTTGCAGAGGTCGCGCGGAAGGTACGCGCGGTGCGCGAGGCGGTGGCGGAATGACGGTCGGGATCGTGGGTCTGGGCCTCATCGGAGGCTCGTTTGCAAAGGCGTATCACGCTGCCGGTTGGACGGTGTACGGCTATGATGTGGACGAAAGCATGCTTGCCTTCGCGCAGCTGGCGGATGCGGTGAACGCGCCGCTTACGATGGAGAACATCGGCACGTGCGATCTGGTGCTTCTGTGCGTGCGGCCGCTTGCCGCGATCGACTATCTGCGTTCTGCCGCGCCGCATATCGGAAGCAGGCCCGTCGTGATCGACTGCTGCGGCACGAAGCGCGTGGTCTGCGCAGCGGCGTTCCCGCTGGCGGAGCAGTACCGGTTTACCTATCTCGGCGGACATCCGATGGCCGGCACGCAGTATTCCGGGTTCGGCCACGCGCGTGCGAATCTGTATCACAATGCGCCGATGGTCATTGTGCCGCCGGATTTTGACAATATCGCGCTGCTCTCGCGCGTGCAGGAGCTGCTGCGCCCGGCGGGCTTCGGCAGCTACTCCGTCACGACGGCGGAGAAGCACGACGAAATGATCGCGTTTACCTCGCAGATGGCGCATCTTGTCTCGAACGCGTATATCAAAAGTCCGACGGCAAGGGCGCACAAGGGCTTTTCCGCCGGAAGCTATAAGGACATGACTCGCGTGGCGTGGCTGAACGCGCCGATGTGGTCGGAGCTGTTTCTGGAAAACCGGGACAATATGCTCCATGAGCTGGACTGTCTGATGGACAGACTGATGGAATACCGCGCCGCGATCGCGGAAGACGATGCAGCAGCGCTGACGCAGCTGCTCGAGGACGGCAAAAAACGCAAGGAGGAGGTCGACGGACGATGAAAACAGTCACGGTCTCCGCCTCAAGGCGGTACGACATTCTGATCGAGCGCGGGCTGCTGCGCCACGCGGGCGAACTGGTGCGCGGCGTGACGAACGCAGGCACGGTCATGCTTGTCTCGGATGATTCCGTATGGCCTTTGTATGGCGAAGCGGTGCAGAAAAGCCTTGCAGACGCCGGTTTTTCCGTGTGCCGGTTTGTGTTTCCGCATGGGGAAAGCTCCAAGTGCGCGAAGACGTATCTGGCGCTTCTCGACGCGCTGTGCGAAAACCGGCTGACGCGGGCGGACGCGGCCCTCGCGCTGGGCGGCGGCGTAGCGGGTGATCTGACGGGCTTTGCGGCCTCCACCTATCTGCGTGGGATCGGGTTTATCCAGATCCCGACGACGCTGCTGGCCATGGTCGATTCCTCCGTCGGCGGCAAGACAGCCATCGATCTGCCCGCCGGGAAAAATCTGGCCGGGACGTTTTACCAGCCGTGGCTCGTGCTCTGCGACCCGGACTGTCTGGATTCCCTGCCGGACGAAATTTTCCGCGACGGCTGCGCGGAGGTCATCAAATACGCGGTGCTTGGAAACGCGCCGTTTTTCGATGAACTGAAAAACACGCCGCCGCGTACGCACCTGGAGCATATCATTGAAACGTGCGTGCGGATGAAGCGCGATATTGTTGCGCAGGATGAATTTGACCGCGGACAGCGGCAGCTTCTGAATCTCGGCCATACCTTCGGCCATGGGATCGAGGCGTGCAGCGGCTTTGCCGTCAGCCACGGCTCCGCCGTCGCCATCGGCATGGCGATGATCGTGCGGTCGGCTGCACAGCTTGGCCTCTGCACCGCCGGGACGCGGGACACGGTGCTGGCGCTGCTGCGGCAGTACGGCCTGCCGGTCGACTGCGCATATCCGGTCGAACAGATGCTTGGAACGATTCTACACGACAAGAAAGCCTCCGGCGGCTCGATCAATCTGATCGTTCCAACGGCTGTCGGAAGCTGCGAAATACGAAAGACCCCGGCCTCCGAAATTTCCGACTGGCTGAGGGCCGGAGGTGCGAAATGACGCGGACGGTAGCTCCCGGCCCGCGCACGGGCGCGGTTCAGATTCCGGCCTCCAAATCGCAGGCGCACCGGATGCTCATCTGCGCGGCGCTCTCCGAAGCGCCGTCCCGGCTGGTTCTGGACGGCTTCAGCGCGGATATTGAGGCGACGGTGCAGTGTCTGGAAGCACTCGGCGCGCAGCTTACGCAGGAAACGGCTGGGCTGTTGATCACCCCAATCGGAGCACGCCCCGCAAATGCAAAGCTTGACGTGGGCGAAAGCGGGTCGACGCTGCGGTTTCTGCTGCCGGTACTGGGAGCGCTTGGCGTTCAGGCGGAGATCCGGATGCACGGACGGCTGCCGGAGCGGCCTCTGTCCCCGTTGTGGGAGGTTTTGGAAGCGCACGGGATGCGCCTGCAACAGGATGGAACCATCCTGCATACGGACGGGCAATTGATTGCGGGAGACTATTCCCTGCCCGGCAATGTTTCTTCGCAGTTTATTTCCGGACTGCTGTTCGCACTGCCGCTTCTGGGCGGGAACAGCACACTGACGGTCACGGGCGCGCTTCAATCGGCGCGTTACGTCTCGATGACGGAGCAGGCGCTTGCAGAAGCAGGCATTCTCACAAAAAAGGACGGGCCGGTCTGGCAGATCGGCGGCGGGCAGCGCTATGCCGCGCCCGCCGTGCAGACGGTCGAGGGCGACTGGTCGAACGCGGCGTTTTTCCTGTGCATGGGCGCGCTGTCTGAGACAGGCGTGACTGTAACAGGGCTGAATCCCGAATCCCTGCAGGCAGACCGGGCCATTACGGGGCTTTTAACGCGCTTCGGCGCGGAGCTGACCATTTCCGGACAAGCTGTCACCGTGCGGCGCGGCGCGCTGCACGGAATTACGCTGGATGCCGGGCCGATTCCCGATCTGATCCCGGTCGTTTCGTGCCTCGCCGCGCTCTGCGAGGGCGAAACACGGATTGAAAACGCGGCGCGGCTGCGGCTGAAGGAATCTGACCGTCTGCAAACGACGGCGGCATTGATTTCCGCGCTCGGCGGCAGCGTGCGGGAGCTGCCGGACGGACTGGTCATCTCTGGCCGCGCACGCCTTTCCGGCGGCACGGCGGACGCCTGCGGCGACCACCGCATCGCGATGAGCGCCGCCATGGCCGCCTGCGGCTGCGAGGGCCCGGTCACGGTACTAGGGAGCGAATGCGTCGCGAAGTCCTATCCCGCATTCTGGGAGGATTTTGCTTCTTTGAGGGAGGATGCAGTATGAGCAGCGTGTATACCGGAAATCTGACTGTCTCCATCTTCGGCCAGTCCCACGCGCCCGCCATCGGTGTCACGGTCGACGGGCTGCCTGCCGGGCTGCCGGTCGATCCGGATGAATTGCAGCGGTTTTTGAGCCGCCGTGCGCCCGGGCAGAACGCGTGGTCGACGCCGCGCAGAGAGGCCGACGCGCCGGAATTTTTATGCGGGCTGAAAAACGGAAAAACCTGCGGCGCGCCGCTCACGGCCATCATCCGCAACACCAACACACGCTCCGGCGATTATGAAAATTTGAAGGATATCCCCCGCCCCGGCCACGCGGACTACACCGCGCAGGTCAAATTCGGCGGCGCGCAGGACGTAAGCGGCGGCGGGCACTTTTCCGGACGGCTGACCGCGCCGCTGTGCATTGCGGGCGGCGTCTGTATGCAGCTGCTGGAACGCGAAGGCATTTCCATCCGCGCACGCATTTTGTCCATCGGGCACGCCATGGACAGCGCGCCGTTTGACGCACCAGTCGCGGAAAAGCCGTTCCCGGCTGTTTCCGACGATGCGGCAGCGGCCATGCAGGCGGAGATCGCGCAGGCAAAAGCAGACGGGGATTCCGTCGGCGGCGTGGTCGAATGTGTGATAGACGGGCTTCCGGCAGGCATTGGCGAGCCGATGTTCGGCGGGCTGGAAAATCTGATTGCACGCGCCGTATTTGCCATTCCGGCAATCAAGGGCGTGGAATTCGGCGCAGGCTTTGCCGCCGCGCGGCTGCGGGGCAGCGAACATAACGACGCGTTCCGCGTACAGGATGGGCGTATTGTGACGGAAACGAACCGCTGCGGCGGCATCCTGGGCGGGATTTCGACCGGGATGCCGGTCGTGTTCCGCGCCGCGTTCAAGCCGACGCCATCCATTTCCCGCCAGCAGGACTCCGTCAGTCTTTCGCGGATGGAAAACACGACGCTTGTGATCCACGGGCGGCACGACCCGTGCATCGTGCCGCGGGCCGTCCCGTGCGTGGAGGCTGTGGCAGCGATCGCCGTACTGGACGCGTGGATGGGAAGAAAGAAGGAGCTTGGATATGCATTCTGAAACACTGCGCTGCGGACTGCTGGGCCGGACGCTCAGCCATAGCTATTCCCCCGCCATCCACGCACAGCTTGCGGGCTATTCCTATCTTTTATATGAAAAGGAGCCGGAGGAGCTGGAGGGCTTTCTGCGCTCCGGGGAATTTGACGGTCTGAATGTGACGATCCCTTATAAAAAAACGGTCATCCCCTACTGCGCGGAGCTGTCTGACACGGCCCGCGCCATCGGTGCGGTCAACACCATCGTCCGCAGGCCGGACGGAACGCTCTGGGGTGACAACACGGACGCTTACGGCTTTTCCATTCTGGTTCGGGCCAGCGGCACGGAGGTGCGCGGCAAAAAGGCGCTCGTCTTCGGCAGCGGCGGCGCGTCGGCGACGGCGCAGTATGTCCTGCGGCAGATGGGCGCGCGGGAGGTCGTTGTCATCTCGCGGCACGGGGAGGACAATTACGAGAATCTCGGTCGGCACGCGGACGCACAGATCGCCGTCAACACGACGCCGGTCGGCATGTACCCGAACACCGGCGTATCGCCGGTCGATTTAAGCCGGTTCCCGAAGCTGGAAGCCGCGCTGGACGTGATTTACAATCCCGCGCGCACGGAATTTCTGCTGCAGGCGGAGCAGCTCGGCCTCAAGCGGGCAAACGGGCTTCTGATGCTTACCGCGCAGGCAAAGAAAAGCTGCGAGGCGTTCCTCGGCGCACCGATTGCAGACGAACGCATTGCCGCGATCACAAAATCGCTGGCCGCGCAGATGCAGAACGTGGTTCTCATCGGTATGCCGGGCAGCGGCAAGACGACGATCGGCACGCGGCTGGCCGCGCAGCTGGGCCGCACGTTCCTGGACGCGGACACCGTACTCGAGCAGAAGGCCGGGATGAATATCCCGGAGATTTTTCGGCTTGAGGGTGAGGATGGCTTCCGGCAGCGGGAGACGGCGGTGCTGGCGGAGCTGGGCAAGCGCTCCGGGCTGGTCATCGCTACGGGCGGCGGCTGCGTGACAAGGCCGGAAAATTACCCGCTGCTGCACCAGAACGGAACAATCTTCTGCCTGACGCGCGATTTGAGCCGCCTTCCCATCAGCGGGCGGCCCGTCTCGCAGGCGCTCGGCGCGGAGGAGCTTTACCGGCGCAGAAAGCCGCTGTATGAAAAATTTGCGGACGCTATGATCGACAACGACCGCACAGTAGAGGATGCTGTGCGGCAGATTTTGGAGGTGCTTGGATGAAGCTGCTGATATTGAACGGGCCGAATCTCAACCTGCTCGGCCTGCGGGAGCCGGATATTTACGGGCGGCAGAATTACGCCGCGCTGGTGCGCTTCTGCGAGGATACGTGCCGCGAAGCGGATATCTCCTGCAAGGTCTTCCAGTCCAACCACGAGGGCGCGCTGGTCGATGAAATTCAGGCGGCCTACGGCGTGTTTGACGGCATTGTCATCAACCCGGCGGCCTATACGCACACGAGCGTTGCGATTCTGGATGCGCTGAAGGCTGTCGCACTTCCGGCGGTCGAGGTGCATCTGTCCGACGTGACGAAGCGCGAGAAGTTCCGGCAGATCTCCTATGCCCGCCTGGCCTGCGTGAAGACCTACATGGGCCTCGGCTTCGAGGGCTACCGGCAGGCCATTCTGTTTTTGAAAGAATATCTGAATAAAAATTCAGATTAGATCATTTATCATGCATCAGGCAGCCCGTGTGGGCTGCCTGATTTTTCGCCTTAATATGCAGGAATCCAGTTTGCTGTCTTTCATCAAAATGAATCAAATCTTTCTTGATTGTTCATATATTTCAGGTTTATACTAATTTTTGAAGGATTTCCGTTGAAAATACGAATTTCTTGAAAAAAAATTTTCTTGAAATGACAAATTGCATCTTGAAAAATGCACTTTGATGTATTATACTTTCACACAGCAAATCAATTCAGGAGGGAATAGATATGAAAAAGATTCTTGCATTGCTTCTCGCGGCTGTCCTCGTTCTGGGCATGGCCGCGTGTGCCGCTTCTCCCGCGGCTCCCACGCAGACGACGTCCGATACGGCTTCTGACGCATCCGATACACCTGCTTCCAACGCTGAAACGCCTGCAGCATCCTCCGGTGCCAAGCTGCGCTTCGTCACCGGCGGCGAATCCGGCACGTACTACGCCTTCGGCTCCGTCATTGCCCAGCACGCGACGAACAACGCGGGCGTTGACATTGTCGGCCTGGTCGGCAACGGCTCCCAGTCGAATATTTTTGAGCTGGAAGACGGCAACGCGGAGCTGGCCTTCTGCCAGTCCGACGTGATGGCCTACGCCTACGACGGCACGAACCTGTTTGCCGACACCGGCGCTGTCAGCTGCTTCTCCACGGTCGCCGCGCTCTACACCGAGCAGGTGCAGATCGTCACGACCGATCCTGAGATCAAGTCTGTTGACGATCTCAAGGGCAAAAACGTCTCCATCGGCGCGGCCGGTTCCGGCGTGTATTTTAACGCCATGGATGTGCTCGGCGCATACGGCCTGACGGAGCAGGATATCAACCCGACGTACCAGTCCTTCGGCGACAGCGCGGATTCCCTGAAAAACGGCCAGATCGACGCGGCCTTCATCGTTGCGGGTGCTCCGACAACGGCAGTCACTGACCTTGCGACGACCAAGGACGTCTATCTTGTCTCGCTCGATGATGAGCACGTCGACAAGCTGCTTGCCTCTTCCCCGTACTACACCAAGGTCACCATCAGCAAGGATATTTACGGTCTTGATTCTGACACCATCACCGTCGCCGTCAGCGCGGTCGTCCTCGCCCGCGACGACGTTTCCGAGGACGCCATCTACAAGCTGGTCGCCGATATCTTCGACAACGCCGCCAGTCTCACCGACACCCACGCCAAGTACGCGGAGGTCAGCACCGAGTTCGGCGCTTCCGTTACCTCCGTCCCCTATCATCCGGGCGCGGCCAAGTATTTCGCGGAAAAGGGCTTTGACGTTCCCACCAAGTAAGCTTACCGCGTACTTTACGCATAGCGGCAACTACGGCAGGGCTTCCCTGCCGTAGTTGTCGTACAAAAAGAAAAAGAAGAAGGAGAGATGCATCTTGTCCAAGAATCCTGACAAGACCACCCCCGCGACCGCAAACGCCGGTACAGAGCAGAATATCGCCGCCGACGTTGATGAGGTCATGCGCAAATATGACCGCGAATCCAACACCCGCATCTGGTCCGGCTGGCGCGCCATTATCATTAAGGTCTTTATGGCGTGCTTCGCCGTGTACTGCATCTGCATGACGCTGTTTTCCACGGCCATGCCGGAGATCCGGCTGCCGCTGTTCATGGGCTTTATCATCCTTGCAGGCTTTCTGAACTTCCCGGCCAGCAAGCATCACGTGCGGCCCAACTATCTGCCGTGGTACGACATTCTCCTGATGCTCGTCGGCGCGGCCTGCTTTTTCTACTTTGCACGCAACGCCATGACGATGATCCGGCTTGCCACCCGCATCCAGCCCATTCATGTGGTCATCGGCTGCATCGGCATTCTGGTTCTGGTCGAGCTTTGCCGCCGCTGCGTGGGTCTGCCGATCCTTGTGGTCGCCGGGCTTCTGGTCATCTACGCGTTCTACAATCAGCTCAGCTACGGTGCAAGCTTTTATAAGGCCCTGCAGAACATCATCTACAAGCTGTTCTACACGACCAGCGGCGTGATCGGCACGCCGGTCAGCGTGTGCTATACCTACATTGTGCTGTTCATCATTTTCGGCGCGTTTCTGGAGCGCACCGGCATTGCGAACTTCTTTATTTCGTTCGCGAACCGGCTTGCGGGCTGGTCCTCCGGCGGCCCGGCAAAGGTCGCGGTCATTTCCTCCGCGCTGTGCGGCATGGTATCCGGCTCCTCGGTCGGCAATACGGTCACGACCGGCTCATTTACCATCCCGATGATGAAAAAAACCGGCTACAAGCCGGAGTTCGCCGGCGCCGTCGAGGCGGCGGCCTCCACCGGCGGCCAGATCATGCCGCCCATCATGGGTGCTGCCGCCTTCATCCTGGCGGAAATGACCGGCATCGGCTATGGCACCGTCTGTGTGGCAGCTGCTATTCCGGCTTTCCTTTATTACATCAGCGTGTTCATCATGGTGGATGTGGAAGCCCTGAAAAATGACCTGCTCGGCATGGATGAAAAGGATATCCCCCTGCTTATCCCGGTGCTTAAGCGCAGTGCCAAGCTCATCATCCCCGTGGTAGTGCTCATTGTCACCCTCGTTGTGTTCAATATTACTCCCATGCGCTGTGCCCTGTATGCCATGGCGGCGGTTGTCCTTTGTGCCCTGTTTGATAAGAATGACCGTTTCTCCTTCAAGCACCTCAAGAATGCCTTCTGCCAGGCGGCCATCGGGTCCGCTCAGATCGTAGCTGCCTGTGCGGCCTCCGGTATCGTTATCGCCATGTTGTCCCTCACCGGCCTGGGGCTCAAGTTCTCCAATTTCATCCTCACCCTCGGTGGCAGCAATCTGGTGCTGTGTCTGGTGTTCTCCATGCTGGTGTCCATCATCCTCGGCATGGGTTTGCCCACCACCGCGGCCTATATCATCACTGCTACCACCATTGCGCCCTCCCTGCTCAAGCTCGGCCTGCCTCCGCTTTGCGCGCATCTGTTCCTGTTCTACTTTGCGTCGCTCAGCTGCATCACCCCGCCGGTGGCTATTGCCTCCTATGCGGGCGCTGCCTTGGCCGATGCCAACCCCAGTAAGGTTGGCTGGGAAGCCGTCCGTCTGGGCATTGTGGCGTTCCTTATTCCGTATTCCTTCTGCCTTACCCCCGGCGTTATCATGCTGGATTTCTCCAGCTTTGCCACTGGCATTACCGGTGTTCTCTCCGCGCTGCTTACCTTGTTGGCGGCGTTGCCCATTGCGTGGCTCATGCAGGGCTACACCTACCGCAGGGTCGGCATCCTGTGGCGGCTGCTGTTCGCGGTCTGTGCGGTCATGCTCATCATCCCGGATCTCATCATCGAGATCCCCGCGGCCGTCATCGTGCTGGGTATCTACTACCTGCACAAGCGTGACTATGTCAAAGGCCGATCCATCCCCGCTTAACTTCTCCTTGAACTTCATAAGTGTCCGCGTCGCCCGGCTCTCCACCCAGGGGAGTCGGGCGGTTGCCTTTTGCTCCGATTTTCTGCTTTTCCCGCCCATCGGCCGCAGGCCAAACCGCCCTTCGGGCGGTTTCAGCGTCCCTTTAGGGACGCTGGCCCCGGCGCAGCCGGGGCGGCCTGCGGCCTGCCCGCTCCCCATTCGCCAAAATCTCAGCAGCGCACGGGTTCGCGCCGCCGCTGCGCCCGCCGTCCCTTTGGGGGCTTTTCACCCCTCCTGCCGCTCTCCGGCCATTCTCACTTTCCGCCGCAGGGCAGGGGAGAGGCAAAAAGAAAGGCCCCACCGGGGCCTGCACCAATAAATAGAGGAGCTCCCCTGGTATTCCAGGGGAGCCCAAAAACTATAAGGAAGGAGAAAGAAAATTACTTCTTGGGGATAAAGCCCTTCTGGTTCACCCAGTACTTGGGCTCCTTGCCCTCCAGCATTACCTGGCAGATCTCACGGTAGCAGTTGCGACCGGAGCGCATCAGGGAGCCATCGGAGAAGGCCATGGCGTGGGGGGTGTTGATGAAGTTATCCAGCTCCAGCAGCTTCTTGCCGTCGGGGAACTCCTCATAGTTAACATCGGCCGCGGCGCCGGCGATCTTGCCGTTCTTCAGCGCGTCGTACAGGTCGTCGTTGTTTACCAGGATGTCACGGGCGGTGTTCAGGAAGTAAGCGGTGGGCTTCATCAGGTCAAAGTGCTTCTTGTTGATAAGGTCCTTGTTGTAGCGCTCGCCGGGAATGTGCAGGGAAACCACATCGGCCTGCTGGAATACCTCTTCCATCGTCTCCACCATGGTGATGTAGCTGGGAACGATAGCGGGATCAATAAAGGGATCGTAAGCGATAATATGGGCGTTCATGCCGTAGAACATCTTCTCGGCATAGCTGCGGGCAATGTTGCCCAGGCCCAGCACACCAACGGTAGCGCCGGAAAGCTCAATAGCCATCTTGGCCTTGATGCCCTCGGGGGTACGCACCTTGGTGTTATACTCGCAGATGTGCTTGGTCATCGCGAGGGTCAGCGCCACGGCGCCTTCCGCCACGGTAAAGTGGTTGCCGTAGGGGCTGTACGCTACATAGATGCCGCGCTTGGCAGCGTCCTCGCATACCACATGGTCCTGGTAGCCTACGCCGTGCACCTGGATCAGCTTCAGGTTCTTGGCCAGGGCCAGCAGCTCGTCATCAAAGAAATGGACGCGGGCAATGACTACATCCGCCTCGGCCATGTATTTCTTCATATCCTCGCGGGAATCCTGCCACTCACCAATGATCTCAAAGCCCTTTTTGCGCAGCATCTCCATCGATTCATCGGACATCGGCTTGGGGGCATAAATCTTGTAACCCATTGTTGGTTCCTCCGGTTTTTGGTTTATTTTACTACTACGCCTACGGCGTCAATTTCCACATCGTAGGGTCCCAGCGCTACAGCGCGGGCGGTACGGGGCGGGTAGGGGGTCTTCATCACGGCGGAATACGCCTCATTCAACAGCGGGAACTGGCTGGGGTCGGTCAGGTATACATTCACCCGCACCACATGCTCCAGATCGCTTCCGCCGGCCTTCAGGATGGCCTCCACATTGCGCAGGGTCTGGCGCACATGGTCGCCAAAATCCCCGGGCACCACTTCGCCGGTCGCAGGGTCCAGCGGCAGCTGCCCCGCTACGAATACATAATCTCCATGCACCATGCCCTGGCTGTACGGGCCCTTGGCGGCCGGTGCATCCGGGGTAGCGATCAGCTTGATCTCAGCAGACATTTTCCTTACCCCCTTACTTTCTGCGGGCCTTCACAGCGGCGGCCAGCTTCTCCAGGGCGGGCATCAGCTGGATCTCCGGGAAGCCATAGGCGATACGCACATAGCCGCGGCCCAGCTCCTTGTCGTATTCCAGGCCGTTGCTCATCAGCACACCGGCCTCGGCCAGGAATTTCATCATCTCGCCCTGATCCTCAAAGCCCAGTCCGTGGCAGTCACACCAGCAGACGAAGCAGGCTTCCGGCTTGATGATCTTCATTTCGGGGATATTCTCCGCAAAGTAGTCGCACATCTTGTTGCGCATGGTCTGCACATACTCACGTGCCTGGTCGGCAAAATCGTCGCACTTGCCGCCGTAGGCCGCCTCAAAGGCCGCTACACCGGTGATGGTCCGGCTGTAACCCTTCACGGCCGCGATCTTCACATTGGTCTTGTCATGGATCTCCTGATTGGGGATGATAATGGCAGCGGTGCGGAAACCGGCAGTATTGAAGGTCTTGCTGGGGTTGATGACCACAGCGGAGAACCCCTTGGCAAAGTCGCCCACGGTGGGGTAGCAGATGTGCCGCTTGCCGTCGAATACAAAGTCCGCGTGCACCTCGTCCACGATCACGAATACATTGTACTTCTTGGAAAGCTCCTCGATCTTCTTCAGCTCCTCCAGCGTGCAGCTCTTGCCGGTGGGGTTCTGCGGGTCACACAGGATGAAGCAGGTATTGTTGGGGTCGGCAAACTTCGCTTCCATGTCGGCCCAGTCAAATTCCACTGTGCCCTTTTCGCTGTCGATCAGCAGGCCGCTTTCCACCAGCTTGCGGTCGTTATCGCGGATGCAGTCACGGAAGGGAGAGTAGGCGGGGGTATTGATGATGATGCCGTCGCCCACCTTGGTCATGGCCTGCATGGCAAAGGCGATGCCGGGCACGATGCCACCGACAAATTCCACCCACTTGTAGTCCACATCCCAGTCGTGGCGGCGCTTCATCCAGCCGGCTGCCGCCTGGGCAAAGTCATCGGTAAAATAGGGGTAGCCATATACCTGGCACTCGCTCACCTCACGCACGGCCTCCAGCACGGGGATGGGGCAGGCGAAGTGCATCTCGGCGCCGTTCATGGGCAGCTGGCCGGGCTTCACATTGCGGGGGTCCCAGGTCTTGCTGCGCTCACGGCTGCGGTCTACTATTACATTAAAGTCATAGGTATAGCTCATATTATTTCTCTCCCTGCATCAGCAAAGCTCGTTTTCGTCTTCCACTTCCAGCACATACACATTTACTGCGCGCAGTACGGTCGCCTTGCGGAAGCCGCCGCCGGTCACAGTGGCGTTTTCGCCGTGGGAGCAGGTCATATGCACATGTACGATGTAATCGCTGGGGGTATTGGTCACCTGGCAGGGCAGACCGGCGGGGGCGTCGCACTTGCGGGTGATCTCGCCCATGAAGGATACGATCTCACAGGGCTCATTAATGGTGGTCTGCAGCATCTTGGGGGGCATCTCATAGCTGCCGGGGTTGCCCACGGTCACATCATAGATGGAACCAACAGCGCTTACGATGACGCCGGCTTTCCACTTCTTGTCCATTAGGTAAGCATGGATCGCGGAGGTAACATCCTCATCCTTGTGCAGTACGATAGTGTGTAACTTTGCCATAAACAATATCTCCTTAAATTTATTTACGATAATTCATTTCGACAACCGAAAATGAATATTGTATACAATTTAATTATATCGACCATCTTCCCCTCCGTCAAGTGTCTGTGCAATTTTCGTTAAATGAGATAAATCCACTCTATTGTCCTTGTCGCTTTTCACAAAGAACCGTGTTTTCTCACCACGGCTCCCCATTTCTCAAGATTGTTCATGGCTGAAATTCCATAATATAGGAACAATTTGCTTGTTTTCGTCTATTTTTTGTATTGCCCTCTTCCATTTGCACCCTAAATAGGTTATAATAATGGAATCAATATGACAGAATTTATCAGAAAGCAAGGAGTACAGTCATGGAACATAACGAGGTTATCCGTGTCGTTTCCATCAAAGATCAGGTTTATCAGATTCTCAAGCAGGAGATCATCGATTGCAAACTGAAATCCGGCGAAAAGCTGGTGGAGCAGAGCATTGCCGAGCGCTTCAATGTCAGCCGCGCCCCCGTCCGGGAGGCCATCAAGCAGCTCATCGGCGATGGTCTGGTTGTCAATATCACCAACCGCGGCGCCTATGTCAAGATCCCCACCGCCAAGGAACTGGAGGACATGCAGGAGGTCCGCACCCTCTTTGAGGAGCACGCCGTCCATCACGCCGTCACCATCCTCACCGAAGAGCACCGTCAGGCCCTCCAGCAGATCCGGGAGGAGATGCTCTCCACCATCGAGTTGAACGACTACCGCCGCTATCAGGAGCTGGAGCGCAAGCTCTCCGTCGAGCTCATCCGCCTCTGCGAAAATGACCTCATCGAGGAGACCTACACCAAGGCCTACACCATGATGAATAATTTCAATGATTCGCTCATCAAGGGCGCTCACTTCAGCCAGGAAGGCGCCGTCACCGACCGTGTGGAGTTCATAGATTCCCTGTTGGCTGGCGATTTGGATAAGGCACTGGAGCTGGTTCGTGGTCACTCCGAGCGCGCCATGGAGTTCATCCGCCACTATGTCACCCGGTAAATCCGGTAATTTTGCCATTTTTTCCGCCAAAACTTTTTGCACTTTTTTCTTGCAATTTGCCGGGCGTTGTGGTAAACTATTTCAGTACGGTTCAGCCAATGCAAGCTAACATTGGCGCCAGGAATTCGAAAGAGGTGAAATCGCATGAAAAAAGGCATCCATCCCAAGTATGGCCCTGCTGTGATTCGCTGCGCCTGCGGTAATACGCTGGAGACCATCTCCACCGTCCCCGAGATCCGCGTAGAAATCTGCTCCAAGTGCCATCCCTTCTTTACCGGCAAGCAGAAGCTGGTAGATACCGGCGGCCGCGTTGATCGTTTCAACAAGCGCTTCAATCTGGGCAAATAATCTGCAAAAGTATAAGGCGGTGCCGCACGGTGCCGCCTTATTTTTGCTCCCCTGCGTTTTTCCCTTTTGGAAAAAGGAAGAAAATCTTTTTAACAGGCTCCCCTGTGTAAGGGGTGTGGCACCGCACCAACTCATAGCCTCCCTTGTGTAAAGGGAGGTGGCGAATGAAATGAGCCGGAGGGATTGCCGGCAGAAACTATGCCCAGTTTCATCTCGCCTGTCGGCGTCGCACCACCCCAAAGGCTCCCCTGTGTAAGGGGAGCTGTTAGCCGTATGGCTGACTAAGGGGTTGACGGTGCAAACTATGGAGATAGTTTCATCTCGCCTTCGGCGTCGCGGAGCCTTTTACAAAGGCGTAATCTGTACGGCTCGCCGCCGAGGCCCTACTTTTCTATGAAGAAAAGTAACCAAAAGTCATTTAGGGCTCCGCCCTAAAGACCTGTAACGCGTCGGTACGCCCCGACCGGAAGGTCTACGACCTCCCGGATCTGGGACTAGACGACGCTTATAAGGTTGATTTTTAATTTGGTCCCTGCTGGGTCCAAAATAAAATGCGCCGCAGGCACCTTGAGAGCGTGTCCAGCCGCAGCTTAGCGGCAAGGGGGTCTTGGGGCACAGCCCCAAGTGCGTTTTGCCTACTTTTGCGCATACAAAAGTAGGCCCCCGCCGGGCAGGCGTACAAGCCGTCACCCTCCGGCGACTCCGCTACGCCGATAGGCGACCACAAACTATCCCCTGCCGGGTAGGCATACAAATTTTGATATCTAAAAGGCCCCGCCCCGCCGCCAGGCGACTACCAACTTGGTCTAAAATTTCTTCTGCTGCCCATTCCTCGGCAAATCGTAGTCCCGCACCCGCGCGCCGCGACCCCTCTCCTCTCCAAAATATCATAATAATTCCCAGCCTCACTTCCCCAATAAAGCCCACTATTTATGCAATTCTCACCCAACAATCCCCAGTTCTGTAAACTTTCCATTAAATAAAGTGAAATATTAACCTTTGGACTGCAAAAAAGGGGCGATTTTGCCGTATTAGTGAAAGGACTTTTTCCACCGGTAAAAAACTTCTTTCCTGTCGGATCTCTCCCCGAATAATAAATCGAGAGCCTTTTTGCCCCACCGGTCAAACAGGGGCGCCGGTCCAAAATTTCTCAGCAGACCTCATCGGGCAATTTGGGGGTCTGCCCCAGCGGGAACCCGCCTCCCACCAGCACCTTGAAAACTGAATAAAACACCAGGCCGTTATCCCCACAGCCGGAGATATATCAGTTGCACCCCGCATAAAAATGTGGTATGATAAGCTGTATTATTTCGCTGTTTTGGAAAGGGGTTTTTTCCTGATGTCAAGCCCAAAATTGACTGTTGCCGTTCTGTTCGGCGGCGCTTCCACCGAGCACGATGTTTCCCAGCTCTCCGTCACCTCCGTCCTGCGGGAGCTGGACCGCGATAAATACGAGCTCCTGCCGGTCGGCATCACCCGCTCCGGGGAGTGGTTTCTCTACACCGGGGAGCTTTCGCTCATTGCCGATGGCCGCTGGGAGCAGAGCGATGCCCGCATTCCCTGCCTGCTTTCCCCTGTGCCCGCCCACCACGGGCTGATGGTACAAAAAGCCGATGGCTGGCAGCCGCTGCGGGTGGATCTGGTTTTCCCGGTGCTGCACGGCATGAACGGCGAGGACGGCACCCTGCAGGGTCTGTTGGAGCTGGCCCGGCTGCCCTATGTGGGCTGCGGGGTGACCGGCAGCGCCAACTGCATGGATAAGGAGATGACCCACACCATCCTGGAGGCGCATGGCATCCAGATGGCAAAATGGCTGCGGGTGGACAACGAAAAGATGCAGGATTTTGACGCCTTTGCTAAGCAGGCGGAGCAGAAGCTGGGCTACCCAATGTTTGTAAAACCGGCAAACGCAGGCTCCTCGGTGGGTGTAGGCAAGGCGCACGACCGCGCAGAGCTGAAAAGTGCATGCCTGCACGCTTTGCAGGAGGACTACAAAGCGGTGGTAGAGGAATGCATCGAGATGCAGGAGGTGGAAACCGCTGTTTTGGGCAACAGCAATCCACAGG
>ENA-OPEC01000269-OPEC01000269.1-human-gut-metagenome-genome-assembly--contig:-NODE-269-length-46654-cov-3.636409_pt1 | contig 46654 bp, 60 predicted proteins | sample MGYA00241622_ERZ501507 | MGnify/ENA primary metagenome ERZ501507 (study PRJEB25962, sample SAMEA2042582) | human gut metagenome | biome: human gut; feature: human-associated habitat; material: faeces... | reverse complement strand
GCCCGCCGTTAAATTTGGCTTGCAGTGCGTTTTCTTTTTGCCCTTTGCGCACCTCTTGCGCAAGGTTGCGGCTGTACCATGCAGCCACGGCAACCTTAATGCCTTCGGTAAGCTTGCCGTTGGTGGTGGTTACATCAATGCCCTCGGCGCTGTATTCGTACCGTACACCGTTTTTGCGCAGCCTGTCTACATTGGTATAGTAGTCAATCTCATCACGGGCGTTACGGTCAATTTTGTGGAAAATAACAACATCAAAAATATCATCGCTGCTGTCAAGTATCATCTGCTGGAAAGCATCGCGCCCGGCAACGGAAGTGCCGCTTATAGCTTCATCGGTATATGTTTTTACAACGATATAACCGCGCTGCTTGCAGTATTCACGGCTGGCGCGCAGTTGGGCAGTAATGCTTTCGTATCGCTGGTTATCGCTGGAATAGCGTGCATATAGTGCTGCTCTTAACATTTTGTTTACCTCTTTTAGTTATGCTCTAATATTGAAATTTCAGTTGAAAAATTTTGAGGTTTGGTATTGCTTGACAATGTATTGAGAATAACTGCTTTTAAATTACTTGATATTGTAGAAAAAAGGTTTTTTCTATAATTTTCAAAGTTACCATCTATTATTTCTTTTCTAAAAAGATTTTTAGAATCAGTAGTTACAAAAACAATAATTGCTCTATTAAAGTAACCGTCATAACCATATAAAGCCGGAGTGGGGCTCTTAAAAGCTTCTATAATAAATTTATCGCTTATAACATCATATCTTACAACAATAGATTTATGAGTTAAAAACATCTCTTGCATTGCGGCGTTTATTTTGTCGATGTCAGCAGATAAAATATTTTTCAATTTCTGCTGTGATAATATCTCTTTAATTTCATTATCAAAATTATCGTGGCGAGATGCTTGAAGTTTTAAATTGTTATAGCTTGTTTCTAATTTTTTATAGTCCTCTTTTAAATACTTAATCTCACTAATCTCTCTGAAATTTTTATAATATTCTTTTTCGTAATGTTCTAAAGAGTTCTTTTGTTCATCCAGAGCATCGCGCAAATTTTTATTTTCTGCGAACAGACTTTTAATTTCCGATGTTAGCCTTTCGATTTGTTGCTGCTCCGTTTCTTTTGCTTTAATATCTTCCGGCGAATGCTTTTCGGCTATAACCATGGCTGCCCAGATAAGCAAAGCACCTGCCAAAGCATCTAAATTTGCCCAGTGACTTCTGCTCATGTGTATATCAAAAAGAGGGCAGAATAATACGGCTATAAAAATTAAAAGGCATAATAAAATTTGATTTAAAATACTTTTAGAATCCCATACCATGAAAGCTGATACTATTGATTGTAACGTTACTGCAATTTTTAATATCTGATAAAATCCATAATTAGGTAAGCCCCACAATGCGGCAATTATAGCAAAAGCAGGGACAATAAATAATTTCCACATATAATGTTCCTCGTTTTACTTTTCAAAATAATTTCCACTTATCAGGATAAATTATATTGCCTTTCCGTGTATATCTTTACTTTTAGCATTTTGCAGTTTTAATTTTAAATCCATAATACCGTCAATTTCCGCCTGGCCGTCAGCATCAAGCTGGCGGTATTTTTCTATATGGCGCAGTTCGTCGGCGGTAAGAAAAGCATTATTTTCTTTTGGTAATTCCCATCCCATTATATAAGCTTCGGATACATTATAAATTTTAGCCAAAGCTTCAATTTTATCGGTTGGTATATTTGTTATAATATCGTTTTCATATTTGAAATAGGTTTGCCGTGCTACGTTTATTTTTTTACCTATTTCTTCAAGTGTAAAATTGTGTTTTAAGCGAAGTTCCTTTAAACGTTCTCCTTTACTCATAAAATCACCTCAAGAATATGATAACATATTTGACGCAAAAAGCAACAAAAAAGTTACCGTAAGACACGAAAATAACTTGACAAGTTACAGACGGTAGTATAAACTAAAAGTGACCTAAAAAGTTACAGGAGGAACAGTTATGATTCGCGTAGATAAATTAGTTGGCGAGATGGCCGCTAAAGGTATTAGTGGCAAGGAAATGGCAAAAAGAATAGGAATAGCACCAAAAACATTTTATGAGAAAATGAAAAAAGGGGTATTCGGTACTGATGAAGTAGAAATTATGATTGAAGTGCTGCAATTATCAGACCCGATGTCAATTTTTTTTGCACGTTCAGTAACTTCAAAAGTTACAAAAACGCAGGGCGCATAAGGGGGTGAATGGCGTGAACAACGAAGCGGAGTTACAGAAAGAGGCTGACGAAGTGAGAAAAAATATTGCGGCTTATATTAACCGCATAACGCAAAACACCGCTGCTGATGAAACTGCGGCTATTGCAGTAGTCGCAGTATTACCGCAAGCGGTGAATGCGTACATTGAGTTGCTAAAAATTACGAGGGTTACTTCTTAATGACAGTAAGAAGTTCAGAAAAAGCTTCTTTGGTTTTAGCAAGTTTTTCTTCATCGGAAGCACCGGCTAAAAATCCATTGTTGATTAAAGCAACCAGAATTTCTTTAGCAATCAGTTTTTCTTCTTTGAAATTCATAATAACACCCCCTTTCTATAAACATTATAGCAAAGGGCGCGCAAACGAAAGGAGCAAACTATGTACCCGGAAACAAAGATGTATACAGTAACAACGGCATCCGCATTAAGGCAGCTTTGCATAAAAAATAACTGGTTTACCTGCGGAAGCAATGAGCAGTACGAAAAACTGTTTTATGCCAACGAAAACGGCTGCCCGATAAAAGAGATTGCAACAATTATTTGGCTTTGCAGTGACGAAGAAGTACGCAGAATTGATGTTTTGGCGGAACTTAAAGAAGCACGCAAGTCATATTTAAAAAGGCTGCGTAAGCAGAATGAATGGTAAGCATTATGGCACGGGGCAGGAAAAGGACTGAACGGAACTTCCGTGTAAACGTGATTAACCCGGGCGGCATATTAAAAGAAGAAGACGCACGGCGCTTTGCAAAATGGTTTTTACGTTGGGCGATAGACAACGGAGCCATTAAGCTGCCGGGCAGGAAGGGGGCAGAAGCATGAGGACGTTAACGGTAATTTACGCGAGCGCATGGCTTGCAGTTAAAACGGCGTATGAAGTATTGACTGACCCAGTTGTACTTTTATTTGCCAGCGGCATGTTGTTTGCGCACATTCTGCACAAGTTTTGGTAACCTGTTCCTTTTTGGAACAAGTTAAAAAGGGGGATGTAAATGTTGTGGGAGTTTATAAAATGTGCGGCAGTGATATTTGCCGGTGTACTTGCGGCGCAGCTTGTAACGCTGCTGATTATAGTAACCATGTTTGCAAAATAAAAAAGCCGCAGCAAACGGGGCAGCTACGGCTTTAAGAGGAATATGAAGCCAAAAGGCTTTTAACTATTATAACACGGAAGGAATGAAAAATAAATATGGCAGTAAGCAAGTGTTATTTGTGCAACGTGCGCCTTCGCGGCGGCGATGGTAAATATAAGGAACTGGACGGCAAGGCCCGCAAAGTTTGCGTGGACGAAAGAAGCTGCCGCCTGCGTCGGGAGATGAAAAAGAAAATTGCCGAAACGGCGGACGAGGAAGAAAAGGACGATGCGGCGGCGGTGAGTTACATCGGCGTAACGGCGATAGTTTTAATGGAACTTCTGGCATTTGCCGCAGGCATTGTGGTGGGTATGCTGATATGCTGACGGAACACGATGTTCTTAATGCGTGGGTTTGCTGGGGCAAGGCTGGGCGAGTACCGCCCCCGGCGGCGGATGCCGGAGAACTTCGGACGAAGGTGCGGCACATGCTGGCAAGTTTTTTATATGCTGACCGTAACCAGTTTTTGGCGGCGGCGAAAATGTTGGCGGCGGCGAAAAGTACAGACTGGCCGACAACGCAGCAAATTGAAATGGCAATACTGATTGAAAAAACGAAAGCGAAGGTGGCGCAGCGTGTTTAATGATTTTTACGAATACGAAGTGTATTCAATAAAATTTGACGGTGCAATAACTGTTGATTATAAATACAGCCCGCTGAACGGTAAAGAACGCAGGCAGAAGGCAAAAACTACGGAAAGGCCGCACGATGATTGGATTAAAGCGTGGTACAACATGAAGGAACTGTTTGCTGACTTGTGGGGTATGCCGCTGGTGGATGCGGCGACAGGCGCAAAGCTGGAATGGAATATCAGAAGCGTTAAGTTTTTGTTTAAAGAAAAAACCGGCAGCGGGGTAAAGATAACTGCATCGGTGGAAGGCGTGGAAAATATTGAAGATGAAATAATTTTAACCACGCAGCCTTTCTGGGAAATGGCACCTAAAGTTTTTTGCGGTGTGCGGATGCAGGAACTGACGCCGGAACAACTCGAAAAAATCGAGCAGTTAAAAAAAGAAACCTTTGAATTTATCCATATGGGTAAGAAACAGCAGCCAACACTGGAAGAAGCGGCGCAGTTTATTGAAGGTGGTGCTGCCGAATGAGCGGGTTTAAAAGGAAGTTGAAACGCAAAAATGTAGTTGTGAAAACTGCATCGGCGCTTACGGAAGCGGAGTATCAAGATATTGAAGCGAGAATCTGCGGGCAGCTTACCGAAGAAATAACGCTTAAAATACTTGCCGTGGCGGTTGATATTTTGGAAAAAGACTATGGCAAATTAAAGAAACGCGAAACACGTTTTGATACCTTGCTGGATTTGTTTTCGGCAGGCCTTAACGAATTGGGGCACGGCGATGCCGCAAGACTGGCGGCGGTTGAAAAATTGCGCAGCAAAGGTTTGAAAGTGAGGTTACGTTACCAATGACTTCAAGTGCAGATAAATTTGATAAGAAAATGAAAAAGCTGATTAAAGCAGACTGGACGGCGAAAGAAGTGGCGGCGGTGTCGCACAGGCTTAATAAAAGGCCCTTTGCGGCGAAAGTTGATTATGAAGTTATCGAAGAAGAATCGGCTCTTAAAGTCGATAGAAGAAATGAATTAATCAATCGTGTAAAAGCTGCAAGTGAAAAAGAACTCGAAGGCATGTTATTTGTTTTAGATAAAATTTTGCAGGCAGCAAAGAAAGAACATCCGGTACGGCGTGTTCGCCGCAGGCGTGTAAGAAACTGGTAAGGAGTTGGCGGAAATGATGATGTTGAAAACGAAGAAGGTTATTTTAACAGGCAAAAAGCAAAGAATGCTGCACGAAGAAGTGTACCAACGCGACGGCGGCTGCTGCGCTATTTGCGGCGCACCTGTACCGGAAGGCGTGAAAGCACATCATGAACCGCCGAAAAGCCAGGGCGGCCAGGATATAAAAGAAAATTTGATTATGCTTTGCCAGGACTGCCACGCGCAGCGGCATTTTAATGCGCCGCGTGAGTACAAGGCAAAGTGCCGTGAATATTTGGAAGGTTTGTATGGAAAATGTTGAATATTGGGCCTTTGGCACAAGGTGGCACAAAGAAGTGTTTACGTACCCTGCCGGAACGCCTAAAAAGAAAATAATGGAAGATGCCTGGGACTGGGTTGATTCCTTCGGCACGGCCCTGGGCGTTACTGTCGAAAAGATAAGTGAAGAAGAAGCAAGGTTGTGGAAGAAATGAAGGAAAAACCGATTGTTAAAATTAAATTATTGCCCGGCGGCAAGATGCCGGTAAAGAAAACAGCAGGCGCGGCGGCATTTGATTGTTACGCGAGAATTAAAAATGTTACTGGAACAGATTATGGGTTTGTTGGAGAACATCCGGTTCTGGTTCCGCTTGGTTTTGCTTTGGAATTACCGAAAGGATACCACGCAGAAATTTATCTGCGCAGCAGCATCGGCTTAAATACAAAACTGCGTGCGCCGAATAGTGTTGGCATTATTGACAGTGATTATCGCGGTGAGGTTTGCGCGATTCTTGAAAGTACAAGCGTGGGTCCTATAATGGGTGGAATTACACCGATAAAGGTAGAAAATGGGCAGCGTATTGCGCAAATGATTATAAAAAAAGATGAAGATATTGAATTTTTGCAGGTCGACGAACTTTCAGAAACGGAACGCGGCGAGAACGGCTTTGGTAGTACGGGGGTGAAGTAAATGTTTTATGGGGACATAGCTAAAGGCCGGACGGTGGCTATTGAAATAAAAATACCAAATGGCCGGAATTGTTTAAAATGTACGGCACAATTAAACAATTTTGGGGGTGCTGCTTGTATGCTTTATGGCAAATGGCTTACAACACATTCTTACAGAAAAAAAGGCGACCTGCATGGATGGCCTTCCGGCAAAGCGGTTAGAAAATGCGAGGCGTGCCTTAATGGCAGCCGCGAATTTGCGGTTGGAACACTTAAAGAGGTGAATAGTAATGGCTAAAAATTATATGGCTGATGTAGCAAAAATGCTTGGTGTGGAACTTGAAGAAGAATTTATGATTGATAGTTCAGATAAAGTTTATAGATTTTTTAAAAACGGATTGTGTTTCCAATGTGATGGAGCCTGGTTGCCCGCCGAATATCAGTTCTTTGATTTAATAAAAGGTGAATGTAAAATTATTAAACTGCCGTGGCAGCCGAGAAAAGGTGACAAATATTACCGTCCTTCTGCCTATTTTAAATGTGTAGATGTTGCTCTTTGGGAAGGTTATTCGTCAGATTTTGCTTTAAAAGAAGCTGGCATGATTTTTAGAACCAAAGAAGAATGTGAAGCTGCATTGCCTGCACTGCGGAAGAAGTATTTGGGCGGTGAAAGCAATGAGTGAATTAAAACCCTGCCCGTTTTGTGGGAGTGAAAAAGTAAAAGCGCAACACGGCGTTGGAATGGTTATGATTTTATGCTATAAATGTGGCGCAACTGTTAGCTTTTACGAAAAAGAGAGGAAAGAGCAAGCGATTGAGGCGTGGAATAGAAGGTGTAGTGAAAGCAAATGACGGTTGCTGAACTTATCGAAAAACTAAAAACAATGCCGCCAGAAGCTAAGGTTATACATATTAATTACAGGTGGCACAAAAATAATGCTTATAGCGACCCCGATGTGTTTTTTAATTCGGCGGGAAGTTGCAGCATCGGCGCAAGAATAGTAGGGGTGATGGAAGATGACATCTGAAAGGCAGAAATGGTGGGATAGCCTGCCCGCGGAAGAAAAGCGGGTAAGGCTTTTAATAAAAACATTGAAGGGGAATATTATTTGTTGCAAACAATCAATTAGTGACGAATGGAACGCAATTAATGCTGATATGAAAGTTGGTAAAAATCAGCTTGAAGCAGCTAAAACAAATTTGCGTGATACAAAAAGAACAATCAAATTTTTGCGCAGACAGATTTCACAGCGGCCGCGACCATGGTCCAGTAAAAAATTTTTAGTGTGTCCGTGTTGCCGAAAGTGGGTTTATGAACAAACGTATTGTAAACTGTGCGGGCAGAAACTGAGGTGGGCATAAATGCTTATTCTTTGCATGGAAAAAGATAAATATAAAAACAGGCGGCCGGTATACAGCATCGTTAAACGCAGCGTTGAAAATCGTGATATTAACTTTTTTGCAATACGCTGCCGGTTTAACCCGGAATTGCGGTATTACATAACGCGCCTGGACGAAGAAAAAACAGATGAAGAAATAATGGCAATGTTCCGGCAAAACAAATATCGAAAAGAGCCGTTATTTGCAAAAATAGGAGATTGAGCCATGTTAAAAAGAGAATTATTAAAACTTTTAGAAGATGTGCCGGATGATGCACCGATAAACATAATAAACGATTATGAAGAAATGGATAACACCAGTTATGATATTTTGCAAGTTATTACCACGAAAAGCGTAAACTACGATATTTGCAGAAACAATTTTAATGAAAATGAAAAGCGAAAATCGGTAGAAACTTTTGTTTATCTTTTGAAAGAGGTGGATTAAGGAAATGGGCGATAAGTGGTTAACGAACAAACAAGCACTGGCAATACTCGGCGGCAGCGAGGATTTTAACCTGCCGGGTATACTTTTACAAAGCACATCACAGGCGCACGCATTGGCGGCGGCGAAGCGGGCGTTAAAGTACCGGATTGCAAAGACTGCGCTTTATGATAAAGAAAATAATTGCCATGTGTGCCCCAGCTGCAAAGGAAAGCTGGAGCGCAGCGACTACGAATTTAACACCGGATACTGTAAAGTATGCGGGCAAAAAATTGAATTTAAAAGCTAAAAATAGCAGGCCTTGTGCCTGCTTTTGGCGGTTTATGAAGTAAAAAAATACAACTTCCTACTAATATATAGTAAAACGGCGGTGGCCGTTATTGGGCTTGTATGTAAGTATTATCTTTTGGACCACGGGTGATGAAAATGAAATCAGTAATCAGAACAAAAACATATTACTGCGGAAAAAATGATTTGGAGATTGATTTATTCCCGTGGATGGAAGTTGAAAAAAGATATACCCGTAAGAAAAAAGAAAAAGTAACGATACCGAAACAGAAAGTTTTAAATGACAAAAGAGCAAAGAGAACATTTTGCCAGTTAGTTAAAACAAACTTTGGTGAAGGTGATTTGCATTTAACACTTACATACAGTCAGAAATTTTTACCGGAGAATGTGGAAAGCGCTGAAAAAGAAGTGCGGAACTACCTGCGGCGAGTTGCCCGTCTGCGCAAAAAGAAAAAACTGTCGCCTTTGAAGTATATATTTATTACCGAACAAGGCGTGCAAAGTAAACGCATACATCATCACGTTATTATTAACGGCGGGTTAAGCCGCGATGAAGTGGAACTGCTTTGGCGCCGCCCGAAAAGAAAAGGGCAGCAGCAGGGTGATGCTTTGGGTGACTGTAATGCAGACAGGCTGCGCACTGACGATAAAGGGCTGGAACGCCTGGCATCGTATTTGGCGAAAGACCCCAAAGGCCGCAAGCGTTGGACTCCGTCGCAGAACTTAAAAAAGCCGGAAGTATCAACCAGTGACACAAAAACAAGCCGCAGGAAATTTATGCAGCTTGTGCTTTTGCCGGAAGACGCAGAAGAAGTACGCCGTCACTTTGAAAAACAGCATCCGGACTTTGCCGTAACGGAAGTGCGCAAGGAATGGAATGAGATAACCTGCACCTGGGCAGTATATGTTAAGCTGCACCGCAAAACAGAAAAGAGGGATAACAATGCTTATCGAACAGCATTTAGAAAGTGTTAAGCTGCGCTTTAAATGGCGGCGGCTTATTAGTGCTGCCGTAAAAGATGCGCGCGCAGAAATGCTGGCTAAAAAAGAACATGGGGCAGGGCACGCAAAATATAATAAAACAGACCCCACGGGAGATACCGCTGTTAAAAATATCAGCGGCATTAAAAGCGTGCGTATATTGCCGCGGCGCGGCGGAACGCCGGTATACATACAGGAGCCTGAAAAGTGGCTTGCCGTTATTGACACAGTGTTTAGCGAATACGAAGAAAAATCGCCGTTTGTGGCGCAGGCCATGCACATGCTGTACGATAAACACATTAATGCCGATGTTGTTGCCGGGCTTATGGGCGTATCACGGCAGGCATTTTATTTAAAACAGCAGCGCTTTTTAATCGACGCAGCATTTTTGGCGCAGGAGTACGGACTTTTAAAAAAATAGCAAAATGTAAATGACAAACTGCGCAAAAAAGCGTGGTAAAATAATAGCATAGAAAATTTGAACACCGTTAGCACAATGTGCTGGCGGTGCTTTTTTATGCCCAAAAACGAAAGCGAGGTGGTAAAAATGGCGGCTAAAAATAACCTTTTGCCGAAAGAAGAAAAATTCTGCTTGATGTTCCGCAAATATTTAGGCAACGGAAAAAAGGCTGCCATTGCAGCAGGCTACGCAGAAAACAGCGCATCGGTAACGGCGTCAAAATTGCTAAAGAAAGCTAATGTTCTGAAAAGGATAAACGAGCTTGCCAAAGACGCCGAAAGAAAAACCATAATGGACACGATGGAACGCCAGGAACGGCTAACCAAAATTGCCCGTGATGATACGGCGGAAAACCGCGACAGAGTGCGCGCCATTGACATATTAAACAAAATGGACGGCAAATATTTAATCAAAGTCGATGTAACCGTAACGGCGCGCTTTGGCGATGAATTAACAAAGCGGCGCAAGAGGTGGCAAAATGGCTGATATTGCACAGGAAGATATAAACGTATTGGCAGACTTTGCCGATGAATGCCGTCATGACCCATACAAGTTCGTTATGCTGGCTTTCCCGTGGGGCGAAGGTTCGCTGGAAGGCAAAGAAGGGCCTGATGAATGGCAAATATCTGTTTTGCAGGAAATAGGCGCAGGGCTTAAAAGTGCTGACCAGATTGTACGTGAAGCGGTTGCTTCCGGGCACGGCATCGGGAAATCTGCCCTTGTGGCATGGCTTATACTATGGGCCATTGGCACGCACCCGAACACGCGCGGCGTTGTAACGGCAAACACCGAAACGCAGCTGCGCACAAAAACATGGCCGGAACTTGCAAAGTGGTATCAGCTTTGGATTTTAAAAGACTTCTTCGAGTACACCGCAACGGCAATATACAGCCGTGAAGCGGATAAAGAAAAGAACTGGCGCATTGACGCCGTGCCGTGGAGCAAGCAGAACACAGAAGCGTTTGCAGGCCTGCATAACGAAGGCAACCGCACAATCGTTATTTTTGACGAAGCATCGGCCATTGAGAATGTTATCTGGGAAGTTTCAGAAGGCGCTATGACGGACGATAACACAGAAATAATCTGGTGCGTCTTTGGCAACCCTACCCGTAACAGCGGCCGCTTTTATGACTGTTTCCATAAACAGCGCAACCTTTGGCATACACGGCAGATTGACAGCCGCACGGTGAAAATATCCAACAAAGCACGTTTGGAAGAATGGCGGCAGCTTTACGGCGAAGATTCGGACTGGTTTAAAGTGCGCGTGCGCGGCGAATTTCCTTCGGCATCGGATAAGCAGTTTATACCGACCAACCTTGTGGAAGAAGCGCGCAAGCGCCTGCTAAAGAAAAGCCAGTTTGATTTTGCACCGGTAATTATCGGCGTTGACCCGGCATGGACAGGTGAGGACGCGCTGACAATCTACCTGCGGCAGGGACTGTACTGCAAGCGCCTTTTAAAAATGGCCAAAAACGAAAACGATATCGAAGTAGCCGGTATGATAGCCCGCTTCGAGGATGAGTACAACGCCGATGCAGTGTTTATCGACTTGGGCTACGGCACCGGTATTAAAAGCGCAGGCGACGCTTGGGGCAGGAACTGGACGCTTATTGCTTTTGGCGGTAAAAGTACACGCCCGGACTGTAAAAACAAGCGTGCTGCTATGTGGGCGGATATGAAAGACTGGCTGCGTAATGGCGGTGTGCTGCCGTATGATGACCAGGAACTGGCGGACGATTTATGCGGTCCGGAAACAGTACCGAACACCAGCGGCTTGGTGCAGCTTGAAAGTAAAGATAAAATGCGTGAGCGCGGGCAGCAAAGTCCGAACTGCGCCGACGCATTGGCGCTTACCTTTGCGCAGCCGGTGCTAAGCAGAAAACAAATTGAATTTGAACAGCAAACACAGATAGAAAAATATGACCCGTTTAAGGGTATGTGAAAGGCGGTGAGAACATGGAATTAAAACTGCAACTCCACGGCGGCGGTGGCGGCGGTGGCGGCGGCGATGACGTTGAGCCGGTGAAAAGCAGTGCACCGGGCAGCAGCGCTGTTGCTACAATCGACAACGCCACGGAAGGCGAACGCCAACGCCTGCGTGAACAGCTTTCGAGCGCACGCGGCCGCAGGTACACCAACAAAACGGGCAACACTACGGCGATTGCCGAAAGCTTTAAGAAAGTGTTTTTGGGGGAATGACGCATGAAGTACGAAGAAAAGCTGTTTGATACGCAGCTTTTAAAAAGCGCGCAGCATATCGTTACCCAACTGCACAATGAGCGTACCCGTTATGAACCAACATGGCAGCAGCTATCAAAGTACATTTTTCCATATCGCGGTAGGTTTAACGAAGAACAGCATACACGCGATGGAGAGAGGCGTGACCAGTACCTTTTAAACCCTTTCCCAATGAATGCGGTATCCCGCTGCGCAGCAGGTTTGCACAGCGGGTTGACGTCACCATCGCGCCCGTGGTTTGAACTATCATTGCAGGACACCGAAAAGGCACAGTACCATCCGGTACGAATGTGGCTTGATGATGTGCACGACATTATGATGTCAATCTACGCACGCAGCAATACCTATGCTATGCTGTACCATATCGAACACGAGATGGCGCAGTTTGGCACGGCAGCGGCGCTAATGCTGGAAGACTACAACACCGGCATCTGGCATAAAGCCTTTACCTGCGGCACATATTGTGGCGGTATTGACGCACGCGGACGTGTAAGCATGTTTGCCCGGCGCTTTAGCATGACGGCGGCGCAGCTTGTAGCTGAATTTGGCTATGAGCATTGCTCGTTGGCTGCGCAGAACAGCTACAACGCCAATGATTTAACAACCCGCTTTGATGTGGAAATGCTTATCATAAAAAACGATAAGTATGACCCGGACAAGCTGGAAATGGGCAACTTCCCATGGCAGGCAGTGTACTACGAAAAAGGCACAACCGAAAAATTCCTGCGCATATCCGGCTATAACGAACAGCCCTTTTTAATGCCGCGCTGGCATGTAACGGCCGGCGAAACTTACGGTACAGGACCAGGGCATATGAGCCTGGGCGATTGTATGCAGCTGCAAAAGCTGGAAGAAAACAAACTGCGCAGCACAGATAATGTTGCGGACCCGGCAATGATGTTCCCGGCATCCGCAAAAAAAGTATCGACGCAGCCGGGCGCTAAAAACTACGTGCCGGACGGTACGCAAATGACTGCGTACCCGCTTGTGCCGCCGAACGCAAAGCCGTATGAAGGCATTATGATGCTTGTACAGGAAAAAGTGCAGAGCATAGGCGACAGCTTTTACAACAACCTTATGGCCATGCTGACAAGCCAGACGCATCCGCAAATGACGGCGCGCGAGATTGCAGAGCGCCATGAAGAAAAACTTTTGCTGCTTGGGCCTGTTTTGGAACAATTTCACGGCGAAGTGCTTAACGTATTAACAAAGCGCTGCTTTGGCATTTGCCTGCGTAATGGATTGTTACCGCCAATGCCGGAAGAAATCACGGAAGATGATTTAAAAGTCAACTTTGTATCGCTTTTGGCGCAGGCGCAGAAAATGGCAGCAATGCCCGCCGTTGAGCAAACGCTGGGGCTTGTTGGCAATCTGGCGGCGGTGTACCCGGAAATTCTGGATAACATTAACGCTGACGAAGCTATCCGCCTGGCAGCAGACATTAAAGGCACGCCGGAGAAAATGATGCGCAGCGAAGAAGAAGTTGAAGAACTGCGCAGGCAGCGCGCCGAAGCGCAGCAGCAGCAAATGCAGGCGCAGCAAATGGCGGCGATGGCGCAGCCCGCAAAGGACATGGCGGAAGCCGCGCGCCTGATGAGCGAAACGCCTACTAACGGCACAGGCAACGCTTTGGCAGATTTATTAGGGGGTGCCGTATGATAGACCAGGACTTAAAAGACATTATGGAAACAGAAGGCGGCAGGCGCTTTATATACCGCCTTTTGCAAGATTGCGGTACGGATAATACCGCGCTGATAATTGAGCCTTATGCCAACACATACCATTTAGGCAGGCGCAGCGTGGGCATGGATTTGTTAAAACGTATCCGTGACTTGCCCGGCGGCTGGGAGCTGGAATGGCAAATGCGCATGGAAGCGCGGGCGCAGCCGCAGGAAAAACCAAAAAGAGATTTTTACGGACAATTTACAGGAGTGAATGAAAATGATTAAACCCTTTTATGAAGCGGACGGCGCGGGCGGTGGTGGCGCACCGGCAACACCAGCAGAACCAGCACCAGCAACTCCACCGGCGGCGGAACCTACCGGCGGCGTGCAAAACATTATGACGGCACTGGACGGCGCACCGGCAACACCGGCTGAACCGGCACCGGCAGCACCTGCAACGCCGGAGCAGTATACCTTTAACCTTGGCGAAGGCTTGACCATCAGCGACGAGCAGCAGGCAAGGTTAACGGAAATTGCCAAAAGCGCCAACATGACGCAGGAAACGTTGGACGCGCTGTTGGAAATGCACAGCAATATTATGCTGGATACCATCCGCCAGGCGGAAGACCAAAAGAACGGCTGGGTAAAAGAATGCCACGAGCAGGGGCTTGCTGACAAAGTACACCTTGGCTACGCCAAAAAGTGCCTTGATACCTTTGGCGGCGGCAAAGCAACGCAGGTGCTTGTGGATACCGGCGCTATTAACCATCCGGAAGTGCAGCGTATGTTGCAGCGCATCGGCGCGCTTATCAGCGAAGACACCGGCGCAACCGGCGGCGGAAACCCAACACCGAAACCATTATCTGACGCGGACATTATGTTCCCGAACTCTAAATACTAAAATGAGGTGAATGAAAAATGGCTTTAAACTTGTATGGACAAAGCGGCCTTGCAACTCTTTACGATATGGCGGCGCGCCTGGGCGCGAAAGGCGACAGAATGGCGCAGCGCATTGTGGAATTGCAGGCACAGAAAAACGACGTGTGGCAGGTAATGCCTTTTAAACCGTGCAATGACGGTACAAAAGAAGTAGTGCAGCTGCGCGAACAGTTGCCGGAATTGGCATGGCGTATGATTAACCAAGGTAGCGAAACGGTAAAAACCGGCACGAAACAGGCCAGCTACACTACAGGCGGGCTGGAAGCATTCAGCACTGTTGACGAACGCGCACTTGCCATGAACGGCAACAGCAATCAGTGGCGTTTAAGCGAAAATGACGGTATTCAAACTGCAATGAGCAATCAGATGTCTGAAACTATCTTCTACGGTGATGAGAAAGTAAACCCCGCAGGCTTTACCGGTTTTGGCGCACATTATTACAGCAAGACCGGCACCGGCATTTGGGGCGAACAGATTATTGACGCTGGCGGCACCGGCAGTAACCTTACTTCTTTGTGGGTAGTAACTTTTGGTATGGATACCGTATACGGCATTACCCCGTCGAACATACCGGCAGGATACCGTTATAAAGATAACGGGCGTGTACAAGTTGCTGACCCCAATGGCAAAAAATTCTATGCTTATGAATCGCAGTTTAACTGGGACATGGGCATTGCCATCCGTGACCCGCGTTATGTAGTGCGCCTTGCCAATATCGACACCACGGACCGTGACGACACCACGTTTATTGAAAAGTTGATTGAAGCGGTAGACCAGATTTATGACCCGGATAAAGGCAAAACCGTACTGCTTTGCAACCGCAAAGTAAATACCTATATCAGCATCTTGGCGCAGAATAAAAACAATGTTAACCTGCGCATTGATGAATTTGCCGGCAAAAAGATTACGCATTTCTGGCAGTACCCGATTCTGCGTAACGATGCAATTCTTAACACCGAAAGCCAGATTGTTTAAAAAGGGGGCATAATAAAATGGCAGTAATTGACGCAGCATTAGTATTTGCAAACAATGTTGCCGCAGGCACAACCGTCAACACAGACCTGTGTGATTTGGGCAAAAACGGCAGCCTTGTGCATCAGATTTATGTATCCGTTAAATTAACCGAAGGTGTAACCGCAGGCGCAGTAGAAAGCGTAAAGGTGCAGACTTCTGCCAGCAGCGAATTTAGCAGCCCGGTTGATGAAATGACGGTGAACATTAAACCGGACAAAACAAAACAGAAAAAGCCTTGCACGCTTGCGCAGTTCTATTGTCCGCTTGAACCTTCCGCACGCTATGTGCGCCTTGTTATTTCCGGTAGCACAACTTCTACCACGGCGGCAGAAAACATTGCAGGCGGCAAGCTTTGGGCATATATCAGCCCCGACGTGCAAGTACCTATTTAACGAGGTGGCAGCATGAAAACATACATATGCCGCAAAACATGCCAATGGCAGCACCGTTTATGGCATGTGGGCGACAAAGTAACAACGGCGGAAAAACCGCCGGAGCACTTTGCGGAAACAAACGAAGCGCCGGTAAAAGTTATCGCTCCCCCGGCAGAAAAGCCGGTGCAGGTTATTGACGATACGCCGGGCGATGAAAAAGAAGGCTTTAACATTATGGCCTTTAAAGCAAAGCTGCGCAAGCTGGGCATTGAAGTAACCAACAAAGACAGCAAGGAAACCGTATTAAAAAAATACGAGGAATACAAGCAAATGGTTGCGGAAGCTGAAAAAGCCGGAATCGAAGTGCCGGACGGTGCAACAAAAGACGAAGTGCTTGCCTTAATTGGCGGCTGATAAAAGGCAGGGCTTAGGCCCTGCTTTTGTTATTGAGAGGTGAAAGCATGAATAAAATTGAGATATGCAATATCGCGCTGGCACGCATCGGCGTTGCGCCTATTGAAACCATGAACGAAGCATCGGAAGCGGCGCGCGCCTGCAACCAGTATTATGACTTTGTGCGCCGCAACGTGCTGCGCAAATACCCATGGACCTTTGCCACGCGCCGTGTAACGCTGGCGCAGATTGACACGCAGCCGCCAGATTATAAATATGCGTACCGTTATCCTACAGACGCATTGGCATTACGTAAAATGTATAATAAAACCTATTGCGGCCTGCCGGAAAAGAACAGGTACAAAATTATATCTGACCAGGGCGGGCGCGTAATATTTACCAATGTTGAAGCGGCGAACATTGAATACACTGCCGACGTGCAGGACGTAACCTTGTTTGATGATGAGTTCATCGAGGCGTTAGGCTGGAAGCTGGCGGCGGAAATTGCTTTTATGCTTACCGGCAATATGAACATAGCGCAGACCTGCGTGCAGGCATATAATGCTTATTTTGCCGAAGCATCGGCAGACAACGCGCAGGAAGAAAACGTGCCCGATGCACAGCTTGACAGATTGGCTCTGGCGCGTTTTACGGGGGTGGGCTAACATGTATATGCTTAAACCTTCTTTCGCCGCAGGTGAGCTATCCCCGGCGATGTACGGACGTACGGATATAGCAAAGTATGACGTTGGCGCGGCGAAGTTAGAAAACTTTATTGTTTTGCGTTACGGCGGCGTGCAGAACCGTGCGGGCACAAAATATCTTGCGACAACGGCGGGGAATAAAAAAGCCGTGTTGCTGCCGTTTAGGTACAACGTGGAGCAAAATTTTATTATTGAATTTACGGCGGGTAAAATACGTTTTTATACGCAGGGTGAACTTGTAACAAAAGATGGTGCGCCGTATGAAATAACAAACGATTACACCGAAGAAGAACTGGACAGTTTGAAATATACGCAAAGCGCCGACGTCATGTTTTTGGTGCAGCCGAACCATCCGCCTGCTACCTTAACCCGCTATGCAAATGATAACTGGACCTTTGAACGCATGGATATAACGGGCGGCCCGTTTGCAGACAGCGAACTGACGGCAGAGAGCACAACTACAATAACCGCATCGGCAACAACAGGCGAAGTAACTTTGACGGCCAGTGCGGATATTTTTACTGCTGATATGGTGGATGATTTAATAGCGCTTACACATTTTGTAGACAGCGACTATAAAAAGGGCACTCCTACAGCAAACGGGGATAACCTTATTGTTGAAGTGCTGCCGCACAGCACCGTATATGTAGAAAGTTTTGGCTTTTGGGACGGTAACTTTACGCTTGAAAAATATGACCGCTTGACCGGGCAGTGGGTAAAAATCCGCAGCCAGAGCGGCAACAGAAGTCAGAACTATAACCTGACCGAAGAAAACGATAGTGACGAGATAACGCAGTACCGCGTAACCAGTACCGAATTTAATACCGATGTGTGGAGCGGTGAAAATGAACAACAGCGCGGCTACATTACCATACAGGCTTTCGGCAATGATTACACCGGGCATGTGCTTATTACGGGCTATACCAGTGCAACGCAGGTAACAGGCACCGTTAAAAAACAGCTTGCCAGTACGGAAGCGACAAAAGATTATCAGTTTGCCAGCTGGAGCCAAAAGAACGGCTTTCCTACCTGCGCAGGCTTTTTTGAGGACAGATTGGTATTTGCCGGAAGTAAGGCAGAGCCGCAGACATTTTGGGCCAGCAAAACAGGTGATTATTATAACTTCGGCACATCCATACCGGCGCTGGATAACGATGCAATTACTGCAACGCTAAATGGCGGGCAAATGAACGGTATAAAAGCCATTATTGCTTTTGGCGAGATGATTTTATTAACGGCCGGCGGCGAATATAAAGTAACCGGCAATGGTAAACCAATTACCGGTGAAAACGTATTGAGCCAGGCGCAGGAATACCGCGGCATTTCCGACGTGCTGCCGGTAACGGTAGGCAGCCGCATTGTGTATTTGCAGCAGCAGGGCAATTTAATCCGTGACCTTGCTTATAGCTACGATGTTGATAAATACACCGGCGACGATTTAAACCTTTTGGCATCGCACTTATTCGAGCGGCATAAAATAACCAGCATGACATATCAGCAAACGCCGAACAGCATTGTATGGTGTACCCGTGACGACGGCGTGCTGCTTGGCTTAACCTATTTAAAGGAACAGGACGTTTACGCCTGGCACCAGCACAGCACGGCGCACGGCAAATTTATTAACGTATGCTCTATCAGCGGGCCGCAGGAAGACGAGCTTTACTGCGTTGTGGAGCGCGAAGGCAATTACTACGTGGAGCGTATGGTAGCGCGCGAAGCAAGCACCGAACCGGAAGACCAGTATTTTGTTGACAGCGGCATAACCGTAAGCGGCAATACTAAAACTAATGAGGTAACGGGCCTTGACCATTTGGAAGGATTGGAAGTGGCAATACTTGCCGACGGCAACGTACAGCCGCTGCAAACCGTAACTGACGGCAAAATAACATTAAAGCGTGCATACAGTAAAATTCATGTAGGCTTGCCGATACATGCGGAAATGCAAACCCTGCCGCTGGAGTTTAACGCCGAAGACGGTACCTTTATGAGCCGCAAAAAAAGAGTAAGCGCTTTAATGGCAATGTTTAAAGACAGCCGTGGCGGCTTGTACGGCATCGGCGACGGGCCGAAGAATGAATTTAAGTGGCGCAGCACGGAAAAATGGGGCGAACCGATTGCACTGTTTACCGGCAAAAAGAAAATGCCGGTGCCGCAGGCAAACTGGAACGAAACGGTAATGGTAACGATAAGCCAGGAAGACCCGCTGCCGCTGACCATACTTTCGCTTGTGCCGCAGATTGAGGCAGGTGGTTAAAATGTACGAATTTACAGTACCGACAAAAAAAGATGCTGTTTATATTGCGGAAAACTTAAAACAAAACAACCGACAGGAAGTGCTGGCGGTGATAGGTAATAACTGCTTAACGGACATACTGCGCAGCATGGACGCCAGTGATATATTGGGCTGTTTTAAATATAACGGAAAGCCACTTGCCATATACGGTGTAATACCAGACAGTATCATGGGCAATACAGGCATAGCGTGGTTGCTATTCAGCGCCGAAGCAATGCAGCATAGGCAAGTGGTAGGACGCTATACAAAACGCGGCATACAGGCAATTATGGCAAAATATGAGTGTGTTTATAACTGGGTGAATACCGGGAATAAAGATATAATCCGTTGGTTGAAATGGTTGGGCGCAAAATTTAAAGGACCGTACAAACACGGCATTTATGGAATAGAACATTATTACTTTTATTTTGAGAGGTGAGAATAATGGGTGTGGGTGTAGCGATAGGCGCAACGCTTTTGGGCGGCTATTTGCAGGGGCGTGCGCAGCAGCAGGCGTATGAAGCGCAGGCGCGCCAGGCAGAGCAAAATGCACAGATAGCATATAATAACGCGCAAAAATTGCAGGAGCAGGGCGAACAGCAGGCGCAGAATAACGCCGTAAACGAAGAAAACAAGCGACGCAGATTATTGCAGCAGCGCGGCCGTAACATTGCCAATGTTGGGGCATCTGGCGTGGCCATGAGCGGTAGTGCTTTGGACTTTATGGCTGACAGTGAATATAACGCTGAAATGGACCTGGCCATTGACCGCTGGAATGGACGCCAGCAAGTGGACCAATATTTTCAAAGCAGCACGGACAATTTAAACCAGGGCGACGTTTATAAACGTAACGCCAGCCAGTACCGTAAAGCAGGCAAGCGAGCAATGATGAACAGTATGCTGCAATCAGGTTTAAGCCTTGCCGGAAACCTTTACAGCCCAAAAAGCGTGGGTGCGCAGAAGCAGGCACAAACCGGCAACGGCGATTGGGGCAAAAGCAATTATAACTATAGCTTAGGCACCGGCACGGATACCATACGCCATTTTAACAGCGGCACTCGTGGCTTTGAATATGCGGCGGCGGGAACACCGATTTATCAGCAGCGTGGTTTGAATACTGTTCGTAAAGGTTATGGCAGCTTGAGTTGGTAAAATTAAAACGCCTGCATAAAAAAGCAGGCGTTTTATTATGTAAATTATTAAAAATATGTGGCGTAAACATAAGTTCAATGGTATAATCTATTTAACAAAAAGCAACGTATAGTTGCATAAAAGGTGATAACTATGACGGCAGAAAGCAGCTTGTTTTGCTTAACAGTTGAATATGACAAGCAATCTCCTAACCCGGAAAGGGTATTTTTAGGCATTGCTAAAACGCTGGAAGCATTTAAAGCTTTAGATATTCAGCTTGCAAGCAGTGTTGATAACAGCATAGAAACGGAAATGCTGCTGGAAGATGTCGAAAGAGGTTCTATAAAGCTTTGGCTTAAGAATGTATTAAAGAGCATACCTGACAGTGCAATAGAAGACTTGGAATACAAAAAAATAATAGGGCATTATTTGGTGAAGGCTAAATACTACGTATTGCAAAAATGTTCTGATGTTGATGAAATAAAAGATGCAGAGTATGTAGAAGAAATTGAAAACGGCATAAAAGAAATAGCTGATGAAACAGGTGCAAACGGTCTTGGCATATATACGGCACCACCGCGTGAAGCACTTTTGACAAGCGTAAGCAAAATGAGTGAAGCTTATGAACTTTTTGACAGTGCTAATGTTATTACAATGGAAGACGGCGAAGGGAACAGGCTTACTTTAAATACAGATTTCCGCTTAACGGCAGAAAACATTGATGAATTATGTGCCGGCGAAACAATTGAGAACGATGCGGAACTTATTTTAAAAGTAAGAAAGCCGGACTTTTTGGCAGATACTTTATGGACATTTAAACACGGCACGGAAACCATACAAGCTAAAATTGATGATAAAGAATGGCTTGGCAGATATTTAAACGGCGAAGAAGCGGTGCTGCCCGGAGATTCATTAAGGGTAAGAATACACAGCGTGGCTACTTATGATAATGGGCAAAACTTAATGAAAACAAAGTACAGTATAATTAAAGTAATAGATATTGTGCATAAAGAACGTGTTGAAACAACCAGTTTAAAATTTTAAAAACAAAACGCCTGCACTTGATTGTGTAGGCGTTATTTTTTACTTGACTTATGCACGCGCATAATATAAAATATATGCGAGGGCAAAAGTGAGGTGATAAAATGAGCCCACGAACAGGAAGACCGCCGAAAGCGGATAAAGCACGCAACAAGAGTTTAAACATACGTTTAACAGAAGATGAGCTTGCAAGAATTGAACAATGCGCAGAAAAATTACAAAAAAACAGGACAGATACGATTATGTATGGCATTAAACTCATTGAAGCAGAAAAATAAAATACACCCGCCAGACCGTGGAAAGTAGAGCGAGTGTATTTCAAGTAGAAGCTTGCGCCTCTATGAAATATTGTAACATAAAGGCGCGCTTCTTTCAAATGAAAGGAGTACACCATGGACAGCTTAGTTGAAATTAGAAATAACGAAGTAGTGGTATCCAGCCGTGATGTTGCAGAAAAATTCGGGAAAGAACATAAGCATGTTTTAGAAAACATCCGACAAATTTTGGCAGCCGAAAATTCGGCAACCAAATTCTTTAAAGAAACCACGTTTCAAAATCGTGGCAAGCAATATCCTGAATACTTAATGAACCGTGACGGCTTTACACTTTTGGCAATGGGCTTTACCGGCAAAGAAGCTTTGCAATGGAAACTGAAATACATTGCCGCATTTAATGAAATGGAAGAGAGGCTGAAAAGCGGGCGACTGTTATCATCATCGCCCGCGCGGGGCGGAAGCAAAGTAAAATATTATAAAGGTATTGCCGTAATAACAAAAAAGGATTTGGCGGCAGAACTTGGAACGCAAACTACAGCCGTATATTATTACACAATTAAACCGGGCTTTATGGAAAAGGGAAAAGATTATTTTACGATAGGCGGTACGGAGCTTGCAAAGTTTAAAAAGCAAAACGGAATGAGCAAGCATTGCACTGCCCTTACCATAGTTACTTCCAGTGGAGTAAGCAAAATTTATGAAGCTATGGGCAAAGAAATTGAAACTGCTGCAATACAGGGTCCGAAAGACATTGCCAAAGCTAAATTTAAAAAGCTGCCGCTGGAAATACAACGGCGTATAGAAACAATGGCAGTGGATGAAGAACTTATGGACCAGTACGAAAATGCCATTATGAAATTAAGCGGAGAAACGGCAAGCGTAGTAGAAGATTTGCTGGAACGTTATGCAGAACTGTATCACAGCTATTACTCCAATGAAGAAAAATTAACGTCTGACGGCATAGAAGCCGATAAACGGCTTGAATACCACAAGCTGTACCGCGAAGCATATGGGAAAGGAGCAACGGCATAAATATTTATAAAAGATATATGCTGAATGTAAATTACATTTTTAAGTAAAAGCCGTGATAAAATAATAGAGTAAAATTAAATTGAACATGTAAGTAAAGCTTACAAATTAGCGCCTGCGCTTGCGGGCGCTTTTTTTATTATAAAAAAAGGAGTGATATTATGCCGGTAATAAACGTATTTGAGCAAACCGCGCAGCTGGGCAGGCCGGTAGACAATACCAGCCGCGTGCGCCCGGATAACAGCGGTGCTATGGCAATAGCGCGCGAGAATGCTGGGATAGCGCGTACTTTGGCGGTAGGTATTGATAACTTGCAGGAAAATATTACGAAAGCAGATATTATGGCCGCTAACAATGAATACAACCGCAAAATGAACGAGTTAACGCTTAAATTACAGCAGAATAAAGAACAAAAAGCATTAAATAACATGGAAGTATACGAAAAAGAACGCCAGAAAATAGTTGACAGCATACTTAAAAATGGACCTGCATCTATTCGTTACGGCGTTGGTAACCGCGCTTTTATGACCATGACGGACCGTGACTGGACAAGCCAGCGAGATAAAATGCAGCGTTATGTAATTGGTGAATCGGAAAACTTCCAAAACACGCAGCTTACGCAGCAGCTGCAAACCGGGCTGAAAGAAGCCGCCGACAATTACGGCAGTGATGATAGTTTGCAAGCCGTAAACCGCAGGAATGATTTTATGATTGCGGCAAGGTACTATAACTACGGGCCGGAGCGCATAAAACTGGAACAGGATAAAGTGCGCGCGGCAACGGTAAATACGGCAATAACGGCGGCAATTAACGCTGATGACTATAACCGCGCCGGTGAAATGCTGCAAGCATACGGTGATTACTTAACACCGGAAGCAAAAATGAATTTTGATAAAAGCGTGCAGACTTACCGTAACAACAACATACAGGTAATGCAGTTTAAGGATTTATACGCACGTTATGGCGATGATGTTAACGCAGCACTGGCGGAAATGGATAATAACGGCGCATTTGTAAATACGGCGGCGGGAATGGATTATGCCCGCGCCAGCATCGGGGAGCAACGCGGCGTGAACCAGTGTGCAAACTTTACAAGTGATTATATACGCGCGGCAGGCGGCGATACTGCACTTTGCAGCAGCCTTGCCGACGGCACATACAGAAACTTTGAAGAAAAAGGACTTGTATATACCAACAGAAACGAACTGCGCGATGGCGATATTGTATTTTGGCAGGTAGACGGCAGCGGCTATGATGCAAGCAATAGCCCGGCGGCGGTGGAGAGCGGCAGCGAAGCCTATAAAGGAATAACGCATGTGGGTGTATATGACGCTAAAACAGGCAAAGTAATACAGAGCGGCACGCATGGCATAAGCGCTATGGATATGGACGCTAAAGGCTATCACGTTGTTGGCTTTGGCCGTGTTGGCGGAAGGAGTACCAGCCCGGCAGAAATGGAGAAAAAGAAAAACGCCTATATGGCATACGCCCGCAGCCAGCGCGCACAAAAACAATACAATGAGAATCTGCTTGTAGATAACGCCAGCAATCAAATGCTTTCTGCGTATAATAACGGCGTGCGTGACCCGCAGTATTTTATGCAGATTGCAAAAAGTGTAGCCGGAAATGATTACAGCATGTATAGCACATTGACGAACGTTGCCGAAGCTTTCGGCAATGCCGGAACATATAAATTAAGTGTTGCAGAGGAAGTTGACCTTGAAAACAGAATTGCAACTGGGCGTTTAAGCAACAACGAATTGATACAAGAATTAAAGGATAAAGGTGTTTCACCGGATGTAATACGTAAATACGAAAAAGAAAACATGGAAGCAGTAAGCGGAAAGGGAAAATTTGCCTTAAATTACGATGGAGCGGTAAAGGTAGTTGAAGAACGTTTGGGAGAAAAATTAACGACCGAACAAAAAATGGGCATGAAACACTGGATGACACGCTTTGCTGATAATTATTTACAAACTAACGGCAGACTGCCGACTTATGAAGAACTATTTGATGTGGGTACTGAATCGCTTGTAAAAGGTGTGGGCGGCGTAAAAATACCAGGCGCATATCCGTGGAGCAGTGATATCGAATATAACAACACTGAACTTATCAATCATGGAATTTACAAGATACAAGACACCGGTAATGGCAATGTAGCCGTTTACTTTGAAGGAAACGCAGTGCCCGTAATTATGGATAAAAATGACTTGTTACAGGAAATGGAGTGAAAATAAATGCCATACAATAACAACGATATTATGCAGAACGTACCGGAACGTCTGCGCAGCAAGGTAAAAGGAATAGGACTGCCGGAACAAATGCCGCAAATACAGCAGGAAGAAAGCAGTTTTTTTGAAAACTTACCTGCGTTTACAGCAATTCCTTTAACCATCGGCGACGTAAGTGATAGTTTTGGAAACGCGCTTGATACGATAAAAGAAACGAACGTATATAAAAAATATTTTTATAACGATGCGGAAAAATTGGCAGAAGCCCAAAAAATAAGTAACGATTTAAAAATACCGGTTAATGCAATACTTGCCAATGATACCAATATGGAAAAGGCAAGGGATATTTATGCGTACAAACAAAAGCAGCAGCAGATAATGCCTAACGGCGAAAAAACATTTGATATGAAGGCGGTATATGCTGCATACCCTGAATTGCAACGCCTTGCCAATATGGATGAAACGCAGGCAGCTATTGCCCTGCATAATATTGAAAACGTTAAGCAAACCCACGGCATTATAGAAGCCTTTAAAACAGGCTGGCATATGGACAGTTTGCAATTAGAGCGCAGCAAACTGGGGCAGAAAGGTTACTTTGGTGAACTGACCGACGCTGACCGCAAGAGGCTTACTGAAATTGAAGAAGAAATGAAAAACGCAAAAGTGCTGCCGGATTTACTGGAAGCACCAGTAGAATCTATTGTAGGCAACACAGCCCAACAGGCGCCTATGATGTTCCGCCAGTTTATGAACGGGCAAATGCTGGCAATCGGCGGCGCAGTAGCCGGTGCGGCGGCTTTACGGTCGGCGGCGTTACGGCAGTGCCGGGGGCAGCCTATGGCGCGCGTGTAGGTTACGGCATCGGCGCACGCCTTGGCTACGCCAAAGAAATGTACCAGGAAATACTTGGTAATTATTATCTGGATTATATCGGCTATAAAGACAGGCAAGGTCGCCAGCTTATGAGCGATAACCAGGCACGTGCATGGGCAACCGTATCCGCACTTGCGGAAACCGGCATAGAAATGGCGAACGTGGAAAGCGTTATTGGAATACTCGGAAGTGAACCAGGTACAAAAGCAGCGGCAAACATTGTACGTGACATTGTGCGTCGTGGCGCAGATAGTGCATCGGCTAAAGCGCAGCTTAAAGACTGGCTTATTAATAATGCCCGTAATATGGGCGTGGTAGCATTATCGGAAAGCGCGGAAGAAGGCGTGCAAAATGCTGTAAGCATGGGCATAAATACCATGGCGGCGAAAGCAAACCCCGGCGGCAATATACCCAGCTATTCGGCGGTGGAAATGGCGCAGGGGGCAATGGAAGGCGCGTGGCAGGCATTGCCTGCATCCATTGGCTTTGGCGCTATGGCGGCGGCCGGGAGTAATTTAAAATATGTGCGTAAGGTAGCAACGGCTGCAAATGAAGGGCGTGAATATGTAGAAAACGCGCGTAAAAATGAAGCCGGTATTACCATGGTAGATAACCTTTTAAATAATAAGGCCGCAAACAAACTGGCAAAAGAGCAGCCGGAAGTATATAAAAACATTATTAAAAATACCCTTGAAGGAACTGGCGCAGAAAATGTATATGTAGATACAGAACTGCTTTTACAGCAGGATGGCGGGGTACAAATACTTAATCAGTTGGCGGCGGCCGCAGGTATTGAAGGGCAGGCTTTGCAGGATGTTATCGAAACCAAAGCTGATATTGCTGTACCGGTGCAGGAATATGTAAATATTGACGGTGCGCAGGAACTGCATGATAAGCTGCGCGATTTGATTAGCTTTGCCGTGGGCGCAGATTGCTTTGCCCGCACGCGCAGGATTGCGCAGCAAATGAAAAAGACCTATGACAAAATGATTGCCGGCGAGATGAACCGTGCGCTGCAAAACGTGCATAACCTTGCGGAGGCAAATTTTAAAGAAGGCCCGCAGCGTGATATGGCGGAGTTTATACTCGGCCAGTACGAAGACCCGATGGAAGGAATTAAAGAATACCGGGCAGAACGCCAGCGCGAACTTGACGAAATGCTGGAACCGGTACTTGCTACAATGCGTGAGGGCATGGGGCAGGGCGTTGCCATGCTTAAAGACGAAGAAACGGGCCATTATTACCGTATGAGCAATAATGACCCGTGGTATAGCAAATATTATGCCGAAAATAAAAAAGCACCGTCGCAGGCTGAAATGAAACAGATTGCCGAAGACATTTTAACCGGCAACAATTATTACGGCGTACCGGGATATGAATTTAGAGATGAGGAATCTATGAAATATGCCGAAGTCAACCGTGCGCAGATTGAAAGCATCCGCAGTGAACTTGCCACGCTTGACGCTATCGAAGAAAAAATCGGCAATATCAGTAAAGGCGAACTGGCGGCGACGGAAGGACTTACGCCAGAAGGCATCAGAGTATATAACAGAGTTATCGAAGCATTAAAAGGCGCATCTTCCAAAGCCGTGCGCAAACAGGAAGCAATGGGCGCGCTTTTAACCGCGCATCACGCTGAAAGATACGCCGAAGCAATGCGCCGCGCCGGATACAAGAATTACACGGCAGAGGATTATTTAAACCGCATACGGTTCGAAGTTAACGGCAATAATGCGGCAAGCGGCAGATTCAACCAGGCGGCGGTGTATGATTGGCCGCAAAAAGCAGCTTCAAATATCGTGAACATAACCGGCAACGAATTTGGCGAGTATGAAAATATAAAAGAATTAAGGGAAACAGCAAAAAAATATTACAGAACAAATTTGCAGGGAACAACAGTTTACAACCCTCTTATTGGAGAAGTAAGAATAGAGCGTGGATTACCGGATGAAAAATTACTTTTCAGTAACCGTGGTTTAAAAGAAATGGTGAATAAAAGTGCTAATCCTATTAAATTATTAGCGGTAAAACAACTTAGGGAAATAATAGAGAACTCCCGCTTTTTAACACATGAAGAAAGCCATGAAGATAAACACGCCGGTGAATATTTTTATTATTTACATTCCAAAGTAAATTTCAATGGAGAAGACCACTATGTTATCGTTGATATTAAGGAAGATATACATGGTGGAATGATGTATTATACCCATAACATATTTACCGAAGAAGAATACCGTAAAGAAAACAAAAAAAGAGAAGACGCTAAATTAGCAACTCCTAAACCCCGGATTTCAAGTCCGGGGGTAGAGAAGCAACAAGCATCTTCCTTTAATAATATTATAACAGAAAATGGCGAAGTTTACAATCAATCTGCATACCACGGCACGCCGCATAGCTTTGAACGTTTCGACCTTGGTGCTATCGGCACAGGCGAAGGTGCGCAGGCGCACGGTTGGGGGCTTTACTTTGCAGCAGATAAGAAAATAGCGGACGAGCGTTATAGAAAGCGTTTGACTAATGACCAATACGTTATAGAAACAGATGAAGCAACATATTATTTTGATATTGAAAAACAAGATTGGGTAGATAAAAAAACAGGGCAGCCAGTTGGCGGAATGAGTACGCCTTTGGGCCATGCCGTTTGGGAAATTGGCTTTAGAGAAGGAAACGTACAAGCTGCATTGAAAGCCTTGAAAGGACAGCGCGATGCACTTATAGAAGAAAATGACAGCAGCAATGCCCAAAGATTGGATTTTCTAATACGTACAATTAAACTACTTGAAGAAAAGAAGTTTAATTACAGGAAAGATAATGGGTCATTATTTGAAGTTGATATTCCAGAAAACGATGTACTTCTTGATGAGCAAAAAGCTATTGGCGACCAAAGCCAAAAAGTGCAAAAAGGTTTAGTTGAAACGGTAAAAGAACTAAACGCAGAACAAGGAATAAGATTTATAAGAAGAATGGACTTGTTAAGTGAAAGCGAAAGTTTCCGAAATGCGGTAGAAGAATACGAAAAAATAAAAACGTTGATTGTCGCACCGCGCGCCATAAAGCGTACCAGATTTAAAAGGATGTACGAAAAAGTGTTGCGCGACAACGGTTATAGCGACAGTGAGATAGAAAAATACAAAAACGATGCCGCAGCTGGCGAGGCGGAAGCGTTAAAACTTAAAAGTCAATATGCTAAAAAAAGAAAAACAGCGGAAAACAACGTAAAAAACTTAATAGCCGAACCGCTTAAAAGTAAAAAATGGCTGGAAACAAGCGGCAGAAATTTTTATGTAGATTTTTCTGCAAGTCTTGAAGTTGTACAGAGCGACAGGGTCACTTCCGAACTTTTAAACGAACACGGCGTAAAAGGAATAACTTATGACGGACAGCGTGACGGCCGCTGCTTTGTAATATTTGACGATAAAGCAATCAGCATTATCAACCGCTATAACCAATCGGCAGGCATTCATGCCCGTACTGCCAATAGGGAACTGCTGAACGAGGCGCAGGCCATGGCGGCGGAAGGCAAAATGCAAAGGGAAATTTATGAAAAAACTGGCTGGCGGCGTGGTGCTGACGGTAAGTGGCGTTTTGAAATACCTGACAACCTTGATAAGATTGATATTAAAAAGCTGCAAAGCACGAAACAGTTTTTCTCACTCGCCGAAATTTACGATAACGAAAAGTTATATGAAGCGTATCCGTTTTTGCGTGAAGTAACAATACAAAAAGAAAAATTAGATGGCAACCGGTTAGGATATTCGGAAGGTGATTACTTAATCGTAATTGATAATGACGTGGACGAATGGTTTACGCCGGGAACAATCATACATGAATTGCAGCATATAATACAAAACTATGAGGGTTTTGCCAGCGGCGGCAATACGCGGCAGGTAAGAACTTTGGTAAATGAGGCAATACGCAAAAAAACAGAAGAAGCACGCAGCCTTGCGCCGCACGCAACAATGTATTATAACCGTCGCCGTGAATATGAAATGGCAATGATAATGGGTGACGAAGCGCGCATGAAAGAACTGGAAGGTCCCATTAAAAAGCTGGAACAGGAAATACCCAATAAAGCACGCCGCGATAGAATATATAGACTGTTTAGCGAAGCCGACAAACTTTTAAAAAATGCTAATAAAATGAATGATAGACAGTTATATATGAACTTATACGGCGAAAAAGAAGCACGGGCAGCGGAAGAAAAAGCAAGAATTTCTACTCGGATGGAACGTAATCGCCAAAAAGGAAATACTCAATATGATGAAATTTTACGTGACTATACAGAACGTCTGCCGGAAGAATTACAGCCTGTTGCCAAAGAATACGTTGATTTAATTAAACGGCCATTGGCTGAAAGAGATTTTGACAGGGAAACAGAAATTGAAGAAAAATTACTGGATAATGAAATTGCCAGCGAGTTTTATAACAAAATAAGTGATAGCCAATGGGAAGCAGCAGGCACAGGAGAATTACAAAAAGAATATAATGAAACTGTATTTTTACCGGAAAAAGCAGATGCAGTAGTTATTTTCAATGATAACCTTGTTGCAAGTTACAGTATGGCAGAACCGCAAGTACAAGGGCAAACTGCTATATTGGATAACGGCAGGCGTATTATTTACCTTTATGAAAATGCTGACCAAAGCACATTTATGCACGAGATGGCACATATCTTTTTTGCTGATATGCGGGAACTGGCGGAAATGGAAAATGCGCCGGCACAAATAAAACGTGACTGGCAGACGCTGCAAGACTGGACAGCGTGGAATGACAGCCAGATTAACGAGTATATCGGCACAGCCGTATATAATGAATTTAATCAGCGCGACAAAGAGATACGCGCGGCGCAGGAAAAAGGCTATACCTACCGCGGCGGCGAGCGCATTGAACTGGACACTTTGCTGGAAGAATGGCGGCAGGAACGCTTTGCCCGCGGATTTGAAGAATACCTGCGCAAAGGCAAAGCACCGAAAGAATCGCTGAAAGGCGTGTTTACCCGTTTTAAAAACTGGCTGCTGAAAATTTATAAAGACATTAAAACCATCGGCGCTGAACCTTCAAAAGAGGTAAAAGCTGTAATGGACAGAATGCTTGCAACGCAGGAAGAAATCGACGCTGTAATGCAGAAAGAGGATATTGACGCTTTTAGAAAAGCAGGCGGGTTTAAATACCTATCCGGCACAAGCGCTGAAATGTGGCAAAAAATTTATGATGATATTCATAAAGACGCTTACAGCAAAGTAATTAAAGTGGCCATGCAGGATTTAACGGAGCAGGGGCAAAAGGAACGCGAACAAAAAATAGCGGATGAGCGTGCCGCTGCCCGTGAAAGAATGAGCCAGGAACCGGTGTTTATTGTTTGGCAATACCTGCAAAATAATCCGCAGCTTGACAAAGAAGCCGCTGCACAGCAGATTGGCAACATGACGGCAGAACAGTATGATTTTGAACTGAACGAGCGCGGCGGCAGTCTTGACGCGGCGGTGGATAATTACATGCGAGCATACGAAAGGGAACTGGATGCGTCCGCACCGGATAAAGCCGAACTTGCACGCCGTGCCGAAGAAGCGGTTGATACGAGTTATTATAAAAAGTTGTTAACCGCCTATGAACTGGAAGCACTTGATAAGAGTGTGCAGGCAGAACAAAAAGCAAGCCGCAAAATAAACGATACAGCCGATGCCGGAGCAGCGCAGGCAATTAACCGATTGGACCGTGCACGTGCAAAGCGTGAAGGTTACGAAGAAGAAATTAAACGCCTGCGCGAACAGCGCGGCGAAGAACGCAGGCAGCAAAGGGCACTGCGTGATGTAGCGGTGGGCAACATGGACACCATCCGCGAATACGCAGAACGGAAAATAAGCACGCTGCATGTAATGGAAGCAGCCAACCCTGTAATGTGGAAAAAATTATCACGCCAAAAAGCCAGGGAAACAGAAGAAGCAATCGCCAAAAATGATTGGGAAACTGCGCGTAAAGCAAAAAAAGAACAGCTTGTTTATGATGTAATGACTGACCTTGCGACAGGCAACAAAAAGTTTGTAGATAAAGCGGTATCGACAATGAAACGCAGGGCAGATATTATAAGGCGTGATAAAAACCTTTCGGCGTATGACAGATACGTATATAATCATTTGCTGTATGTATTTGGAATGGCCAAAAGAGATGCGCCGATGCCGCCGGACCAACCGAATTTTCTTGACCTGCTTGCCGGTTATGAAAATAATTTAGAGTTGAGTTTTGTTGATGCGGAAGGGAATATTACTTTGCCGGACTGGCTTTTAAATGCCGCAACGGCAACAAGGCCGCGCGATAAAGGCTATATAGATTTGACCGTTGACGGGTTTAAAACCTTTAAGGATTTAATGGACAATATTTATACCGTTGGGCGCGAAGCTAAAATGGCCAAAGCAGTAACAGACAGGAACGGCAAAAAAGTTGATTTGGATGAAGCGGCTGCGGAGATAGTAACAACCATTATTAACACAGCTTTTAAAAAGAAAACCGCCGACAGAAAATTCGGTAACGAAAGCGTAATTGAAAAATCAGCACGCCGTGCCGAAGAAGCGAGCATGAACCTTATTAAGCCGGAAACCATTTTACAGGCCATGGGCGATACTGCAATGCGTTACATTTATGACCCGATGCGCGAAGCCGCAAATACCGAAATGCGTATGAATGAAACACTGCGGCAGCAGCAGGCAGATATTTTTGCAGCATACCATGACGGCAAAGTAGCAAAATACTTGGCGCAGGGTATGGACGAGAAGGAAGCGCGCGCAGCGGCAGAAAAAGAATTAAATGAAATGGGCAGCAAAAAGCAGTACAGTATCGGTAAAGAAAACATTACCAAAGAAAACCTGCTTGCCATTGCATTAAACTGGGGTACGGATATTAACCGTAAACGTGTTGTAGATGGATACCAGGTAAGCTACGGCTTTATTGAATACGCACTGCGTCAGCTTGACGCGGCAGATTGGCAGTTTGTGCAGAATATATGGGAACTATTTGAAACATACTGGACGGACTTACAACGCGTAGAAGCAAATGTTACCGGGGTAACGCTTGAGAAACAACCTGCCGTGCCGTTTCAAATAATTGGCGCTGACGGCGGTGTATATAATTTAAACGGTGGATATTATCCGTTGAGATATGACCCAGTAAAAAATAATATTACTGCTCTTAGAGAAATAAACGAAGCCATTAAAACAAAGATGCAGGACGCTACACGTCTTGGCACAAAATTGGGCAGTACAAAAGAACGTTCGCAGGGTAATGTTAGCTTAATGATACGCACAGACTTAAATGTTATAGATGAAGTGCTTGGCGAAAATATCCATAACATTGCACAGCGTGAAACTATACGTGATGTTAATAGGCTAATTAACAACATTGATGTAAAAAACGCAGTTGAAACTTATTGGGGGAAGGCTACATGGCGTACTCTTAATAAATGGTCCTTGGATTGCTGGGCACCGGAACCACAGGCAAAAAACATTTACGAAAAAGCATCACAGCGGATACGCATGCGTCAAACACAAGCGGTACTTGGGTTTAGAGTATCGACGGCGCTTTTGAATATCTGCAACATCGGTCCAATGATGGATTACATCGGACCGATTGAAGCCACAAAAGCTATTAAAGACTTCTACCTGCATCCACAGCGTCAGTACAACACCATAATGGCAAAAAGTGTCTTTTTACGTAACCGTGCAGAAACTATGGACAGGGACTTCGGCAGGCTTGTTAAAGATAACAGCAACAGCGCGATTACGAAAAGTGCCTTTTGGTTGATAACCAAAACTGACTTAATGCTGGCCTGCCCTCTTTGGATGCACGAATACCAAAAAGCATACCAGGACGGAATCGCAAAAGGCGTGGACCCGGTAAACGTGGAAGCAGCAGCGGTGCGCGCAGGCGATGCAGCAGTAAGGCGCGTATTTGGCAGCGGGCAAACGGTTGATATGGCTGAAATTCAGCGTGGAAATGAATTTACAAAGCAACTTACCATGTTTTACAGCTATTTTAGTGTAGTGCATAATGCCATAGCATTAAAGGTGTGGGAAGCACGCAAGGCAAGAGTAGACGGCAAAAAACTTACACAGGCGATGGCGCCGGTATTAACAGGCATAATTTTTTGGATGGCGATACCTGCTGTAATTGAAGCAGGCATCCGTGCTATGATTGACGATGATGATGATGACCTGGCGGACGTTGCCAAAGGGGCAGGCATTACTTTTATTAGCACGGCTGTTGGCGGCATACCTGTCTTGCGTGACGCTTTACCGATGGCGCTGAAAGCGGCGGCGGGCGAACCTGTATTTAATATACGCAATCAACCGTTAATAGAAATAGCAAATCAAATGCTTAACGTTACCCGTGCTATAAACAGTGATAACAAAGACGCATTGGATGTTGCCAAAGCGGTGCTGCGCATGGCCGATATGATAACAGGCTTGCCGCAGATTTTAACGGATGGTATGATAACGGCAGCACGCTGGATTGATGAAGGCAATTTTACCGAAGAAGATATACAGCATTATTTGTGGAGTATTTTATTCGGGAAAAATTCAAAGAAAAATTAAAATGTAAATTACAAATTGATGAAAAAAGCATGATAAAATAATACTGTAAATTTTTATAAGCACTTAGGCTTAACGGCTTAGGTGCTTTTTCTTTTAAGGTGGTGTAGAAATGACTGTTCAAAAAGATTTAGTAAAAAACATATACGTTGGCAATGGGAGCACAACGCAGTTTCCGATAACCTTTGACGTAAACGCAGAACAACCGGGTTATATACATGTTTATATTTCAAACGACGATAACAGTACAACGGAAACAGAAAATTATACGGTTGATTTAATATCTAAAATAGTGACATACCCAAAAAGCGGGGAACCGCTTGCAAGCGGGAAAAAACTTGTTATTATGCGTGAACTGCCACTTATGCAGCTAATGGATTTAATTAATCAGGGCGACTATTACGCTGATGATGTGGAACAGGCCTTTGACGATTTAACTATGATAGCGCAGCAACTCTCTGAAAAGCTTGCGCGTGCTATGGTATTTTCTGTAGAAGTAGATACTGCAAACTTTAGCAATATCATACCGCTGGCGCCGGGAATGAGCTTTAGAATTAACGATGAAGGGACAGGGCTTGAATTAACGGAAGACCCGGCAAAAGTATTGCCGCAGGCCCAGAACTTATTACAGCAAACTACGCAGCAAGCGAATACAGCGACAGAAAAAGCCAATGCAGCTGCTGTAAGTGAAACAAATGCAGCGGAAAGTGAATCTAATGCCGCATCAAGTGAAACGAACGCGGCAGCCAGTGAAGAAATGGCGCAAAAATGGGCGGAGAGTGAAACCAGCCCAGACGGTGAAGATGACGCTGACAGCCCTACCGGCGACACTATGAGCGCAAAAGAGTGGGCCTTGTATGCTAAAGAGATTGCAGAAAATATGGGCAACCCGGTAACTGATGTTGACGAAGAAAATGGTACAGTTACAGTAACAAAAAGCGACGGAACGCAGAGTAGTTTTAAAGCCGGGATAAATATATTACAGCGTAACAAAACTTATGCAGTTGAAGATATTGCTTACAGCTTTGGATTACCCAGCTGGGCTTATCTGGAATGTACGGAAGCAGGAACAACAGCCGCGACAGAGCCCAGCTTTGCAAGTGCTACAACACCGGGTACATACGTTACAGACGGTACGGCAGAATTTATTTTATGTGATATGCGGGACGGTACGCCGGTAGGCAGGGTAGTATATGCTGAAACATTACAAGACGGCTATCTTAAATACAATGGTGCAACGGTGTCAAGAAGCGATTATAAGCGGCCATGCCGTTATGCTACTAAAAAGAACCTTTTTTATGATGCGGATGATACATACACATTCATGGGTACTACGGCAGCAGATAGTACAACTATTACCGGTATATCAGCGGCAGACATTGAAAAATTACAGACAGCAAAGCAGGTATGCGGTGACGGCATTTTAATTACAGGCACCGGCATTGCTGATGACTGCATGATTGATACTATAAACGAAGACAGCGTAACAATTACAGTTGCGGCAACGGCTGCCGGAACTGTAAAAATAAGTTATGGCAATATACATAACTATCCGTACATGTATGGCATTGGTGATGGAACGAGCACCTTTGTACTGCCTGACTACCGCGGCAGGTTTATCATGGGCGGGGATAATGTTCAGATTTTAAACGCAGGTCTACCGAATATTACAGGCGGCAATGGAGTTGGCTGGGAAAATTATCGAATGTTTCAAATAAGGGAAACTGAAAATACAGGTGCTTTTAAAATTATACAAAGAACAGGAGGCGCTTGGCAGGGGTATGGTGATTCTGGACAATCTAATATTCAAGGTGCTTTAGGTTTTGACGCTTCCCGCTCGAACTCTATTTACGGTACATCTGAAACCGTACAGCCACCAGCCTTCTCATTGATACCTCAAATTAAATATTAAATAAATGCTGGGCGGGGATACGCCTTTAGTTATATCGGCGGGCTTGCCGAATATTACGGGTAATGTCGGCAATGGCTCAAGCGGTGTGTCTAACAATTTACAACCTGCAACAGGGGCATTTTTGCCGACACAAAAGTATCGAAACGGTGGGTATAGCGGAACTGCAAACATGTTGAATATTTTACCTGAGTTTGACGCGTCAAAGTCCAATTCAATATATGGCAAGGCTACAACCGTTCAACCACCGTCATTTTCATTACTTCCGCAGATTAAATATTAGTATTTAATTTGCGCAATTAAAGAAAAACTTGCAGGCAAAACTTTGTCACTTTTGCCGTAAATTTCATTTGATTTTGAAGCGTCAAACGTTAAAGCTAATGTATAACCGCCGCCACCACCAGCGAGGGCGCTGTAATGGTCAGAGCCATAACCAAAAACTCCATTTTGTATAGTATCATCTCCTGTTAAGCCATATCGTCTGGTAAATGTTGTGCTGCCAGTAATATTTGGTAACCCGGCAGCAATGACAGACGGTGTATCCCCGCCCAACACGGATTTAATATTTTATCTGCGCTATAAGGCTGATTGTCGGTGGTTGTACGGTATCGCTGGAACCATAAATGGAATTATATAACGAAGCTTGCAGCAATATACCTGGGCTTTGGTATGATGAGTCTTGATGAGCACCGCGTGCTTTAGAATAATTGCTTTCGGTAAATGCACCAGTTAAATTACTTTTGTTGGACATCCCATAATCCCAAAAAGTTCCTTGGATTTCCGGTAAACCAGCAGTAATTACTGCGCTCATATCCCCGCCCAAGTTTTTAATATTTTATTTGCGGAATGAGTGCAAAGCTATTCGGCATAACAGTATCAGAGTTTCCATAAATGCTGTTACTGCGGGAAGCGTCAAAGTGAATAATCTGATGATTTGCCCATTCACTGGCAGGTGAGCCATAAACGATATTTTCGCTATTATAAAAAGCTCCGGTAGTATAATCTCCGTTGCCAGTCAACAAGCAAGGTGTACCTGTAATATTCGGCAAACCTGCGCTAATAACAGCCGTCATATCCCCGCCCAATAGGGCAGAAAGGAAAATAAAATGAATAAAATAGTTTATCAATTTGACGAGAAAAAAATCTTTAAAACAAAGTTGTTGCTGGATGACAGCGATTTAAGCCCGTCAGGTAAATGGAATATACCTGCGGACTGCACGGAAATTGCTCCACCGGCAAAAAAAGAAAACTATGTTGCTGTTTGGAACGGTGCAGCATGGGTAGAAACGGAAGATTATCGCGGGAAAGAATATTGGCTGCCGGGCGATACCTACGGCACGCCGGGCCGAGAAGTAAAGGAAATAGGACCCTTGCCGGAAGGCGCAACATTAACGCCGCCGGAGCAGACGTTGGAAGAAGCGAAGGCAGACAAACATCGTGAAGCAGGCGCAGCCTTTGCACAGAAACGCGATGCCATAAGGCAGGTGCAGTTATCCGACGGCAATACTTATGGCTTTGATTGTGCCAACGAAGATATTACAAACTTTATGGCAAGTTGGCGAGCAGCGGAAGAAAGCGGCAGCGCGCCGTACAAAGTGTGGAAAGCTGACGGCAGCAAAGGCATGATTACAATGCAGCTTGCTGATTTTAAAACTGTTTTTAATGCTGTGCGTACATCGCAACTGGAAGCATACGCATGGTACGGGGCTGTAGATGCACAAATTCAAGCTGCTACTACCAAAGAAGATTTAGATGCCATTGTTTTAGACTGATTGTAATTAAAACACGCAGAACGCTGATAAATAGGGGCTTTTAAAGCTGTTTTAACCGCATAATAAAAACAGTGCCATATTAGTGCCACGCTAACGCAGGTACAGCAAGGTTTATGTGATTGTGTACACAAAAAAATTAGTGCCACGTTAGTGCCAGCTATGGCAAAAGGTCAATCGTTTTTCGTAACTGCGCAATGGTTTTATGGGTATAAACGCCTTTTGTTATATCCTTTTCGGCGTGCCCTAAAATTAATTTAACGCAGTGCAGGTTGGCTTTGGTGTTGTCAAACCACGTTGCCAGTGTGTGCCTACATTCATGTGGTGTATGTTTGCAATGTGTAACCTGCATTACTTTTTTAAAACGTGCAAATAACAGGCGGTAATTTATGGGTGTAACATCATCAAGCATAATTAAATGGTTGCCGGGCTGCTGCATCCAAAATTCAAAATAGGGTAATGTTCGCTTGCTAATTGGTATTATGCGGTTACTGCTGCTTTCGGTTTTGCTTTTACCGATTTTAAATATTCTACGCTTTAAAGATACGTCTTTTTTTAAAACCCCGGCAAATTCGCTGGGCCTTGTGCCAGCATAACACATCATTACAACGCACATTGCCCAGCGTGCAAGCGGGTGTGTAACATCATCAGCAACGGCACGCACGCGGTTTAACTGCCGCGTATTAAAGGGCGTTTTTGGGTACTTACGTTTATGCTTATCAATCGTGACATACTGGCTATAATCAACGGCATCATTACCGAGAATACCGAATTTGATTGCGTAATTATAAATGTGGTGCATAACAGTGCGCACCTTTTTCTGCGCATCGTGATTGCCGCCGCTGTCGCGGGTATCGGTAATTATTTGTTGTAAGTCGGCAGTGCGTAAGGCTGATATAGGTTTATTCCATATCCGGCGGCAGTGCTTAAATGATGATTGGTAATTAGCTATGGTGGTATCGTCCAGTTCGCGTCCTTTAAAGGTTTCGCCGCAAACAAGATTATAAATTTGGGCAAACGTAGCCTGTTTATAACTTTTTAGGTATCGTTCCGGGTGCGTGCCAAAATCTGCAAGCATAAGCAAGCCGTCCTCGTAAGTTTCAGCATCGCCGATGTATACTTGCTTACCGTTAACGGTGGCGCGTACCATTACAGGCTTGGCGCGATTGGCATCTTTTCGCATTGTAACGCTGCCTTTGCCGTTGGCGCGTTTTGGTGGTTTTGGCTTTTGTTTTAGCATAAAATCAACTCCTTTAAATGGTGGTGGTTAAATTGATTGTTTATAAATAGTAAAGCATAACATTATTTAAGGAGAAACAAAATGAATACTTTAACACAAGTTTTAGATGAAATTTTTGAATTTATTAAAAACCTTGTGCCAACAGGCGCGGAACAGTATTTGTTAGTTATCGGTGCGGCGCTGGGCTTAACTATTTCGGTTGCGGTAGGGGGATTTGATGAAATGATTTATGCGCTTATAGCGTTGATGATACTGGATTATATTACCGGTATTATCGCAGCCTGCCGTACCGGTAAATGGGACAGCAGCACCGGCTTTATCGGCCTTGCCAAAAAAGCAGTTATTTTGGGTGTGGTTGCATTATGTAATACTGTTGACATTGCTATGGGTACGCACGCACTGCGCCAGATGGCCATTTGCGCATATGCCTTAAATGAAGCAGGGTCGATAATTGAAAATATTGACCGGGCAGGCTGGGGCGAACATATACCTGCTTTTATCCGTAACGCGCTGGCCAGGTTAAAGGAGAAAGCCGATGGACAAACTGGAAGCAGCAAAGGAACTGCAAAAGATGATTGATTTGCTGCCGGAACGTTTGGATATACCGGAACGGCGGCGCAAAGAAGCGCTGGAAATAGCTATTAAGGAGTTGAAACATATGCTGAAAGGAATTGACGTATCGGAGCACAACGGCATTGTAAACTGGAACAAAGTAAAAAATGGCGGCATGGATTTTGCTATTATCCGCCTGGGTTTTGGCAATAAACATTTAGACGGCAGCTTTTACGATAATTATAACGGTGCAAAAATGGCTGGGCTGAAAGTAGGGGTATACTATTACAGCTACGCTATGACACCGGATGAAGCGAAAACCGAAGCGCAGTATTTGCTTTACATTTTAAAAGACTGCGGTATTGACCCGGAAGACTTGGAAATGGGCGTATGGTTTGATATGGAAGACGCTGACGGCTACAAACGCGAAAACGGGATGCCGGACAATCAAACCATCACTGACATGTGCAGCGCATTTATCGTGGAATGTAACAAAGCCGGGTACAGCTGCGGCATTTATGCGAATTTGGACTGGCTGGAAAATAAAATTTATACTGCCCAGCTGGCAGATTATGTACCTTATTGGTGTGCACAGTGGGGTAGCAAATGCGACTGGCCGCACGCTAAAATGTGGCAATATACCGACAAGCTGCGCATCGGCGGCAAAGATTTTGACGGTAATTATTATTTTTATTAATAAAAGTAGTTATGTATTGGAAGGGGGTGAAAGAAATGAATAAAACCCAGATGGCCATTGTTGGCGGTATTGTACTGGCGATTATCGTTGGTTGTATTGCTGGCGGCGTATTCAATTAATCTTTTGTGGGTATTGCAATTATTGTAATACCCACAAACTTATTTAAAACTTCGAGGAGTGAGATAAATGGAATTAAAAGACACTGTTAAAATGATGGTCAGCGATGATTATAAAGAAAGATTTGTTGCTGAATATATGCAAGTGGTTATTCGGTTTAAAAAGTTAATAGCTATGGTCGAAAAATGGGATGCAGGCAAATTAGATTTTGAACCGACTTGCCCACGCAGCACTTATAATATCCAGCTTGGAGCAATGGCGGATTATATTGCAATTTTAGAAGCACGTGCTGTTATGGAAAACATTGAATTGCCGGAAGAATAAAAACAAGGAGAAAAGGAAAATGAAAAAATATATAGGCTGCAAAATGATTGAAGCGGAACCGTGCAAAGCATGGAAGAATACAGATAATAATAAAATCGGTGACGAAGGTTATAAACTGCGTTATCCTGATGGATACGAAAGCTGGTCGCCTAAAGAAGTATTTGAAAAAGCCTATATGCAAGTAGGCGATAATGTAACCATTACGCAAGATAATGTAGATAACTTTATTAAGAGCGTTGATGTAATTACCATGGGTGATAAAACAACTGTGGTTAGGGCAACGCTTGTTAACGGCTTTGAAATTGTGGAGAGTAGCTCCTGCGTCAAAAAAGAAAACTATGACGAAAAATACGGTGCTGAAATCTGCATGGAACATATAAAAAACAGAATTTGGCATTTGTTGGGCTTTTTGCTGCAAACAGCAGTTGGCGGGGTAAAAAATGACAAATGAACAAGAAAAATCTACCAATAATAATCGTATTTATTTTATTATCGTTGCTTTGGTGTTTTGCGCCTTTGTTTATTGCACAGTGCGAGGCTGCGGCGGAAACGATGCCAACATCGAACAGCTACATAAAAGTACCGATAACACAATGGCAGAAATTGAAGGAGAACACGCAACTGCTGGACGCGAACTTGACGCTGCTGGCGGACAGCTTAACAGCGCAGGAGAAACAGCAGGCAGAATTGATGTCCTTATTAACAGAAGCCAAAGCGCAGGTACAGCAATTACAGAAGGAATTGCAGACTGCAAGCGCATCGTTGGAGAGTGCGAAGAAATCGTTGCAGACAGCCAACGAATATGCCGAGAAATTGAGGCGGCAAATTCAGACAGAAAGGGAAGCGGCGGCTGACGAACGAGAACGTGCTTATTGGAAAGGCTGGCTTAACGGCTTTTGCGTTGGATTAGCTGGTGGAGTAATAGCTGTTGCTACAAAATAAATAAAGCCCTTGCAAAAGCAGGGGCTTATTTGTTAATATAAACTAAAGATTTTTTAAAATGCTGCGTGGCAAGGAGCGGAATATATTTATATTTCCGTGGAGTGGGGAATGCTTTGTCTCCACCATTTTTTTATAAGTATATATTGTGCCCGTTTATTAAGGACTATAAATTTTTCTGTTTCTGAACACAACAGTAAAATTTGTAGTCCTTTTCGTTTTAATGTAGCATATGGAGATGGATATGATGGAAAAACGCCTGCTCATTTATAAAACTGCGCTGTTGATTATTGGTTCGATAGTTGCCGCTTACGGCATTATGTTGGCTATGGGCGCCGGCTTTGGCGGCGCAACACTGGCTGTATTGTGGCAGGGAATGTCTGTAACTTTCGGAATGTCGCTCGGCATGGCTTCTTTTATTGTAGCGGCAGCCATGCTTATAATTTCCTTGTTTTATGACCGCAGGCAGATAAACGCCGGTACAATCGTATATCAAATTATATATAGTTTTTTCGTTGATATATTTGCCAAAATTAATGTTTATCCCGAACAGGCTTGGCTGCGTTTGGCAGTTATGTGCGTTGGTATTATAATTTTTGCTGCCGGTACAGGTGCTTACGCTGCTGCTGATTTGGGCAAAGGTTCTTATGAGGCGCTGACGTTTTCTCTGGCAGAAAAAAATAACTGGCCCGTCAAAACTGTCCGTACAGCACTGGATGCTTTATTGGTTGTTTCCGGCGTGCTGCTTGGAGGAAAGTTTGGCATATGTACAGTGTTTACTGTTTTGTGTTCGGGACTTGTTATTCAGCGCAGCGCCGAATTTTGCAGTTTGATGCTGGCAAAAGCGGCGCATAGGGCGGACTAAAATTTGCATGCTGCGGCAGCAAATGATAAAATACGTTTTATAAATTATTTGTTTTTAGAAAGGAACCCTATGGAAAGCTGGAACATACACGAAGCAGTTGAATATTATAAAGGGCAGGATGCGCCGCAGAATCAGTTTGCGCTGGTTGAACTGCTAAAGGAAGCACAGGAACATAACGGCGGCGTGCTGACGGATATTGCGGTTGAAGAAATTGCCGCCCTGCTTAATACCAAGGTAACTTTTTTAAACGCCGTTATCAAACGCTATCCCAGTTTAAAACCGGCCTCTGCTCCGCACCGATTGGAAGTTTGCGGCGGCAAAAACTGCGCCGCCAACGGTTCGGCAGCGCTGCTTAAACATATCAGGCAGGCTTACGGAGCAGAAAGCGGCGGCATCAGCACCAAGGGCGGCTTTAGTTTTAAAATTTGCGGCTGCTTGAAGCACTGCGGCAAAGGGCCGAATATTAAATGGGACGGCGAAATTTATAACGCGGCAACGCCGGAGCTGATTAAAAAGCTGGCCGGCAGATGAATGCCTGCGGATTAAAGTGCGGAGGTATTAACGATAACAGAGCGGACTGCTTTTTTAAACGGCAAACAACTAAAATAATGCTTGCACAACTTGCCGCGCTATGCTACAATATATAAGCGTTAATATCGACATGCTATATAGAGTCTTTAGTAAAGTGAGGTGCAATCGAATGAAAGAAGGAATCCATCCGAAATATGGTGAAGTTAAAGTTACCTGCGCATGCGGTAACACTTTTATGACCGGCTCTGTTAAACCGGAACTGCGCGTGGACGTTTGCTCCAAATGCCATCCGTTTTTCACCGGCCAGCAGCGTAACGTAGCTGCCCGCGGCCGTATCGAAAAATTCAACAAACGTTATGGAAAATAATTTACCGACAGCAGAGCGAAAGCTCTGCTGTGTTTGTATATGGAGTTTGTTTGAGGGAATATTATGAATAAGAAACCAAATGTTGGCGGACAGGCTGTAATAGAAGGCGTAATGATGCGCGGAAAAACGCATGTCGCCGTTGCCGTAAGGCAGCCGGACGGTGAAATTTCCGTTGATGTGCGCCCGGTAAACAGTATTTCCGACCGCTATCCAATACTAAAAAAACCGTTTTTGCGCGGCGTTGTGTCGCTTGTAGAATCGCTCGTTATGGGTATGAAGGCGCTGGCTTATTCGGCGCAGGTATCGGGCGATGAAGACGAAAAGCTCGATTCCAAAGAGATGGCGCTGACCATTGCTGTTTCGGCAGGGCTTGCCATTTTGCTCTTTATAGTTATCCCTACCTGGTCAATGCGCTTTTTAACAGGCATTACCCAGGACCACATGGCTTTGAATTTAGCAGAAGGTGTGCTGCGTATGGCAATTTTTCTGGCATATATCGCGGCAATTTCTTCGATGAATGATATTCAGCGCGTGTTCCAGTATCACGGAGCTGAACATAAAACCATTTACACTTATGAAGCGGGCCTGCCTTTAAAGGTGGAAAACGTGCGCCCGTTCAGCACGCTGCACCCACGCTGCGGCACCAACTTTTTGATGATTGTCATGCTGATAAGCATGTTTATTTTTACTTTTCTTGGCTGGCCAAGCCTTTTGGAGCGTATTGCTTCGCGTATTATTTTAATGCCGGTAATTGCAGGCGTAAGCTACGAGCTTATCCGTTATGCCGGTGCGCATACCGATAACCCGCTGGTACGCATTGCCATTACGCCGGGGCTTTTGCTGCAAAAACTAACCACGCGCCAGCCGGATGACAGCCAGATTGAAGTGGCTATTGCTTCGCTGAAAGCGGTTGTGCCGCCGGAAGATTTGGCGCAGGAACCGGAAGCTTGCCCGGAAGAAAAATTAGTAGGAGAACCTAATGCAGGATAAATTACAGGCACTTGAAGATAAATATCTTGATTTGGAAGCAAAAATAAGCGACCCCGATGTAATTGCCAATCAGGCAGAATGGCAGAAATACGCGCGCGCGCATGCCAAACTGACCGATGTTGTTGCCGCTTACCGCGAATATAAAATTTTGGATAAAGCCAGAGAAGAAGCGGAAGAAATTATTGCCGACGGCAGCGACAGGGAACTTGCGGCAATGGCGCAGGAGGAACTGAAAGAACTTAAGCCGCAGCTGGCAGAATATGAAGAACGGCTGAAAATTCTGCTTTTGCCTTCCGACCCCAACGACGACAAGAACGCGATTGTGGAAATCCGCGGCGGTGCTGGCGGCGAGGAGGCTGCACTGTTTGCGGGCGTATTGTTCCGTATGTATCAGCATTATGCTGAAAGCCGCCGCTGGAGCCTTGAAATAATGGATGCCAGCCCGACGGAGCTCGGCGGGTTTAAGGAAATAGTTTTTCAGTTGAGCGGCCAGGGCGTTTTTGGGCGCATGAAGTTTGAAAGCGGCGTACACCGCGTGCAGCGCGTGCCGGAAACCGAATCGCAGGGGCGTGTGCATACTTCCACCGTTACGGTGGCGGTGCTGCCGGAAGCAGAAGAAGTGGATATTGACATTAACCCGGCTGATTTAAGAATTGACACTTACCGTGCCGGCGGCGCAGGCGGCCAGTACGTAAACAAAACCGAATCGGCGGTGCGCATAACGCATATTCCTACCGGCATTGTGGCACAGTGCCAGGACGAAAAATCGCAGCTGAAAAACCGCGAGAAATGCATGCGCGTACTTCGCAGCCGCGTTTTGGAAATGGAACAGGAAAAGCAGCGCGCAGCAACGGCACAGGACCGCAAAAGCCAGGTTGGCACGGGCGACCGCAGCGAGCGTATCCGCACTTATAACTATCCGCAGGGGCGTGTTACCGACCACCGCATTGGTTTAACCCTGCACCGTCTGGACGCGGTTTTAAACGGCGATTTGGACGAAATTTTAGACGCACTGATTACGGCGCAGCAAAGCAAGCTGCTGCAGCAGGTGAAATAAAATGACAGCAAAACCTATATGGACTATTGCTAAGGTGCTGGACTGGACAAAGCAGTATTTCGCAGAGAAAGGGTTGGAAAATCCTCGCCTGGATGCGGAAATACTGCTTTGTTCCGTTTTAAAGTGCCAGCGTATAACTTTATATGTGCATTTTGACCAGCCGCTGGAAGAACACGAGCTGGCGCAGTACCGCGGTTATGTGGCGCGGCGTGCGGCGGCTGAGCCCTTGGCGTATAATTTGGGCAGCCGCGCGTTTATGAAATACGATTTTAAAGTAACGCCTGATGTTTTGGTGCCGCGCCCGGAAACCGAACTTTTGGTTGAGTGTACGGCAAAACTGGCGGGCTTTATTGAAAAGCCGCAGATTCTTGACATAGGCACGGGCAGCGGTGCTGTTATTGTGTCGCTTCTTGATATGCTTCCGGAGGCGCACGGCACGGCAGTTGACGTATCGCCGGGGGCGCTTGCCGTTGCCAAAGAAAACGCGGCAAACATTGGCGTTGCGGAGCGGCTGCAGTTTGTACGCAGCGATTTATATTCCGCGCTGCCGCGTGACGCCGTATTTGATGTGATAATTTCCAACCCTCCGTATATACCGAGCGCCGATATTGCAGGCCTTGCGGCCGATGTTAAGCGTGAGCCGCGCCTTGCGCTGGACGGCGGGGCGGACGGGCTTAATTTTTACCGCCGTATTATTGCCGGAAGTACGGCGCATTTAAAAGACGGCGGCTTTATGGCGTTTGAAATTGGCATTAACCAGGGCAGCGCCGTTGCGGATTTATGCCGCAGCCACGGTTTTGGCGTTGTGGCCGTGCGCCGCGATTATGCCGGCATAGAACGGATGGTTTTTGCAGCGAAAGAAGGAACTACTTATGCAGACGCGTTATTGGAACTTGCAAAATGATACGGACGGCGTAATGCTGCGCGAAGCGGCTGCGCTGATAAAA
>ENA-OPEC01000261-OPEC01000261.1-human-gut-metagenome-genome-assembly--contig:-NODE-261-length-47252-cov-5.448164_pt1 | contig 47252 bp, 76 predicted proteins | sample MGYA00241622_ERZ501507 | MGnify/ENA primary metagenome ERZ501507 (study PRJEB25962, sample SAMEA2042582) | human gut metagenome | biome: human gut; feature: human-associated habitat; material: faeces... | reverse complement strand
GTACAGCCTATGCTTGGTCGGAAGGTGTGGCTGTTACTCCAATTGTTGGTACAGCTAGTGAATCCACTGACGAGGCAGAAACTACAGAAGGAGAGGTGACAGAATAATGGCAATAACATATACAACTTTGATGAGCAATGTTCAGGTAGATTCAAAGGATGTTTATAAGGTTGTAGCAGTATATAATGCAATTCTATCAGCTTATACTTGGGAAACAGGTTCGGAAGTTTATGATATTGCTAACATAGCAGCGATATATGGAAAATACTACTTTACGGCAAATAGTTATATAAAAATCAGCAATTATGTACCGCATAATTATGGAGTAAAAATTGAAATTGTAACACCAAGTGGTACAAAAACAATCAGTCTACAAGACCCATACTATATGTTTTCAATCGGTAAAACGTCAAAAGGCATTTGTATCTGTGCTTACTCTGGTGCAAATACTTCAAGAAATTCTCAGTTTTATAATCTATATGTTGGGGAAGTTACAAAGCTTGATGGCTCAACAGCGCAGGGTTGTATTTATGCAGCAGATGATGGCACGTTGACTATTGCAACAGATAGTGGAATATTTGAAGAAAGTTCACAAAATTCTGTTATCTCAGCAGATAAAAAAGCGGTTTTAATTCCTGTTGTAAATACAACAACAGGGGATATTTTCGAAGGTGTATTTATTATGAGATATTCGCCACTACGGTATAATATTATGGACGTTGATGGGCAGGGTGGTTTCCTTTGTGGAAAAGCTCTTGCGTTGAAAGATTAAGGGGTGAGAAAATGATTGAACATACAACATATGCTGTTAAAGCGAGTGTTTTCGGCAATAATAATAGTTTAGCAATGTGGAAAAATTTTTTAAACGCAATCCAGTCGGCATACACCTGGGGTGATAAGACAAGTGTTGTTGAAAGTAGTAGCGCAAGCTATCCACAGGCATATAAGGAAACATATGGAAAATATTACTTTTCAGAAAATAGCTATTTCTCCTTAGATATGTATGCAAAAAATTCTGCTTATCTGGGAATAAACATTGCAGTACCAAGTGGTACAAAACGTGTTGAGTTCAATGCAGAATATTGTACATTATCCATTGGTAAGACAAGTAAAGGTGTTTGCATTTGTGCTTACTCAGGGGAAAAGGCTAATACTCGTGACCCGCATTTTTATAACCTTTATGCTGGAGAAATCGCACTACTTGACGGAACGACAACAAAGGGTTGTATCTATGTTGCTGATGATAATTCGTATGTTGTCGCAACAGATAACGGAATATCGGAAGAAGCAACATTTAATTCGATTATTGACGGTACACGCAAAGGATATTTGATACCAGTAACAGATAGCACATTTGGAGGAACATTTAAAGATATCTATATGATGGCTTGTGCCCCCATTCAGTTTAACAAGATGAAAGTTGCTGATAAGAAATATCTCTGTGGAAAAGCTTTCTGTCTGGCAGATGAATAATAAGGAGGTAAAATCTTATGAAACAAAAATTTGCTAAGTTGATTGATGTTAAGTCAATTGTGACTCTGCTTCTTACAGTTGTTTTCTGCATTCTTTCTATTCGTAAAGATATATCTTCAGAACAATATCTGACAATATTTACGACAATCATTGCTTTCTATTTTGGAACGCAATATTCAAAATCAAGGGAGGTAAAGAAAGATGAAGATAACTCTTGATGAAGGTTATAATGCCATGTGTGACTTCGTCTATCTTGGTTATGTAGGTGAAGTAAATGCACGTGAAATATCTGTACTGAATTGAGGTTAAATGCCAAATTGTAGCTACGATAAAGGTCTTTACAAGATAAAGCAAATGAAAAATTTTGTTAAAGCTAAAGCAATCACTCCAGAGGAGTATAAAGAAATTACAGGGGATCTGTATGATGATGATGAAAACTAAAATTGGAATACTTTAACAATTAACATTTTGTTTATATTTATTTAATTACAAGTTAAAATAATTATGATAAAATATAATCAAATACAAATAAAGGAAGGATGGATATTTTATGACGATGAAAGGTATCGATGTATCTCATTATCAGGGGCAAATTGACTATGATAAGGTCAAGGCAGCAGGGTATGAATTTGTTATGATTAACGCGGGGTACGGTAAATATCTACACCAAAAAGATTCTTACTTTGAGGTTAACTACAAAAATGCAAAATCAGCTGGACTTAAGGTAGGAGCTTATTGGTATTCCTACGCTATTTCAGAAAATGACGCCAAGGAAGAGGCTAAGGTATTTAAGCAAGTTATCAAAGGTAAGAAATTTGAAATGCCAGTGGTATTTGATATTGAAGATAAGGTGCAGAAAGAAATTTCCCAGAAAAGAATAGGTCAGATTGTAACAGCTTTTTGTACGTCAATGGAAAAATCTGGTTATTTCTGTTCACTTTATAGTTATGCCGATTGGCTGAAAAGAAAAGTGCCTTTAGCTGTAAGAAAAAGATTTGATGTATGGGTAGCACATTTCGGAGTTTCAAAACCAGATTACACTGCTCCCCATGGAATGTGGCAATATACAAGTGCAGCTTCAGTTCCAGGGGTGCATACCCGATGTGATTGTAACATAGCTTATAAAGACTATCCGACAATTATCAAAAACAAAGGGTTAAATGGGTTCAGTAAAAAATCTAATGATTCTTCAAAAACAAATAACAAGCCTGATAGTTCCGAAAAAGTTATTACTTATGTTGTAAAAAAAGGAGATACTTTGTCTGCAATAGCTGCTAAGTATAAGACTTCTGTTTCAAAGTTGGTAAAGGATAATTCAATAAAGAATCCAGATCTTATTTATCCGGGTCAAAAAATAAAGATTAAGTAAGTGAGGTGTTGTTATTTGGATGGAGCAACGATTACATTCTTAATCGGAGTTATCTCTTGTATTATTGGTATTTTGACTTTTATTTCTGGACGTATTTCAAAAGCTGAGCAAGATGGAAGGTTATCTGAAAAACTTGATACTTGTGCAAAAGGTATTGAGGAAATTAAAGTAAAATTAGACGGGCAAGAGTCCATTCAAAATCAGCAAAATGTTATGATTAACTCTCACGAAATAATTATAAAAAATCATACAGAAAAGATTGAACATATTGAAAATACCTTGGAAAGTTTAAAGGGAGGTAGCCATCAATGAACCCTGAGAAGGAAAATGCTTTAAATGAAAGCTTGGCTATGACGAAGTTAACGATTGATCTTTTTAAATCAAAAGAAAAAAGATTCTTTAAGATTATGGATAGTAATTATCATAATGATAATCGTAAATTTAGTGGAAGCAGGTTTATTTGTCTGGTATGAACTGCAATACGAAGATGTAAGTACTGTTACTACTACGACAACAACAGAAGATATAGATCAAAATGCAGAAAGTGGCAATAACGTTTACCAAGCTGGAGAAAATGCACAATATAATGAAGGAAATGAATAATGGCACGACAACACATAAGAAGAACAACTACAGTTGTAACTACTAAAACGGTAAGACGACGGCGTTCTGGTGGTGCAACTAAGAGAAGAAGACGAAGGAAGCCATAGGTGATGTTATTTGAGTTCAGAACATATTAATACAAGGAATAAACTGAAATCAATTCCAAAGGTTGCAACTTTTATGGAATTACTGGATTCTTGTACTTTAAGTGATGAGGATAAACAAATAGTTAAAATGTATTATCTTCAAAATAAATCTATTGGCTGCTACATTGCAGATATTCTTGGGTATTCGGAATCTAATATCAAGAAACGGCACAATAAAATTTTAAACAAGTTAAGCAAATTAATTTAATATAAATTCAGATAAGACCTACTGGTATTAATTTACTGGTAGGTCTTATTTTTATACTTTCGTTAACCTTCTAGTATATTTATTGTTTGTAAATTGTGTTATAATATAATTAAACAAAAACCATAAGGAGTGATTAAAATGTATAATGGATTCTACAATCCCATGTTAAATGCTCAGCAAAGATTAAATCAGATGGAGCAACAATATCCACAATTTGCAAATAACAATCCAATGTTTCAAAATCCTCAACCAATGCAAAATCAAATGCAGCCTATAAGCAATATTCTGAAAGGTAGAGCTGTTACAAGTATTGACGAAGCAAAAGCAGCAATGATTGATTTAGATGGATCGGTATTTGTATTCCCCGATATTGCAAATAAAAAGATCTACACAAAACAGATCAATCTTGACGGTACAGCTTCTTTAAATGTATATGGTTTAGAAGAACCTATTATAAACAGCCAACCAAAAGTAGAAAATATTTCTATGGTAACAAAAGAAGAATTTGACAATGTGGTTACACAATTAACCAACCACATAAAAGTTCTAGAACAAAAATTAAATTCTGAGGTGATAAATAATGTTCAATCCTATGCAGATAATGATGTTCCAAATGCAAAATCAGTTAATGAACAATCCTTTGTTCAAGAGAGCCCAAGAAATGGCAAATGGAAAAAGTGAGCAAGAGTTAGAGCAAATTGCCAAAAATTTATGTCAACAACGTGGAATAAATTTAGATGAAGCAAAAAACCAATTTGCTCAAATGTTTAATCAGAGGAAATAATCGTAGCCCATACGATTATATAAATTTATTTTATTTTCAAAAGGAGGAATGATTTATGGGTATGGAAGGTTCCGGTTTATCCGTAGCAGATGCTCTTGCTCTTCAAGACAGAGGCACAAACGATAATATGTTTGGTGGCAATGGTGCTTGGGTATTTTTCCTGTTCTTCTTGCTTGCTTGGGGCGGCAATGGAATCTGGGGTAACAGAGGAAATGCAGATCTGCAAGGAGCTCTTACAAGAGCTGATCTTTGTCAGGATATGAATTTCCAAAGTCTTGAGAATTCTGTAAGAGGAATCCAGAGTGGTCTTTGTGATGGATTCTATGCAATGAACACAACTGCTCTTCAGGGGTTCAATGGTATTTCAAGAGATGTTGCTCAAGGCTTTGCTAATACCAATGCGGGCATTACAGATCTTGGCTACCAGATGAAGACTTGCTGTTGCGAAACAAACAGAAATATCGATGCTGTTCGCTATGAGAATGCACAAAATACTTGTGCCATTACAAATGCAATTCATGCAGAGGGTGAACAGACAAGAGCCCTTATCCAGACAAATGAGATCCAAGCTCTCAGAGATAAGGTTGCTGATTTACAGCTTGCTCAGAGTCAATGTGCTCAAAATGCTTATCTTGTTGATAAGCTTCAGCCTGTTGCTCGTCCGGCATACATTACTTGTAGCCCTTATGCAACTAATACTTGTGGTTATGGCTGCGGCAACTATTCAATGTAATGGATTCTCTTCACGGAGATGAAAGCCAATTAGGTTTATTAGATATTCTAGCTATGGTTAGCTTTTGTATTCAGTTGATGAATATGGAAAAGAACGCCAAACAGCTTAGCAATGACGATATAATGGAAGAATTGCAAAGGCAAGATGGGCAATATCTAGAAACAATAATTGGCAATCAAAATAAAATTATGAGTATGTTGGAGAAACTCCAAACCAATTGATGGCTTGCTCAAATAATTTTTAAGGAGGGTAAGTTAATCTTGCCCTCTTATTTTTTTAAGGAGGTTTTTAATTATGATTAACTCAGTAAACACTTCAACACAAACGGTAAATGACACCCAGCCAGTAGTATTTACTTCAAGTAATGTAAGAACTCGTTCTTGCAGGTCTTGCTGTGGAGGTTGGCTTTCTCACACAGATAACTCAGGCCTTTTCACGATTACAGAACCAGGTATTTATGAGGTATCATTTAATGCTGATGTAGCCCAACCAACTACAGCTGGTGCAATTACTCTTGATATTGCTCAAGGTGGCACTACAATCCCTGGAGGCAGAATGATAACAACCCCAACTGTTATCAATGCTTTCTTTAATGTTTCTTCAAGTGTTCTGGTAAAGGTAAATTGCAGAGAAACAGCTGCTATCAGTGTTATTAATAACTCAGGTACAGATATCACAGCTCAACAAGCAAGTTTGACAATTAAAAGACTTTGTTAATTGGAGGTGAAAGCAAATGCTGATTAATGGTCAAGAAGGATCGGCTGCAAATTATTCAGAAATGTCTCCAATAGAAATCTTTGAGAAAATCAATAATCATCAGCTTAAGGGAATTATGTTCCATGATAGTTTGATCTCGTTGTTTGACTTCTTGTATCTTCCCGGATTTAAGCGTTGGCAAATGTGCCAGCTTAGGTCTGAATCCGAAGAACGTTGTGAATTCAAGCATTATGTAATGAGGAACCATCATAAACTTCTTAAAGATGCTCCTGACACTAAAGAAGAAATTATCCCCGAAGATTGGTATCAATATACTAGATTTGATGTTACCCCACAACTTAGAAGACAGTATGTGGAAAGTGCATTTATCAAATATAAGGAATGGGAAAATAAGACCAAAGTTTTGTATGAACAATGTTCAAAAGTCCTTTATGATAATGGTAATATTTTAGATGCTTGTAAAGTTCAGGAGTTGGCAGAAGATGTGGAAGAAGAATTGGCTTGTGTCAATAAGTACTACCTCAAACTTAAAGCTGTTGGGTTTGATTCTGAATTTATTTATGAAATGCAAGAACATTTTCACAAGAAATATAAATAAATGATATAAGGCCACCTATTCTGGGTGGCTTTTTATTTTGTAAACAATTTGTTAAATATATCATTTGCCTATTTACAAATGCCAAAATCTGTGTTATAATATAAACATAATAAAACATAAGATAAAACCTAATAAAACTTACGGAGGTAAATTAAAAATGATGAAGGTAACAAAAACAACATTTTCAATGATAGTAAAGAACAGATATGAGGCTAACAAAAAGGTTGCAATGCTCCAGAAGAAACTTAAGAGTGGTAAATGGGGAAAGCCAGTTTCATATGAAATGTTTAGTGGAGAAAAGAATTCCGAAGATGTTCTTGCAAGGATTGAAAAACTCAATCCTGGTTATGAATGGAGAGTTGCAGAATAAGCTTAATTATATAAATTCCCCTGATGAGTCTCGGAAGATTGAGACGAAACTCCCGAAAGGGAGTCGGGAATAAAATCCAACAAATAAAATTTACGGAGGTAAAAAACTATGGCAAACTTTAATTATGAATGGTGGACAGTTTCAGTTAAATGTTTAACTGGTGTATATTCATACGAATTCAAGACAAAGAATAAGCAGAACGTTATCCGCCAAATTAAAAAGCTGGAAAAAGAAGACTTCAGTATAGTAGAAATTTTCTGGGATACGTTAAAGCTTGATAGAGTTGGTTATCAAAGATTAAGCTAATAAAAAGTAACTGTAAGTCTTATTGTTAGGTGGGATAATGGTAGCGGACTTAATTGTTATTTATGGTGAGAATATTATTTGTAAGATATAAAGGAGGAAATACTATGAAAGAAATGATATATAAAGGTTCTGTAGAGAATGAACAAAAGGTTATTGATATGCTTGACGAGGGCATTTACAAGGGTTTTCATTATGTTATAGTTTCTTACGGCATTCACCCTTGTGCGTATATAGAAATTCCAGAGGGGCATAAGTTGTATAATGCTAGTAACCAAAATGAATTTTATAATATTGCTTGTCATGGTGGAATTAATTTTAACACATATACAGGACTTCCATTTGTCCCTATTAAAAATCCTAATAAGGGTCATTATATTGGTTGGAGTTTCTCTACTGTTGGTTATGACTATATTTTTGGTATTTGTCACTGTGGCAAGAAATGGACAACTAAAGAAATATTTGAGGAAGTTAAAGACGTTATTAAACAGCTAACAAAAAAGTAAATGTTAACTTTCTGTAAATTCTGATAAAAACCTATTTACAAATTACTGAAGGTGTGATATAATAAATATATAAAATAAAACAAGAATAAATCACTTGAAAGAATCAAGTCGATAATGAACGGTAAATCTTATGGAGGTAAATCAAATGGAAGTTAAAACTTTAAAAGAGATCGCTGTAGCAGATGCTATTAATATGCCTTATCTAATAATTGATATGGCTACACCCGTTAAGGGTTATGAAAAATACAATTTTCATAGAGGAATGAGATGTAAGGTTAATGGCTTTCCATTTGAGCTTATGTCAGAAAATGAAGAATTATCTTTGGAAGCGGAGGCAATTTCAATAACCAGATGGAGGCAAAAGGAATCAAACACTCTTAAGCTTATTCCTGAATTTAAAGGTGGAGAAACTATTGCAATCATAAAAATATTTGATGGTTATGCAAAAGCTTTTACATATACTCTTCCCAACAAAGTACGGCAGCAATCTTTCATAATCAAATAAAATTTTGGTGTAAGTGAAGCGATAACACTTAAAACACTAATACGCCTCTGTGGTGGAATTGGTAGACACAAAGGACTTAAAATCCTTCGGAGTAAAACCCGTACCGGTTCAAATCCGGTTAGAGGTACCATTAAGTTCGACAGATAAAAACTTGTGTTGTGAGCACATAAGAACATTTTAGAACTTATTCTTGTACATTGAGCAAGTACAAGGAGGGTGGACGAACTGGTTGTATAACTCTTTTACAACATAATGTTGAACAAAAATATTAAATACGCCAATCAATATGATTTTATTACGGCTTTTGAAGAATATCATACATACAGCTCCCAATGCCTATGAGGTTAAATTAGGTAGTCCACTTTGGGATATAGCCAAGAGGTAAGGCAACGGACTTTGACTCCGTCATTCCACTGGTTCGAATCCAGTTATCCCAACCAATACTCTTAAACATTCAAGAGGAATAATAAAATACGGAGGTAAATATTATGGAACCTTATACAAAAGAATGCTTGGAAAGCTATATGGTTGCAGATCTCAGAAAGATTGCTAAAAACTTTCATATTGTTGGTAGATGGGAAATGAATAAATCCCAACTTATAATAGAGATTCTGCTAGCCCAGAAAGATTGGGAGATTGGAAAAGAATCCTGTCTTAATGCAACTGAAGTTTACGAAGCAGAAAAGAAACAGTCTGAGAAAGAGCAAGATAAAGAAACCTTTGAGAACAAGAAAGTTATGCAAGACAATTCTAATAATGACCATTCAAAATATTTAGCTAATATTGAGGTTGGAAGACTGGTTGCTTTTAATGACCATAATATGGGAATTGTAAGAACAGCTCGAGTGGTAAATATCTCTCAGAAAAGACAGCAGCTTAAGGTGATTGATATTTATGGAAGCATTGAGATAATATCCTTTGAGCAAGTTGCTTGGGTAAAAACAGGAAAACGTTGGCCAAGAAGACTATTCCACCTTATTAGATGTGGCCAGCTTCACCAATATATGCTTAGAAATTAGGTGGTATAAGTTGAACAAAAAGACCAAACAGCAACTTGATGATTTAATCATTAATTACAAGAAAAATAAAGAAAGAATCGAAAAGTTGCAGAGTGACAATGACTTTATTAAAAACAGAATCATGTTTCTGTTAGGTAAAGCAAAAACAAAAACCTTTGAATATTACAACCCGGAGATGTTTCCAGATATAATCAAGTGTACAGTATGTGAAAGAAAAACTTTGAGTTATAATGTCCAAAGAGCCAAAGAACTTCTTGGAAGAAAAAGACTAAATTCTATCTTGGATAAAGATTATTCTATAGGTGATATTGAAAAGCTTAAAGAATTGGCTAAATCCCATGGAATATCTGCAAATGAATTAAAGTCTTGCTTGGAAGTTCAAGAAAAAATAAATAGTAAGAAACTAGATCAAGCTTATAACTTAGGAGAAATTGATGATGAGGAAGTTGAGGAATTTGTTAAGGTTGACACAACTTCTAAGTATTTAACTTTCAAGTAAGTTGGTGTTATAAAATGTTGGATAACAAACAAGGGGAAAATCTTGCTAAAGTATTATTATATTATGGTTTGATTGAAAGTCCTGATGTAAGTGACCAAAAAATAGTTTGTCCATTCCACGAAGATGTAAATCCTTCAATGGCAATTAACTTAATTGATGGTACATATTATTGTTTTGGTTGCAATAAATCTGGAGGCCCTGAAAGTTTTGTATTTCAGATGGAATCAAAATATAATGGACTAAATGATTTACAATCCTTGATAAAATATCATGAAATTCTTAAATCAAATAAATCACTCCACTTAAAACTCCCTAGGAGTAGAAAGTATAAGAAAAGTGATAAGATTTATTTGGTAATGGCCCAAGATTATTATTATTGTTTATCCAAGACAGATTGGTATAGTAATGACTCGGAAGTTTTAAAGGTATTATCATACATGAAACAAAGAGGATTTACTAGGGAGATCTTAAGTAAAGTTGGTGCAAAGATAACTTATAATAATTCTTATCCAATAATATTTCCAATCATGGATAATAAAGAATTTAAGGGTTATGTATGCAGAACAACAAATAAATCCATAGAACAAAAAAGGAAATATCTTTACAATGAGGGATTTTCTAGAGCGACTACTTTGGTAGGAAAATATTCAGAAGGATGTATACCAATTATAGTTGAAGGCTATATGGATATGCTTAAACTTATCCAATTTGGCGAGGAAAATGTAATTGCTTTATTTGGTTGGAAAGCTACTGAAAATCAAATAAATAAAATGAAAAGAGCAGGAATTAAAAAGATAATCTGTGCTACTGATAATGATGATTGTGGAGTCAAAGGTTATCATTACCTCAAGAATTTCTTTGATGTAAAAAGATTTTGCTTTCCCAAAGGTGTTAAAGATGTGGGAGAGATGAATGTACAAACATACAAAAAATGCAAAATAAAAACAATGAGCAAATAAATCGGAGCTTATAAAATGCTGTAAATAGTCTTGATTGATTTGACACTGGACTAAAACAATTGACACGGTTCGGGCTTGGGATAATTCATTTCTTTGGAGCTATATAGCTTAATTGATATGGCCGATTTGCAAAAGGGTTTAATGCTTTAATTTGTCAGATACATTCGATAAATTTATTTTTAAGGAGAAAATACAAATGGGAATTTTGAGTAAGATTAAAAGTGACGTTAAGAAATCTGGTCAGAATAAAGGAAAGTTTATGTACTTTCGTGAAGGTGTAAAAACTCGTGTAAGATTCTTGACGGATATGGAAGATGGCATGGAGGTAGTTTTCCACGATAGTTTTGCAGATGGTATAAATGTTCCTTGCAGGGAAACATTTGGTAAGTCTTGTGATTATTGTGAACAGGAAGGACTCCGCACAAGAAGCCAGTATATATGGTCTGTATGGGATTACGAAGCAAAAGAAGTAAAGCTGATTATGGCACCAGTAAATAACTGTTCCCCGGTTCCGGCATTGGTTGCTCTTTATGATACATACGGCACTCTTACTGATAGAGACTATGTAATCACAGTTACTGGCAAGCAGCAGAATAAGTCTTTTTCTGTAATTCCAATGGATAAAGCAAAGTTCAGGAATGAAAAGGCAAAACCATTCTCCCAGAAGAAGGTCTTGGAGCTTCTCGATAAAGCTTTCCCTGATGAGAATGAAGACGATGAAGATGAAGAATATGAAAAGCCAACAAAGAGAAAGCCGACAAAAACTTCCCAGAAATCCAAAGAGGTTGACGATGATTGGGAAGACGAGGACAATGAAGATCTGGACTATTCGGAAATGTCTCCGAAGGAACTTTACAAACTTTGTAAAGAAAGAGATATTGATGTAGAGCCAAAGAAGAATTCCAAGTACTATATCAATCAGCTTGAGGAATATGACCAGGCTCAGGATGATTGGGCCGATGAAGACGACGATGATTGGGAAGACGATGAGTAAAAACATTATTATCTTCGGTTGTGACAATTCCGGCAAAACCACATTAGCCTCTAATTTATTTTCCCGCATGATGGGTGCAGTGTTATTCCCTCCCTTGGGTCCTGCAACCTTGGATCAGCAAAAGGCTTATCTGAAAAGAATACGGGAAAGTAAATCTAGGTGTATATGTGATAGATTCCCACCTATAGAAGAAATGGTTTGCGGAAATGTTTTGAGAGGTACTTCTAATTTTAAAGAGGATGATCTCAAAGAATTTTTGGATTGCCAATTTATTTGGTGTAACCCAAGTTTTACCTCGATTTTAAATTGGGGCGAACGGGAGCAAATGAAGGGTGTAAAAGAAAATATTGTCCCTTTATATTTTGGGTATCTCAAAATTTTTATGAAGTTAAAAGAACTCGGTGCAGACGTATTTGAATACAACTGGGAAAAAGAAGAAGAATTTAAAAACTTGTGTTGGCATATAAATGAAAGAGGTAATTAAGAATGAATATTACTCACGCAATTCACGAAGAAGTTACTGGAGATAAGTTAGAGGCGATATTTAAAAGACAATCCGAATTGATGTTTAAATATCATGATATTGAAAAGAGATCGGGATTGCTTCAGACTGAAGATTGTCCTGTTAATCTGGATGACAAAAGAGGACAGGCAAGAATTAAGGATTTTGCTTGGAGAGTAACTGAGGAAGTGGGAGAAGCTTTGGATGCTTATCGTAGTAGAGATGATGAACATTTCCACGAAGAACTCATTGATGGGCTTCATTTCCTTACGGAGCTTTCAATTTTGGCAGGAATTACCCCAAAGGAAATTGTGCAAAATCTAGTTGATTCTATACCTACCCTTCCAACCGATGCTGCCAAAGATAAGGATTGCTTGGATTCTATTTATGAATTGGCTCAGATCCAGATTTACTTGGATGGAGCAATTACTGCTTTTGTAGAATCAATTGGAATGATGTGCAATTGCCTCAAAAATAAACCTTGGAAACAGAGCAATATGGTTACAGATAAGGAAGCATTTTATAAACGTCTTTCCAACCTTTGGCTCAGTTATATTTCCGTTTTGGCAACAGCTAAGCTTTCACCGGAAGAAGTGGTTGATGTTTACCTCAAAAAATCCCAGGTCAATAAATTCCGCCAGAGGAGTAATTATTGATGTTGGTAAGAAAATACCAAAATCTAACGGAAATGTTTATGGAACTTAATCGGGAGATTATTTCAAAGCCATCCCAAATGCTGGATTATGTTCATGGAATTCTTGGTTACATAGATAACGTAGTATTAGCTTCCAAAAGTTGTGACTTTGATTTTGATTTATCCAAGGTGGGTTACAAGGTTGGTAAATGGAGTCATCTACTTAGAACCTATGTAGATTATGAAGGATTGATTGAGTTTCATAAAAAACTAGAGGATTCAACTGCTCTTTCCTTGACCTATTATTTTAAACAAAAGAAAGTGAATAATGGATCTTGTTTAATTGCCATTGTTGTGTCTAGAAATGACCGGAAAAAGAAATGGACAAAGGTTAATGTTTTATATCGTACGACAGAAGTCCAAAGAAGATTTGCTGCTGATTTAACATTGGTACAATCTTTTATCAAAGAACTCCCTTCCTGTTGTGAAATTAACAGAATAATATTTTACTTCCCGCAAATGTATATAAGTGCTAAGGTTTTAAATGGGTATTTTAATATATTTGGAATCCCAATGGAATCCTTGGATAAATCTAATGAATGGGTTAAAACCATGATTAGAGATTATGAATTAAATTATGTTCCGGGAAGTAGAATAACTACTTATCAATCAATTGCTAGAATGCAGAAGTTAAGGTTGGGATTGACTAAGTACGATCCATTGCTATCCAAGTCATTATCAATAAGAAAATATTTTGAATCCAAAAAGGAGAAATAAAAATGAGGATATATGTAGATTGGCCTGAGTGCTATGAAGAAGTAAAAAGAGATCTTGCTGAAATGGGTATTTTGGTTAAACCAAAAACAATGCAGGATAAAGTTATTGAAAACAATGAAGCCTATGAAACGATGGAGCTTCAGAATTATTCTTATTCCCTGTTAAATGCAAAATCCAATGCAATTACAAGAGTTGTTCAGCCTTGGGCAGATGCAGAATTTGAAGAGAGAATAAATCCTGCTGGTAATATAAACCCTGGGGAAGCTTGGAAGTTAAGAGAAGATGTATGGACTGAGTATTTGCATGATGGTAAAATGGCTTATACATACAACGAAAGAATTATGTTTAATAACCAGCTTAATAAAATCATCAAACGGCTTAAAGAAGATCGGGACTCTAGACAGCTCTGGTTGTCAATTTGGAATCCAGCTATTGACCCCGATAAACTTGGTGGTATTTCAAGAGTTCCTTGTTCTTTAGGATATAATTTCCAGTTTAGAGACGGGAAACTTAATATGCACTATGTAATGCGGAGTTGTGATTTTAACACGCATTTTATAAATGATGTATATTTGGCTATCAAGCTTTTGGAATATGTGGCAAAGGAATGTGGTATGGAAGTGGGCTCTTTCACCCACACAATGTTCTCCCTTCACGTTTACCGCAAGGATATTTCAAACGTATTCTAAATGTAAATAATCTGTTAACCTATAAATTTTCTATTGACTTTCTGGGAATGGTGTGATATAATATAAATATAATAAATAAAAACTTACGGAGGTAAATATTATGAACAACAAGGAAGTTATTGAAAAGGTTAAAAAGATTCTTGCTCTTGCAGAAAATAACCCAAATGAAAATGAAGCTTTAGCTGCTGCTCTTAAGGCTCAAAAGATGATGGCTAAATTCCATATTCAGGAAGAAGATCTTAGAGATGAGGTTACTGAATCTACAATTGATTCCATCGTTGCTAAACACAATGGAAAGACTGCAAAATGGAGATTGTCTTTAGCTTTGGTTATAGCAGCTAATTTTAGATGTAGGGTTTATATACAGAATGGTAAGGATGTTTGCTTTATGGGGTACGAGGAAGATGCTGTGATTTGTAAAGAGGTATTCCTTTCTATGTATTCTATTGGTGAAAAATTATCAAACAAACTTAAGAGAGAAACTAGAAAATCTAAAGGTACAGCTACAGGTGTTAAGAATACATTCTGTTGTGGTTTTGTTGATGGAATAAAATCGGAATTGGAAAAGCAATGTACAGCTTTGGTTTTGATTGTTCCTAAGGAAGTCAATGAAGCCTTTGAAGCAAAGATGAGTAATGTAAAAAGAAAGAAAGTTTCTTTGAAAATCTCTAATGACTCAGAGGTTTATAATAAAGGGTTTGTAAGTGGTAAGAATTCTATTCAGGCAAGGGCAATTGAAAACAAGTAATAAATGATTCTAGGAGGGTTTTCCCTCCTAGTTTTATTTAAGGAGGAAAAAAAAATGGGATTTGATTTGCATAGACACGATGAGGCAAGTAGCTTTGATGGATTTGGTAAACCAACAGAGTTAGCAAGCTTGGCTAAAGAGTATGGGTATACAATGTTAGCTGTAACAAATCATGGAAATACTACTAGCTTAGTTCAGCATTATTTGGCTTGTAAAGATGTGGGGATAAAACCAGGTCTTGGGGTAGAGGGATATTTTCTTCCGAAGTATAAACCCCAAGACAGAGGGTTCCATTTAATACTGTTGGCTAAAAATGCTCAAGGTTATGCCAATATGAACCGGATCCAGTACGAAGGTGAGAAACAGAAGTATTACAATCCTATTTGGGATTTTAAAATTCTGGAAAAATATCACGAAGGGCTGATTTGTTCTACTGCTTGTGTAGCGGGATATTTAGGACAATGTATAATTAAAGGTAAGATAGAAGTAGCTGCCAAATATCTTAAAAGAATGAAGTCAATATTTGGGGAAGATTTTTATGTTGAGATTCAGCCATATTCAATTTCTGAAGAAGGCCTTCAAGAAAAGATAAATGTTAAGTCCATTGAGTTGGCGAAGAAATTGGGTATCAAGTGTATATTAACTTCAGATTCTCACCGAGGAAGAAAAGAAGATTTTGATACTTACTTGAAGATGCACGAGATCAAAAAACCTGGTAATGCTGAATGGTTAGAGCATATCACAAAAACTTATAAAGAACGTTATATGCCTAAGCCTGGGGAAATGATGAAAAGATTTTATAAAATGCACAAGAGTGACTTTGGGGAGGTTGAAGCCAAAAGATTGGCTAAGGAAATGGAAAGAAACCTTGATGAAATTGAAGCTAAGGTTGAGGATGATATATTCAAGGATTTTAAACAGACCTTGCCAAAATTCTCTGAAGAGGATTCCACAAAATTGCTTGTGGAAAAGTTAAGGCAAAGCATGAAACAAAGAGGTAAAACAACAAAAGCCTATATTAACAGAGTCAAGGAAGAACTGGAGGTTATAAAGTCTTTGGGATTCCAAGATTACTTTTTGATTGTAGCAGATTATGTTAACTGGGCAAAGAAACAAGGAATTACTGTTGGACCAGGAAGAGGTTCTGCTTGCAATTGTGAAGTAGCTTATTTTCTGGGTATTACGGAGGTAGACAGTTTGTATTTTGGACTAGACTTCCGAAGATTCCTCCGTAAAGATAAAAAGAAAATGCCTGATATTGATATTGACTTTGAAAGGTGCAGAAGGCAAGAAGCCATTGAATATCTTATCAACAAATATCCAGGTCATACAGCAAGGATTGCCTCCTATGGTTTGTATAAGGTTGATAATCTTATCAATGACTTGGCTAAAGTTTGTGGGTTGCCAACTGATAGCAAGGTGGATCCGGAAATTGTTAAGTATAACAAGAAAATGATTGCAGACCTTAAGTCTTTGATTAATTCTTATATTGATGAGGACGGAATGTTAGATTCTAAAGGTTTGTTGCAAAATAAAATTTCCAGATGTTTTAATTCCGATTATGATAACATAGTAAAACACTTTACCAAGCTCTATATGAAGTTGAGGTTTATTGGAACCCACGCAGCAGGTGTTGCTGTTACTGGCGGAAACATTTTGGATTTTACTTCTTTGAGAATTGATAAGAATGGTGATATTTTTACTAGTTTTGATTTGAACGATATGGAAAATATCCACGTTATCAAGTTTGATATGTTAGGCCTGAGGACAATGGAAAGTACAGGGGAGTTGAGGGAGTTAACTGGTTGTTCTGGAATCACAGAGGAAATCGTAAACGATCCAAAACTCTATGAGAATTTCAGAACAGGGCAAACTGATGGTGTATTCCAGTTTGACAAGGAAGCAGTAAGAGGAATTCTGAAGGAAATCAATTGTGATTGTTTTGGAGATGTTATTGCAGCAAATGCGATGAACAGACCTGGCCCTTTGAAGATGAAACAGCCTCAGCTTTATGCGGATAACAAATTGGAAGGCGGAACTGGATCAGCTGATGATATTTATAAATACACCAAAGATTCATACGGTACAATCATTTACCAGGAACAAATCCAGCAAATTTGCGTAGGGGTTGGAGGTATGACTTGGGGAGATGCGGATAAGGTAATGAAGATGATTGGTGGACAATCCCAGTCAGCTGACGCTAAAGCCCAATTTGAAAGAGACAAAAAAGAACTTCATGATAAGTTCGTACAAGGAGCTGTTAAAAATGGCTTCCCAAAATCTAGAGCAGAAGAAATCTTTGATATGGTCCTTGTATATTCCTTCAATAAAGGTCATGCTTGTGGCTATTCTCTAATATCTTTGGAGGAGATGTATTATAAAACCTATTTCCCTTTGGAGTATTGGTACACTCGTATTAAATATGCTCCGACTGATTCTGATTATGATAGGTTTTGTGGTAAAGCTGTGGCAAATGATGTGGTTATATTTTTGCCTCACGCAAATTATTCGGCTTCTTTTACTTCGATTAGAGTTGTTGATGGTGATAGAGTTATCCAACAAAGCCTAAATCGAATTAAAGGTGTTGGTGATAAGGCTGCTGATTTTATAGTTGAGGAAAGAAAAAGAAATGGAATTTTTACCTCATATGATAATTTTTATGATAGATGCAAAAGCCGAGTTGTTACCACGAGAGTAATATCTTTATTGGATGAAGCTGGGGCTTTAAATTTTAATAAGAAAAAGTATTTACAGAGAGTTGTGAAATATAACTCTAGTTTGTATGCAAAAGCTTTGAGGTGATAATGTGAATAGAGATTATTTTGTAATAATGAATGAAAGTGATGAATTGTTACATAACACAAAAATAGGCGAAGCAGACACACTTGAAGAAGCTAGGGAATTGGAAGCAAAATGTAAAAAGGCATATCCAAACGCAAAAATAAAAATATATGAAATAATCGAATGATAAATTAAAATTATATTGTGAGGCTGATGTAATGAAGGTAACAATTTTGAGATACCCAACTAAAGAGGATTGGGAACGCTGTAAAATGATGGCGATGAATACGATTGGTAAGAACTGGGCGGGTGAAGTTACTGATATCTGGAAGGATAAAATTTTAAGAGCAAGACACTCCCCGATAAGAACTTTGATGTTTACAATTAAAATGGAAGTTCCTTATTATGTGTCCGTGCATTTTGTTCGCCACAAATATGGGGTAGAACATTATGTATCATCCCAGAGAAATGATAGGCAAGATAAATATGATCGGCGGGAAGCTAAACAGTCAATTCCAGTGATCCATATTATGGATGTTAATGCAGAGGAATTAATGACCATTGCTAATCGAAGGTTGTGTAATCAAGCTGATGTTAAAACAAGGGAAGTTATGAACCTGATTGTGAAAGAGGTTTTGAAAACTAACCCCGAGTTTACTCCACACCTAGTTCCCCAATGTCTTAAGTTGGGTTTGGGAATTTGTCCAGAGTTCAAACCTTGCGGGAGAATGAGCAAAAAGGATGATAAATAAATGATCTTATGCCAGTTTAAACGCTGGCATATTTTTTAATATTTCAATTGTAAATAATTTATTAACTCTTGCTTTTATCTATTGACTTTTGCAAGATTATGCTGTATAATATATACATAAACAAAAACAAAATATATAAATCTTACGGAGGTAATTAACTATGAAAACTACAAAGAAAACTATGATTGCTGAAATGCTCAACAAGGTAAACGCTAAGAAGAATGAAGAAGGTAACTTCTCAATAACAGCTGAAGCTCTTGATGAACTCAGAACACTGGTTGAAGAATCCGAGATGTTCAAGGTATGCAAGAACAAGAAGGATGAGACTTTGTTCTCTATCTATGATAAGGCTGGCAAAACAAAGTTTGTAGTCCTTAAGCTTGTCAAGAAGACAAAGAAAACTACAAACAAAACTACAAATGGTTTTGGAACAACCAAAGGTAAGTTTAAGTTTTACTCCATTGTTATCAAAGCCTTTGGTAGTGATGAGGTTAAGGAAATCACTTCCCTTAATACTTGTGAACAGGTAAAGGCATTTCTTAAGCAACTCAACAAAAAGAATGTAGAATTCCTTAGAATCTACTCTGAAGGCAAAGAGGTAAGAAAATCAGCTTGGATCGAAAGAATCTCTGCATAACAAAATTAAACACTATTGGCTGGTTGAAATACACCAGCCATCCATTACGGAGGTAAACATTCATGAGACTTTGGCATAAGGATTTAATCGAATATCTTCCGAGACAGCAACTGTTAGCTCAATGGAGGGAGTGCTGTTGTATAGCACGAAACATTAAAGTAAATGGTACCCCAAACCATTTGCTAGTAAACAAAATTCTTAAATACCCCATAACTCATTTTGTAACCTATTCAATGCTGGTTGCCAATGAAATGGAACGCAGGGGTTATAAGGTAGATCTTAATAAATTCACAAAATATCTTTGTGGACCATCCTATTGGACTTTTGTGCCATATGATGATTTGTTTGCCAATTGGCACGATAAACGCTATCTTACTCAATGCTATTATAACCTGGAAGAAAAATACGATTGTGGTGGTATTCCCAAAGATGAGTGGGAAAAGGTTGTCCAAGGTTATTACAAATATAAATGAGGTTTGATAAAATGGCAAAAACAAATAAAGCTGAGATCATTAAGCTTTGTAATGAGATAAACAAAAAAGAAGGCGAAGGTTCTATTTATTCAATTGGATCTAAACACGCCAATCTTAATATCAATCGTTGGTCAACGGGAATTGAAGACCTAGACAATATCATTGGTGGTGGTATGCCAGAGGGAAGGGTTGTTGAAATCTTTGGCCCTGAAAGCTCAGGTAAAACAACTTTGATGTATCATCTCTGTGGCCTTCACGATCTTTGTCTAGATATTCCGATTGAAGGCACATTTGACGCTGAAAGAGCAAAGGTGTTTGGAAATCGTCCAAAACAGATGCTAATATATAGAGCAAAATACGGGGAGGACGCTTTCAACAAAACAATTAAATTTGCTAAAGCTGGAATCCCCTTGATTGGCATTGACTCCGTTCCAAGTATGATTCCAAAAGATGACGCTGAGAAAGTTTTTAAATCTGTTGAGAAGGATTCCATTGAGGAACAAAGAATTGGCGGTGTTGCTCGATTGATGAATAAATATCTTCCAGTTGCTGAAGAAATAATTGAGGTAACAGGAACTACCCTTATATTTGTCAATCAGGTAAGGGATAAAATGAACGCTTTGATGTTTGGGGAAAAAACTGATACTCCTGGTGGTAGAAAACTAAAACACGCTTGTTCCTTGCGTATTCAGGTAGCTCGAAGAGCTTGGATTGAAATTCCAAATAAAGATCCAAGAAATTCAGCTAATTCCAAAAAGATCGGAATGATAATGAAGTGTAAGGTGGTCAAATCAAAGGTTTGCAACCCGATGGGTGAATGTGAAATCCCACTGATCTTTGAAAGAGGTTTTGTTTCTTTTGATGATGTTCCAGCAATCAGAAAAGAAATGATGAAAGCCGAAGCTGCTAAGTATGGCAAAAGAATTCCAAAGGAGTTTATGGATGATGAATGATAAGTTTGAACTTTCTAGAGAATATTCTGAAGAAGCGGATAAGATGAGAAAAAATCGGGTGGAGGTTTCTTTCCATAAATATGGGCCAGCAAGAATAAACTTTGGAGAAAGATTGGTAGATGCAATTAAATCTTCTGATTTATGTGTTGAAAAATATAATAAAACTGGTAATACAGAATACTTGCTAGATGCAATGAACTACTTGATGTTTGAATTTATGTTCCCCCAAAAAGAAGGAGCATATTTTAAAGCAACTGATTCGAAGGAATCTGCCGGCCATGTAGGTAAAGCTTATAAAGAATAAAATTAAATGAAAGAGGTAAATTAAAATGAGCAAGAAGTATTTTAAATATCTTAATGAAGATGTTTCCGCAAATGATTTTTTTAAACTCTCAAACGAAAGAATCAGGAAAGATAAAAAGCTTAAGGAAGAAAGAAGGATGTTGCTGTTTTGTAAGCTGTCTACAATCTTGTGTATTATGATGGCAGCATTTCTTTTGGTTTGTATGCTTCTTGGCTTTTTGGATATTTTAAGAATGCTTCCTTGAGGAGAGTGCAATGGAAAGAATCAGTAAAAGAAAATATTATTTGAATATTGCAAGAGCAGTATCAAAAAGAAGCAGTTGTTTAAAACGCAGATATGGCTGTATCATTGTTAAGAATGATGAGATAATTGCAACAGGCTACAATGGTTCCCCAAGAGGTGTAGAAAATTGTTGTGATAAAGGAAAATGTCCTAGGTTCTCTAAACCACACAATTCTGGAGATTATTCAGATTGTCCTTCTGTCCATGCTGAACAAAATGCAATGTTATCTGCTAGTCGTAAAGATATGATTGGCGCTACAATGTATTTGGCAGGCGATGAGATAAATTCTTCAGACCCATCTAATTCTTACCCCTGTTGGATTCAGTTGGTTAAATGCGAACCTTGCCCAATATGTGCAAGAATGATTCTCAATGCTGGAATCTCTGAGGTAGTTACATTATATGATACATATACAAGAGATGATATAGCCAAGAGATTAATCTAAAGAAGGTTTACATGAAGATAGCAAAGAAAACAAGATTTGTTCCTTATAATGGAATACATAAAGACGACGAATATGAAACCCCTAAACAGGCTGTTGAAATAATAGCCCAATATATCCCCAAAGATGCTATTATATGGTGCCCATTTGATTTGCCTAAAAGTAATTTTGTAAAAGTTTTTGAAGAACGTGGTAATACTGTATACCATAGTCATATATGTCAAGGCAAAGATTTTCTTAAAGGCAAGATAAATAAAAAGATAGATTATATCATAAGTAATCCTCCTTATAGTTGTAAAGATTTAATCTATGAACGTTTGATTGATTTGGATATACCTTTTGCTATGTTGGTAAATATGCAAGGTGTATTTGATTCAAAAAAAAAGAGTTGAATTATTTAAGGATAAAAATATTCAGCTTCTATATATTTATCCACGAATATGCTACATAAAAGATGGAATACAAACAAAAAGCAATATATTCCAATCTGGATATATTTGTTATAAAGTGCTTCCTAAGAATTTAATCATATATAATAGTGAGAAAGGTAAATAATAAATGACCCTAATAGAAAATATTCGTACCCAAGCTTTTCCAAATAATAAAGGACCAAAAACAATTAATGAAATGCAATTGGAAAAGATCTTCAACAGAATGTTTTATCTTGATAAGAATATTGAAGAAGAAACAAAGTTTGTAAAGCAGGTAATGACAAGAGGTGCTGAAACCCAAGAAAGAGTTGGACTTCACGCTTCCGCAATGATTGTTTCAGATAATGCTTTTTGTATTCGTCAACAGGTTTTAAGTTTGATTTATAAACAACTCCAGGGCGAACAAATAAACGTAAGCTTGAAGAGAATCTTTGAAGAAGGCAATGCGATCCACGAGAAGTGGCAAAGATTATTTATAAGAGCTGGATATGGAAAAGCTGAAGATATGGATTTTACTCGTATGTGTAAGGAATATGAACTTAGCTTTACGCCAGATGCTATAATTGATATCCCGGAATTTGGAAAGATGGTTGTTGAAATCAAATCAGTTAATACATTCCAGTTTAAGAAAATGACTGGCCATCCTAGTGGTGAAAAGCAATTACAATTTTATATGAATAGAACTGGAATCCATCAAGGCATTGTTCTCTGTGATGATAAAAATACCCAGGATTTTAAAATATTTTATAAGAAATATGATCCAAACATAGTTGCCCCATTTATTGAACGTTGTGAGCAAGTTCAGTATTTTAAACAAAAGCTTTTGGATGAGCACAAAATTGTAAGGCGTTGTGAAGGTTGTAATTCATATACTTGTAAGAGGGCTGAAAGTTGTCCAATGAAAGATGCCTGTTACAATCGAGGAATGGGTAAAGTTTTAAATAACAAGTATTCAAAAATTCTTGGAAGAGATTGAGGGAGAAATTTAAAATGACGTTTAAGGAATTTGTTCAGTTTATGGCCAGTGATGAGGTGAAGGAAAATATTACTTCAATTGAATTAATAGCTTTCCGAATGAACTTTGAAGTTTTTAAATATATTGCCTCAGATGAAGTCAGGGAAAGAGTTTGGCAGGAACGGTACAAAGAAAAGACTATGCAAGATCTGGTAATTCCTATAAAGAAAAGATTGGAGCTTAAATCAAATGGATAAGAAATATGATTGTTCAAAAGTTATTGATTATGTACATGAAATGAAAAGAATGTGTAATCTGTATTCTGATCATTGTGATGGTAAATGTCCTTTGGCAAATTATCCTGATTGTAGATATACAGATGAGCTTACTGAGAAGCACATTGAAGCAGTTCAAAAATGGTCTGATGAACACCCCGAGAAGCCTGAAAAGGTTGAAGTAACCAAAAGGGATGATGAGGGGCTAATGACTGCAATGGTTACTAAAATATGTGATTATGCTGTCAATAATAATCTCAGTCCTAATGAATCCCTTAAGATTGTTTCAGAAAATATTTTAGCTCTCTTGGAAATTGCTTCGTTTGATAACTGGGAAGGTAAGAATTCAAATGACTCACCAAATTCGTAAAATTGTGATTGGCATTGACCAATCATATAAAAATACCGGTATTTCAGTTTCAGCCGATGGTAAAATAAAAAATATATCAAATCTCAGATTAGACTGTTTTGATAACAATTCCGAAAGAAGACAAAAGCTTAAAGATAAGCTTGATAAGGTGTTTGAAAAATATTTTTTATTAGCAGATAATTGTGGGGCTGAATTGATAGTTATAATCGAAAGAATTCGTTTAAGATCAGAGGGTTTTCTCAATATTGATTACATAAAATCCATTGGTGCTCTTAACTCGATTGTTATTGATTGTGCATATAAATTTGGCATTCCAGTTTATTCTGCTGATACAAGGGCTTGGAAATCCCAAATTATTGGTACTTCAAAACCCCAAAACAATCCATACGGCATTGACCCAAAAAAATGGCCAACAATCAAATGGCTAATATCACAAGGTTTTGAAAATAAACTCATTCGTCCCGTTAATGGTAGGAAAAAGAAAGCTGTGATTGAAAGGCAAGGTAAAAGATTTACCTATGACGACGACGCCGCCGACTCGGCCTGTATATCATTATATGGTTTTATTCCATTAACGCAACAAAAACTCAATAAGGAGAAATGATAATGGCTATCAAGAATCCCTGTTATCAATGTGAAGAAAGAAAATTAAATTGCCACTCCTCTTGTGAATTATATAAAGAGTTTAAAGTAGAAGTTGACAAAAAAAGAAAATTTTTAAATGATTGGCAGCAAGCTGATTCTGATAGTATATTTCGTTTAAAAAGAATAAATGCCTACAACAAACGCAGAAAATAAATTATTAATTTTTTGTAAATTACTCCAAATCCCTATTGACAAATCAAAAGACTTGTGTTATAATAATATTAAATTAATAAATAACATTTGTTTATTATAACCTACCAAAAGAAGGTTAAATAAAATTTGAAATTTAAAAATCCATATTGGAATATAACAACTAAAATCCAAATGTTAGAGAACTGGTTATTAGTTCACTGTTATTTATACTATGTACTTGGTATTTCAGTTGTAGATGATTACACATACGACTGTAATTCTCAACAATTAGCTAGATTGTTAAATAAATATCCTGAAGAATCAGAAAAGACAATTTATGCTTATGTATTCTATGATTTTGATCCAAGTACTGGTTATGATTTGTACTCAAGGTTATTACCCAAAGAACAAGAAATAATAACAATGACTGGTGATAGAATAAAGATGTTAGTTGACCAAGGAGAAATTGAAAAGAAGTAAGGTGAATATATGTCCCGAGTGTATGAAACCTTTACTAATCAAAAACAATGGAAAGAATATATCCAAGATCTACTGGATAAAAATCCTAATGCTTTATATAAAGCCGTATTGGTTGTGTATAATAATCAAACATACGAGGAGAAACAATCAGGTGTAACAATATCGGAGAATAACAAAGGATTCTCAAAGATTGATTGTGTATTTCTTACCCATATTGCACACAAGATAAAACGAAGGCAAAATTTAACCGCAAAAGAATTTTATCAAACAAGGGCAAGAATGAAGAAATATTGGAAACAATTGATGATAGAATCTAAAAGAAACCTGATAAGGAAAGAGGAAATTGAAAAAGCTAAAAAGGTTAAATCCTATTTTGCCTTTGATTATGATGGACAATTAATGTTCATATTATGAGAGGTAACAATGCAAAAAAGAACGTTTAAATTTTACCGAAAGAATGAAGCTGAGGTAATGGAATCCTTGGGTTTAAAACCTACTTTGAATTCTGGTTCAACTTGGATTGAAAAAGAGGATGGTCAAAACGACTATATTATTTGTCAACTTAAAAGCACAGATGCTCAAAGTATAAAGGTTAATCAAAAGGATATAAGAACTTTAGAAAAGAATGCTTTGACTGCTCATAAAATTCCGATGTTTGCAATTCAGTTTTTGAATACAAATGAGGTTTGGTTGATGATAAAACCCATTGATGTGGAAGATGTAGCTCAGTACATTGAAACAGGTAAATGTAAAAAGCAAAATCAAGAATTGGATCTTGATGATGTAAAACCAAAAACTATAAAAAATAAAATCAAATCTAGTGAAAATGCTAGAAATGAATTTTATAAACAAAAAGAAGAAAAATACAGAAAGGAAAGAAAAGCATGGTAAACAAATACAGATTTGCTCTTAAGTGTGTAGCCCACTACAATGGCCACAGCCTCAAGAAGAATGGCAATATTGATCTTTCAATTACCTGTGATTATTCAGAGTTATCTAATTACATTCAGTTGATTCAGGCATTAAATAATGATGTTGTTATTGTGGCTAAACTCCCTGAGGAAAAACCATTTAAGCTTGGTATGTTCCGCATTAAATCAATCACAGTTGATGGTGATGGCGAGGGTATCATTAAGTTTAATAGTATTACTGATTATGTTGAAACAGATAATGTTAATAAGCTTATTGGTTCAGAAAGATTCGTTGCTAAATTTACTTCAATGATTGAGGTTGAGGAAGGAGGCAATGAAGATGAAGTTCAAACAGAGGAATAATTACGAGGAATTAGCTTCCCTGAAAATCAGCAAATCAAGACAGTTGGTAATTTCTTCCGTTCCAGGTAAAGGATTTACAATGGCCCAGCAATTATTTGTTGAGGAATCTGGAAGAAACACTACTGTATTTCTTAAGGGCGCAATTCATATTGAGTCAATTGATTCCCTTAAGGAATTGAGAGATGCTCTTAATGTAGCGATATATAAGGCTGAGGAAGATGCAAGCAATTGGGATGAATAAATTCTATTAAATTTTTGTAAACATTCCTCAAACCCTATTTACAAACAATAATTTTTGTGTTATAATATAATCATAATCAATAAACCAAATAAATAAATTACTGATGTGAATTTGGTTGACACGGTTAAAACAAAATCTAATTATTAAAAAGGAGAAATTTATTATGGCAAAGAATTGGACAATGGCAGAAGCAATGAAGGTAATCTCAGCAGCAGACCTTAACTCAGAGGAGATTGCAGATCTTTATAAGAGATTCCCAAATGTGGCAAGACTTATGACGGCTATTGCTTCCGGTGACACAATGGCAGCTAAGATGCTTATTCATTTCCTTCCTGAATGGGCAACTGTTGGTAAGCTTGAGAAGGCTATCAAGAATGCAGGTGAAGCTGACGACAATGCAGAAGATGATGTTACTTCCGGCGATGAGGAAGTTGAGGAAGAGACTGAGGAGGAGGAAGCTCCTAAGCCAAAGAAGAAGGCAAGAAAGTCAAAGAAGGCTGCCAAGGTTGAGGAACCAGAGGACGAGGAAAACGACGATTCTGATGAGGAAGATTCCGAAACAACTGATTATGAGTCAATGACTGCTCAGGAACTCTTCAAGCTTTGCAAGGAGAAGGGTATTGCTGTAAAGCCAAAGAGAAGTGTTAAGTTCTATATTGAGAAGCTGAAGGCTGCTGAGGATGTACAGGACAACGATTCTGATTCTGACGATTGGACAGACGATGAGGTTGAGGAAACACCAAAGGCAAAGAAGGCTGCTAAGCCTGCTGCTGAAAAGGCTGCTCCAAAGAAGGCAAAGAAGGCTGCTAAGGTTGAAGACGACGACGATGAAGATTGGGATATTTAATTAAATAAACCACTCCATTTTTAAACTTCCTATATATTTTACTAAAGGCCGGCTTGGTTGATCTAGGCCGGTCCTATTAGTAAATAAGGAAATGAGGTAATCAAAATGAAAGTAACTTTAGAAGATATTATGAAGCTTGACTGCTCAGATGAAAGTCAAAAAGAGAAGCTCATAAAAGTAATAAGAAAAATAAAACCATTTGACAGGTACTCCTTAGATGAGGAAATTCCAATGGATATGTTGGAAAAATATATGAATAAGGCAATGGATAAGTATTGTTTTAAGATCGGCTACATATTCCACAACAATAGTAATATTCCAAGGTGTTGGACAATTTCTTTAAGAGATGTGGTTGGCAAAACATATTTAGATACTATTTATGCTATTTCCATCAATGAACTTATGATGAAAGTGGTAATCAGAATCTATTTTGCCATAAGGGATAAAGAGGTGAAGAAAAGAAAGAAATGAGTGAAATAAAAATATTTACCGATGGTGCTTGCTCTGGAAATCCAGGAATTGGAGGATGGTCTTCTATATTCTGTTTTTCCAGTGGTGTAAAAATCTATTCTGGAAATGCAATACACACAACAAACAACAGGATGGAATTAACTGCAATCGTTGAAACATTGGCATTTATTTATACTCTGTATAACAAAAACAAATGGATTCGGAATGAGGTTGACCAATTTAAAATATGCTCAGACTCTGCATATTGTATCAATGCAATCAATAACAATTGGGTTCAAAAATGGCGAATGAATGATTGGAAAACCCAATCCGGTGAAGAAGTGAAGAACAAAGATCTTTGGTTATTATTCTGGAGGTCCTACCTGAAGTGTAAAAATGAAATCCCTATTGTGTTTGAAAAGGTTGCAGGTCATTCGGGAAATCCCCAAAATGAATTAGCTGACAAGGTAGCTAAAAAAGAGGTAGCAGATTTGAAGGTGTTTTTAATTGAAAATGATGAAACAATTTCTAATTAATATCTATCATAAAGCAAAAAGAATTCTTGGTCAAGCTCAAAATCTATGTTTAGATGTGATTCTCATAACGATCATCACAGTGGAATCAAAAATTTATGATGTATATCCACTTTACGTGTTTTTACTTTCCTTTATAGTTCTCTATTTAATTTATAATTTCTTTAGGTGGGTGTTGAATAGACCACTTTTTGATAAGCTAAAGTCTCCACCCAAAAGATTTACAACAAATGAAAGTTCTGATGTCTGTAAAGTAGATGCTAAAAGAATTCCAGAAATGATAAAATGGGTGAATGAATTGGAGAATGAATTAGAGAATCAAGGCTATTATGACAATCCAAAGGTAAAGAATAAAGTAAAATAACTATTAACATTTTGTAAACAATGAATTAAACCTATTTACTTTTGCCTAAATCTATGTTATAATATATATAATAAATAATAAAAAATATACAAATCTTATGGAGGTAAGATACTATGAATGAACATTCAGAACTTAAGAAAATGATTAAGGATTTAATCAAGCAAAAGAAAATCGAAAACAAATATGAAGGTATTATTGAAATATATCCCCATAAATTTACAAACACAATTGTTCTTAATGCTTTCCTTGTTAAACTCAAACAAGAGTATAATATACATAAACTAACAAATACCTGGATAAGAGCATTTAAGAAATAAACCCAAATAAATAAACTTAAGCTTCTATTGGTGTAATATCCGATAGGGGCTTAAATCTATTTATAAAGAACTTTAAAAAGGAAGTGATTCTTATTTCAAATTCAAAAGCAAAAACAACCCATAAGTCTTATGTAGATGAATGGTTAACAGAAGATAAATTAATGTTGATAGAATGTTGGGCAAGAGATGGTTACACAAGAAATGATATATGTAAAAGAATAGGAATCACAATTCAAACATTCTATAGATGGATAGAACAATATCCACAATTTAAAAAAGCTTTATATAAGGGTAAAGAGGTTATAGATTATCAGGTAGAGAATGCTTTATTAAAATCTGCTTTAGGTTATACTACTAGGGAGACAAAGGTAATAAGAAGTAATAGGCCTGATAAAGATGGTAATTTTGAAATCAGAACTGAAATAACAGAAAAGGAAATTGCTCCTAATACAACAGCTATTGCTATATGGTTAAATAATAGAAAGCCAGACCAATGGAAAAGAAATAGGGATAACTCCCTTGAGCTTAAAGATTCTGATAATAAGATAACTGTAAACATATATAAGGCTTCAGATAAGAAAGATGAAAATAATGAAGATGAAGAACTCTGGGAAGAGGAAAACATAAATGAAAAAGAAAAGGTAATATCCCAAACAAATAAAACTGAAACTACTGAAGAAGATATTCCTCAAAGTAAATATGAACAATATGAGGATATTCTCTCAGGTATCAATACTGATGTAGAAGAACAAAATCAAAAGAACAATAAAAGTATAAATAAAAAAGTAACCTCTAAAAAGCCAAGATCTAAAGTACAATATACCCAAGAGGAACTGGAATGGTTAGGTGAAGGATAATGGTAATAAATAAACAAATTCCAGATAGGTTCATTGATTATGTGTTTGATTGGGACTATAGAAGATATTTACTTATTGGAGGATATGGTTCAGGTAAGTCTTATGATACTGCATTTAAAATTATTCTAAAATGTTTATCTGAAACTTCTAAGGTATTGGTTATTCGTGAGGTATATGAAACAATAAAAGAATCCTGTTTTGATCTGTTCAATGAAATACTTGAGGATATGGAACTTATTGCTGATGATGGTAATAGAAGTGAATATAAAATCAAGGTAAGAAAGAAAAACTCACCTATGGAATTTATATTCCCAAATGGATCAAGAATCATATTTAGAGGTATGGATAAACCAGCTAAATTAAAATCCTTAAATGGTGTAAATATAGTATGGATTGAGGAGTGTTCTGAAATCAAATATGAGGGATATAAAGAAATATCCTTAAGACTTAGAACTCCAAATAGAAAACAACATTTCTTATTAACCTGCAATCCAATCAGTAGAAGCAATTGGGTATATAATCATTTCTTTGTACATATGGACGATGAAGGCAAGACAAGAACTATATGTGATGAGAACGAGTTCTATGAAAGGAAAACCCTGATTAAAAATGGTACATATTATCATCATAGTACAGCAGATGATAACCCATTCCTTCCTAAAGAATATATCAAAGAAATAGATGATATGCAAAATTACGATCCAACATTATACAGGATAGCAAGATATGGAAGATTTGGTGCAGTAGGCACAAGAGTTCTTCCCCAGTTCCAAGTTGCAAAAGATCCAAACAAATTCAAATCAGCTATTACCAATATTCCTATGAGGTATCATTTCTTTGGGTTTGACTTTGGTTTTGAAACTTCTTATAATGCTGTTGTATCAATGGCAGTAGATGATAAAAATAAATACCTTTACATTTATGATGAGATCTATGTAAATCATATTACCGATGATAAGATGGCCACATTGGATGAAATGCTAAGAATCAAACAAAGACAAGAAGAAGGCATATACATAAATCCAATCATTGGGGATAATGAAGATCCAAAGGCGGTGGCATTCTATCGTCAATGTGGTTATAAGATTCGTAGTTGTAAAAATAAATTTGCAGGGTCCAGATTATCCAATACAAGGAAGATAAAAAGATTCAAGAAAATCATATGTAGTCCTAAATGTAAAAATACAATAAAGGAATTAAAGGAATTAACCTATGCTACTGATTCTAGAGGTAATATTATCTTTGATGAGTTTAGTATAGATCCACATACCTTTAGTGCTATATGGTATGCTTTAGACACTTATAATGTATCGGATGTTAAAGAACGTAAATACAATTCTAAAAGAGGTGATTGATAATGATGAATGATAATACCAAACCAGGATTTATATATTGTGATAGAAGAATACCTTATTCAATAATCAATGAGGAATCTGAAACACCTATGTATGTTCAGGAAAAATTTAAAAGGGTGTTTGAATATTATGATATTTATAAAAAGGGTGCAGAATTTACAACCGAAGGAACTAATGCCGATTACATTGCTTCTGACCTTAAGCATAAAATGTGTGCAAGGTTAATAAATAAGGAAGCCCGTTTTATGTTTGCAGAAACACCTGATATTAAGGTAGAATCAAGTAACTCTGTGGATCCAAATGAGGTGATTGCAGAATTCATTGATAATACACAAGCTTATGTTGATAAGGTACTTGAAGTGAATGATTTTGATAAGCAATTACTCCAGGCTGCTAAGGATTGTTTCATTGGTGGTAGAATTGCTTGTATGTTAAACTTTAATGTTGAATCAGGTGTGACAATAACCTTCTTAAAATCAACTGAATTTATTGCTGAGTATAAGGAAGATCAACCAAATATTCTTAAGAAATTTGTATCATTTCAAATTATTAAGGAAAGTGATAATCTTTCTGAGGTACGAATATTCAAAAAGAAATATATCCTTAAACCAAGCAGAAATAACGAAGGTGAAATACAAGATATATGTTATGCTGAAGATTCTATTTATGATGGTACAGGAAATCTTCTTGAAGTAACATATCCATTGAAGGCAACTGAATTTGACAAGATACCTGCTGCAGTGTTTGTGAATGATGGTCTTATTGGTGATGAATATGGTGAATCTGAAATTGAGAATCTTAAAGGATATGAATCTCAATACAGTAAATTAGCTAATGCTGATGTAGATACTGAAAGGAAGACAATGAACGCTCCAAGGTATACCATTGATATGGAACCTAATAGTACAAAGGGTCTCTCAACTAGTCCTGGTGCTTATTGGGATTTAACCTCAGACCAAAATCTGGAATCATCTAGTCCACAGATTGGTACGTTGGAAAATACAATGAGTTATAGTACTCCACTTGATACAACGTTAAGAAGGATAAAATCCTCAATGTATGACCAAGTAGATATTCCTGATATATCCCTTGAAAATATGTCTGGTATGATTACTTCAGGCAAAGCATTAAAATCTGTTTATTGGCCATTGATTGTAAGATGCAAGGAAAAGATGAAAACTTGGGGTCCAAAAATAAGATACCTTATTTCCTGTATTATTGATGGGGCTACTTATTATCCTCAAACAATTAAGAGGTATACTAGTCAATCAATTGTTCCATTTGAATATACAGTAAAAATTGAAATCAACTATCCATTACCTGAAGATGAACAAGATGAAAAGAACATGGACCTCCAAGAGGTAATGCAACAAACAATGTCCAAGAAATCATATATGAAAAAATGGAGACTTTTATCTGATGATAAAGCAAATGAGGAATTAAAACAAATTGCTTTGGAAAAACAACTCTTTGAAGATTCTGGTTTTTCGGAAGATGATTTTGCTAATATGTAAATAAAGAAAGTAGGTGAAAGTAATGCCCCTTGAATTTGGTAAAAGTGATTTATACCACAAGAAATTAACTGATACTGCAGAAAAGAGAATGAAGAAACTTTATGAAAATGCCTATAATAAAATCTCAAAGGAAATCAAAAAGCTTGATGAGGGTATTAACACAAAGTCTACTTCATATCAAAAAGGGTATTTACTTGACCTCCAAAAGAAAATGAAAGCTGCTTATGACGATGTGGCTTTAGATACATTTTCCCAGGTACAGTATAACATTAAAGATATTTCTGAGGCTGTGGTAAATGATAACGTAAAAATTCTCAATCAATATGGATTGAATATTAAGGGGGCTTTCTCTTATGTTCCAAAAGATGTAGTCACCTCTATTACTAATGGAAGTCTTTATAAATCAAAATGGACTTTATCTAGTAGAATTTGGGATATTAATAATGCTACAAACAGAGATATTAGAAAGATAATTGCTCAAGGGATTGCAATGCAGACCCCAACTTATGATATAGCAAAAGATCTTGAAAAGTATGTAAATCCTTCTGCCAAAAAGAATTATGATTGGTCAAGGTTATATCCCGGAAGTAATAAGAAGGTTGATTATAATGCACAACGTTTGGTAAGAACAACAATAACCCATGCTTATCAACAATCAGTAAAAGAAATAACTGAACAAAATCCTTTGTCTGATGGGATTCTTTGGTTAGCAACTGGTTCCAAAAGAATGTGTGATATATGTGCTAAAAGAAATGGTAAAGTATATGCTCCTAATAAGCTTCCTTTAGATCACCCCAATGGCCAATGCACCATGGCTACACATTTTTCAAAAACACCTAAACAAATATCTAAAGAAATGCAAGATGAATTATCTCCTAAAAGAGATGAATTAAGAGCTAAGCTTGAGGCACTGAAAAAGAATGCTCAAGAAAAGGATTCCGGTTTTGTTGACAAGGTATTTAATGAGGACCAACAAGAATATTTAACCCCATATGGATTTACCCCTGATAATGTTCCAAGCGATTTTAATGATTGGTCACATAAGGTATCTACTTCACAAGCTGGTAAAATATTAGAAGATATGGGAACTAGTTGGGGTGATCCACACCCTTATCAGCAATTGGAAAAATTCTATAATAAGAAACTTGCTCCAAACAGAATGATAACAGGCGAAAAGCTAATCAATCAAGCTGAAAAATCTGCTGCTAAACAATCAATCCAAAATGAGGAAGATCTACATAAATTCATCAAGGAAAAATGGATGGATAAAATAAAAGAACAAACTGAAAGTCATATGTTAAAACTAGAAGACCAAGTTTTTGATAAACTATCAAAAAAAGAAATTGAAGGACTAAAAACTTATACAGGTAATGCTTATAGAGAAATCAATTCCTATTTAAGATTAATAGAGGGGGGCAAAACAAAAAGTCAAGCAAAATCAATTTCCCAAATTCCTGATTATTATATCGAAGCATTAAAAAATGCAAAAGGTGGACTAGATAAGGTTGAACTAGCAGAAGACTTGGTATTAAGAAGAGGAACAGATCTGGGTGATTTAGCAGGATTGCTTTCTGGGGATTTTGATAGCAATAAAAAAATGCTATATAAATTAAAATACGCATTTAATGATGATGAATTGTTTGTTAAAGAATTAAATGAACGATATGGAGGATTGCAAGGAAAACTTGCAGGATTCACTTCAACAAGCTCTTTATATGGTAGAGGATTCAATGGTGATGTGGAAGTAATATTGTATGCTCCAAAAGGTACAAAAGCTTCCTCTATTATGCGTATATCTAAATTTGGTAAAGGTGAAGGAGAAACGTTATTAAATGCAGGAACTAATGTAGAATTTATTAAAGCTGAAAAATCTGATGGTCATAAAGGTTCTGAGGTAAGAATCTTCCTACGAATTTTAAATATTTAATTATTAATTTTCTGTAAACATTACCCAAAATCTATTTACAAAACCAGAAATCTGTGATATAATATAATTATAAAAATAAAATAAACAATTAATCTTACAGAGGTGAATAAGATATGGGTGAGAATATAAATGAAAGATATGAAAGTGAACAAAAAGCATTTATGAGAATTACTAATGATAATCTTAAATGTAAAGATTGTTTATATAAGTACGATGATACAACAATCTATGGTAATACTTCTAGATGTTCAATGTTCAATCATAAACCAGACAAAGTTATTCTTGGAGGAGAGTGTGATAAGTATGTTAAGTTCACTGGAAAATAAGATCTTAGGTTCTCTCTATGGTTTTGCCATAGGAGATGCAATGGGAGCTACAATGGAGTTTCAGGAAAAGATAACTGATGAATCCAAAAAGATTAAGGATTTAATTGGAGGAGGTTGGTTAAATCTTTCCCCTGGTGAAACTACAGATGATACCCAAATGTCAGTATGTGTTTTGAAGGCTTTGATGGAACAAGCTAACAATCCAGAAAAGAAATTTATGGACTTAGTTGCCAAAAATTTTATTGATTGGTTTGACTCTAATCCAAAAGATATTGGTAATACTTGTGCCAGAGTTTTGAGGGTAGCAAAAACATTACTTGATGAGGGTAATGAAATTCATTATGTTGCAGGTAAAATGAAGCTAATTGCCTTTGATGTTAAAGCTCTTGGAAATGGAGCTTTGATGAGGGCTTTACCTTGTGCATTGTTTAACAAGATCTGGAAAAACTTAGATCAAGCTTTTATGACCCACAATAATGTTAGTCAAGAAACTTGTATTATAACTTATGACGCTCTTATAAAGCATTTGCTTGTTCCTGTTAGTCCATTATGTTTTTCTTACGGTTTGCATTCCATATTTAAAATAAAGGAACCAATGGAACCAACTGGTTGTGTAATAAATACAATGAATAATGCTTGTTACTATGCTCTTAATTGTAATTCCTTTGAGGAATGTATAATCAATGCAGTAAATGATGGTGGAGATGCTGATACGATTGCTGCTATTGCAGGAAGTATTGCTGGTGCAATATTTGGATATGACAGTATTCCGAAACGTTGGAAAGAGGTATTTAAAACAAATCCTCTGAACTATGAAACAATTGAATTGTTTGAAAAGGTTCCCGAGGTTTTGGATAAGCTTAAAGTTTATTAACATTTTGTAAACAATTCTTATTATCTATTTACTTTTGCCCAATTTTATGTTATAATAATATCATAAATAAAACAAAACTTAACTTACGGAGGTAAATAAAATGGTTGCAATAAAGGATTGGTATCTCAACAAAATGGGTATGCTTCATATTAAAGGTTGGAGTCTTGATATTGTAAAGGAAACAGAGAAAGCTTGCTTAATATCCCACAAGTTTGATGAAAATTCTGAAATTACTTGGTGGGTCCCTAAATCAGTTATTATTGATAAGTGGGAGGTTGAAGAGAAAAATGTTTCAAATTTTGCATATCATAATTATCTAGTTGATATATATTGTAAGGCATACGATGAAAATAAAATAGAAAACTATATTTGGAGTAATGGTTATAATAAATATAATGGTAAAAGTTTTATTCACAAGGAAACAACTAAGAAAATAAAAGAAATCCTTGATAAAAACAATGTTGATTATATGAATAAAACAGAGTGGGTAAAGGATAGTCTGAGGTAAATCTTCAGATTTTCTTTGTTAATAAGAAAGGTGAAAAGAGAATATGCCAAAAATGATAAGAATCTCAATGCAATTTTTTGCTGAACCTGACAATAATTCAAGTAATGGATCTGATGATAACAAGAATCAGGACAATCCACAAAATCAAGATAATTCTGGTCAGCAACAGAATAATGCAAATGACAATCAAAACCAAGATCAAACTCAACAGAATCCTGAGCCAAAGTTTGACTTTATGAAGGAATTGGGTATGTCTGAGGATGATATCAAAAAGCTTATTTCTAATAAGCATGAGGAAGATGAAAAGAATAAGACTGCAGAGGTAAAGCTTGCTGAAGCCACAGCAAAAGCAGCCAAGGCTGAAGCAAAGGTTGCAGCAATGCAGCTTGGTGTAAAACCTACTGCTGTTGATGATGTAATTGCAATTGCCTCGGCAAGGGACCCTGAAGGGAAGAATTTTAAGACAATTATTGCTGATATTCTTAAACAATATCCAACATTTTCTGTTGCGGATATTGAAGCAAAGAAGGGAACTGGATCAAATCTTTCTGGCAAGAAGTCCCTGGGTAATAAGGAAGAATCTCTTGGCAAAAGACTTGCACAAAATGCAACAGTTAAAACCAAGAGTTCATTTTTCAATAACTAAGGAAAGGATGATGTGAAATGTTAAACCAATCTGGAATTATAAAGGTCACTGGTGTAGCTCCAACCCAGATTCTGCTCAATACAGACCTCCAATATTCTATGGGTGTTGTGGTAACAAATACCGGCCTTACTGCTGATTCTGAGGGAAAGAAAATCCTCAAAGCTGGTACTCCAATAACGGGCAACTTGGATGCAAGGACTACAGCTTTTACGAAAGCTACAACTACAGGTGATTCTACTCCAGCATCAAATGCAGTTGGGGTTCTTCTCCATGATGTTGATGTAACAAGTGGTCCTGCAAATGGTACAATTCTTATCTTCGGTTTTGTAAATACCAACAGACTGGATTCTACTGTTAAAACACTTATTGACACTGCTGTTAAGACTGCTCTTAATGGTAAGGTAACATTTATTGCAGGTTAATTTAAAGAAAGGGTGATGTGAAATGCCTAAGAGTATTTTTGATTTAGTAACTTCTACTGAACTGGCTGCGTATTGGACAACTCTTGCCCCAGGTGAACCACCTTATTTAGGTGAAGAACTTTGGGATACGCAGCAAAAACTTGGCCTTAATATTAGTTGGATTAAGGGTGCAAGTGGACTTCCTGCAGTTCTTAAGCCTTCTGCTTTTGATGCTGCTGCAATTCCAAGACCAAGAATTGGTTTTGATAAGCTTTCCGCTTCAATGCCATACTTCAAAGAATCAATGTATATCGATGAGGAGCTGAGACAGGAGCTCAATCTTATTCTCCAGACGGGTAACCAGAATTATATTGATTCTGTTATGAACCGTGTATTCAATGATGAGGTAAGACTTATTCGTTCAGCAAGAATCACAAGAGAGAGAATGAGAATGATGGTCCTGACTACAGGTGTTATTTCAATTTCAGCAAATGGCCAGAATTATGCTTATGATTATGGTGTAACCCACAAGGGAGATGCGGCTACTAAGTGGTCCTCTACTTCAACTGCTGATCCAGTTTCTGATATCCGCAAAGCAATTGAAACAGTTTATACAGAAACAGGTATCAAACCTAAGAGAGGTCTGTGTAATGGTGTTACTTGGCAGAGACTCAGAAATAATGAAAAAATCAAGAAGGCAATCTATGTTCTTACAAATGGTGTCGGCGAGGTTTCTGACGCTAAGCTTCGTTCTTATATTGCCGATGAACTTGATGGTTTCCAGATTGCTGTTTATGATAACAGATATGCTGATGAGACTGGTACTCCTACAAAGTTTGTTCCTGATGATGTGTTTACAATCTTCCCCGAAGGAAAGCTTGGAACATTCTGGTTCGGTACAACTCCTGAACAGTCAGATCTTATGGCAAGTAATGTTGCTAATGTTTCTGTTGTTGATGTTGGCGTGGCTGTTACAACAAGCCAAAAGGTAGATCCAGTAAATGTAGAGACCAAGGTTTCTATGATTGGTATGCCTGACTTCCCAACAGCTGATAATATTTATATCATGGACACTGAACCATCTTAAGAGGTGATGTTGTAATGGTAACAATTTCTAACGGCAGAATGCAGGCTAAGGTAACAAGATCTGCATATGAAGAGGTATTTAAAAAGCAGGGGTTTAATATTATTAATGAGAGTAAGATGGCTGATTTTGAGTCAGCCTCTACTCCAGTCCCTTCTAATAAAGAAAAGAAAAATGAGGATGAAGTTGAACTCGAACAAATTCTTTCTAAACCGGTTTCTTCTTGGAACAAGAGTGAACTTAAGTTTGTTGCTAGAATAAAGAATATCGATATTTCTGGTGCAAGTACAGTTTCCGAAGTGAAGGAAATTATTAAGGAAGCTCTTGGTATGTAACAGAGGTGAATAAGGTTGGAAAAAATTGACGAGTTGAGGTTACTCATTAGAGAAAAAGACTTGCCCTATTTTTCAGATGAAGAATTAAAATTTTGGCTAAGTAAATACCCTGATGTAAATGAGGCAGCATATTACTGCTTGATCTATAAATCAGAAGATACAACTTTAAGTATATCTGGTTTAAGTGCCAATGATACTTCCCAATATTTCAAACGTTTAGCTTCCAAATACAAACCGAATAATTCTGGTATTTTAAAGTGAGGTGCTTGTCATGCGTGGTAATAAAATTGATAGACACAAGGTTATCATATTTGTTAGACGTTATGGCAAGCCTTTTCGCTTTTATCGATCTAAAAAAGATGATTATGGTGAACCCTCAGAAGATATTGAGAATATAAATATTCAAGGTGTATTCCATGAAGGAAGCATATACGTATCTCAAAATACGAATGATGGATCAAAAAGTAGAAGTAAACCCCAGCCACAAATTTTAGCGTTATTTGAGGATTCTATAGGTATAGTAAATGGGGATATTTTAAAATACAGAGGAAATACTTATAAAGTTACAGAACTTCAAGATTTGAATAATTGGGGTATAGCTTTAGATATTTCTTTGGAGTTGGTTGATAGTGGCACTAGATTTTAATACAGATGATTTAGCTAAAGAATTATTAGCTTATGCAAAAGGTTGCAAAGAAAAATTTGATTTGTATGTTAATACTTCTGCCCAGCAGATGGAAGCATATGCTAAGCAAAATAGACCTTGGAAAGATAGGTCAGCAAGAGCAAGGCAGGGCTTAAAAGGGTCGGCAACTGAAGAGAACAATGTTTATACCATAACTTTATCCCATAGTGTTTCTTATGGAGTCTTTCTTGAGTATGCACATGAAAAAAAATATGCAATTATAGACCCTACAATAAAGATCAAATCCCCTGAAATCATGGATGGATTTGAAAGTCTAATTGAGTCAAGTAAAATTTAGAGGTTAACATGGCAAGTACAAGACAAAAAGATATTTTTGATAAATTAAAAGAAAAAGGTTTTGAGGTGTATTTTCCTGGGCAGCATATAGGAGATGTTAAATCTAAATATATTGTGGTAAGACAAGGTGTAACTGCTAAAGTTCCAGGCTTAAGCACAATGGTTAGATACTATGATGTTATGGTTTATGTTCCTGAAGTCAATGTTCCAAGTATATTGGAGTTTGCAGAGAAAGTACAAAAAGCAATGTTAGATTTAAGTCCAATGATAAAATTTAATAATGTAATGCAAGCCCCTTATTTTGATGATACAATAAAGGGGTATATGTTGAGTATGGAATATATAAGCTATTTTAAGTTTGATAGTGATTTATTCCAGAGGTTAGATTATAAGGAGTGATATTAATGGCAGGTACAACTACAACTAAAAGGCCACATGAGATTCCTACGATTGATTGTGTGCTGGTTACCCTTTCCCCTCATGTTGGAGAAGAGGAAGATAAGACAGAATACGCAATTAACACAGCTTCTAAGATTCAGGTGGATATTCAGACGGAGACAACTGACGCTGTTAAGCTGATTATTAAAGGGGTTCTCAAAGCCCAGAAGCATAAGCAAGTTACAGTCACAGGAAATCAGATTACATTAACCGATAATGTATTTACTCCTGAAATCGTAAAAATGCTTCAGGGTGGTGTTATTGAATATAAGACTCCATCAGATGCTACAAGTGGAATCAAGAGTTATACTCCCCCGGTTGTTGGTTCCCAGAGAGAAGAGCTTCCAATATTTGATCTTTATGCTTATTCGGCTATCTATAATGCAGCAGGCATTATTACAGGTTATGAGAAGATCACCTATCCTAATTGCCAAGGAAACCCAATTAGCATGACAAGTGAAGATAATGTATTTAGAGTAAATGAGTATGTGATTGACTCTGCTCCAAATACAGGGGAGGCCCCATATAAGATTGAATATATAGACAGCCTCCCAACGGTATCATAAAATTAAATTGAAAGGTTGAATTGAAATGAAAAAGGAAATACAGGTAACGTCTCTGACAAAACTTAAAGAATATTCGGCAGGACAAGTTGTGGAACTTCCACCATTTGCCGAGGGTATGCCATTCATTGCAAGATTAAGAAGACCATCCCTTCTTGCTCTTTGCAAAAGTGGTAAAATTCCAAATTCATTGCTGAGTACAGCAAATAGCTTATTTACAGGAAGACCCCCTGAAAAGAAAGCTGCAAAAGCAGATACCCAAATGAAAGAGTATTTTGAGGTATTTGACGCAATTTGTGAAGCAGCTTTTGTTGAGCCAACCTGGGATGAGCTTAAGCAAAATAACATACAGTTAACAGATGACCAATACACATATATTTTTAACTATACCCAGAATGGAGTAAAGGCTTTAGAATCCTTTCGTATCGAGCAAACAAATCTTAGATCTGATAGCACAAAGTAAGATGTTTAATAAAACGCCGGCTGAGTTGTTATTTATTGACGACGAATATACGGCGTTTTGTTTAAATCAAGCTTGTGCATATATTAGAGCAAAGATTGAACAAGATGAAGAAATGCCAACATTTAAGGTTTCTTATTCAAGCTTTACTGCATTATACGAAAGCATTGAGGAAAGATAAGAGGTGAAGATGTTTGGCAGTTGATCTTGGTACAGCTAAAGGTTCATTAACTTTAGATGCAAATAGTTTTTTTGATAGTTTAAATTCAGCGTTGAAAAGCTTAGATAATTTTAACGATGAAATTGAATCATCTAAAAAAGCTTCTGATAATTTGGAATCCGCTCTTGAAGGAGCAGGTAAATCTTTAGATAAAGACCTTACAAATAAAGCTGACAAAGCAGCTGATAGTGTTGATGATCTTGAGTGGAGCATAAGTGGTACTTCGGATACAGTTATAGATTTGGGACTATCAGCAAAGAACACGGGAAAATCAATTGATAATTTTGGAAAAGATTTAAGCGGTGCAGGTAAAGAGCTAGATGAAATAAATGATAAAGTAAAAGAATCTGAAGGCTCCTTAGGAGATCAGAAAGAAGCAGTTGATGAAAGCAAAGGAATTTTTGAAAAATTTACTGAAACATTAAAATCAGCCGGTGCTGCAGTAGGAACTGCAATTGGTAAGCTTTCTGGTATGATACCTAAGATCGGCAATTTAAACAAAAAGGTCAAAGATTCTGTTCCTCCACTTGATGAACAAAAAGATAAAGTAAAAGATAATACTTCAGCCTTTGAAAAGTTTATTGATAAGATTGAAGCCACTAGCAAAAAATTAACAGCTGTTGGTGAGAAAATTTCTGGTTTTGGATCTAAGCTAACAAAATTTGTATCTCTCCCTATTTCTGGTGTAGGTACATATGCTTTAAAATCTGCAATAGATGTAGAAAGTGCTACAGCAAAAATTTCTACTTATTTTGGAGAAGTTGGAGATGCAGCAACTACTAATGGTAAATTGGTAGAAGAGGTATTTGCAAAAAATGTTACAACTGACCTCGATGAAGTTGCAAATGCAATTATCATGGTTAGAAAGAATATGTCTAATCTATCTGACAAAGAGATGGCTGATATAGCTTCCCAAGCAATTGTTCTTGAGAAAACGTTTGGCATTGATATGAATGAGACCTTAAGGGGCGTTAATTCATTGATGGTTAATTTTGGACTTTCTGCTCAAGAAGCAATGGATTATATTGTAACAGGTACTCAAAATGGTTTGGACAAAACAAATGAACTTGGAGATAATTTAGCCGAGTATGGCCAATTATGGTCCCAGGCTGGGTTCTCAGCTAAGGAAATGTTTTCAATACTTCAAAATGGTTTGGAATCTGGAGCTTATAATCTGGACAAAGTAAATGACTTTGTAAAAGAATTTACAATCTCTCTCTCAGATGGAAGAATCGAAGAAAATTTATCGAATTTTTCAGACCAAACAAAATCTCTCTTTTATTCATATAAAGATGGTAAAAGCACAGCACAAGACGTATTTAATTCTATCATTAATGATTTAAGCACAACTATGACGAAGCAAGAAGCATTAACCGTTGCTTCAAATACATGGTCTTCTTTAGGTGAAGATAATGCACTGGCAATAATTACTTCTTTAAATAATGTAAGTACTGCTTATGATGATGTTTCAGGAGCAGCACAAAATATGCAAGATATATCATCTTCTACTTCAAGTACAACAATTACAGAGATAAGAAATCAAATTAAAACTCTTTCTTCTTCAATAGGTGAACAATTGCTTCCTGTTTTAAAGAATGTACTTGAAGTGGTTAATGATTTTGCTAAGTGGTTTTCTAATTTAAGTCCGCAAGCTCAGAAGATGATAGTTATTATTGGAGGGATTGTTGCAGCAATAGGTCCATTGATTACAGTCATAGGTAAAGTTATTTCTGTAGTTAAATTATTACAAGCTGCTTTTGCTGTTGTGTCTGGTCCAATTGGTTTGATAGTAACTGCAATTGCTGCATTAGTAGCTGGATTCATTTATCTTTGGAATAATTGTGAAGGATTTAGAAATTTTTGGATATCTTTGTGGAATACAATTAAATCAGCTGTTTTAGGAATTGCTGATTGGTTATCTGACGCTCTGATGTCCATTGTGGAATTCTTTACAAATATTTCTGATACAGTTTCTGAATATATTGATTCTGCCGTCGAGGATATAACTACATTCTTTACTGAAACAATTCCAGAAGCTTTTGATGAATTTATAGATACAGTTTCTGAATGGTTAACTACGCTCGTAGAGACTGTGGCAGGATTCTTTGAAGATGTTGGAACTTGGGTTTATGACAATGTTTTAGAACCGATACTTTCCGTGGTAGTTTCTGTTGTAGAAAAGATAATTGAAATTATTGCAAAGATTTGGGAGATAATTACAACTTTGTTTAGTGTTGCAGCTAGTTGGGTCTATGATAATGTACTTTCCCCGATTATTAATGCAATATCAAGTTTTGTTACTTCCGTTGTTAATTTCTTCAAAAATCTTTGGAATAGCATTGTATCGATATTTTCAACAGTATTTAATTGGTGGTTAGATAATATAGCTACTCCGGTAATTAATGGAGTCACGTCGTTTATAGAAAGTATCAAAACATTCTTCCAAGGACTCTGGGATGGAATCAAAAACATTTTCAGTTCTGTGGCTGGTTGGTTTAAAGATATATTTAAAGCAGCATATAATGTCATCAAGTCTGTTTTCAACCCTATCAAGAAATTCTTTCAAGGCATATGGGACGGTGTAAAGTCAATCTTTTCTAAGGCAGCTGAAACAGTTGCAAATGCTTTTTCTAATGTTTTTAAATCAGCTATTAATGGTGTGTTAGCAACAATTGAAAGCATAGTTAATTTCTTTGTTGATGGAGTAAATGGAGTCATTGATATTATCAATGGTATTCCTGGTGTAAGTATTGGAATGTTGGACAGATTAAGTCTGCCTCGTTTATCTGTAGGTCTTGACTATGTACCTTATGATGGATATGCAGCGGTACTCCATAAGGGTGAAAGAGTTATGACTAAACAAGAGAATGAGGAGTATTCTGAAGGTGGAAATAGAAATATTCCTGGAGGAAATACATTTAATTTTTATTCTCCACAGCCAATTGATGAAAATACTGCAGCCAGAGAATTTAAGAAAGTACAACAAGAATTGGCTGAAGGATTCTAGGAGGTGATAATGTGATTGGTGAAGCTGAGATATATAACTCAACAAAAGGAGTGACTTTATACTTTAATCAGTCAGATGCTGAATTTTTGATTGATGATGGGGGTTTACAAGTAGAGGACTTGGAAAGTGCAATATCAAGTTATTCTATTTTTGATAGAATTGGAGAGAAGATAAATACAGTTCAAATGGATTCTGGTAGAACAATTACTATCACTGGTTGGGTTATTAATGTTCCAGAAAGTTTTTTGGAAGATAAGAAGGCTAAGTTATCAAGAATAATCAATCCTTTAGATGAACTGAAATTCACCTCCAAAGGTAGAAGTATCAACTGCAGAGCAAAAAAGGCTATTGAATTTGGTAGTAAATATAAAGACAATAACGATTTGATTTGTAAATTTAAGATTGAACTGTATTGTCCTTATCCTCTCTTTGAAGGAGAAGCTATTAGACTACAGTATACAAAGATACCTGCTTCTATACCTTATCCATGTAATCAATTCTTGGAATTTGATTCAGCAGGTTCTTCTTTAGATTCTTTTGTAAACCCTGGAGATGTTACAACTGGATTTGAGATGGGTTTTACAACTTCAACAGCTTCTTCAGGGATTGGAATTAGTAATACATATCTAACAGAAAATAATATCTTCAAAATTAAAACCTCTAAAAGTATATCTGGTCAATATACTTTAAATACTGAGTTAGATACAGACTCTTATGGGTTCTATTCCCACTCTTCTGGAAGCAAAGTTTTGGACTTAGAAGGTTTGGATTTAAGCAGCTCATTTTTTGGATTACGTCCAGGAACTAATAAAATTAAAATAACAGGCTCAAATTCAAGTGGAGGAATAGCCTCTAAATTCATAAGTTCGTTATCTATAACATTTACACCCAAATATTTTTCATTGGAGGGACAATAATGGATTTGATTGTATATAAGCAGGGAATCTCCCAAGTTACAGCAATTGGTATTTTAAGTGACTGTATATCATATACCTATGAAAAGCAGTTTAATGCTCCTGGAGATTTTACGATTACGCTCTCGTATTCTGATGAGTATTATAAGTTGGTATCTCGTGAAGATATGAGAGATAAGTTAATACAAATTGATGAACATTTTCTTGGAATCGTGTATAAAGTTCAGAAAGAGTTAAAATCTAATCAAAAAAGGATTGTTGTAAAGGGTAAAGCAGCAAGTAACATATATTCCCACTATATCAGACAATTCATAGTTGGAAGTTTAAATGTGGAGGTTTATCAAGATAATGTGGAATTGGATATGGATCACCTTATACAAGTTTCCCACTTGAATCAAGACCAACCAGGAAAAGTAATGGCAGAAAGTGTTCCGCTTGAGATAATACATTATGTTAATACAAATAATATGTCAAAAGCAGCTTTGACTACTTGTCCTGTAGAAGATGTAACTTACTTATCGTTCTTAGAAAGCAGCACCGCTATTTTAGGTCTTGGTTTTGATATGACAATAAACTCAGCTAATAAGCTAGAATCAAAGTTAATATATCCAAAAACAAGAGACAATGTTATCTTGTCAACAGAGTTTGGAGATTTATATGACTCTAGTTATGTTGAAAATAGCATGAACTACTATGCAAGTGTTGCTGCTGTAATGTTAAATAATGCAGCTGCAGGGGTAGTTTCTGCTTTCCTCTATCAAGATGGCATTGATAGGACAAAGATAGATGCTTCGCAAAATAAGGTTTATGCTTTAACAATCGACGGAACGAATGTGTCAGTTCCATCAACAAAAGCGATGGACTATGTACAAGGTTTAGCAAAAGCTTTCTTGGCAAATCACCGCTTAGTATCTGTCTATGATTCAAATGTAAACTTGGCTAATTCTAAATTTGTTCTTGGCAAAGATTATAATTTAGGAGATACAATTCTTGTTCAGGATAAGAATTTAGGATTACAAACTTCTGCTGTATTCAGCTCATTTACTAAATCCCTTGACTCTTCGGGTGTAACAATTACCCCGAAATTTGGGTTTAGGCAAATTACATTGAGTACATTATTAAATCGAAATGGGGTGACAAAATAATGGAATATTCACCACGAATTTTATACACTCTTCCTCTGACTGGAAAAGAGACTGATGTGTTGGTTTATGCGAAACAAGGAGATTATAACTCAAGATTTGTTAATGTACAGTTACAAAATTGGGATGGTGTGACAGTTCAAATTCCAGAACAAACAGATGCCTATGGTTTAACAGTTTCTGCTAGAGCTAAAGTTTCAACAGGCTATTCTTATCCTTGTACTTGTGAGGTACAATCTGGTCGAAGAACAATTAAAATTGGACTTCCTCGTCAAGCCCTTGCAAATCCAGGTTTAGTTATAATAGATGTAATACTAACAGAGGGTAGATTGGAAGGGGCTTCTTTCTTGTCTTCTTCAACATTTAAGGTTCGAGTGACTCCATCGGCTGAGACCACGGGAATGGAACCAAGAACCAAAATGCAGATGATACAGATGTCTACTGCAGAATTTGAAGCGATGGTGGTTCATGATGCTAATACAGTCTACTATGTCATTGACTCAGAGGGGAATGTTAAACAATATCTTGGTGATGTTGAAATGGCAGCTAAAGGGGAAGGAGCTTCCCTTCTTGTTGGTACAGCCTATGCTTGGTCGGAAGGTGTGGCTGTTACTCCAATTGTTG
>ENA-OPEC01000228-OPEC01000228.1-human-gut-metagenome-genome-assembly--contig:-NODE-228-length-50030-cov-4.083262_pt1 | contig 50030 bp, 89 predicted proteins | sample MGYA00241622_ERZ501507 | MGnify/ENA primary metagenome ERZ501507 (study PRJEB25962, sample SAMEA2042582) | human gut metagenome | biome: human gut; feature: human-associated habitat; material: faeces... | reverse complement strand
AAGATGATAAGAGTATAGAGCTTATAGAACAGTTTTTAACAGAAATGAAAATCAAAACAAAAGGTGCTATAGAAGCTAATATAGCAAAAGTAGCAGGAAAAACATTTGAAACTATAAACAAATGTATACAGACAAGCTACGAAAGAAATTATAAATACATCACACCTCCAGAATGGTTGCAGAACAATTCTTATAATGGAAATGGTAAATGTTCAAAAGAATTAGCTTGGCGAACACATGAAGAGATGAAAGAGGCTGATAAAAAGAGACAAGAATTTATAGATGCAGTAAAACGTGATGATCCATCATTACACAAGTTTTAGGAGGATGAGCAATATGGATATAAAAGTTTATAGAGTACCACAGTTTTCAGCTAGGCGTGTGAATGTAATATGTGTGAATGGCATACCGCTTTGTACAACCGTAGGACAGAAAAGTACAAATGCAATCATTACAAAGTTAAATGGTTATGATATAGACATAATAGACGGAAGAATTGATAGGCTTATCAAGCAGAAATTAAAGGAGGAATAATAATGTATAGTGGTAATTGGAAAAAGAAAGATTACTTACTTATCAAGCAAGCTATTGTAACCAGCATACCTGATGAACCGTTAGGAATAAGCTCAAAAGATATAGCTAGAAATATAAATCTTGATTCAAGAGATGTTAGATGTATGATTCAGATACTACGATCCGAAGGATATGCTATATGCAGTTCTCCGAAGGATGGTTACTGGTATGCACGTTCATCGGATGAACTCAAAAACACAATATCAAAAATAGAGACACAGATAGATACAATGCAAGAAACCAAAAAAGCATTATGGAACACATATAAATGGATGAGGGTAAAGGAGCTTGGAGAATGAATATAGATACATGTTGGTACAAGCGAATATGTACAGAAAAATGTACTGAGAACTGTATAAGATATAAACTCATGTATTCACTCTTTAAGCAGTCACGACTTCCAGAGGCACAATGGGATTATAAGTATCTTGTATGCAATGGAGCGGATTTACCAAATTTTACACAACTAAAAGCAAAATCTGAGTCGATTTTAAAGTTTATTGCAAGTGGCAATAATTTATATATCTACTCAGCAAACTGCGGAAATGGTAAGACTTCATGGGCTATTAGATTGATGTATTCTTATTTTGATAAAATATGGCATAAGAGTTGTTTTGATTGTAAAGCATTGTTTGTCAGTGTTCCTAAATTCTTGTATAATTGCAAGCGTTCAATTTCACAGGATGTAAAAGGTTTTGAAGAATTATGTAATCTTATAAGCGGGGTAGATTTAGTTATATGGGATGATATAGGCGAAATGAAAGCAAGTGACTATGAGCATCAGATATTATTCCAATATATTGATGATAGAATCAATTCAAAGAAAAGCAATATCTACACAAGCAACAAGAACAAAGAACAGCTTGAAGATGTATTAGGAGTAAGACTTGCAAGTCGAATATATAATTGTTCTGAGTGTATAGAATTTGTAGAAGAAGATAAGCGAGGTAAATACTGATGAGATTTATTCATAGATTTAAGACTTGGAATGTGTGCAGAAAACATAATAAAGATTATGTGCTCACAAAAATTCTTGTATTATTCAACATCATACATTCTCCAACCTTTGAAATATTTGAAAGAGATTGTGGGGTGGATTGATGGTAGAATTACAAATAATCAATAAAATTCTAAAAGACAAAAATACTTCTCTTTTAGATTTAAACGACATCACAAGAGAGTATTTCAATCAGTACCAAGAAGAATATGACTACATCATGGAACACAAGCAGGAATATGGAAATGTGCCTGACTTAGAAACATTCATAGCAAAGTTTCAAGATTTTGATGTGGTCAATGTGTCTGAAAGTACAGAATATCTTGTGAACACATTTAGAGAGGAATATCTATATTCTCAGTCGGTTCCAGTGCTTACAAAGATGGCAGAACTGTTACAGACGGATGCATATTCCGCTGTTGATTATCTTAAATCAAAATTGCCGGAATTAAAAATTGATGGTGCAGTGAAAGGTACTGACATTATATCACAAGCAAAGGAAAGATTGGAAGAGTGGAAAGAAACAAAAGATAATCAAGATACTCACTTTATAGCAAGTGGTTTTGAAGAAATAGACAATGATCTAGGTGGATGGCATAAGGGAGAGGAACTTGTAGTTTTATTTGCAAGAACAGGACAAGGAAAATCATGGGTACTTATTAAAATGCTGGAACACGCATGGAAAGTATACCATGCAAGAGTAGGTCTTTTAGAGCCTGAAATGTCAGCAAGTAAAACAGGATATAGATTTGACACAGTACATCAACATATATCTTCACAAGCATTATATCGTGGTGAAGATGTACAAGGTTATGAAAAATATATAAATAAGTTAGCTGGTGATAGAACACCCTTTTATGTTGCACACCCTAGAGATTTTCAGAAAAAAGTTACGGTCTCAAAGTTAAAAAGTTGGTGCGAGTCAAATAAATTGGATATGCTTGCAATAGACGGTATCTCTTATTTACAAGACGAACGAGGAAAAAGAGGAGATAATAAAACAACACAGTTGACTAACATATCTGAAGATTTAATGCAGTTAAGCATTGACTTAAAAATCCCAGTGTTGGTTGTTGTGCAGTCGAACAGAGAAGGAACAATAAATGAAGATTTACAACTTGAAAACATAAGGGATTCCGATGGAATTGCTTATAATGCGTCAATCGTTCTTTCAATCCAGCAAAAAGAAGAAGGCTTGCAGATACAAGATGTAAAAGCCCGAAATTCAAAAGTAGGAATAAAATGGGTCTATGCTTGGGATACAGATAAAGGAACATTTGATTATATCCCTAACCCGGAAAAAGGAAAAGAAGACGATGAAAAGAGCGAAGATTTAAGACGTAGATATCATGACAGAGAAGAGGAGGAATATTAGATGTAAAAACCTATAATGATGCAGGATGATTTCATGGGAGATTTTTATTTGGGTTGTCCAAAATGTAAAGAAGTAATTCATTTTCCATTGATAAATCCTACACAGAATAAACCTAAAAAATGTTACAAATGTGGAGAAGAATTTGATTGGACAGATATAAAGATGTGAAAGAGGTGAGTATTTTTGATAAAATTACAAGATACAATTATACAATCTGATACTCAATCAATATTAGATATGCTTAAATTTGATTTAGCACAACACGGAGTAGATAGATTTCATATCTTTAGAAACAACGGAGATAACGTGCAGACGAATTGCCCATTTCACAAGAATGGACAAGAACGAAAACCGTCTTTCGGTGTAAATGGAGAAATTGATAAATGTCACTGCTTTGCTTGTGGATGGGCGGGCACAATAGAGGAAATGATATCTGAATTATATGGCTATCAAGACGAAGGAAAATTTGGAAAAAGATGGCTAATAAAAAGATTCAATACAGTAGAGATTGAAACAAGACCAAATATAATGGAGAGATTTAATGGAAGAAATAATCGGAATACTTTCAATGACAGTAGTCATAGAGTTGACAGCATTCAAAGTGATAGACATTTTATCACAGAAGAAGAATTAGATAAGTATAGATATATTCATCCTTATATGTATGAAAGAGGATTAACAGAGGAAATTATAGAAAGGTTTGATATAGGTTATGACAGAGAACGAAAAGAAATTACATTCCCAGTTAGAGACATTGAAGGAAGATGTGTGTTCATTGCAAGTCGAAGTATTCAAGGCAAATTTTTCAGGCTTCCGAAGGGACTTGATAAACCGTTATATCAAGGATATAGATTCAGCACTGGAAAATATAAAGTGGCTTTTATAACAGAGTCGTTTTTAAATTGTCTTACTTGTTGGAAATATGATAAACCTGCTATGGCTATGATAGGAACAGGAAATCAAAAACAATATGAACTATTGAATAAGTTACCTGTGCGTGAATATATTCTTGCATTTGATCCAGACGAGGCAGGAAGAAAAGCAACAGAAAGATTTAGAAAGAATGTACATGGAAAAATTATAAAAGAACTTGTATATTCAGATAATCGAGATATAAATGATCTGCAAGAAGAATTTCTGAATTGCAAAATTATTTTTTAAAAAATTTCAAAAATCACTTGCATTTCACCTTTTTATGTGTTACAATATAAACAAGTTAAGAGAGAACAACAAAAACACATAAAATGGAGGACAAAGACATGAAGTTAAAAGAATTATTTATCAATTTTGAAAAGGCTGAAGCACTTACAGAAAGCATTGATATAGACACTAACGAGGATGCTTGGGATAAGGCAAACGAATCAGAATATAATGCATTTTTTGAACTTGCAAGCGAGATCATGAACCTTATAAAATGTGACAGAAAAACAGCTAACGCAATGATAACACATAAGAAAGAGAAACTTAGAGCGTTGGTTGCTAGGATGTAAAAACAATGTGAAGCGATAACATATAAACACTAATATATCAATACGAGGAATTGAGGTAGGTTGAGGTGGATGTAGTAGTATTGATATATTTTAGCTTGTATCAATGAGGAAGTGGTTGAGGTAGGGAGTGAATACAGACGTGTATTGTGTAATTGATACAAACGTTATAAAATATTTGGAGAATATATGACTTGATAGAGTAGGTTGAGTCCTCTATATTCGTTATTGTATTTTGCAACTACTCTGTGAAATACGATCCAAATATTATAGCCTTATCGCCAAAAGGAAAGGCATCGGACTTTGATTCCGACATTTGCGGGTTCGACTCCCGCTAGGGCTGTGCTTCCTGGCAGACAAAACGAAAAGCACCGGATATGAAAAATGCGTTGATTGGGAACTTGAGTGAGAATAAAGCTGGGAATATCACTCGTGTGCACATGAATGGAATATAAGTGGTTGCGTTTATGGACTTATAACGAATGTTCTGGAGGTTGTTCATTCAAAAGCTAAAACAACTAAAAAAGAAAGGAAAAAAGAAATGGGAAGGATCAATTATGATGAAGTAGACAAGTATGGGAACAATTCAGACACAGAGTTCTTGAAGTTGACAAACGATGGAGACATGATTACTGCACAGCTTATGGTAAAAGATATGGAAGATGTGGATATCTTCGCTTGCCATCAGGCTGTTGTTGGGCAGTGGGATGACGGTAACGATAAGACAAGATTTGTGAATTGTCTGAGAAACTATGATGATCCACTTGATGTTTGCCCAATGTGTGCCGCAGGGTTAAAGACACAGGTTGTAATGATGCTTGCAATGGTTGATCAGCAGGATGGCAAGATTAAGATTTGGAATCGTGGAAAGACGTTCATTCCAAAGATTAAGAATTTTGTAAATCGTTGGGGAGATATGACAATGAAGCCAGTTGACATCATAAGAAACGGAAAAAAAGGAGACAAGAAAACAACATATGATATTCAGATTTCTCCAGCAGAACCAATGGATATTTCACAGTACGAAAAGCCTGAATTTTTAGGCGGATATATCATGGATAAATCAGCGGATGAAATGCAGGAATACCTTGATACCGGAAGTTTTCCAGATGCAGATAATGAAGATAATACACAGGTAAGACGCAGAAACACTGAACCACTTCCATCAAGACGAGGAGCAAGCAGATCAACAAGCAGAAGGGCAGGTATGTAATATGAAGTTGTCAGATACAGTAGAAATGATGAACAGTAATGACTACAAGGAGAGATTTAAAGCTGAGTATTATCAGTTAGTTACCAGATATAGAGGTCTTAAATCAATGCTTGTAAAGTGGGATGAAGGGACATTAGATTTTGAACCGACTTGTCCAAGAAGCACATATAATATGCAGATTAAAGCAATGACAGATTATATAGCAGTTCTTGAAGCAAGAGCAGTCATGGAACGTATCGTGTTATAGGAGGATTATATGGCATTATCATTTGCAAGACCAAAAAGCAATGATAAGAATATAATCAAAAAATCTAAAACAATAACAAATAGAACAAGTATCAGGAGCTGCGGAAATAATCTTGCCGCTCAAATACAATCCATAGTTGCTATTGCTAACCAAAAATTGGCAATACACAAGGATGATTATATTCTTATTAGAGAACCTGACCAATTATATGAATACATGAAAGAAATGAAGCAAGTTGGAGAGGGTGCGTTAGATACAGAGACCACAGGGTTAAATCCATTACTTGTAGATATAGTTGGTGGATGTATTTATACACCAGGACAGAAAGCCGCCTATATTCCAATCAATCATAAATCATATATTACAGGTGTACGAACAAAGGAACAGATGAATGAGGAAACTGTTTCAAAGATTATGAAAGATTTTCATAAGGATATTAGATGGATTTTTCATAACGCAAAATATGATATCCGGGTATGTAGAAAGACATTAGGAATTGATTTCAAACCTTATTGGGATACAATGCTGGCGGCATACTGTATAGATGAAGAAGAAAGTCATAGATTGAAAGATCTGCATTCAAAATACTGCAATAGCAAAGATACAGAATCTTTGACATTTGATTCATTATTTAAGGGTGTCACTTTTGATAATATTCCAATATCCACAGCATATCTATATGCGGCAGGTGACCCTATAAAGACTTATGAATTATATGAGTATCAAAAAACCTTATTAAATAGACGAGTATTAGCTGGACCTTATAATGTATTCTGGAATATAGAAATGCCACTCATTCCAGTTGTAGCAGATATGGAAGATAGAGGTGTATGTCTTGATTTTGATGTATGTAAAAATCTGCATGAAAAATATCATAAGATAAGAGAAGAAAGACAAAAGCAAGCAGATGAAGCCTTGGCAATGTATAAAGATGAAATTGATAATTATAGAATGGGTTCAACTTATGCTAATACTTACCCAGACGGTTCAACTGAATATTCAAATTCACAAACAAGCAAGGGTAAAAAATGGGGACATACAAAAGTATTCAGCAACGCCAGTAAGCTATCTGACCCTATTTCACTATCAAGTCCAACACAGCTTGCTATATTATTTTATGATATCTTGAAGTTAGAAAGTCCAGATAAAAAAGCACCTAGAGGAACAGGTGAGGACATTCTAAAACACTTTGCACAAGGGAAAGAAAAAAATCTATGCGAAGCTATTTTAGGTGTGCGAAATGTGGAAAAACTACTTGGAACTTATATTGATAAAATGCCAGAAATTGCATTGTCAGACGGTAGAGTTCATGCTAGTTATAATCAGTATGGCGCTAAAACAGGAAGATTCAGTTCGCAAGACCCAAATCTTCAGAATATACCTTCACATAATAAAGAAATCCGTCATATGTTTAAAGCACAAGATGGATATGTCTTAATTGGTGGAGACTATTCACAACAAGAACCAATGGTAACTGCACACTTATCACATGACAGAAGAATGAAAGAAGCATTTATAAATGGACGTGATATGTATGCTACTATTGCTTCCTTAGCTTTTCATCAGTCTTACGAAGAGTGTAAGGAATTTCGTAAAGATGGAACTGTTAATCCTGCAGGTAAGGAAAGAAGAACACAAGCCAAAAGCATAGTACTTGGAATTTTGTACGGTAGACAAATTCCATCTATTGCAGAGCAACTTGGAGTTTCAACAAAGGAAGCCCAGGGAATATATGATGCAGTGCTTAAAGCATTTCCGGAACTTGCACAGTTCATTAAAGATTCACAAGAAATGGCAAGAACTGAAGGATATGTAACTACTGCATGGGGTAGAAGAAGACATTTACACGATATGCAGTTAGAACGATATGAATTTTCATATAGCGGAAAAGTAACTAATTTTGACCCGTTAGCTTTCAGAAGTGAAGTATCAACAGAAGTCCCCAAGAAAGTAAAAGATAGTTACACCAAACAACTTGATAAGGCGTTTGGTTGGAAAAAGAAAAATGATATAATTCAGAAAGCCTTATCAGAAGGAATTAAAATCAAAGATAATGGTGGATTTATAGCACAGGCGGAGAGACAGTGTGTTAATGCCAGAGTACAAGGTTCTGCAGCGGATATGGCAAAGCTGGCAATGATTTCCATTAATAATGATGAAAGAATGAAAGAATTAGATTTTCATTTACTTATCTGTGTCCATGATGAAGTTATTGGGGAATGTCCAAAAGAGAACGCTAAAGAAGCTAAAGAAAGATTATCATATCTTATGAGAATGGCACCATCACATTTAATAGAGTTACCTTTCAAATGTGATTGTGAAGTCTCTTATAATTGGTATGGAGAGAGTGTGGAGGTATAAAATATTGGAATTGTATTTTGCTGGGGGTTGTAATAAGAATGTTGAAGACTTCATGTTTAAGAAGAATTGTAAGAGATTATTTAGTTATTACAGAGACCGTAGTTCGATAAAAAATATATTGAAAAGGCAGTAAAAGAAATCTTAATTGCTTTAGGGGATAACCCGGAAAGACCCGGACTTGTAGATACACCAAAAAGAGTAGCTAAGATGTATGAGGAAGTATTTGAGGGAATGAACTATACCAACGATGAGATCGCAGAAAAATTCTGCAAATGTTTTGGCACAGATAACGAGGATCTTGTTGTTGTAAAGGATATTCCAATTTTCAGTTATTGTGAACATCATCTAGCTTTGATGTATAATATGAGTGTGTCTATTGCTTATATTTCAAATGGAAAGGTATTAGGTCTAAGCAAATTTGCTCGGATTGCGGATATGGTTGGAAAGCGTCTACAGTTGCAGGAAAGAATTGGTTCCGATATAGCTGATATTATTCAGTTGGCTACTGGATCAAATGATGTGTTGGTTGTTGTTGAGGGGGAGCATAGTTGTATGACAGCTAGAGGTATTAAGAGTCGAGGAGCTAAAACAAGAACCGCGACAATCCGGGGGTTATTTGAGTCTAATGTAGAGCTTCGCAAAGAAGCCTATTCTTTAATGAGTTTGAACTGAAGGAGGAAAAAGAATGAAGGTAGTAACAAGTAGAATGAAAGAAGCAGTAAACAAAGCAATTAAAGGAGCAGGATTTAATAAGCTTATTCCTATTACCTCAATGATTGGTGCTAAATTGTCAGATGGAAAGTTAAGATTACTTACAACAGACATGACTAATACATTATGTATTATCATTGACAAGGTAGCTGGGGACGATATGGACATCACAGTAGATGCAGATAAGTTTGGAAAACTGATTGCAAAGACAACTTCGGAAGATATTGATTTATCTGTAAAAGATGATGTACTTTTTGTCAAAGCAAACGGAATTTATAAGATTCCGTTGATTTCAGATGAAGAAGGACTTATCTCATTCCCAGATGTGAATCAGGAGTATGGTGCACCTCCTGAGAAGTGGACAGACGTTAAGCTTTCAAGTATAATGCAGGCTTATAATATCAATAAATCAGCATTAGCAAAAACACTTGAGAACCCGGCTCTAACCGGTTACTATTGCGGAGATACTGTTATTTCAACTGATGCAAATGTAATTACATTCAATGGATTTAAGATGTTTGCATGGGATTTTCCAGTATTGATTTCAGCACAGCAGATGGCGTTAATCTCCCTATTTAAGGAGGAAGATATAAAAGTAACTTGTGACCCTGAAAGAATTATTTTTGTAACAGATACACAGATTGTTGAAGGAAGTTTGATGGAAGGGGTTGAGGACTTCCCAGCTAATGAAGTAAACGCTTATCTTGATGAGGCATTTACATCTTCTTGCAAAGTACCAAAGGATTTACTTCTTTCCGTACTTGATCGTCTTGCACTATTCATTGAACCATATGATAAGAATGGAGCATATTTCACATTCGGAAGAAAGGGTATCAATATTCATAGTAAAAAGGACGCATCTACAGAGACTATCAACTATGTGGAAAGCAAGGACTTTGCGCCGTTTGTGTGTTGTGTGGATATTCCAATGTTGAAAGAGCAGTTGCAGGCTAACCCGGACGATACAGTGAAGATCTGTTACGGAAATGAAAATGCGTTGAAGATTGAGAGCGGAAAAGTAACACAGGTTATAGCTCTACTTGAAGATGAGGAACTTGACAATATAAACGCATGATTATATAATTAGTAGTGCAACAAAAATATCATATTGTAGCACCTCTCTAGAAATAGAGAGGTGTTTTTTATTTATTTTTTCAAAAATCACTTGTAATATATCTTTGTATGTGTTACAATATATACAAGTTAAAAGATAACAAACACACAAGAAGGTAACGAAAATAAATGGAGTTTACAAACGGTATTGTGGCAGTAGTAAGACTTAATCATAATCATAAAAGTAAGCATTGTCATAACTCAGATGAAATATATGATTTTCTTCGATACAATGGTATTTTTGGTATGGCTGCGATAGATGCAATGGGGTGGGCAGAATCAACATATCTTAACCCACAGCAAGTGACTTTTTACCGTAAGGATTTCACGGTTCGGATGTTATAAAGAAAGAGTGAGGTAAAATAATGGCAAGAAAACTATTAAATTTAATCAATAACAATCAGCCACAACTTCCTGCAAATAAGAAATTTTTAACCGATGTTATGAGTTGTATTGAAAGGATAGAGCAGAGAGATCGGAGAACAGGAAGTAATTACTATAAGCCGTCATTATTGCATTGTATGAGGAATATGTATTTCACTCGTACAAAAGCACCACAAGACCCGGAAACAGTAGAATATAATTCTACTGGGATGGCAGATACAGGAACAGCAAGGCACGAAGCATTACAAAATGCATTGTTAAATTTACAGAAAATGGGATATGATTGGAAATATCTTGATGTTGCTGAATATGTTAAAGAAAAACAGAAGTTCGGTAAATGTAAATCCTTGATCGTGAAAGAAAAGCAGGGAGCAGAAACACATCTTATAGATACTGCGTTGAATCTATCTTTCAGGTGTGATGGAATTATAAGAAGAATATCTACAAATGAGGATTTTCTTTGGGAGTTCAAGAATGTTGTTTCTTTCAAATATAACCAGTTAGATAATCATTGTTTGGAACAGCACCATAATCAGGTTATTTGTTATTGTACTGTTTTGGATTTAGATAAGGCATTTGTAATGTATGAAAATAGAGATATATGTACACTTGAAGTTCCGGAAGTATTTGAAGTCACGCAGGATATGAAAAACTGGTTGTGCAATTATATTTCAGAATGTGAAGGATATGTTGAAAGACTTATAGCCCCTCCAAAAACAGAAGATACAAGTAATTGTAGATGGTGCAGATATAAATCTATATGCAGAAAGGTAGAATAAAAATGAAGACAACATTCAACGGAACTCCTTTTATAAGTTTATTTGAGAAATTACCAGAAATAAATGAAGGAGTTGATAAAGAAAATATAAGAGTATTTGAACAATATGGTGCATATTGCAGTGCTGAATTAAGACATACTTGTGTCCTATGTGGTAAAAAAGTTAATATAGATGGTTCTATATCAAGTCAAGGTCATAAGCTTATTTGTATTCAGTGTGCTTATAAGTATTTTGAAGGTGATTATAGTGCTGTATTTGAGTGGAATGGAGTAAGGAGAGATAAAATGATGACCCTAGAGGAATGTAAGAAATTTCATAAAAATATGTGGGAGTTTGTTAAAGAACAAGAAAATTCAACGTATAAAGATAGATACGGCCTGAAGGCGACTTATTGTGCATTAAATGGTGTGTGGTTAGTAATTCACTGTGCATGGTTATTTAAACTGGAACGATAGCCCCTGTGACGATATAATAGGAATTAAATGGAAAGACGAGGTGGAATAATGATATATATAGGAATTGATCCAGGAAAAAATGGCGGAATAGCAGTTATAAAGCCGGATAAGACTTGGGTTCATGCCTACAGTGAGGAAGATCTTTTACTTATACTTGGTTATTATCAAGATTATAAGGAATGTGTTTGTTATCTTGAACACGTCCACGCAATGCCTAAGCAGGGAGTATCAAGTACATTCAATTTTGGAATGAATTTTGGGTTTATTCAAGGAGTATTAAAAGCATATGGAATACCTTATGAACTTGTCACACCGCAGAAATGGAAGAAAGAATTTTCCTGTACATCCGACAAAAATACATCTATTGAAGTATGCAAGAGATTATTCCCGGATGTGAATTTAAAAGCAACAGACAGATGTAAGAAAGATCATGACGGAATGGCAGAGGCATTATTGATAGCAGAGTATGGAAGGAGGCATTATAATGGAAAAAATTTATAAGAATAAAATAACTAAAAAGCATTATGAACTCATAGAAAAGATTCCTGAAACATTATTAGGAAAATTTAGAATGATTGAAGACGGTTATACTTATACAATACCATTTGAAGATATGGTAGTATGTGGGAATAATGACCGGAGGAATTATAATGGCAAGTCGTAGAGAAGGAATAAAAGTAAATGACGAACAACCTAAAACTGCTGAATCTATAATGAAAAAAGTGGATAACATAAGCGATACAATACAGGAAATATCAGATAAACTTGTAACAAAGTATTGTGGCGAGCTTGATGAAGAAATGAAAAAGATAGGTAATATGTTGATATGTAGTCAGAATATAACAGATAATGAGCTTGATTTTGAAATATTAAATCTTGCAAATATTCTTTATTTTGTTGGGGCAGGACAAGAAGATTTAGGCATCAAAGAAGATACATGCAAAGCTATTAGACAGGAAGTATATTCAACAGCAAGAGAACAATCAACAGGAAAGACAGTTGCAGATAAAACGGCACAGGCAGAGCTTATAGCACAAGCTGAAACAATGACACTTGTTATATATTCAAGAGCCTACAAGAAAGTAAAGTTAAGAATGGATGCGGGGTATGAAATGCTTAATAGTTTAAAAAAAGTAATGAATAAAAGAATTACAGAAATGGAACTATCTAATAGCAAATATATAAATCATAGTGAGGGAGAATAACAAATGGTTTACGCTGGGTATAATAATAAGTATTCAAACGATAATATATGGGAATCTTATATCGAAACACATAGATATAATAAGGTACATAAGAGATTTAACCATATACCGGATTATGAGAAAGGAGTAAAGAATGGAGAGACTAACAGAAAGAAATCCATCATGGATAGATGATGAATTATGGGAAAGTGCTTGTGAGTCAGACTGTGAAGAAATAGACGCAGTATATCGAAAGTTAAAAGATTATGAGGACTTAGAGGAACAAAGAAAACTTGCTAAGCTACCATGTGCTATTGGGGATAAGGTTTATCTTATAGTCGATGATAAGGTTTTTGAAAGAGAAGTTGACCCAATGTTTTTAGGCGTACTGTGGGAAGAATTTAACAAAAGCTGGTTTCTCACAGAATCAGAAGCCGAAGCAAAACTGAAAGAATTGGGAGGTGGAGAAAATGAGTGATAAGCAGACCAATGCCGACAGGATAAGAAATATGTCGGATGAAGAGTTAACAGACTTTTTATCAAATATAACAAGTCAATGCGAATCTAATACCTCATGCAACCAACATTGTTTTGGGTGTTATGAGGAATATTGTGATGTAGAAAGATGCTTAAAATGGCTTCAATCAGAAGCGGAATAGGAGAGAATATGGAAGATAGATATTTATTCAAAGCAAAGAGAGCCGATAACGGAGAATGGGTGCAGGGGTACTTGTACGGCATTTGGGAAAAGAGATATATTCTTTGGGGAATGACAAATGATGTTCCTAATATGATTGAAGTATACCCACCCACAATCTGTCAATGCACAGGCTTAAAGGACAAGAACGGAAAGCTGATATGGGAGAACGATATTGTAAAAGATAAAAACAGTAATTTTTATATAGCAATTTGGTGGGATGACTATTATCAGTATTGCTGGGTTTGCACTAAATCAATTATAGAAATATTCGTTGCGCGTAAACGAGATTTATGGGTTATCACCGAGAACTTCGAAATTGAGGTAATCGGCAACATATTTGATAATCCAGAGTTATTAGAAAGTGAGGAATAATATGACAGAGTGCGAGGCTGGGGGTGATTCTAATGTGTAATGGATATGAAAGTCCTATTGAGTTAATCACCTCAGAAATTAACTCACAAGTGGACGAAAATATTATACGAGCAGTGCAAAGTGTTGGAATAGTTGTGCATGAGGCAGAATTGATACAAGCTCTGAAATATGATAGGGACTCTTATAATAAAGGATATAAGCAAGGTTATGCTGACTGTTATCAGGAAATAACAGGACATTATTATCCTAATAAGGAGGAAAATACATGAGCACAGATATAAAAGAAAGAGCAAAACGGTTAAATGAATATCGGCAAGATAATCATAATTTTCCTCTAAGCTACTGTGAAAAGTTTATAGTTGAATGGGAACAAGCAGTGGAGCGATTATCTAGCAATGTTACAGAAGTTTGGAAATTTGAAAAATTAAACAGAGAATCTAATCTTGTGAGTGAGTTTGATAACTTCGATGTAAGGAGGTAAATATAGCATGAACAATAAAACACTTGATGAAGCTATTTTATATTATAAAAATTTATCCGAGCGGCGGAGAACAAAGGCTCAAAATAGTTTATTTCCTAATGCACTTAGATTACATTGTGAAGCTAATCAATATATGCAGTTAGCTGGTTGGCTGGATGAATTAAAAGACTATAGAGAAGTTGGAACTGTACAAGGATATAAAGATGCTATCAAAGCATATAATGATGAATATAATCTTAGAAAGGAGTTAAAGTAATGAGCGAAGCGGATTATATGGAAGATGGAGCTGATTATTTAGAGGAAGGATGTCAAAGACAGACTTGTGATGGCTGTATGGCTTATAATTATTGTCTACTAAGAGAGCGGGAGGAAGAAAGATGAGTAATCTTGATTTAATTATAAAAGACTTAAATAAGAAAATGAAGGTAGGAAATATTCAGCTCGGTGTTGATTTTCAGGAAGTGCAGAAAATTCCGTTTTCATCATGTCGTCTAAATTATATGACATATGGTGGTATTCCGGTTGGAAGAATAGCTGAGTTCTATGGAGCAGACGGAAGCGGAAAGACAACCACCGCTATTGATCTTGCCGGAAACGCTCAGAAGATGTTTCCAGATAAAAAAGTGTTGTTTATAGATATTGAAAGAACATTTGATACAGAATGGGCTACAAAGCTAGGACTTGACTGTGATAATATCATATATCTTGACCCGGATAGCATGGGGGCGGAAGATGTATTCAATATCACAATTGATCTTGTTGATAGCGGAGAAATAAGTCTTTGCATATTAGATTCTATAGGAGCAATGGTTTCCACACAGGCAAATGAAAAGCAGATCGGGGAAAGAACATACGGAGGCATAAGTATGGCTCTTACTGAGTTTAGTAAGAAAATAACACCGATTCTTGCACGTACCCAAACTGCATTTATAGGAATAAATCAAGTCAGGGATGACATGAATAGCATGTATGGCGGAACAACTACAACAGGGGGGAGAGCTTGGCGTCATAGTTGTAGCACTCGTCTTGAATTTAGAAAAGGTAACTACATTGACGAAAAAGGCAACAATCTTTCAAGAGCTTGCGAAAATCCGGCAGGTAATATAGTCAATGTAGCACTTGTGAAATCTAAAGTTTGCCGACCAGATAGAAAAGTAGGTTTCTACACATTAAAATATCTCGAAGGAATTGACTATGTATCAGATGCAGTAGACGTGGCGATCAAGATGGGATTGGTTGTGCAGGGCGGAGCATGGTTCTCTTTAGTTGATATAGAAACAGGTGAAATATTAAGCAAATATCAAGGTAAATCTAAGCTAGTCGAATATCTAAAGGAAAATGATAACTATACAAATTTCTATTCAAAATTGGAGAAATTATTAAATGAAGAATCTTAGTTATCAACAAGTTATCCACATTAAATTGTGGATAACTTTTTTATTTATTTTTCAAAAATCACTTGTAATATATCTTTGTATGTGTTACAATATAAACAAGTTAAAAGATAACACATACATAGAAAGGTTAAACGGTGATTAGTATGAAAACAAGATCAGAAATTGAAGCAGAGAAATTAGGAACAACATTAGAGAAGATTTATTCTTTTATACATAACAATGAAACAGCAAAAAATAATTGTAATGCTTTATTACTTAGTGGGGTTGATTTTGATGAAGCGTGTGTGATAACTTACATGGAGTTTATATAGGAGAAATATTATGAAAGAAATATTTAAACAAATACATAGATATAAAGAACAAGATTTTGAAGAGGGTAAACCATTTGAGTTTACCCTTGATGGAAAAAGAAAAGAAGATAATACTGATTGGTTATGTCCACCAGTTAAGAAAATGGAAGTTGGACAGTCATATAAAATCACCGTTAAAAAGTATATGACGGAAACGGCAACATCTACTTTTGATTTTCAGGATAAATGGAATAATGGAAAGCCGATGCCACTTTGCATCATGCAGGGTGAGGTTATAAAAGAAACAAGGGGGATGTATTATATGAATTTACAAGGTAAAGCAGAACCTACATCAAAATGTCTTGTATGTGGAAAAAATCTCACAAACCCGATTTCTAAACTTTATGGCATCGGTCCAGAGTGTAGTGGAAAAGTAGGGCTAATACGAATAGAAAGCGAGGATGAAGCAAAAGAAAAACTAAAAGACATTATGGAACAGATAGATGCTATAACATGGACGGGTTGGGTAATTCGTAGTTCAATAAAGCACTGGGAACCAATTATAGAAAGTGAGAAATAATGGAAGAAATTTGGAAAGACATAGAAGGTTATGAAGGACTTTATCAAGTAAGTAATAAAGGACGAGTTAAGTCATTAAAAAGGACTGTAAAAACAAATAATAAAAATCATCCTTATAATACATTATCCGAAAGATTGTTAAAACTTAATGGAGGTGATAGATATGTGCTTGTAATATTGTGTAAGGATGGGCATACTTCAGCAAAAAAGTGTTCATAGATTAGTAGCTCAAGCATTTATTCCAAATCCAAATAATTATCCAATTATAAATCATAAAGATTGTAATGGAAGAAATAATGATGTAAGAAATCTTGAATGGTGTAGTTATAAATATAATAATGAGTATAACGGAAGAATTGATAAATGTAGAGATAAAATTAGTAAAACTCTGTTAGAAAAAACTGAACATCCAAAAAGAACGCCTGAACAGATAGAAAACATAAGAAAGGGAGCATATAAGGGTTGGGAAACACGTCGAAAAAATATAACAAATCCGCAATAAAAGAATGGGAGGAAATATAAAATGAATAGAGAAGAATGTGAAAATCAGATATTAGAAAAATTAAAAGAGATAAAAGCCCTTGCAAAGAAGTATGATAAATCAAGGGAAAGACATTTATTTATACGTATCAGCAATGATTATATAGATTGCTATAATGAATATTGGGGAACAAATACTCCTATTGGTTTTACTGCGTTCAATGAAAGAGAGGTAATACATTATGACAACTAGATATTTTTCAGATAAGCAAGAAAAGCATATAGCACTGGTAACAGGTGGAAAAATACAGAGCAATTCCGGTGGAACAAGATTTGGCGGAGGTGATGTACATACAAAAAAATTCTTTATAGAGGCTAAAACGCCTACAACTGAGAACCAGTCATTTTCCATTAAAAAGGGGTGGTTTCAAAAACTGTATGAACAGACTTATGAGCAAGGAAAACTTGAGGGAGTTCTTGCATTTAGATTTTCGCCAGATGATAAAACTGATATGTATGTTTTGAATGAGCGACAGTTCTTAGAGTATTTAAGATATAAGGAGGGTAATGAATAATGGCAAAAGAATCACTAGCGGCTAAATATCGACCTCGTTCGTTTGAGGATCTTACTGAGCAGGGTGCAATAAAAGACATATTAAAAAATCAGATTAAAACAAAAACATTCCAGCATGGATATTTGTTTACGGGGCCGGCAGGAACAGGAAAGACAACATCTGCAAGAATCTTCGCAAATATGATAAATGATGGAAAGGGAAATCCTATTGAGGTAGATGCCGCAAGTAATAGCGGAGTGGATAATGTTCGTCAAATTATAGATGATGCGAAGAGAAAACCACTTGATGCAGAATATAAAATATTCATTGTGGATGAATGTCATTCTCTTTCTAATGGAGCCTGGCAGGCATTGCTCAAGACACTTGAAGAACCACCAAAATTCACAATATTTATTTTTTGCACAACCGATCCACAGAAGATTCCGGGAACTATTTTATCTAGAGTTCAGCGATACAATTTTCAGAAGATCAGTACATCTGGAATTACTGAGCGTCTTTATCATATTGTAGCTAAGGAAAATATCATGGTAAATGAGGATGCAGTGGAGTATATTGCTAAAGTGGCAAATGGGGGAATGCGTGACGCTATTACTTTGTTGGATAAGTGTTTATCTATGTCTGATAAGCTAACATTAGTTGACGTACTACAAGTGATTGGTGGAGAAAGTTATGATACATTATTGGAATTTTTTGGTGCTCTGGATGAAAAGATAGCAGAAAATGCTATAGAAGTCATCGAAAATATATATCATGCAGGAAAAGATGTAAAGCAGTTTATGAAAGACTTTGCAAAGTTCATTCTTGAAGTTGAAAAGTATGCGTTGTATAAGAATTTTAATTATATTAGCTTACCTAACACACTTGAAAATGAATTGGAACAGCTTGTTGATGATACATTATTTGATATTATGGAGTTTGTAGTTTCGTTGAATAATCAGATTAAGTGGGAAAACGATGCTAAGACACTGGTTGAATTATCAATACTTATATACTGCGGAAAGGAGAATTAGATATGTACAATGAATCTCGTAACATTAGGGATATGATAGATGGCGAACTCAATAGAATTGCTGTCACAGACGATACAGACGAAATAATAAAAATGATGGGGTATTTAGTAATAAATATAAATAAATATGCGGAAATTGCAAAATCAAGAATCAGAAAGAATGCTCTTGCACAATTTAATGATGCTAGGAGATTAGATTTATGATAGGACAGAAAAATAATATTCAGACACTTATCAAATGGCGTTGTAATAAGTCAGTTCCTAGATTTATAATCATTTCCGGAGCGTTGGGAAGTGGTAGGTTGACACTTGCAAAAGTCATTATAAAAATGATAAATGCACATGGAGTAATCATGGGAAATAGTATTGCAGAAGTTCGAGAAACAATAGAAAATGCTTATACTATTACAGAACCGACTTGTTATATTTTCAGAAATGCTGATGATATGAGAACAGAAGCTAAAAATGCACTTCTCAAAGTTGTTGAAGAACCACCTAATAATGCTTATTTTATAATGACTGTTGAAAACATAGATAATATGCTGGGAACCATCAAGAGTAGAGGAACAGTAATATCAATGGAACCTTACTCCCAGAAAGAATTAAAAAGTGTTTGTGATGATGACTTTATTTTGCAGTATGCAACAAATATAGCAGACACAAAGAGAGATAGAGCAGAACTGGAAAGAACTGAGGATTGTGTACTTGATGTTATAGCTGGAATGAAAGCTAAAAGCGGAACAAAGATATTAAAAGCTACTACACAGTTAAGATCAAAAGCCACAGAAACAGATAAGATTGATTGTTTATTATTTATGCTCATGTTCAAAGCCGAGCTTTTACATCATCCCGAATTATACAATCAAAACAGCTTAAAACATCTTGTGAAATGTACCCAGGAACTACAGAGGATGAGTGTTAATAAAAAAGCAAGCATTGAATGTATGTTGGTGTCGTTATTAGAGGAGGTAAAGAATGAGACTTAAAGAAATATATAGATAGTGTATATGAAAGGCGGGAAGAATATGCAAAGCTTTCCCAGACGATGGAACATAAAGACCAAAATTGAATATTTACAGCGTAAGATTATATTAAATAGTATAGCATACTATGAACTAAATACAAATAAGCTCACAGATAAACAGTATGACAAGTTGAGTAGGCAGTTGGTAGCAATGCAAGCAGAATACCCGAACATAATGGAAACTCAGTATGGTTATGTATTTTATGATTTTGATGGTTCAACCGGGTTTGATTTGTATCATAGACTTAATAAGCACGACAAGGAATATTTATATAGTATAGCTTGTCATGTTTGTAATGATATAAAATCCATAAAGCAGGCAAAACCTAAACCCATCAAGAAAAAGAAAGGAGTATTATTTTGACAACAAACGAGACAAAGAAATATAGAGCGTGGTTCTCCAAACAGTGGAGAATTGTATGTAAGCAGTTGAAGAAATCGAGCATAGACTGGAGTCATGTATATATTACACCTTCTCCACTTTTGAAAAATCCACCAGAGAGGAGTGAGATACTTGGAACTGTCGAAACTGATGAAGAAGATTGCTGGTAATGATATTCCTCATTATTTAGTGTTGTACGGACAAGAACAAACTATATTAGATATGTACATTAAGCAGATATTGAGTGTAACTCAAGCACAAGCAGTATATGTTGATACTGTAGCAAGCGTTATAAAGCAAAGTGGAAAAAAGAGCCTTAATAAATCTGTAAAATGTTATATTGTGACAGATGATCTATCTTATCTTAAAGCGGAAACGGTTTGGGATAAAATCAAAGAAGATTTTAAAAAGAGTAAGAACTATTTGATACTAAGGTATCATACATTAGATAAGAGAGATAAATTTTCACACAACAATAAGGAAAATTTAACTGAATTTGCACATTTAAGTGTTGAGGTACTACAACAATACATTTATAGAGATTTACCCGATTTAAGCAAAAAAAATGCTTTATCTTTAATTGAATATTGTAATTATAATTATGGTAGAATACTGATGGAAATTGATAAGATCAAGCAGTGGCAGGAACATTATACGGATAATGAATGGACACCTAAGACAGATTCGGTCTTTAAGTTATTGAATAACCAAGGATTATTTCACAAAGAAATTGGAGATATAACATTTGAGCTTACTAATGCAGTGCTAGGGGGATATACAGATCAAGCTATTGTAAAGTTGGATGAGGCAAAGCGTAAGAATGAACCAGCTATGATGATAGCTTCAATTTTATATAACGGATTTAGGAATTTACTTGCATATCAAGGACTTGGTAAGGATAAACAAGGAGCAATGGAACGCACAGGACTAACCAAAGGTGAGCTATATGGATGCACAAAAAATGTAGGCGGGTATAGTTTATCAGAAGTAAAAAGAAATATGTTGTTCTGTCAGCAAGTAGAATCCGGAATAAAAACAGGACTAATTGATGAAGATATAGCACTTGATTATTTAGTATTGCATTGTTTAAGATAATATGTTATTATGTATTTGCTGTAATGTTCATGCCTTCACTGGTGTTCTGTTAGTTTCTCTTCTTTGATTCCGTATTCGTTTGACCATAGCGAGTACGGAATTTTTTTTATTTATTTTTCAAAAATCACTTGCAATTCTTATTTGTATGTGTTACAATATAAACAGTTAATAGAGAACAACAAACACATAAAATAGGAGGTACGAAGATATGAACAATGATGTAAAGGAGTTAGAAGAGCAGGTAGTAATTACAAATAGACAAAAGGAGATAATAAAGGTAGTAAACATGAAAAATTATAAATTTGGTGCGCTGGGTAACATCTGGTATAGAGGTTTTGGCATGTTGGACACAGAAACTAATACGTTTGTGTCATTCACTGGTTTTGAACCTTGCGTATATGCCAAGAAAAAACTTGTTCAGAGCTTTGTAGATTCTGGATGGCCGCTTGGACAGAAAAGGATAGCATACACAAGAATGGAGGTGTAATATACATGAAAAATAAATATACAAGAATTACAAGAGCTGAGTGTGAAGCAAGAATCACAGAAAAGCTCAAGGAAATCGAATCTATAGCAAAGGAGTATGATTCAAATATAGATTATTTGGATATGACTATAAATAAAGAGTGTATATCTTTTAATAATTGCTATTGGGATTCTACTTATAGGAAATTAAATTATTTTGAAGTACGCAAAGGAGAGAAGATATGAGAACATTAACAGATGTACTTAATTATGCAAGAGAAAAAGGAATGGCAGAAAAGAATATTGCTAGATTAGCTGATGAAACACCGTTCAAGATGACGGATGACGAATACAACAATATCATACTTGGTATTGATTGTGAGCTGGAATAAGGAGGTTCATATGTTTAGAAATTTTGTGTACATAGCTATAACAATAATGTTAGCTGGATTATGTTTATATGCCATATATGACTATATCATATTAGAGCATGAGACATGGAGAAATGTTATCACATGTGGAATAAGTCTTGTTAGCATGATGGTGACTACATTAGAAATAGATTTATCAGATAGAGAGTGAGGATGAATAATGATAACAGCAAAAAATAAAATAATATCAAGAGGAGATGTGTATTGGGTAGACTTAGATAGGATACCTAAAATAAATACACACGGGCAGAGAGGAAAACGTCCTTGTATTGTTATTAGCAATAATACAAATAACGATTATTCGGACATGATACAGATTGTTCCTTGTACAACAAAAGAAGATTATCTACCACAACATACATATGTGTACTTAATGCATAGTGTCAAATCTTGGGTACTTCCTGAGCAAATATTAAGTATTGAGAAAAAATATTTAGGTGAAAAGTGTTTTTATTTAAGCCGAAAACAATTTTCACATGTGGAAAAAGCAGTACAAATACAATTAGGGATGTGGAGGAATAATGGAAGAAATTAAACAAACAATATGTAAAAGATGTAATAGAAAGTTACGAAACCCAAAAGCTATAGAGCTAGGAATGGGTGAAGTATGTTGGAGAAAGTATCAAGCAGAAAATAATCATAAGAAATTATGGGAAGATAAAACAGAACAGGAGGTGTAAAATAATATGGAGGTTCTGGTGAACAAAGATGAAACAACCTACGCTTTTAAAGATGTTGGAATGGGTGAACTTTTTATGTTAAAATCAACCCACAAAATATATTTAAAAGTAGCTCAATCTTATGTTGTGGATATGATAGAACAGGAGGTTTGTTGTGATACGATTGGTCAGGAGGAAAAGTGTATTATTGTGAAAAGTGCTACTTTATCAATAACTATATAATATAATAAGGAGGACAATAATATGAAAAATAATGTAGTAGTAAATATATCAACCCCAAATGCTAAGGTGCTAGCAGATCTTAATCCTGGGACCGTGTTTAGACTTGCACAGGATGACTATAATTTTGTGTATATTATAGGCACAGAGGAAATAATAATATGTTTGAATAATGGACAGACAATAGTGGATGCATGTATGGATCAGATTGTTTATCCAGTGGCAGATTGCAAGATTTATATAAGTTTATAGAATAGGAGGATAAATTAGCATATGAGCATGGATGTTTTAGTGAACCCGGTCAAATGTAGTATATTCAAAACTTTGTGTATTGGGGATTTATTCCGTTGCTGTGACGGTATGGATAAAACTATTTATATGAAAATAGGTTCAGACGCGGCACTGGCATTATCCTCAGGACTAGTAATAAATATGAGTGAGGAAACCGATGTACAGCCAGCGCAACACGCTACGATCACAGTTTCAATATAAGAAGGGGTATATTTGAATAATCAAACAAATTGTAAAGACTGCGAAGATAGATTTGTAGGTTGTCATAGTGTTTGCAGTATATATATACAGTATAAAAAAGAACTAGATCAAAATAGATATGCAAAGATGAAATACAACCAAACAAAGTCCGATTGTTATGAGACAAGAAGAGCTTTTTATAAAAAGAAACATTAACAACACATTAACAAGTATCTAACATATAATTATGTTAGATACTTTATTTTTTGCATAAAATCATATATAATAAATAAAAAATTCAAAACCGGTGGGGCAGGTGAGAACATGGATACAGGTAAAATAATATATAAATTACAATCAGCATTAAAACAAAAACATGTATATATAATTATAAATACATATCAATTTTATAGTGCTGAAAAAGATAGATATATAAAGATGTATATAGCTAAAAGAGGGAAAAATAAAATAATAGAAACTCCCTCACAAATACAAGTAATTAAAGCATTAAATGATATATGGCAGGAGGTAAAAGATGACTAAAGAAACAGAGAGAGAAAGAGAAGCTAAAAAGCATTTGACTAATAAACAAATTAACTTTGCATTAGCTTATACAGAATCTAATAATATAACTCAATCAGCTATTAAAGCAGGATATAGTCCTAAGACCGCCGCAGTACAAGGTTGTAATCTCTTAAAGAACATTAAAGTGGCGGAATACATTGAGGCTATTATGGAAAGGCTTGAATCTGATAAGATTGCAGACATTCAGGAAGTAATGGAATACCTCACATCAGTAATGAGGGGAGAAGTTAAAGATCAGTTTGATATGGATGTATCTGTACAGGATAGAACAAGAGCCGCAGGAGAACTAGCAAGGAGATTAGATGTCAAAGCCAAGAACTTGAATGTTGAATGTGCTGTCACTATAGTTGATGATATTCCAGATGTAGTATTGGAGGAAGAGGATGCAACCACAATATCAGATGACTAATAATGTATCATTGCTCAATTGTATAGGACAAGCTTTTTATGCTATTCATCAGGATATAAAAAGAAATCAACACACATATTATGATCTTACAGGTGGAAGAGGCTCACTTAAATCCTCATTCATATCTATAGAGATTATCACTGGAATGATGAAGCCTGAAAATAAAATGAAACATGCTGTCATTTACAGAAAAGTCGGTGATACGCTAGAAACGTCTGTATATTCTCAGATAGAGTGGGCTATTGAAAAGTTAGAAGTCGGACATCTTTGGAAATTAACCAAATCTCCTATGAGAGCCACTTATCTTCCAACCGGACAGAAAATCATTTTTAAAGGTTTGGACAAAGCTCAAAAGTCTAAATCTATAAAAGTTCCATTTGGATATATTGGATATTTGTGGTTTGAGGAGTTTGATGAATTTGGAGGCGAGGAAGAAATAAGAAAAGTTCAGCAGTCTGTAATAAGAGGCGGAGATGACTTTATAGTATTTAAGTCAATGAATCCACCGAAGTCAAAAAGAAACTGGGCGAATGATTACATTGATAAGGAAAAGCTAAAAACAGATACAGTTGTATCACATACCACATATTTACAAGCCCCGAAAGAATGGTTAGGTAAGCAGTTTATAGATGATGCTGAATGGCTCAAAGAAGTAAATCCAAAAGCTTATGAACATGAGTATATGGGAATAGCTGTTGGAACCGGCACTGAGGTATTTGATAATCTTGAAATACGCAGAATCACAGATGATGAAATTGCAAGATTTGATAAACTGTATAGAGGTGTTGACTGGGGTTGGTATCCAGATCCATTTCATTATGGTTGTATGTATTATGATAAAGCTAGAATGATTCTTTATATATTTGAGGAATTTAGAACCAACAAAATGAAAAATCCTGATACCGCCGAAGTATTGAAAGATGAATACAATGTAGGTAGATACGATATAGTCACTTGTGATAGTTCAGAGGAAAAGTCTGTTGCTGACTATAGAGCATTTGGAATAAATGCAAGACCTGCAGAAAAAGGTCCAGGATCTGTACGTTATGGAATGAAGTGGTTGCAGTCACTTGTTAAGATAGTAATTGATCCTATACGTTGCCCGGAAACTGCAAATGAATTTAAGAAGTATGAGTATGTATTAGACAAAGAAGGTAATCCAACATCAGCATATCCAGACGCTGACAACCATAGCATCGACATGACAAGATATGCAATGGAACAAGTATGGAAGAGAAGAGGTGCATAGAATGTATGATTATAAACAAGAGTTTTCTGATAATGTTGATATATTAGGTCAATCATATAGAATTGAATTTTTATCAGAGGATAAGGATTCAAAATTTGAGGATATGGATGGTTATATAGATCACACAATACATCTAATACGAGTTGCATTTTTACAGCCTACCAAGGATTCTGTTCAGGATTTAGCCACATATGCTAAGAAAGTAATGAGACATGAGATTGTACATGCTTATTTATATGAATCCGGATTAGCTGAAAGTTCTTCTTCTGTTCATAACTGGGCTACTAATGAAGAAATGGTTGATTGGATAGCTAGACAGTTTTCAAAAATGAAAAGAACAATGGAAGCATTAAACTGCTTATAAAGGAAGGTAAGAAAATGATAGATCAAGAATATAAAGACAATGCACATGCTAGTTATTATGGCGGTAAAGATAACCCTTATGAGTGTATCAAAGTTATAGAAGCGTGGGGAAATAGAAATCGTTGGGATTATGCAGATGGGTTTTATTTAGGTACAGTCCTGCGATATATAAGCAGAGCCGGTAGAAAGGATAATAACTCAAAAGCCCAAGACTTGCAAAAATGTGTAAATTACCTTACAATGTATATCAGTGAATTAGAAAATACAGAAAGGAGCAAATAAATGGCGAAATATATAGGTACTATGTCAGATGGTCGTATTATCAATTTAAAATCAGTCGATGATAAAATAGTCCGCATAGTACAGAACGACAAGGACACGACTATTATAGATTTTGAGATCACAAAAGATAAAAGTCTTGAGGGTGTTTCAAATTCACAACTTAATATCTCAATACACTATGACAACATCGACAGAGACACAGGCGACAGAGTCACAGATATATACACTATGAGTGAATGGTCAGGTGATCCAAATACGATTGAGTTTAGCTGGATAGTCGGAAGTAATGCAAGCGTATACGCTGGAAAGTGTCATTTTCAGGTGGTTGTCACAGTGGTTGATAAAGATGGTGTTATTATTCGGCAGTGGTCTAGTGCGGTGTGCAGTATAGAGGTTGTGCGAAGTCTTGAAGATGTGAATATTACACCGCCTAAATCCTTTGTTGATTTTGTGACACAAGTAAAAAAATCTGTCAGTGATAGAAATACCAAGATAGCCACAGCTATCACTGAAAAAGGAGTGGCTACAGAACCAACAGATTCGGCGGATGTGATGGCTAGCAATATAGGAAAGATACAAACAGGTACATCGAACTCACAGATATTAAGCACAACAATGATAGCCGGCGTGGTGCAGTGCCGAGTGACACATGAGATAGATAATACATTAGATTAAAGGAGGAAGTATATATGTTGACAAATAATTTCGCCGGGCTTATTAGTGTAAACCTTCAAAGCACCTCAGGCAATTATGATGTATGTAAAACTACAGAAGGCAAATCAGCCAGTGCAAGTTACTCCTGGCTTAAACAGTTGTTTAGCGCACTATTGCCTTTAAAAAATGTGCCTAGCTCATCCGCAACCGGAGTTTATTTGGTATTAGGAACAGGCACAACACCAGCGACAGTGGCAGATATAAAGCTTGAAAATGTGACAGAGGACTATGAAATTGTCACACAAACAAAGGCTATACCACTGAAATTCTCAAGCTCTATAATAAATATTACAAGGGTTATACAAAACACAGGCAATGCGCCACTAACCATATCAGAGGTTGGATTATATGCGAGCTATGCAAATGCTTTTACAGGAGCGATGATGTTAGCACGTGAGGTCATCGAACCGGTAACGTTGGAACCCGGCGAGAAGCATTCGTTCACAATGGATTTGTGTGTAGAATAGGAGAAGATGCAGAGCATGCACGTAAAGATTAAAATAAATATCCCACTTGATATTATCAATTCCAAGTAGCTCACAAATAGACAAGACATAAAAGTCTTGTCTATTTTTTATGTTGTTGTGTAAATTAACTAATCATGTTATTATATATAATAGATTTTAAATTTACCAAAGGAGATTATCATGATAAGAAAATTGTTAAATTTATTATATGAAGCACTTGAAAAAATGCTTGGTTATAAAGGTATGTCTGATATTACTGATTGTGCAATATCGGATGAAATGTCAGATGCATTAGAACTTTGGAAAGACATATATAAGGATGAAAGCCCTTGGTTAAGTGATGTTGATGGGGTATATTCACTCGGTCTTGGAAAGCAGATATGTCAGTCTGTACAACAGCAAGTTCTTTCTGAAATGGAAACAAGCATAACAGAACCTGGAAAAGAAGATGAAGTTGATGCCGATAAAAATGAGGAAAACGATACAACAAGAGCGACATATCTCAATAGCATTTATCAAAAAAGACTTATCAAGAAACTCCCACAGGCACTTGAAAAGGCACTTGCACTAGGCGGAATGATTATAAAGCCTTATATTAGTAATGGAAATATATACTTGGATTTTAGTTATCAAGGTGACTTTTACCCGATTGCCTTTGATGATGATGGAAATATCATTGATATAGCTTTTCATGATTCTTTTGTGACTGGAAATTTTTTGTATACAAAAGTAGAACGACAAACCTTTAACCAAAATACACATGAAATCACCATTCAGAATAAAGCATTTAAGGCACAATATAGAAATGCTGATGATGACATAGAACAAGAGCTTGGAAAGGAAATTCCTCTTTCTTCTGTACCTAGATGGGCAAGTATTTCAGAGGAGCCTATTACTATAAGTAATGTTGATAAGTCACTCTTTGGCTATTTCAAAGTTCCGTTGGCTAATAACATTGATCTTGACAGTCCTCTTGGAATATCAATTTTCAGTCCAGCTGTGAAAATGATAGAAAGAGCAGATCAACAGTTTTCAAGACTTGATTGGGAGTATAATGGCGGTCAGCTTGCTATTGATGTTGACCCGACAGCTGTCACATTCAGCGAGGGTTATTTTGGAAAGATGACCAATCTTGATAACTGCCAAAATAGGCTTTATAGAAGTGTAGACATGGGAGCTGATGATACTTATAAAGCATGGGTTCCGGTATTGCGTGATGCTAATTATATAAATGGACTCAACATGATTCTTAACAAAATAGAGGATATTCTCGGACTTGCAAGAGGAACACTGTCCCAGATTGAAAGCGAGGCAAGAACAGCTACAGAAATCAAGCTGTTAAAACAAAGAACATATATCACTATATCAGCTATTCAGGACGCTTTGGAAAACTGCTTAATGGATGTCGTTTATGCAATATCTATTTTCTGTGATTTGTATGATCTCATTCCAGCTGGTGACTATGACACAAATGTTGAATGGAAAGATAGTATATTAACAGACACAGACACAGAGTTGGAACAAAAGTTAAATCTTCAAAATGCTGGAATCTTAAGTAAGGCTGAAATAAGAGCTTGGTATACAGGAGAATCTATAGAATCCGCTCAAGCAGAAATTGATAAAATAGACAGTGCAAATCAGAATAAAATGCTTAATGATATATTCTCAGGTATGAATACGGAATCTAATTTAGATTCAGATGAATCCAAACAGCAACAAGCAACTAGTGATGTTGATGAAGAATTAAAGAATAAAGGAGCTAATAATCAGTGATAACGGATGATGAGATTACAAAAATATCTTATATAATTGCCAGTCGATTTGAAAAAGTAAATATCTATTATCTTACATTATTAGCAAAACAGGTCAAGGAGATAGGTAATCTATCTCCTGAGAATTTACATACTTTAGAACAAATGGCAAAAATGGGGGCTAATATTGATAAGATCAACACATTTTTATCTATGCAAACCGGACTGGCATTAAACGACATTGATAAATTATATGATCGTGTAGCCTATGATATATACAAAGATGTAGTAAACATGTATAAAGCTGGAAATGTAGCTCAGCCAAAATTTAAAGATAATGCACGATTACAGGCTTATCTTAACTCCACCAAACAGCTCACAAAGAACACTTTTATAAATATGTCAAATACAACTGCAATATCAAACACGTATAGAAATACTATAGATTTTGCAGTGGATGCAGTGTCACAAGGATTGGATAACTATGACGATGCAATGAAGAAATTTATAATTAATACATCAACAAATGGTGCTAAAATCCAGTATTCCAGTGGTGTTACAAGAAGAATTGACAGTGCCGCTAGAATGAATATTTTAGAAGGAGTTCGGAAACTCAGTGACGGAATAAGAGAAGAATGTGGCAGACAATACGGGGCAGATGGTGTGGAAATAGATGCTCACGGATTATGTGCTAAAGATCATCAACACGTACAGGGTAAGCAATATACATTTGAAGAATTTAGTAAGCTGAATAATAGCTTGCAAAGAAAAATCGGAACATGTAATTGTAAACATAAGATACAGTATATTATAATGGGAGTTTCTAAGCCTGCTTATACACCAAACGAATTAAAAGAATTGAGAGAATATGCAAATAAAGAAATTACTGTTAAAGATAAGACAATGACACGATATGAAGCTAGCCAAAAAATGCGAGTCCTGGAAACACAAATGCGATATAAACAAGATGAGATTGTTGCTTTACGAAAATCCGGAAGTGATGATAAGAAACAAGTCGACCAACTTCGACAGCTGAAAAAACAATATTACTATATTAGCAAAAGGGCGGGATTAAAGACAAGATATGATAGAGCTTATGTTCCAGGATTCGATATAAACAAATTCGCCTAAATTTATCAACAAGTTATCAACAAATGTTGATAACTTTTTTTATTGTTTATAACCTGTGTATAACTTGTTGATAACTACTTTACAAATGTGGATAACTTATGTATAATACAAAATGTAATTATTCCATAACCCGGAAAGCGGGTTTTATAAATTATTTTAGAATATAGGAGGAAAATGTAGCATGAAGAATATTTATGACATTCTCAAATCATTTCAGATTGAGATTCCATCAGACAAGAAAGAAGAGTTTGAAAAGTTACTGAATGAGAATTATAAGACTATCTCAGAAATGAGCAATATTCAGAACAAGTTGGAGAAAGCAGAAGGTGAACGTGATACTTATAAGGATAAGTATGACACGGATATCAAGCAGAGAGATGCAGATATTAAAGACTTACAAACAAAGTTAAAGAATGCGGGAACAGATGCAGAAAAGTTGAAGAACTTGGAAACAGATTTAGCAACATTGCAGACAAACTATGACACTGCTAAGACTGACTACGAAAAGAAGTTAGCCGATCAGGCTTATGAGTTCGCTATAAAGGAAAAGGTAGCAGGACTCAAGTTTACAAGTAATTCAGCAAAGAAAGCTTTTCTTGCAGACATAACAGCTGACCGACTGAAGATGAAGGATGGAGATCTTATAGGGTTTGATGATTATGTAAGTAAGTACAAGGAGCAGGACGCAGGAGCATTTGTTACTGAACAGACTGACCCAGAGACAAAGCCACATTTTACCTCAAAGGTACAGAATAAACCAACTTCGGGAACAGACCCGAAACCAACAGAGGATAAGAAATATCCACTTGTTTGGTAAACCACGAAAGGAGTTTTTAAATTATGGCAAACACAACAAGAATTGAGTCACTCAATGTATTACTTGATGGTAGCGAATCTGGTAAGATGCTACTTAAAGAGGCATATGATGATGTACTTGCGAATGTGCAGAAACAGGCACTTTCAACAAGCCTCAAGAACACTGATCTTTCTGGAGATCCAACAGCCGGCACAGTTGAGGCGAAGAGATTTGCTAATGCGGCATCACAGAACTATGGCACAGCTAGAACAGCTGGTAAGGGAAAAGCTGTTAAGGGCAAGACTGTAACAGTAGCAATCGACCAAGACAAGGAATTTGTAGAAGAGATTGAGCAGAAGGACATTAAGCTCCTCGGAGTCGATGGTCTTGTAGCCAAGAGATCAGCTAATCACGCTATGAGAATGGCGGCAGAGCTTGATACACAGTTCTTCGCAATAGGTAAGTCTGAGGGTACTCAGTACAAGCCAGCTCAGGCAGTAACAGCTATTCAGGAGATCGTTGAGGGTGCAATCCTCACAATGGAGAATCTCAAGAATGACTATATAGACGGACTTCCACGTGATATGATGGATATAGTATTTGACGCAGACACATATTCTCAGATGAGAATGTATCTTGATACTGTGACAAACACTAACGTTGACACCACAACAGAATCATTCATCATGTATCATGGAGTAAGATGTCATAATTCAAATAGACTTCCGGCTGGAACAAAATTTGAAATTATGATGAAGGAGTCTATTGCTCAGCCAGTTATGAGTGAACCTTACTCAGCAGAGCGTATTCCACTTTCAGAGGCAGTAGCAGTTGAGTTGTTCTTCCACTACGGCACAAAGGCTGTTACACCAGACACAATATTCTGGTATGATGGCACTCATGCTGAGGCATAAGAGGTGATTGAATGATTATAAAGATGCCAAAGGGCAGTGAATTAGTCACAAAAAATCCGGATGTTATCAACTCCCTGCTGAAAAGTGGAGGAGTTGAAGCAAAGCCAAAAAAGACAAATAAAAAGTCAGCTACCGGTGTAGCCTCTGCACCTGTCGCTGAGTAAAGAAAGGGGATGTATCTTTTGAGTTATTTAACTTTTGAACAATATCGACAGTTAGGTGGGAAGTGTACAGAAGATGCATTTCCTAATTTACAATTCGACACTGAGACAAAGATGGACTATATCACAGATGGTAAGTTATCGAAGTTGGTAGCAACCTTCGAAGATGCTCCGGAAGTTGTTCAGCGTTTGGAGGTTAAACTGATTGATATAATCATGAATAATGATACATCAAAACAAGGTGTTGGAAATGTAACCTCATATAGTAATGGAATAGAATCGTTTGGATATGATACTAATAAAGATTCTGAAGATTATATTTTGACAAAATTCAAAAATATAATGCTTGAATATCTTTATCCTACATATCCACAACTATTCTACAGAGGAAGGTGGGTGTATAAGCGTGGAGGGAACGATAACCCTACTGAATAAGCTGAAAAGAAAAGATTCAGCAACCAACATTGATGTTTGGTATAAAACCATCATTACAAACTGCGTTTATAAAAAAGATAGAGTATCTACAGTAAATGGAAATGTGGTTTCAATGGGGCAGGCCTTTACAATCTTGATTCCATTCACTGGGAAATACTTGCCGTATAGAGAATGGAAAAAACTTGCGGATAAAATAGGGTATTATACATTATCTGAACAAGATGTTATAATTTTAGGCGAAGTAACAGAGGATGTAACTGCTCAGAATATTACTCAGATCAAAAATGACTATGAACCAGATACTTGTGATATAAGAAGTATTGAGCAAGTACAACAAAGATTCACATCAAATTTTGAATTTAGAGTGAGTGGGGTATAAATTATATGCCGGTTAAAATTAAAGCGGAAATTCCTCTAAAAATCGTTGATGATATTGTAAAATCTGATGATGTAGGACTAGAAACTGCGGCAGTATGTGCTAGATATATGGATAAGTATGTTCCTTATTATGAAGGAGTCCTTTCAACAACAGCCGATACCACAGTTCCCTTTGAAGTCACTTATATCCAGGAATACTCAAGATATCAGTGGCGAGGTATTAGCAAGAAAGGGAAAAAACTCAATTATACACATGAGGATCATTTTCTTGCTACAAGTCACTGGGAAGAACCAGCTTATGCACGTTATAGAGACAATATAGCGCAAGAAATCACGGATTATTTGAGGAGGAAAACATAATGAATATATATGAACAAATATCAAAATGGCTTATAGATTGTCCTGAGATAGGTAACTATGTATATTTCAATGTGATTCCCTATGAACCTGATACATCCGCAGTAACCTCAAGTGGTGCAAGTTTAACACTCAATACATTTATAAACGGAGCCAAAGAAGTCCGAGTTATTTTTAATATCGAACTTATAAAGCAATATGATGATGGAACAAGCGATATAAACTTAGATGCTATGAAAGCATATGAGAATATTATATCATTTGTTGAGGATAAAAATAATAATCAAGATTATCCAAATCTTGGTGAAGGATATGTGGTTAATGCTATCGGGTCGACTTATAAAGCTCCCGAAGTTTACATCACATCAGATAATCAAAATTTAGCAAGGTATGAAGGTCAATTCTTTATAGAATACCTAGAAGAAAGGAGATAAAAATGGCAGATGCTATGACAAAGCTTACAAGAGATAAGTTTATTCCGTTTTTAGACACAGCCAAAGATTTAACTTTTGCCACAAGTACATGGAAACGAATAGACTATTCTACAATCTTTGAGCTTACGATGGGTGAGCAGGAAGAGGATATGGACTATATTTGTTATGCAAACGCTGTAACAGAGATCAATTCTAACAAGCCAGAACTTCCGCAGGAAATCGCCACATATGAAGGCAACCCAATCTATGATTTCATGTTCCAGCAGTTTTACGACATGCCTGTTGGATCAGATGTAAAGGTTCCGTTCCTTATGTGCTTTGGTGGCACAGGTAAGAAGGCTTGGAGATGTGTTGCAACAATTACATCTAAGGTGCTCAATACAGTAGACGGAAAGATTACATTCTCAATCAAGCTTGGTGGTGACATTGAGAAAGGTACTTACACTATCACAGAGGGTGCGCCAACATTCACAGCCGCAGAGGCAACAATATAACAATAACATAATGTCTTATATAATAAGGAGGCTATTATATGATTAACTATAGTGTTATAATCAACAACACAGAGTATGAGTTACCAGAATATAATCTTGATATTGCAGAAAAGCTGGAAAACGTTGACAGAACAAATTCAAGTTCACGCTCACTAAGGGATAAATGTAAAGGTATATATACACTAATCACACAGCTCTTAGGTGAGGAGACCACAAAAGAAGTTGTTGGTGACTTTTCAAAAGTTGATCCAAACAATCTGAATATAATCTATCTCAGAATTGTAGATGCATACAATAATCCACTAAACAACTTCGAGACAGAAAGACGTACCCAAACGCTTGATGATGCAGGATTCACTAAGATTATGGGAGTTGTGGAAACATTATCTAAGCTTGATCTTGACAAGCTTAATAGGTTCGCAAAATAATATGATAGATTTAAGATATAAGGACTTGCCACAAGCCATTGAGGTGAATGGCAGGTCTTTTTTAATAAATACAGATTTTCGAGCTTGGATAAAAGTTGGAGAACTATTCAAACAAGATGCAACACTTGACCAGTATTTGTTTTTGTTTACGAAAGATATTCCAACGGATCCTGTATTTATCCAAGCCGTGCAACAGTTTTTTTATAATCCAAACGTAACACCAAAATTCAGTGATGATTCTGGGTACCCAGTTCTTGATTATGTGCTTGATGGAGAATATATATATGGAGCTTTTATGCAGGCTTATCATATAGACCTTATCAACATTGATTATTTACACTGGCATAAATTTAAAGCACTATTGTTATGTCTTCCGAATAATACAATGTTGAAGGAGATCATGAGTTTACGAAGTTGGAAAAAAGATAATACAGACTATGAAACTCAGTGTAGAAGGAATAAAGAAGTATGGAGTCTACCACACGAAAATTCCACATATGATGAAGAACTAATGGATGATATAAACGAACTATTTTATAATTGCTAGATTTGAGGAGGTGAACAACCTTGGCTGACGGAAAAATCACAATAGAAACTGAACTTGATTCATCCGAAGCAAAAAAAGATTTAAAAGATATTGAGAACAAGGCAAAAAAATCATTTGAAGATGTAGGAAAATCTGTTGATGATGACAGTAATAAGTTATCCAAATTTGGGAACGTGGCAAAAAGTGCTGTACACGGAGCCACAGCTGTAGTCAAGGGAGTTGGCGTTGCCGTCGGTTTAACATCAACAGCAGTTGCCGGGCTTGTCAAGCAATCAGTGGATGCGTATTCAAGCTACGAACAGTTAGTTGGAGGAGTTAATACTCTTTTTGGTGCAGGTGATAAGTCACTTGAAGAATACGCCAAATCCGTTGGGAAAACGGTTGATGAAGTGGAAGATAAATATAACTCTTTAATGAACGCCCAGTCAACTGTTATGAAAAATGCGAAAAAAGCTTATATTACAGCTGGATTATCGGCTAATGCCTATATGGAACAGATTACAGGCTTCAGTGCTTCACTCGTACAATCATTAGGGGGAGATACTGAGAAAGCGGCAGAAGTTGGTAATCGTGCTATCGTAGATATGTCTGATAATGCTAACAAGATGGGCACAAGCATGGAAATGATTCAGAACGCATATCAAGGTTTTGCCAAGCAGAATTATACCATGCTTGACAACTTGAAGCTTGGATATGGTGGCACAAAAGAAGAGATGCAACGTCTTATATCAGACGCCGCTAAAATGACCGATATTCAAAAAGACTTGAATCTGACCGTTGAAGATGGCTCTTTAGATTTTGAAAATATCATCAATGCTATATCTGTAATGCAGACAAGCCTTGGAATTGCTGGCACAACATCAAAAGAGGCGGCGTCCACAATCGAGGGGTCTACAAATACTATGAAGGCGGCTTGGGAGAACTTACTTGTTGGTGTAGCAGACGATCAAGCAGATTTTGACACACTTGTAAATCAATTTGTTGAATCAGTAAGTACATGGTCAAAGAATATCATGCCTCGTATTGAGATTGCACTAAAAGGAGCAACCTCACTTATAGCGAAGTTACTTCCGACAATCTTGGAAAAAATACCTGAATTATTAACACAACTTGCCCCTCAACTGATTCAAGCTGGCACTGATATAATTACTGAATTATTATTGGGAATTGCAAAGGGGTTACCTAATCTTTTAAACACTATTCAAAAACTAATTCCAAAAATTTTGAATTCATTTAAAAAATTAGGGCCTGAACTCAAACAAGCATTTCAGAATATTTTCCCACAAATAATTGACACGATTGTTTCTATGCTCCCACAATTTATTGACCTCAGTATTCAGTTGATTGAAGCCTTAGCACAAGGTCTTTTAGAAAATGTTGATGTGCTTGTGCAAGCGTTTGTTGATCTATTAACACAGCTAACTACATTGCTGACCGGCGAAAATCTGACTCAAATAGTTCAATTTGCAATACAACTGATTCAGACATTAGCCAATGCACTAGTTGAGAATCTCCCAGCTTTACAAAATGCATTTATGCAGATTTTCACCTCACTTGTTGAGGCATTACCGAACATCATAGTGATGATTATAGAAGCGTTGCCACAACTTATTGAGGCTATAGTCACATTCATATCCGAGCAGATACCGACAATGCTCAATGTGTCACTTACCCTGTTTATGACGATAGTCAAAGCTATACCTAAGATTGTGGTAGCGTTAGTTAAGGCACTTCCTAGTATAATTAAGGCTATAATAGATGGACTCAAGAACCTACCAAGCAACCTGTGGAATGATGTGTTAAGTCCTGCTATAAACAAGTTTGCTGACTTTGCAAGTAATACAAAAGATAAGGCAGTTGAAGCCGGCAGAAACTTTTTAACGAATGTAATTGACTACATCAAGGAGCTACCGGGCAAGGTCAAGGAAAAGGTTGATGCAGTCATTGAGAAAGTCAAAAGTTTTGCTACTGATTTTGCAAATAAGGCAAAACAAGCAGGCTCAGATTTTAAAGATAATATTGTGAACGGAATCAAAGAACTGCCGGACAAGATGCTCGAAATCGGTGGTAATATCGTAGAGGGTATCTGGAACGGAATAAGTAATAAGTTTGGTTGGCTGACAGATAAGATAAGCGGATTTGTCAACAATGTGACCGACAAGTTAAAGAACTTTTTTGGGATTCACTCGCCGTCTAGAGTGATGCGTGATGAGGTTGGCAAGTTCTTAGCACTCGGTGTTGCAGAAGGTATCACGAGAAATGAGGATACAGTGGTTAAGGCTGTAGAGCACTTAGGCGATAAGACCACAGCGGCATTTAAGCGCATACGTGCATCGCAGGTGGTACAGTTCAGAGTATCGGATGAGATTACCACGAGCGTTAAGAATAGCGATGCGGCACTTGCTAAGTCACTGGCAATATCTCAGACAGCCGCTAACAAGCAGACACAAGCAGGCATTGATTACAAGCAAATGGGCAAGGCTACAGCGCAGGGTATCAAGTTGGCTGGCATAGCAGTTAATATTGACGGACGTAAGGCAGGGCGAGTGCTTGACACTACACCAAAAACAAGTATAGTAGGAGGGTTTGCATAATATGATGAAAAGAAATGACCTATATTATCAAAATTCAAAGGGCGAGGTAGTAAGCCTCGTCCGTCCGCCTTACATGATGTTGGCGGACACAGATATATTTGACTACACATGGGAGAACGGCATAAGACAGACAGGCGACAGGTCAATAAAAGTAGTTATAAGCGGGGCAACTCATAATGCATATCAGTACGCGCTAAAACGACTGACTAACATGTTAGAGTACGATACCACGCATGGCACATATGGCAGATTATATTATAAAGGTTGGTATCTTAAGTGCAGACTGACAGCCTGCACACGTCCTGCAAGCTTTATCATGCGGCAAATGTCCACAATAGAATATACTGTATCTATTGACTCGGCAAGTCCGGGCTGGCATAAGGACATTATACACACATACAAGTATGCAGACACTACAGTGTTTGAGGGTAAGGGCTACCCATACGGCTACCCATACGGCTATAATGCGGTACTGTCTACTAATGCAAGTGTGGATATGGCTGACAGCGGGCTATATGATGTGCTCATCAAGATAAGACCAAATGAGGCTATTGCATCGCCGATCATACGTGTAGGAAATTACACCTATGGAGCACAAGGAATAGGGCTTGATGTGGGGCAGGTAATGACTATCAACACAGCCACACGCACAATAGATATTAACGGTGGTAATATATTCAGTCGCCGTGTATCTGATGACATGCTACACAAGGCAGAGTTTGAGACAGGTACACAGGCGATTCTGTGGAATGATAACTTTGATTTTGATTTGACGTTAATAGCAGAGAGGAGTGAGCCGACATGGATATAATACTTGCAAACAAGGCACTAGCCGAACAGGGTGTTATATATACCGATTATAGTCTTGATTTTGGCACCACCAACACAATGGATTATAAGCTAACAGCAACAAGGGCTATATATGACAAGCTGAGCACAGCGACATATCTGTATATACCTGGTACTGAGTACGGCGGTATCATTGACAGCATAGCGCATAATACAAGTGATGACAGCATTGTAGCGAGCGGGCGAAGTTTTAGGGGACTGCTCAACAGCAAGATTATAGCACCAGACAGCGGACAAGATTACAAAGTGGTAAGCGGCAATCTTGCAGATATACTTGATAGCATACTTGCAGATAATAACCTTGACTATCTGTATATGATAGACCCTAACCTCACATGGATTACGCTGAGCAACTATCAGATAGCAAGGTATTGCAGTGTGCTGTACTTACTTAATGCGCTTGAGACAAAGACAGGGCTAAGCCTGTATCTTGCGTGGTCAGCTAAATATCACAAGGTAGTCATCACATACAGACAGCCGATTGACTGGACAAGTAAGAGCCTGTATGTGCAGACCAACATAACCACAACAAAAACATCACATAAAGTCAACCATTTGGTATGTCTTGGAAGTGGAGAATTAAAGGACAGGATGCGTATTGACCTTTACGCTGACACGCAAGGGCGCATATCCACAGTGCGGAGCATAGTTGGGGCGGATGAATACACGCAAGTATATGACTACCCTAATGCTAAAGATGTGGACGACCTAAAGACAAGCGGAACGGCAAAGCTGAAAGAACTTATTGCAGACACACCGCTAAAAGTTGAGGTTAGAGATGGGGCGTATGCAGTCGGTGATATAGTCGGTGGTTATGACGACCTTATGGACATAAAGACAAAGGCGACTATATCTAACGTTGTGGTTAATGTGGAGAATGGTGTAATATCCTACACATTTACAACATCATAATTTTGTAATATAATAAATAAAAACAAGGAGGGTAAAAACTGTGAAAATAATAACAGGAGCAACAGGCATTGCACACGTGCAAGCAGAGGATGACCGGGCTATGCATTATGGACTGTCTGGACGTGATGGCATATTATTGTCAGATGGTTTTGAGTGGACTACGGGTTCAAACAAAAAAACATATAACGCTAAGTTTGGACTTCTTGCGGCAAAGCATCCAAGCACAAATACTGTGGTAATATATGAGGGCGATTATATATTACAGGGATGCCAAGGGCGTATTAACTATGGCGAGTCGGAGACATTTGACATTGAACCCGGTACTGCTGGCTACAATAGGATTGATTATATAGTAGTACACTATCACAGAGACGAACTTGGCGTGGAGTCGATGAATCTTGAGTTAATCAAAGGAACGCCAACGCCGGCTGGAAGCACTATTGCATTGCCGACAGTCCCGACAGGTAATATATACAAGGGCGATATGGACGCTTATGGCGAATTGTATGCTATTCAGTTAACAGGCACAGACGTTAGTATCGTACGCCGTGCGCCTTATCTATTATCTAGTGAGGCTACATCGGATTTATTAAGTGCACTGTATAGTATCAACGAAACTATGAGCGGTGTATCAAGCTCGATAAGTTCGGCGGCTACTTCAGCGGCCGCAAATATTACTATAACGGATTCGCTTGGAACACATTTGAACCCAAACGTGACGCTTGAAGCTGTCGGTAATTCGCTTCTACAGATTTGCGATGCGTTAAAACTGCTAACTGGTCTTGTTGATAATATCAACTCAAATGCATATAGCTGGGAAACACCGCTTATGACGCTTTTTTAAAGAGGTGTAGCACATGAATGGAATAGACATATCAGCGTGGCAAGGAGATAACAATATCAACCTTGCTAAAGTGCCGTTTGATTTTTGTATAATCAAAGCGACAGAAGGCACGGACTACACAAACAGATATCTTGACAGCCACGCCACAGCAGTGCAGAACAAAAAGAAGCTACTCGGCGTGTATCATTACGCAAATGGCGGTGACTACAAGGCAGAGGCAGACCACTTTTTGACTGTAGTCAAGAAATATATCGGAAAAGCTGTCATTGTACTTGACTGGGAGAGCAGGAACAACCCGCAGTTTGGTGTGAGTGATCTTGAGTGGTGCTCTAAGTGGTGTAGCTATGTCAAAGATAAAACAAAAGTAAGACCTGTAATATATATTCAGAAGTCAGCCAAAGATGCAGTACGTAAGGCAGGCTATAGGCTGTGGGTGGCTCAGTATGAGGACAACAATCCAACAGGCTACCAGCTACACCCTTGGAACGAGGGCGCATATACTTGCACTATGAGACAGTACACATCACATGGCAAACTTGCAGGATATGATGGAGAGTTAGACCTCAATAAGTGCTATCTGAACTCAGGTGCATGGCGTCATCTCGCTGGCAGAGTCAGGACTGCTACCACATCGGTGAAGAAGTCTGTGGATGCTATAGCAAGAGAAGTTTTAGGTGGTAAGTGGGGCAATGGCGACAGCAGAAAGAGCAGACTCAAGGCGGCAGGTTATGACTATAACAAGGTACAGGCTAGAGTCAACAAGCTTGTTAAGGCTTCACAGCTCAGTGAGGATAAAATCATAAATGCTGTGGCACATGAGGTTATATCAGGCAAGTATGGAAATGAGCCAGAACGCTCTGAAAGACTTAGGGCGGCTGGATATAATCCGTCAGCAGTACAGGCTAGAGTCAATAAACTGTTGGGGGTGTAAAGTATGATGGAGTTTATTATCGCAATAACCACATCAGTAGTCACAGGCGGATTGACTCTTATAGGGGTTATATTCACGAGCCGAAAACAACATGACGTGACAGTGCAGGAGATCAAGACAGAACTAGCCTTGATGCATCAAGAGATTGGACAGCTTGAACACAAGCAAGACATCCACAATGGAGTTATAGAAAGGGTGTATCAACTGGAAAAGGCAGTTGATATACTTGACGAAAGACAAAAGACAGCCAACGATAAAATAGATGGTCTTGAGAAAGGCGCGTGATATTATGTTTACAAAGAAATGGTTCAAAGCGGCAGGAGTTAGAGCTATTAAGACAATGGCACAAACTGCAATCGGTGTTATAGGTTCAAGTCTTGTCATAAGTGACATTGACTGGCTGATGGTTGCATCTGCCTCGGTTGTGGCTGGGGTGGTATCAATATTAACAAGTGTGACAGGATTGCCTGAAGTAAAGGAGGATTGATAAGATGGATGGAGACACAAAGCAAGAAAATAGTCTTGCAAGCGAATTATTACATGAGGTCAAAGCTACATCAAAGAGATGGTTTGTTCTTTTTTTGATTGCTCTGCTATTATTATTCGGAACAAACATGGCTTGGTTGTATGCATGGAATCTACCCGTTGAAGAGACCACAGTTACCCAAGAGTCGGATAATGCGAGTCATAACAATTATATCGATGGGGTAGAAGATATTGATAATGGCGGCTCGTCAGACAATACGCAAGATTAAAAGATCAAGTAGGAGACCGAGATCACGAACAAGGACAAGGAGAAGGAGAAGAAGATGACAATAGCAGACTTTACAAATAAAGAACTTCAATACTTTAGAAAAGAATGCAATTTTGTTAATCTTGAAATCGTAGTTTTTGAACGTAGGTCACAAGGTGTTCCCTTAGAACAAATAGCAGAGGACTTGCATATATCATACGATTATGCAAGAAAAATTAGTTGCAAAGTAAACAAGAAGATTTTAAAAGTAGTGTGAATTAAAAAACTAAATATTGTATATATCGCAAATTAAATATTGATGTCAACAATTAGAACACATTCATTACATTGTGAATGTGTTCTTTTTATTTTACTATAAATACATAGATAGGAGGTGTTGAAATATGAACATTATCAGTATTATAAGTAAACCGGAATTAGGAGATATTCCGATTATGTACATATTAAGAGTAATCAACGCTATACAGTCCGACTATATACATGATTCAGCAAAAGGAGATGTGAGCCGTGTTTCAAAATAATTTCCAAAACCCGTATGCCGCTTTGATGGGGCAGACAATGTATAATCAGCCACAGAACAATCAACAGTTTTTCCAACCCGAACCAACTCAAAATTTAATAAGAGTGAATGGAATTAACGGAGCAAAAGCGTATCAAATGCCAGCTAATTCCACAGTAGCTCTATTTGATTCCAACAATGATGTAATGTACGTTAAATCAACTGATGGAGCTGGGTTTCCATCTATAAGGACATTTTCATTTACAGAATTGAAAGAGGACATAAGCATCACAGAAAATACAGACTATATAAGTAGACAAGAATTTGAAGAATTTAAAAAGGAGTTGATGAACAATGGCAAGCAGTCTATTTCGAGGTCAAAATCAAACCTCACAACAGATAAATCCACAGATAATTAGTCAAGCCAAATCAATGATGAATAATCTAAATCAAGTTAAAGGAATAATGAGTATGCTTAGTGGAAAAGGAATGAATCCTGAGCAGGCAGTTCGTTCTATATGTCAGCAAAGAGGCATAAATGTTGATGAATTTATGTCTCAGCTTAAATAAGGAATTTGCAAATTCAAATAAATATAATGTTCTAAAAAGAACAGAAAGGAGTACATCATGACAGATGGAGTATCATTAGCAGATATCGCCGCTGTTACCGACAGCAAAGACGGTATGTTCGGTGGTGCAGGTGGTGGCGGAATGTGGATTTTCGCCCTTTTAATCCTCTTGCTTATTGGCGGAGGTGGTTTCTTTGGAGGAGCCAGAAATGTAAACGGAGAACCAGTTACAGAGGCAGGTCTTTGCAATGCTATGAATTTCAACAATCTTGAGAATGCAGTTGGAAGACTGAATGACAACCTTCAGCATGACTATCAGGGATTACAGAATGGAATCTGTAATTTAGGTTACGAAACACTTCGTAACTTCAACACAGTTCAGCAACAGGTTGCGGATTGTTGCTGTACAACACAGAGAGCTATTGATGGTGTTAATTACAATGGTGCTATCAATACTGCCGCTATTAACGCTAACACAACGGCACAGACACAGAAGATTCTTGATGCTATGGCACAGAATAAGATTGAGAGCTTGCAGGCTCAGGTTAATCAGCTTCAGCTTCAGTCCGCTATGTGTGGAGTGATAAGATATCCAAATGCGACAACATACACAGCAGGCATGAGTCCTTGCTGGAGTAACCCATGTTGCAATAATGGAGTTAATATTTAGTCATTTAGACAAGGTTTTTAAATCATTAGGGGAATGCCTTGTTGGTATTCCTCTTTTTAATTGAAAGGAGATAATAATATGAGTTGTAAATCAGGAATATATGTTGTAAATACTACAACAGGAACAGCTATTGGTATTGGTGGTACTTATGTGCCATCTACAGTAATTAGAAGATATGGGAAATATTGTCAATTAGGCGGAAATGGTGTTTCTATAGGAAATGCTTGCGGAGGGGCTGGTTATTATGATGTAGATGCAAGTGTATCTGTTGCCGCTACTGCCGTAGGAAATGTGACAGCCACATTATACAAAGATGGAGCACCAGTTCAAGGAGCAACAGCCCTTGCAACAGCAACAGCAATAGGTGATATTGTAACACTTCCTATAACTGCGCTTGTAAGATTAAACTGCGATTGTGACACAGCAAATCTTACAATCGTTATCAGTGGGCAGGCGGTAACTGCTCAAAATCTTGCACTTGTGGTTGAGAAAATCTAATGGATAATACACAGTTTGATATATTAGACATATTGAATATACTGTCTTTTGTCATAAGGGTTAAGAATCTAAATGAGAACTTATCTCAAAATACCGCCGGAGACTTACTATCTTCGGTGGTAAAAGAGATACATGGACACTTATCTGAACAGGACAGAAAGATTGATTTAATATTAGAAAAGTTAGGAGTTGATTATAATGACGAAAATAAAGAAGTTAGCTGAACATATTGAGGAAGAGATCTGTGGTGCTAAAGAATATGCTGAAAAGTATGTTGAATGCAAGGCAAAAGGAGATACAGCTTGGGCAAATCGTTATAAAGAAATGGCTAATGATGAATTGAAACACGCTGGATATCTGCACGACAGGGCTGTGAAAGATATAGAAGAGATTTCCAAAGTATTTACTCCAACCGAAGAAATGGAAGAGAAATGGGAAAAATGCCATAAGAAATTCGTGGAAAAAACTGCTTGGATAAGGCAGATGTTAGCAATGTAGGAGTGATTATATGACATTTCAAGAAAGTATTCCAGTAGCCAAAGAGCTGGCGGAAAATGAATTGAAAAAGCACTTTGACGTTGATGCATTCTTAATCTTGGCGCTTGTAGATAAGATGAATATTGACCTTGTTCCAGAAAGTAATGTGGATGAAACCATTACAGATATTCAAGGTTTGTTTGTTTCTTATATGAGAAATAGAACAAAAGAAAATCTTGAAATTCTACTCTCTACCATCCAAAAAATGCTATCTGAATTATATATGACTTGTAATTTAGATGAAAAGGAAATATTCAAAAAGCATCTTGAAACATTGCAAAATATAACACAACCAAATATCATTTAATGTATAAGGGAGATTTATTTCTCCCTTATTTTTTATGTAAATCACTTGCATTTTATATTTTTATGTGTTACAATATAAACATAATAAAGAAAGGAGATAAGTAAAATGAAAAAAATAGTAAATTGGTTGATGAGTTGTGGATACAATAAAGAAAATGCTTACATAGAGGCAAATAAGATGATTGAAAGGAACAGATGGGATGGGGTTGAAATGTGTTCCAGAGAGTTTGCAATTGAAATGATTTTAGCAGGAGGAGGAATTAGTAAATGATTAGAATACATATCGGACAGCCTGACAAGCTCTCCAACAATATACTTGTTAAAAAATCAGCATTTGTATCTTTCGATTATAACCCGGATATTGTTTCATTTATTAAGCAAATGGGAACAAGGGTTTATAACCCAAATACAAGAGCATGGGAAATTCCTATAAATAATATTATTTCTCTTTGTAACAAATTTGAGAATGAAGAAATTCAAATATCCGGAATATATGAAGATTTGCATAAGCAGGAATTTGAAATAGATATACCAAAAGATTTTGAGTTCAAGACAAAGCCCTTCAACCATCAGATTGACGGTGTAAGATTTGGGTTGAATAAGAAGAAATTCCTGTTATGTGACGACCAAGGACTTGGAAAAACAAAACAGATTATAGACTTTGTCGGTTGTCTTGAAAAAACAGACACAATCAATAAAGTGCTTATCGTTTGTGGTGTAAACTCACTCAAATATAATTGGCAGTCAGAAATTGAAATACATTCTAACGAAAAAGGATGGGTTCTTGGCACACGTTTTAGAAAAACTACAGGAAAAGCTTATGAAGGAAGTACAAAAGATAAGCTTGAAGATTTGAACAATCTTCCAGATTGCAGATACATTATTACCAATATTGAAACGTTAAGAGCTGGAGCTGAAAAAATAAGTAAAAGCAAATATCATTTCCCTATTGCAGAAAAGTTACAGGAACTTTGCAAAAACGGAACAATATCAGTTATAGCTTTTGATGAATGTCACAAATCAAAAGAACCTACTTCACTACAGAGTAGGGCAATGATAAATGTTACTGCAAAATATATGGTTGCTATGAGTGGAACACCACTTATGAACAATCCACTTGATTTATACTTCCCTATGAAATGGTTGGGATATGAGAATCATAGCTTTTACCAGTTCAAACAACATTACTGTACATTAGGCGGATGGGGGGGTTCGCAGGTCGTTGGATATAAGAATCTTGAAGAAATAAGGACAATGATGGATAACATTATGCTTAGAAGATTAAAGACAGAGGTTCTTGATTTGCCAGAAAAGATAAGAAAGATTGAATATGTAGATATGACACCTAAACAGAACCAGATATATAAAGAAGTATATAATGGTGTTATGAGCGATTTACAGAAGATTAAATTCTCAAATAATCCGCTTTCAATGATGATTAGATTAAGACAAACAACTGGATGGACTGGTATATTATCAAATACAATTAAAGAATCCGCTAAAATGGATAGGATGGTTGAATTAGTACAAGAGATTGTAGCAGGCGGTCAGAAAGCTATTATATTCAGTAATTGGGAATCAATGACAGAAATAGCAAGAGAGAAATTGAAATCTTATAACCCAGCTTATATCACCGGAGCAGCTAAAGCAGACGAACGCATGAAAGAGGTGAATAGATTTCAAACTGATGATAAATGCAAAGTAATTATAGGAACAATAGGAGCAATGGGAACAGGACTTACATTAACTGCCGCACAGAATGTTATATTCTTAGACAGCCCTTGGAACATGGCATTAAAAGCACAGGCAGAAGATAGAGCTCACCGAATTGGCACAAAAGGAACAGTTAATATAATTACACTTGTTTGTAAAAATACCATTGATGAACGTATTGAGGAACTTGTTGAAAAGAAAGGACAGATTGCAGATGCCCTTGTAGATGGTAAGGTAAGCATAGATGATATTAACTATCTTCTTTCATAATTCACAATCCCACATCTTAATTGGTGTGGGAATTTTTTGTTAATTTAATTATATGTATTGCATTTTATATTTTTATGTGTTACAATATAAATGTAGTTGAAAGGAGGTGATATATTGAGTGAAACATATTCAACCGCAAGAGCGGCACAGATTTTAGACATATCCACAAACACTTTAAAAAGATGGTACAAGTGGTATGAGTCAAATGACTATAAAAAGCCAGAAGGACTTGTTCTCCCAACACCAGTCAGAGATAATAGAGGAACAATGTTCTTTACAATGGCACAGATACAGGAATTGCATAAGTTCCAGTTAGATATAAATACAGTCTATAGAGGGTGCATGTCGGAATTTAATGCAGTGTATCAGTGGGGAAGAAAAGGAACAGCTATTTTAAACCGAAAGGAGAATAAGGCAAATGAGCAGAAGAACAACTCCAAAGCTTGACATCAACAAAATTATTGACTCCTACAAGGAGTCAAAGGATAAGGAAAACGCTCTTAAAAAGGTTAACACTGAAATGGGAAATAATATCAAGTCCTATTTTCAGACAGCCGGATTAAACAGAGTTGATACAGACAAGTACACAGCTACAGTAACTACATCAACATCAGAGTCACTTAATGAGGAGCTTGCCATTGAGATCATAAAAGAGAATCTTGGTGGAGCAATGCTCAACACTGTTATCAAATCAAAGGAATATATAGACGAGGATGCACTTGAAAAACTTGTTTATAATGGTGATTTTGATATAACAAAGTTGGCAAAGGCTAAGATCACAAAGACAACATCAACGCTCCGAGTTGGTAAGAAAAAGGAGTGATTGCATGGATGGTTATAGAGAAAACTGTATAGAATGGATCACAGGTTCTGATACCATATGCTGTTCCATATCACAGGGAAAAATAAAAAGCAAGATATATAAACTCAGAGATAAATATCCTGACAAGGTAAAGATCAATGCAGAAAATAAAGATGGTTCTATATGTGCCACACTTCCGCTGTCAGCTTTGAAGTTATCCATAATTGAAAGATCATTTTCTGATGAACAACTTGAAGCTATAAAAGAAAGATTTAAGAAAGGAGATTAAACATGCACAATAATATTAGATGTTGTCCAAAGTGTAGTTCCTGCTTTATAAATTATCAGTTTGTGTAGGAAAACGCAAAGACAAAAACAAATAATGTTAGTATACTGTCAAAACTTGGCAGAGCGTTGCTTGTACTTTGTACTTGTGGACTTTGGTTATTAGTGCCAAAACGCAAAAGCACAAGTAAAACAAATATAAGATCAAGAAAAATAGCTATCTGCAATACTTGCGGTTATAGCTGGGAAGTTAAATAATAAGGAGGACAATAATATGAAGATTTGTAACTGGGCAGGAGATGTAAATGATGAATACTGCAAGGGATGTGACGGAATCAACATGATAGTTGATGATAAGAGTGTACCTTGTACAGAGTGTGCAGGCTATGAACCCGGTGAAGAGGAAGTGACGGAAGAAACTACAAACAACAATTTCATGTCGGAACCAGAGGAGGATCTTCCTTTTGAAGAGGAAAAGAAGCCGGAAAATAAAACTGTTGAAGATAAAGCAAAAAATAAGCCAAAATCAAACGAAAAGAAAAAGACTAACAACAATACATCTGATACAGTATCGTCAAAAACTGATGTAAAAAAGACTACAACAACAAAGAAAACTGACACAACAAAGATCAGTGAAGAGAAGAAGTCAGTTGAAAATACTGCCGAAAATCCAACCGGCACTATAAAAGTAGTATCTATGAGATATACTTCAGGAGCTACTGTTAAGAAAGGTGATAACTATTTTAAATTTATTGCCGAAGAGGAATGGGATGTATCACAGATCAGTGATTCAGCTATTCAGGACACAAGAGAAATGTTATGGGCTAAACTCAATGCAGAGATAGATGGACAGATCGAAGACTTATCCAACTTGAAATAATAGTTGTAAATTGATTGTGTATATGTTATAATATAGTTGCGAGTTGAATAATATAATAATTTAATAATATATGACAATTATCCTTGTTATAAATAGGTGTACCTTTTAGTACACAACCAACTTTTTTATTCAACTCGCAACTGATTAAAAAAGAAAGGTACATCTATTTATAACAAGGATTTTTTAATTTGCAAAGGAGAGTTTTTATGTCCGTTATAAGAGTTGAAAAAACAAAGAATTATACAGTTATGAGCAATTATCATTTGAAAGAAAAAAATATGTCTTTAAAGGCTAAGGGGTTATTATCTTTGATGTTATCTCTTCCTGAGAATTGGGATTACTCAATCGCTGGACTCGTTGCGATATGCAAAGAAAATGAAACTGCTATAAAATCTACCTTGAAAGAGTTACAAGAATTTGGATATATGAGCATTGAAAAAATAATGCCAGGGCATACAAGATCAGGTAAAATTGAATACATATATAATATCTATGAAAAATCAAAACAAGAGGGTAAAAAACAAGGTGTAGAAAATCTACCCCTAGAAATTCAACATGTAGAAAATCAAGTACAATTAAATACTAAAGAACAAAATACTAATAAAGTAAATACTAAAGAAAAGAAAAAAATTATAAAAAAAGATTTTTCGAAGCTTGTTATAGATACTTGTTTAAAAAATGATATAGAAGATG